>Ga0182748_1001194_pt1 | contig 25857 bp, 20 predicted proteins | sample eDN3rd37CKraftOP_FD_128877 | JGI IMG/M metagenome (GOLD analysis project Ga0182748, IMG submission 128877) | Enriched Organic Plus compost microbial communities from Emeryville, California, USA - eDNA 3rd pass 37_C Kraft OP (version 2) (version 2) ...
CACGATGACCGCGGACAGGCCGCCCTGCACCGCCCGGTCCGCGACGTTCTCGCCGACGGGGCCGGCGCCGATGACGATGAGGTCGTACTCACGTTCGCTCATGACGACACGGTACGGGCCGCGAGTGGTCGGGGGCCAGGGAATCCTCCTCCGCCGCGATGTCCGATTTCCGCGAGAGAGCGTCGGTCCGACGTGTCAGGCTGGGGGCGTGACCGCGACGAGCATGACCTTCGACGAGCGCTACCGCGTCATCGAGGCGCGCGATCCGCGCTTCGACGGGCAGTTCGTCACGGCTGTGCGCACGACCGGGATCTACTGCCGCCCGAGCTGCCCCGCCCGTACCCCGAAGCCCGCCAACGTGACCTTCTACGCGACGTCGGCGGCGGCGCACGAGGCCGGCTATCGCGCGTGCAAGCGGTGTCTGCCCGAGGCTGCGCCGGGGTCGCCCGAGTGGAACCTGCGGGGCGACGTCGCGGGGCGGGCCATGCGCCTCATCGCCGACGGCGTCGTCGAGCGCGAGGGTGTGCCGGGGCTCGCGGCGCGGCTCGGATACTCGCCGCGGCACCTCACGCGGCTCCTGCGCACCGAGCTCGGCGCGGGCCCGCTCGCCCTCGCCCGCGCGCACCGCGCCCATACCGCTCGCGTCCTCCTGGTCGGGACGGATCTGCCCGCCGCCGATGTGGCCTTCTCCGCCGGCTTCGCGAGCGTGCGGCAGTTCAACGACACGATCCGCGAGGTCTTCGGCGTCACGCCGCGCGAGCTGCGGGCGCGGCGCCCCGCGGCGGCGGGGGACACGACGGCGGATGCCGCGCACGAGGCGGCTCGGGCCCTCCCGGGCGCGATCGACCTGGCCCTGCCGTTCCGCGAGCCGTTCGACGCCGACGGGCTCTTCGCGTGGATGCAGGCGCGCGTCATCCCCGGCGTCGAGGAGGCCGCCGGCGACTCGTACGCCCGCACGCTCGCCCTCCCCGGCGGCCACGCGTGGTTCCGGCTCCGGCGCGACGGCGACCGGCTGCGGCTCGAGGCGCGGCTCGCCCGGCTGAGCGATCTGCCGGCGCTCGTCGCCCGCGTCCGGCGCCTGTTCGACCTCGACGCCGACCCCGTCGCCGTCGACGCGGCGCTGCGTCGTCACCCGGAGCTGGCCCCGCTCGTGGCGACGACCCCCGGCATCCGCGTTCCCGGGACGGCCGACCCGCACGAGATGCTCATCCGGGCGATGGTCGGCCAGCAGATCACCGTCGCGGCCGCGCGCACCGCGCTCACGCGCCTCACCGACGAGCTCGGCGAGCCGTTCCAGGGCCCGGCCGACCACGGTGCCCGGCGCATGTTCCCGACCATGGCGGCCATCGCCGCGCACGGGCACGCGGTCCTGCGCGGGCCGGCCGCCCGCATCCGCGCCCTCACGGCGGTCGCGCACGCCCTCGCCGCCGGCGAGCTCTTGCTCAGCACGGGAGACGACAACGCCGCGCAGCGGCAGGCGCTGCTCGCGCAGCCGGGCATCGGGCCGTGGACGGCGGACTACGTGCGCATGCGGGTCACCGGTGATCCCGACGTCGTGCTGCCTGGCGATGTCGCGGTGCGCACGGGCGCCGCCGTCGCCGGGATCCCCTCCACCCCGGCCGGCCTCGTGGAATGGGCGGCCCGCACCTCCCCGTGGCGCAGCTACCTCACCGCGCACCTGTGGCGGGCCGCCGCCGCCCGCACGGCCCCGAGATCCCAGAGAGAGGCATCATGACCGCCACCATCCAGACGATCGACACCCCCGACGGAGCCTTCACGCTCGTGGCCGACGAGGACGGCCGCGTCCTGGCCTCCGGCTGGACGGACGACCCGCAGGCGGTGCTCGACCGCATCCCGGCGCGGGCCCGGCCGGCCGAGGTCGGCCCGGGGGAGACGGATGCCGCGGCGGCGGCGCGTGCGTACTACGCCGGCGATCTCGCGGCGATCGACGCCGTCGAGGTCGTGCAGTTCGGCACGCCCGGCCAGATCAGCGGATGGCGCGGTCTGCGCGCCATCGCACCGGGACATCCGCTCACCTACGCGCAGTTCGCGGCGTCGCTCGGACAGCCCTCGGCGGTGCGCGCGGCCGCCTCGATCTGCGCGCGCAACGCGCCGGCGCTGTTCGTGCCGTGCCATCGCGTGCTGCGCACCGACGGCACCCTCGGCGGCTTCGCGTGGGGCGTCGAGGTCAAGCGCAGCCTGCTGGCGCGGGAGGCCGCCGCCGCGTCCTGACGTCCGCCGGCGGCCCGCCAGAATGGAGGGATGAGCGTGATGCGGGCCGTGGTGTACGACGAGATCGGCGCATCCCCGCAGGTCCGCACCGTGCCGGTGCCCGTCTGCCCGGACGACGGCGCGATCGTCCGCGTCGAGGCGACGGGCGTCTGCCGCTCCGACTGGCACGCCTGGCGCGGGCACGACCCCGTGGCGCTGCCGCACATCCCCGGACACGAGTTCGCCGGGACGATCGCCGCGGTCGGCCGGGATGTGCGCGGGTGGGCGCCGGGCGCCCGCGTGACCGCCCCGTTCGTCAACGGATGCGGCGCGTGCGAGTGGTGTGCCCGCGGCGAGGCGCAGGTGTGTCCCGACCAGACCCAGCCCGGTTTCACGCATGCGGGCTCGTTCGCCGAATACGTCGTCGTGCGCGCCGCCGACCTCAACCTGGTCGCGCTGCCCGACGGCGTCGACGCCGTGACCGCCGCATCGCTCGGCTGCCGCTTCGCGACGGCGTTCCGCGCCGTCACCGCGCAGGCGCGGGTGGCGGCGGGCGACGAGGTCGCCGTGTTCGGCTGCGGCGGCGTGGGGCTGTCCGTCGTCATGATCGCCGCCGCGCGCGGGGCCCGGGTCACGGCGGTGGACGTCTCCGACGCGGCGCTGGCCCGCGCCGTCGAGCTGGGCGCGGCGGTCACCGTGAGCTCGGCCGACCCGGTCGACGACGTCGTCGCGGCGACGGGCGGTGGCGCCCACGTCTCGGTCGATGCGCTGGGCTCGCCCGCGACCGCGGACGCCGCCGTCCGGAGCCTGCGCCGCCGCGGCCGCCACGTGCAGGTCGGCCTCATGCTCGGCGACGCCGCCCGCGCGCCGCTGCCGTGGGACCGCGTCATCGCGTGGGAGCTCGAGGTGCTCGGCTCGCACGGCATGGCCGCGGGGGACTACCCCGCGATGCTCGACATGATCGCCGACGGACGGCTGGATCCCGCGCGGCTCGTGGGGGAGGTGGTCGACCTCGACGGCGCCGCGCACGCCCTGGAGGCGATGGACCGGCCCGGGGTCTCCGCCGGGATCACGGTCGCGCGACCCTGACCGATCTTGCGTTCAGGCAACTCCCAGGGATAGGCTGGAGGGCTGGCTCGTCGCTTCGGCGCCCGCCGGCATCCCGTCCCACGTCCGAGGAGGAAGCCATGTATCAGGCCATCGTCACCACGAAGCCGGTCGCGTTCCTCCCTGCCGCCGTCGGGACCTCGCGCGTCGTCCTCTGGGGATAACCCTCCGTACGACCTCCGCGGATCCGCCGTCCGTCGCGGCACAGGATCGCCCGCTCCCGCGTTCAGTCCGAGCAGACGGCTCCTCTGCGTCTTCGCACGCCTCCCGCCGCCCACCGCGGCATCGATTCCACCGTCAACCCCACAAGGATCATGACTCCGTCTTCCGCAGAGAGACTCTCCACCCCGCGCGCCCTCGCCCGCCTGTATCCCTTCGTCAAGCCGGCGCTGCCCCGGCTCATCGGCGGGTTCTTCACCGCGCTCGGCGCCGCGGTGATGACCCTCATCATCCCGCTCGTGCTGCAGGCCGCCGTCGACGGCCCCATCGCGTCGGGGAACATGGCCCTCATCGTGTGGGCGTCGGTCGGCGTGCTCGTCCTGGGCGTGCTCGAGGCCGTGTTCATCTACCTCCGCCGCGCATTCGTGCTGACGCCCGGCACCGGCGTCGAGTACGAGATCCGCCAGAGCTTCTACCGCCGCCTGCAGCGGCTGCCGGTCGCCTTCCACGACAAGTGGCAGTCCGGTCAGCTGCTCAGTCGCATGATGCAGGACATCAACCTCATCCGCCGGTGGCTGATCTTCGGTCTGATCCTCCTCGTCGTGAACGTGCTCACGATCCTCATCGGCACGGTGCTCCTGTTCCGCTGGCACTGGGCCCTCGGCGCCACGTTCCTCGTCGTGTCGATCCCGCTGTGGTTCTTCGGCTACCGCTTCGAGCGCAACTACGGCACGCTCGCGCGGCAGAGCCAGGACCAGGCGGGCGACCTCGCCACCGCCGTCGAGGAGAGCGTGCACGGCATCCGCGTGCTCAAGGCCTTCGGTCGCGGCAAGCACGCGCTGCAGAAGTTCCAGCGCCAGGTCGAGTCGCTGCGCGGCACCGAGCTGCGCAAGGCCCGCGAGGTCGGCGTGCTGTGGTTCTGGCTCGAGGTCATCCCGATGATCGCGTTCGCCCTGTGCCTCCTGCTCGGCATCTGGCTCGTCACCGAGGGGCAGCTGAGCGTGGGCGAGCTGTTCGCGTTCTTCGCGATGGCGACGGCGCTGCGCTGGCCACTGGAGTCGCTCGGCTTCCTCTTCTCGTTCCTCGTCGACGCCCGCACCGCGACGGATCGCGTCTTCGAGGTGCTCGAGGAGGGCAACACGATCACCGATCCCGCCGAGCCCGCGACGATCCCCGAGCCCAGCGGTGAGCTCGCCTTCCGCGGCGTGCACTTCCGCTATCAGGATGCCGCGCCGACCGAGCGCGACCTGCTCGACGGGATCGACCTCGTGCTGCGCCCCGGCGAGACGATGGCGCTCGTGGGTCTCACCGGCTCGGGCAAGACGACGCTGACGACGCTGCCGACCCGGCTCTACGACGTCACCGACGGACGCGTCGAGCTCGACGGCGTCGACGTGCGCGACCTGCGCCTGGAGGAGCTGCGCCGCCACATCTCCATGGCGTTCGAGGACGCGACGCTGTTCTCGGCGAGCGTGCGCGAGAACGTGCTGCTGGGCCGCGACGACCTCGACCTGGACAGCCCCGAGGCGCAGGCGGTGCTCGACGAGTCGCTGCAGATCGCCCAGGCGCAGTTCGCGTACGAGCTGCCCGACGGCGTCGACACGACCGTGGGGGAGGAGGGCCTGTCCCTCTCCGGGGGGCAGCGCCAGCGCCTCGCGCTCGCGCGCGCCGTCGCCGCGCGGCCGTCCGTGCTCGTGCTCGACGACCCGCTGTCGGCCCTCGACGTGGACACCGAGGCGCTCGTGGAGGCGGCCCTGCGCCGCGTGCTCGCGACCACCACGGCGCTCATCGTGGCGCACCGCCCGTCCACCGTGGCGCTCGCCGACCGCGTCGCGGTCCTCGAGGCCGGCCGCATCACGGCGGTGGGCACGCACTCCGAGCTGCTGCGCGACAGCGAGCACTACCGGCACGTGATCTCGAGCCTCGAGGCCGACGAGCAGCGCCGCACGCAGGATACGTACGACCGAGAGATGGAGGTGAACCTGTGAGCACCGTCATCGGCACCCAGGGCGAGGACCGCCACGAGTACACGAAGGCGGAGAGCCGCGTCATCCGTCGCCGCTCCCTGCGCCTGCTGGGCTCGCTCCTGAAGCCCATGCGCCCGCTCGTCATGCTCACGGCCGTCGTCATCCTCGCGTCGACCGCGCTGCGCGTTCTCGGCCCGACGCTCATCGCGTACGGCATCAACACGGCCCTGCCGCGCGCGGTCGAGCAGGCGGACTGGATGCCGGCCATCGGCGTCGCGATCGTCTACGTCCTCACGGGCGTCGCCGGCGCCGGCCTCATCGGCTGGTTCGTCGTGCTGTCCGCGCGGCTCACCCAGGCCGTGCTCATGGATCTGCGCCTGCGGATCTTCCGGCACACGCAGCGGCTGAGTCTCGAGTTCCACGAGACGTACACGTCGGGCCGGATCATCTCGCGCCAGACGAGCGACCTCGAGTCGATCCGCGAGCTGCTGGACGGTGGGCTCAACCAGCTCGTGCAGGGGGCCCTGTACGGCGTCTTCACGCTCGTCATGCTGTTCGTCATCGACTGGCAGAGCGGCGTGGTCATCCTCGCGATGGGCGTCCCGCTCGCGTTCCTCATGCGGTGGTTCTACCTCGAGTCGCAGAAGGGCTTCCGCGAGTCGCGTGTGGTGAGCGCGAAGCTCATCGTGCAGTTCGTCGAGACGATGACCGGTATCCGGGCCGTCAAGGCGTTCCGCAAGGAGAAGCGCAACGACGTCGAGTTCGGTGAGATCTCGGCCGACTACCGTCGCGTCAACCTGCGCCTGGTCAAGCTCTACGGCATCTTCGACCCCGGGCTCATCATGCTCGCCAACATCACGATGGCGGTCGTGCTGCTGTGGGGCGCGATCCGCGTCGTCGACGGCACGCTGCTCATCGGAACGCTCCTGGCCGCCGTGCTCTACGTGCGCAACTTCTTCAGCCCGCTGGAGGAGGTCGCGATGTTCCTCAACTCCTACCAGTCCGCCACGGCGGCCCTGGAGAAGGTGTCCGGCGTCCTCGAGGAGGAGCCCACCGTGCCCGACCCGGCGCAGCCGGTGGACCTGTGGACCGCGAAGGGGCACCTCGAGTTCCGCGACGTCGAGTTCGGCTACGGCAGCGGGCGGGTCATCCTGCCCGACTTCTCGCTCGACATCCCCGCGGGGCAGACGATCGCCCTCGTGGGCACGACGGGCGCGGGCAAGTCCACGCTCGCGAAGCTCGTGTCGCGCTTCTACGACCCGACCCGCGGATCGGTGACGCTCGACGGCGTCGACCTGCGGTCGCTGCACCCGAAGGACCTGCGCCGCGCCATCGTCATGGTGACGCAGGAGGCGTACCTGTTCAGCGGCACCGTCGCGGACAACATCGCGCTGGGCAAGCCCGACGCCACCCTCGACGAGATCAAGGCGGCCGCGGAGGCCGTCGGGGCGGATGCCTTCATCGAGGCGCTCCCTGACGGGTACAACACCGACGTCAACAAGCGCGGCGGTCGCGTCTCGGCGGGGCAGCGGCAGCTCATCTCGTTCGCCCGCGCGTTCCTCGCGAACCCCGCGGTGCTCATCCTCGACGAGGCGACGGCGTCGCTCGACATCCCGTCCGAGCGCCAGATCCAGGACGCGCTGCAGACGCTGCTCGCCGACCGGACCGCGATCATCATCGCGCACCGCCTCTCGACGGTCGCGATCGCCGACCGCGTGCTGGTGATGGAGCACGGACGCATCATCGAGGACGACACCCCCGACGCCCTCATCAGCGGCACGGGCAAGTTCGCCCAGCTGCACGCCGCCTGGCGCGAATCGCTCGTCTGAGCCTCCGTCCGGCGGGGCGTCGCGCGCGGCGCGGCGTCCCGCCAGACGCAAGGCGGGAGCGTGTTCCCGAGCGGGAAGGCGCGCGACACGACGCTACGATGAACTCGGATCCAGCGTCGGACCCAGCTGACGCGCGGACCTTCAGGGAGGGGGGCGCCGTCATGGCGACCGAAACGAACATCCAGAACGACAAACGACAGCACCGGGGGCGCAAGACCAAGGCGCTTCTCGCGGGGGGCCTCGTGCTCGGCGTGGGGGCCGCGATCACGCTGGCGGCATGGACCGACAACGAGTGGGTCTCGAACATCTTCACCGCGGGCCAGTTCAACGTGCAGGGCTCGACGAACGGCACGGACTACGCCGACCACGCATCGGAGGCGAGCGCGGCCGAGCTCAGCTTTGCGGGCGACTTCGACAGCCTCGAGCCCGAGGAGACCGTGTACGCGGGCTTCTGGGTGCGGCTGGCCGCCGGCACCACGAGCCCCGCGACTCTCGTGCTCTCCGACTTCGACGGGTCCGGCACGGCGGCGGCCGAGATCGACTATGCGATCTACGCCATCGCGGCCGGCGCCACGTGCGACGCCACGACAGCGACGGGCACCGCGATCGCGTCGGGCACGCTGTCCGACACGACCGGGACGAGCACGTCGGTCTCGCTCGCCGCGCCCGTGTCGCCGGACCCCGGCGTCGCGCAGCAGCTGTGCTTCGCGGTGACCTCGAGCGCCGACCTCGCGCAGAACACGACGGCGACCGGGACGTGGCACTTCACCGCGACCTCGTCATAGGACGGCGGAGGGTCTCATGACCTCTGCTCGCGTCGGTCGCCGACGCGATCCCCCGCGACGGCGGACGTCGTGGTGGCTGCGCACACGGGCCCTGCTCGCGGGCGGCCTCGTGCTGGGCATCGGCACGGCGGCGACACTCGCGGCATGGAACGACAGCGAGTACACCACCGCGACGGTCACGTCGGGACGGTTCGGCATCGCCGGCAGCGTCAACGGCGGCGCGTTCTCCGACCACGCGACCGCGCCCGGTCCGACGCTGACGTTCACGCCCGCGCTCGGGGCGGTCTACCCGGGCGCGCCGGCGGGGTTCACGACCGTGCAGATCCGCACGGCGTCGAGCGCGTCCGGCGGGTTCGACTCGGTGCCGGGTCTGCTGCGCCTGCAGACGGCGACGCCCGCCACGGGTGTGCTCGCGACCCACCTGGTGTACGCGATCCGGGTGATCCCCAGCGGGGCGTCGTGCAACGACGCGCTGTTCTCGAACGCCGCGGCGCCGGTCATCGTGCCGAACGACACCCCGTTCACGACGAGCGTCGGCGTCTCGGCGGCGAACGTCCAGACGCTGCAGGCCGCGGGGGTCAACACCATCTCGTACTGCATCCGCATCGCGCTGCCGGCGACGGCACGCAGGCCAAGACCGCCACGGTGACGTGGCAGTTCGCGGGATCGACGTCATGAGAGCCCGGCGTGCGGTGACCGCGGCGGCCGTGGTGGCCGGCACCGCGGCGCTGCTCGCCGTCGCGCCCTCCGCGCACGCGGCGAGCGTCACCACCGTCGTCCAGGGGGATGTCGTGCGCCTCGTCTCCCGCGTCGACCCGGTCCGCGCCGCGGCGGTGCCCCTGGGCGAGCCGGTGTCGTGGGATGTCGCGGTGAGCGCGTCGCGCGCCGACGGCGCCATCGACGTGAGCCTGGACGGCACCGCGACGCCCGGCGCCTACACGGTCACGGTGCGGGAGTGCGCGGTGGAATGGGAGCCGGGCGGCTGCCCGACCGGGGAGCGCACGCTCGGCTCCGCGCCCGCCGGCACCGCCCTCTCCCTCGCGCGGCAGAGCTCCGCGGACGAGCGGTGGTACCGCATCGATGTCGTGCTGGAGCAGGAGATCGGCGGCGCGACCGCGGAGCTCACATTCCGCGCGGCCGGTGCGGGCGTCGACCCGGCGCCCCTGCCGCCGCGGGGCGGGCTCGCGGTGACCGGAGGCGACATCGTGCCGCTCGCGGGCCCCGCTGTCGCCGCGATCGCCCTGGGCCTCGCCGTCGCGGGATTCGCGCGGTGGCGGAGGGGACGGGCGGCGTGAGGCGGCGCATGCGCGCGATCGCGGCGGCGCTCGGCGTTGTCGTGGCGCTCGGCGCGCTCGTGGGCACGCAGCCCGTCGAGGCCGCATGGGGCGACGGCGAGCACATGAGCGCGAGCGTGACGTCGACGAGCCTGGCAGCGCCGGCGAAGGCCGGGTGCTCGGTCGCCATTCTCGGATTGTCCACGACCTACAACTGGACGAACCCCACAACGGGGGCACCGCGGACGGGCTACGTGTTCGAGATCTACCAGGACGGTGCCCTGCGCGGCTCGACCACGCTTGCCGCGTCGGCGACCTCCGCATCGACGAGCGATCTGCTGGGGACCCTCCTCGGTGGCGTCACCTACGAAGTCCGTCTTCGAGCAGTCAGCAACGGGTGGAACTCGCCCGTGCTCACGGGCTCCTTCGCGGTGAGCCTTCTCGGGCTGATCACAGGCTGCACATGGTGACGACCGCGCCCCCGGCCCAGCCCCGCGCCCGCCGCGTCCTGGGAAGCATCCTGCTCGACGTCCTCGCGCTCGGAGGGCTGATCTGCATCCTGCTGGTGATCGCCGCGTTCGTCTTCAAGATCACCCTCATCATGTTCGCGACGGGATCGATGAGCCCCGCCATCCCGACCGGCTCGGTCGCGCTCGTGCGCGAGATCCCGGCATCCGAGATGTCGGTGGGAGACGTCGTGACCGTCGACAGGGGGAGAGAGCTCCCCGTCACGCACCGCGTCATCGAGATCCTCTCCGTCGACGGCGACCGTGCGACGTTCCGCATGCAGGGCGACGCCAACGCGGATCCCGACCCCGTCGACTACACGGCCGAGCGGGTGCGCCTCGTGATGTGGTCGATCCCGGGTCTGGCCGGGGTCATCGTCTGGTTCCAGAATCCGTTCGTCCTGGGCGCGATCACGCTGGCCGCCGCGGCGCTCGTGACGTGGGCGTTCTGGCCGCGGCAGCAGGCATCCGCCGCGCCCGTGGACGAACCCGACGAGGCGCGCTCCGACTGAGGCGACGAGGCCTCGGTGGGGGAGGGGAATCCGAAGCCCCGCCGCCGGATCAAGACGGCTCAGGCGGCCGAAGAAGTGTGCGTGCCTCCGCGCGGAGGCGCTCCCCAGTTACAGACGGATCTCCGCGATGACCTCACCGTACTCCGTCTCGCCGACCGGTGTGAAGCCGACGCGCTCGAAGAACGCCTCGGGGCCGCCCGCACCGGCCTCGTACATGACGTTGACGTGGTCGAACCCGCGGGTGCGCGCCTCCTCGAGGAGGCCCTGCACCGCGAAGCGTCCGATGCCGCGGCCCTGGTCGTCGGCGTCGACGTTGATGCGCCACAGCACCGAGCGGAAGTGCTCCTCCGGGAAGTCCGGATCGAAGTTGGCGCTCACGAACCCGACGACCTCGTCGCCGTCGAGGACGACGCGCTGCCAGCCGGTCGCCGGATTCACCACGGTCGCGGCGATGCCGTAGGAGACGGGGGCGAGGAACTGCTCCTGCCCTGGCTTGAGCGACAGGTTGTTGACCGCGACGATCGTCGCGGCGGACAGTTCGACCAGTCGCAGCTCAGCCATACGCACAGGCTAACCGCTCGGGGTGCCGCCGGTCACGTCCCGTGACGACCGGATCGCCGAAAGCGCACCCCATTTATCTTGACGTCGAGAGAGTTTGTCGGCTTGGGATAGGCTGTTCGGGACGATTCGAAACGGAGAAGCATCGGTGACCGACTCGACCATCATCTACACCTACACCGACGAGGCACCGGCTCTGGCCACCGCCTCGTTCCTGCCCATCGTGCAGGCGGTCACACACCAGGCGGGGGTCGAGGTCGAGACGCGTGACATCTCCCTCGCGGGCCGTGTCCTCGCCGCCTTCCCGCAGAAGCTGACGCCCGAGCAGCAGGTCGGCGACGCGCTCGCCGAGCTCGGCGGTCTCGCGACGCTGCCCGAGGCGAACATCATCAAGCTGCCGAACATCTCGGCCTCGATCCCGCAGCTGAAGGCCGCCATCGCGGAGCTCCAGGCGCAGGGCTACGACATTCCCGACTACCCCGACGAGCCGCAGACGCTCGAGGAGAAGGACATCCGGGCGCGGTACGACCGCATCAAGGGCTCGGCGGTCAACCCCGTGCTGCGCGAGGGCAACAGCGACCGCCGCGCGCCCCTGTCGGTGAAGAACTACGCGCGCAAGCATCCGCACCGCAACAAGCCGTTCGCCGCCGGGTCCAAGACCCGCGTCGCGACGATGGGCCACGACGACTTCAAGAGCAACGAGAAGTCGTGGGTCGCCGCCCACGACGACGTGCTCACCATCCGGCACATCGCGGAGGACGGCACCGAGACGATCCTCAAGGGGGGCCTCAAGGTCCTGCCGCGCGAGATCGTCGATGCGACGTTCCTGTCGGCCAAGGCGCTCGACGCGTTCCTCGCCGAGACCCTCGCCACCGCCCAGGAGGAGGACGTCCTCTACTCGGTGCACCTCAAGGCCACCATGATGAAGGTCAGCGACCCCATCATCTTCGGTCACGTCGTCAAGGCGTTCTTCGCGGATGTCTTCGCACGCCACGGCGAGCGCCTCGAGGCCGCCGGACTCACGCCCAACAACGGTCTCGGCTCGATCCTGTCGGGCCTGGACGCCGTCGAGGGCGGCGAGGAGATCGGCCGCGAGATCACGCTCCAGCTCGAGCGCGGACCGCGTCTGTCCTACGTCAACTCGGACAAGGGCATCACGAACCTGCACGTGCCCTCCGACGTGATCGTCGACGCCTCGATGCCCGCGCTCATCCGCAACGGCGGCAAGCTCTGGGGCGCCGACGGCGGCGAGGCGGACACGCTCGCCGTCATCCCCGACTCGTCCTACGCCGGGGTCTACCAGGCGGTCATCGACGACGTCATCGCCAACGGCCCGCTCGACCCGGCCACCATCGGCACCGTCCCCAACGTCGGTCTCATGGCGCAGGCCGCCGAGGAGTACGGCAGCCACGACAAGACCTTCGAGATCGCCGCAGACGGCCGCGTGCAGATCGTCGACTCGGAGGGCGAGGTCGTCATCGAGCACGAGGTCGAGGCGGGCGACATCTGGCGCGCGACGCAGACCAAGTACCTCCCCGTCGTCGACTGGGTGCGCCTGGCCGTGAGCCGCGCCCGCGCGACCGGCGCGCCGGCCGTCTTCTGGCTCGACGTCAACCGCGCCCACGACGCGCAGATCATCGCGAAGGTCTACCAGGCGCTCGCGACCATGGACACGCAGGGCGTCGAGCTCTCGATCCTGCCGCCCGCCGAGGCCACCCGCTACACGCTCGCGCGCATGCGCCACGGGCTGGACACCATCTCGGTGACCGGCAACGTGCTGCGCGACTACCTCACCGACCTGTTCCCGATCCTCGAGGTCGGCACGTCGGCGAAGATGCTCAGCATCGTGCCGCTGCTCGCCGGCGGCGGGCTCTTCGAGACGGGTGCGGGCGGCTCCGCCCCCAAGCACGTGCAGCAGCTCCTCGAGGAGGACTACCTGCGGTGGGACTCGCTGGGCGAGTTCTTCGCGCTCGCGGCCTCCCTCGAGCACCTCGCGCAGTTCACCGGCAACGCCCGCGCGCAGGTCCTGGCGGACACGCTGGATGCCGCCACGGGCACGTTCCTGGAGAACGACAAGTCGCCCGGGCGAGCCCTCGGCACCATCGACAACCGCGGCAGCCACTTCTACCTCACCCTCTACTGGGCGCAGGAGCTCGCCGCGCAGACCGCGGATGCGGAGCTCGCCGCGATCTTCGCGCCGGTCGCGCAGGCGCTCACCGAGAACGAGGAGAAGATCGTCGCCGAGCTCAACGGCGTGCAGGGCTCGCCGGTCGACATCGGCGGGTACTACCACCCCGACCTCGAGAAGGTCGCCGAGGTCATGCGCCCGTCGGAGACCTTCAACCGCATCATCGACGCGCTCGTCTGACAGACGCGCCGCGCGAAGGCCCGGGACGTCGTCCCGGGGCCTTCGTCGTCCCCGGCAGGGGGCGGAGCATTGCGGCGCGATGCCGCCGGGCCCTACCCTGATGCTCACGCGCTGGCGGGGGCAGCGCTCGTGGGGAGGGTCGATGTCGTCCGCGCTCTACTCTCTCGGCCGATGGGCGTTCCGGGCCCGCGGCCGGGTGGTGGCCGTGTGGGCCGGTGTGCTGGTCGTGCTGTTCGCCGCCGCCGGTGTGCTCGGCGTCGGCACCGACAACACCTACACGATCCCCGGCACCGAGTCGCAGGAGGCGTTCGACGCCCTCGCCCGCACCTTCCCGCAGGTGAGCGGGGCGTCGGCGCAGCTCGTCGCGGTGGCCCCCGACGGCACGAGCGTGCGCGATCCTGCGTTCGAGGATGCCGTCGCCGACGCCGCGACGTCGATCGCCGCCATCCCGCAGGTGTCCTCGGCGACATCCCCCTACAGCTCGAGCTCCAGCGCGAACATCGCGACGGACGACAGCGCCGTCATCATCCCGATCCAGCTGTCCGTCGGCACGACCGCGGTCCTGCCCAGCACGTCGGAGGCCCTGCAGGATGCCGGCGCGGCCCTGCAGAAGGCGCTCCCCGCCGGGTCGCAGGTCGCCGTCGGCGGGCAGCTGTTCGCCCAGGACCCGGCCGGGATCAGCATCACCGAGCTGCTCGGCATCGCGATCGCGTTCGGGGTCCTGCTGCTCACGTTCGGCGCGCTCGTGGCGGCGGGGCTCCCGCTCATCACGGCGCTGCTCGGCGTCGGCGCCTCGCTGTCGATCGTGCTGGCGGTCACGCCCTTCATCACGGTGACCTCCACCACCCTGCTACTGGCGCTCATGCTGGGCCTGGCGGTCGGCATCGACTACGGACTGTTCATCCTCGCGCGGCATCAGGAGCAGCTCAAGCACGGCATGGATCCGGCCGAGTCGGCGGCACGCGCCGTCGCGACATCCGGATCGGCGGTGGTCTTCGCGGCGACGACCGTCATCATCGCGCTGGCCGGGCTCGCCGTGGCGAACATCCCGTTCCTCACGACGATGGGTGTCGCCGCGGCGCTCGCGGTCGCGGTCGCCGTCGTCATCTCGCTCACGCTGGGCCCGGCCCTCCTCGGCTTCGCGGGCTGGCGCGTCGTCCCGCGGCGGTACCGCCCCGCGGCGCCCCCGGCAGTCGAGGAGGAGGCGGAGACGGTCGCCGCCGACGCCGTCCCCGACGCGGACGCGGCGACGCCCGACGAAGGGCTCGCGGACTCGGCGGAGGACCCCGTCGCGGACGCCCCGGGGACGGCGGAGCCCGAGCCCGCGCCCGCCGCACCGGCGGTGCGCGGGTTCTTCGGGCACTGGGTCCGCGGGGTGACGCGCTGGCCGGTGGTCACGATCGTCCTCATCGTCGCGGCACTCGGGGCGTTGAGCATCCCCGCCGCGCATCTGCGCCTGGCCCTGCCCGACGCCGGCTCGCTCGAGGAGCACGCACCCGCGCGCATCACGTTCGACCTCATCGCGGAGCATTTCGGCCCCGGATACAACGGGCCGCTCCTGGTGACCGGCTCCATCATCGAGAGCACCGATCCGGTCGGGCTCATGGACGACCTCGGCGACGAGATCGCCGCGGTGCCCGGCGTGGCATCCGTCCCGCTCACGACTCCCAACGAGACGGGTGACACCGGCATCGTGCAGGTGATTCCCGAGGGATCGCCGGACTCGGAGGAGACGAAGGCGCTCGTCGAGCGGCTGCGCGGGCTCCACGACCACTTCGAGAGCGAGTACGGCGTCGACCTCTCCGTCACCGGATACACGGCCGCCGGCATCGACATCTCGGATCGGCTCGGCGGCGCGCTCCTGCCGTTCGGAGCGCTCGTGATCGGGCTGTCGCTCGTGCTGCTGGCGATGGTGTTCCGCTCGCTCGTGGTGCCGGTCACCGCCGCCCTCGGCTACATCCTGTCGGTGGGCGCCGCCTTCGGCGTCACGACGCTCGTGTTCGTGGACGGGTTCCTCGCCGGACCCCTCAACGTGGCGGCCGTCGGGTCCGTCGTGAGCTTCATGCCGATCATCCTCATGGGCGTGCTGTTCGGCCTGGCGATGGACTACGAGGTGTTCCTCGTCAGCCGCATGCGCGAGGACTACGTCCATCTGCCGCCCGGGCCGGACCGGGCGCGCCGCGCCGTGCACGAGGGGTTCGTCGGATCGGGGCGCGTGGTGATCGCCGCGGCCGCCATCATGTTCGCGGTGTTCGCCGCCTTCGTCCCCGAGGGCGATGCGAACATCCAGCCCATCGCGCTGAGCCTCGCGGTCGGCGTCGCGGTGGACGCCCTCATCGTGCGCATGTGCCTCATCCCCGCGATCCTCGTCCTGTTCGGCGATCACGCCTGGTGGATGCCGCGCTGGCTGGATCGCATCCTCCCGCACTTCGATGTCGAGGGGGAGGGCATCACGGCGGAGCTCGCGCTCGCGGACTGGCCGGACGACGGCGCCGACATCGCGATCGCCCTCAGCGGCGCCCGCACGTCGTTCACGCCCGACGAACGCGCGAGCGGGGACGTGCGCGTGCCGCGCGGTGACGTGCTCGTGGTGCGCGGGGGAGACGCCGCGGAGCGCACCGCCCTCCTGCTCGCCCTCGGCGGCCGCGCCCCGTTCGCCGCGGGCACCGTGAAGGTGGCCGGCTTCGTGCTGCCCGTGCGTGCCGCCGCCGTCCGCGCCCGCACGTCGTTCGCGTCGGCGCGGGGGACGGATGCCGCCAGCGCCGCCGCGGAGGCACTCGCCACGGCGCCGGAGATCCTGCTGCTGGACGGCGTGGACGACATCGCCGACCCGGTCCGCCGCGCCGAGCTCGCCGGCATCCTCACGGCGGCCCGCGACCGCGCGGGCGGGCTCTTCACGCTCGTCGTCTCGGTGCGCGAGGATCCGCCGGGGGAGCTGCTGCCGTCCGCCGCGGGCGTGCAGCGGCTCGATCTCGGCGCCGTCGTCGTCGCGGCAGGAGGAGGGGCCGATGGCGCGGCGTGACTTCTCTGCGACATCCGGCTCCGAGCGGCCCGGCCGACTCGCGCTGCTCGGGCTGCTCGTCGTCCCGCTGCTGGTCGGCGGCTTCCTCGCGTGGGCCCTGTCCGCGCCGGCGACGAACCTCGACCGCATCACCGCCGCCGTCGTCAACGAGGACGAGCCGGTCACCCTCAACGGCCAGACCGTCCCGCTGGGGCGGCAGCTCGCCGCCGGGCTGCTCGCCGCACAGGAGCCGCCGCAGCCCCCCGCGTCTCCGGGCGCGACGCCGCCGCCGGGGACGGACTCGCCCTCCTTCACCTGGGTGCTCACGAACGCGGACGACGCGGCATCCGGCCTCGCCTCCGGCACGTACGCGGCGGTGGTGACCATCCCGAAGAGCTTCTCCGCCGATGCGACCTCGTACAGCGGTCCCGCCGCGCAGGCGCGCCAGGCCGCCATCGCGGTGCAGACGACCCCCGCCTCGGCATGGGTGGATCCGACGCTCACGGCGGTCGTCGCCGAGCAGGCCACCGCCGCGATCAACCGCGAGCTCATCGAGCAGTACCTCGACGGCGTCTACACGGGCTTCAACACGCTCAGCACGCAGATCGGGCAGGCGGCGGACGGCGCCGCCCAGCTCGCCACCGGCGCGAAGGACGCGGCATCCGGGGCGGCGCAGGTGTCGGACGGCGCGGCGCAGCTCGCCGATGGCCTCGATGCGCTCGCCGCGGGCGCCGCGGACCTGGCCGGCGGCCTGTCACGGCTCTCGTCGTCGAGCGCGCGGCTCCCGGCTGACACGGCCGCCCTGGCCCGCGGCGCGGCGGAGGTCTCCGCGGGCGTCACCCGCATCGCGCGCGCCATCGACCGTGCGACGGCCCGGCTCGCCGTCGTCGTGGACGCGCTGTGCGGGACACCCGGTCCGCTGTGCGACCGTGCCGGAGACGCCCTCGCCGAGCTCGAGCGAGCGGACGCGCAGACGGCCGCGCTGTCTGCCGGCGCCCGCGCCGTGCGGGACGGGAACGCCGCCCTCGCCCGCGTCATGCCCCGCCTCGTCGGCGGCATCGACACCGCGGACTCCGGCGCCGCGCAGCTGTCCGCAGGGGCCCGTCAGTCGAGCTCCGGCGCGGGGACGCTCGCCGGGGGCGCCGCGGAGCTCGCCGACGGCACCGCCCAGGTGGACTCCGGCGCGGCGGCGCTCTCCTCGGGGCTCGCCGAGGCCACCGACCAGATCCCGACCTACACCGCCGACGACATCGCGACGCTCTCGTCCGTCGTCTCGCAGCCCGTCCAGGCGCAGCAGGACGCCCGCACGCCCGGTCTGCAGTCCGCGCCGCTGTTCACGATGATCGCGCTGTGGTTCGGGGGCTTCGCGATCGCCCTGGCGTTCCAGGCCGTGCCGCCCCGCCGGCTCCTCACGAGCGCGTCGTCCGGTCGCATCGCCGGGCGCGCCGTGCTGCCGGGGGCGCTCCTGGGGGCGGGGCAGGGGCTGCTCGTGGGAGCGGCCGTGCTGGGCAGCGTCGCCGTCACGCCGGGGGAGTGGCTGGCCTTTGTGGGCGTGGCCGTCGGCGTCGGCGCGGTGTTCGCCCTGGCCAACCTCGGCCTCGCCGCGGCCTTCGCCGGGATCGGCCGCGCCGTGGCCCTCGCGATCGGACTCGTCGCACTCGCGGCGGGACTGTCCGGGACGGTGCCGCCCGTGGTCGCCGCCGTCGCGGCGCCCCTCCCGACGACGCAGGCGCTCGGCGCGCTGCGCTCGACGCTCACCGGCGACGTGCCCGGCGCACTCGGCACACTGAGCCTGCTCGCGCTCGTCACCGTCCTCGCGTTCGTGCTCGTCTACGCGGGTGTGGCGGCACGGCGCTCGCCGAAGCACGGGGTGTGACGCCTTCCGGCGCCTGACGACACCCGCGGATGACGCGTCGGCGCCGACTCAGTTGTGCACCCAGACCGGCGTGCCCACCGACGCGAACTCGAACATCTCCTTGGCCTTGTGCACAGGGAGGTTGACGCATCCGTGGCTCATGACGCGGCCGAAGTTGTTGTGCCAGTAGGCGCCGTGAAGGGCCTGGTCGCCGTTGAAGTACATGACCCACGGCACGTTCTTCGTGTAGTAGTACGGGTACTTCGACGTGTCCGGGTTGCCCATGTTCTGCGACGCGAGCTTGGCCACGACGCGGAAGGTGCCCGGGATCGTGCGGTGGCCCGCGGTGCCGGTCGAGACGCGGTACGAGTCGACGACCTTGCCGTTCTCGCGCAGGTACACGCGCTGCTGGCTGAGGTCGACCTCGATGCTGCGCTGCACCGCCGTCATGACCGGCTTCTCCTCGGTGACCTCGAGGGCGAAGACCGCATCGCCCGCGGCGAGCTGCTGCGCGTAGGCGGCCGCGACGCCCGCCGTGGAGCCGAGGGTGCGCCCGGAGACGCCCTTCTTGATGGTCTTGAGCTTCTTGCCGTTGTCGTCGGCGATGTAGCTGCCGTTCTTGACCTTGCGGTTGACCTTGTCCGGCAGGGTGTCGACGACCTGCTGGATCGCGGCCGCGTCGGCGTTCACGTGGAAGGCGCCGTCCTCGTCCGAGCGGACCGTGAGCCACGACGCGAGGGTCTCCGGCGCGACGGGGACGGTGCGCTCCTCGCCGACGTAGAAGCCGGCGGTCGTGAGCATGGCGTTGAGGGTGTCGGCCGTGGTCTGCGCCGCGGCGGTGGTCGCGGCGGCCTCGACGGGGACCGCGGAGACCGCGACCTCGGCGGCCGTCGTGCCCTCGGCGAACGCGGTGTGCAGGGCGTCGGCGACGGCGTCGACGTCGATGCCCGTGCCGGCGACGGCCGGCGTCACGACGTAGGTCTTCTTCTCGGCGTCGTACGCGACGGTCGCGTCGACCGGGTTCGTGAACAGCGCCGGGGCCGCCTTGCGCAGTGCGGCGGTCGCGGCCTCCTCGTCGACGGTGACCTCGGCCTCGGCAGCGCCCGCGAACCACGCGGAGGGGTTCCACATGGGGCTGGACTGGTGGGCCGCGTGCGCGAGCTCCTCGGCGTCGACGTGCGCGCCCAGGTCGGCGCCGGTGACGACCGCGTCGCCGCCGTCGCCGGTGAGGACGATCTCGGTCTGGGCGAGGCGCGCGTTGACGGCGTCGGCCGCGGCGCCGGGGGTCATCCCGCCCACGGGCACGCCGGCGATGGCGGTGCCGGGCGCGATGAGCACGAGGGATGCCGCGACGAGGCCGCCGATGGCGACGACGGCGATGCCGCCCGCCCACAGGCCTCCGCGGCTCTTCTTCGGCTTCGGCTCAGGAGGAGCCCACTGATACGTCGGCGCCGTCCCGACGACTGCTGTCGTCGCGGCAGCGGTCGCGTCGGCGTCGTTCGACGACGCACCCGCGTCGGCGCTCACGTGATCGGCCACTCCATCACCCCCCGGTCGGTCGAGCCCAACCTATATGGTATGGGATGCCGTCAGACGCATGAGCCACGGCTCTATCACGGTGTGCGCGCACCCGGCGGCCGCCTCGCCGACGATCAGAGGGCTCCGGATGCCGCTCCGGCCCGCTCGGCAAGCGGGTTCGTGCGTGCCGGCGCGGCCGACCGACCACCCGCGGCGCCGGGCATGTCGGGTGTGTAACAAGTTGGTAAACCCCCGTCGAAGACCGCGGTCGGGGCTTGTGGATTGTTTGTTCGTAAGGTCTACTAACAAACATGACCACGCAGCGAGGCGCATCCCCGGTGGCCGAGATCCCCGCATCGGGCGGGCACTCTTTCGGCCCGGGCCGCGCGCTGCGCCAGGGCGGCAAGGTCCTGCCCGAGCACGCCCGCGGACACAACCGCGCGCTCGTGCTGCAGACCCTCTTCCACCGGGGCGCCATGAGCCGCGCCGACCTGTCGCGCGAGACGGGCCTCACCCGGGTCACGGTCTCCGACCTCGTCGCCGAGCTCATCGCCGACGGCATCGTCGTCGAGACGGGCGTGCGCGAGGCGTCCGGCCCCGGCAAGCCGGCGATCCTCGTCGACATCGCCCGCGACGGGCACCAGATCATCGGCATCGACCTCTCCGGACCGGACGAGTTCCTCGGCGCCGTCCTGTCGCTCGACGGCGACATCGTCGAGCGACGCCAGGTCGCCCGTCCCGACTCGGCCGACGGCGAGGCATCCGTCGACGCCGTCCTGGCTCTCGCGCGCGAGCTGCTCGCGGCGGCGACCGTCCCGGTGCTCGGTCTCGGCGTCGGCACCCCCGGTGTCGTCAACCCCGCCGGCACGGTGCTGTCGGCGCCGAACTTCGCGTGGTCCCACCTGCCGCTGCGACAGCGACTCGAGGACGCGCTGGGCATCCCCGTCCTCGTCGCCAACGACGCCAACGCGGCCGTGCTCGCCGAGTACACCTACGGCGGCGCGGGCGACGACATCATCCTCATCAAGATCGGGCGCGGCGTCGGATCCGGCCTGCTCGCGGGAGGACAGCCGCTTCTGGGCAGTCGCTTCGCGGCCGGCGAGATCGGCCACGTCACGATCGCGACCGACGGCGGACCGCAGTGCGCGTGCGGGAAGGTCGGCTGCCTCGAGGCGTGGGTGTCCGTGCCGTCGCTGACCGGTCGCATCGCCGAGGCGGCGGCAGCCGACCGCGAGGGCATCCTCCGCGACGCGGGGGAGCGCCTCGGCATCGCCCTGGCCCCCATCGTGGGCGCGCTCGACCTGTCGGAGGTCGTCCTCTCCGGCCCCGCAGAACTCCTCGACGGCCCGTTCGCCCAGGCGACCGTCGAAACGCTCCGCGTCCGCACGCTCGCCGAGTTCCACGACGGCGTGCGGGTCCGGATGACGGCGCAAGGCCAGGACATCGTCCTGCGCGGCGCGGCCGTCATGGTCCTGTCAGGACAGCTCGGCGTGTCTTAGACACCCACAACCCCCCCCGGATGGGTCACGCCCATCACCACAGAAGAAACCCAAGGAAGAGGCACCATGAACAAGAAGCTCGGAGCGATCGCGCTGCTCGGCGCGTCGGCCGTCGTGCTCGCCGGCTGTGCCGGGTCCGGCGGCAGCGCAGCCACCACCGAAGGCCCTGCGGAGATCCGTGTCTGGCTCGTCGGCACCGACACGCCGCAGGAGGCCCGCGACTACCTCAAGAAGACGTTCGAGGACGAGAACCCGGGCTCGACACTGGTCATCGAGGAGCAGCAGTGGACGGGCCTGGTCGACAAGCTCACCACGAGCCTGTCCTCCAACGACAGCCCCGACATCGTCGAGATGGGCAACACGCAGGCGCCCGCGTTCACGTCGACGGGGGCCCTGCTCGACCTCGACGACATCAAGGACGAGATTGGCGGCGACGACCTGCTCCCCGGCTTCGTCACGGCCGGCTCGTGGGACGGCAAGCTCTACGCCGCGCCGTACTACTCGGGTGCGCGCGTCGTGTTCTACAACACCGCGCAGTACGAGAAGGCCGGTGTCCAGGTGCCCGGCACGCTCGACGACTACGTGTCCAACGGGGTGACCCTCGCCGAGAAGCTCCCCGGCGTCTCCGGTGTCTACTTCCCCGGCAAGGACTGGTACAACGGCCTGCCCTTCATCTGGGAGAACGGCGGCGAGGTCGCCGTCGAGAAGGACGGGACGTGGGACGCGCAGCTGTCGAGCGAGGGCTCGCTCGCGGGTCTCACGCAGGTCCAGGAGCTCATGACCAAGGCCTCGCTCGCACCCAAGGACGGCGACGAGACCGAGGGCTGGGTGCCGTTCCGCACCGAGAAGGCCGCGACCTACTCGGCTCCGAGCTGGGCGTACTGGTCGATCGTCGCCGATGAGGACCAGAAGCCGACGGCTGTCGCCGAGACGACCGGCTACTTCGCCTTGCCCGGCAAGGACGGCGGCGCCGCGCAGGTGTTCGCCGGCGGCTCCAACATCGGCATCGCGGCGAAGACCAAGAGCCCCGCGCTGTCGAAGAAGGCGCTCGAGATCATCATGAGCGACGAGTACCAGTCGATCCTCGCCGGTGCCGGCCTGGTCCCGGCCAAGACGTCGCTGGGCGACAAGGTCGCCGCCGCGACGCCGGAGCTGGCCAAGGTCATCGCCGAGGCCGCCGCCAACGCGAAGCTCACCCCGGCGTCTCCGAACTGGGCGGACGTCGAGGCCCAGGGCATCATGCAGGACCTCTTCGTCAACATCGCCAACGGCGGTGACGTGAAGGCCCTCGCCGAGGCCGCGGACGAGCAGATCGAGGACATCCTCAACGGCTGATCGGCCATCCGGTCGTCGAGCGGGCAGCGCAGCGACGAGGCGGCACGCGTCATCCCGATGCGGCACGCGTTCCGTCTCGCCCGCCGCTCGCTCGACGACCGGGCCACCCCACCCCACGACGCCCGAGAGGAGGCGCCATGACCGTGCTCTCGCCCCCCGCTGCGGCCCCGCAGTCGGCCGCTCAGCCGCACGACGAGCAGCCGCGTCGTCCCCGCCGCTTCCCGTGGGGTCCGCTCGCGCTCCTGACCCCGGCCGTCATCATGATGGCGGTCTTCATCGGCTGGCCGCTGATCCAGCTCGTGATCATGTCGTTCCAGGAGTTCGGCCGCGCGCAGATCTTCGGCGCACCGCCCGAGTTCATCGGCCTCGGCAACTACATCTCCGTCCTCACCGACCCGGCCTTCTGGGCCGTGCTCGGACGCAGCGTCGGGCTGTGCCTCGTGAGCGTCGCCGCCACGATGGTGCTCGGCATCCTCATCGCGGTCATGATGACCAAGCTCGGCGCGGTCATGCGCACGGCCGTCTCGATCGCGCTCCTGCTCGCGTGGGCCATGCCGGCCCTCACCGCCACGATCGTGTGGGGCTGGATCTTCGACACCGAATACGGTCTGGTCAACTGGGTGCTCACCCAGGTCACCGGCGAGAGCTGGATCGGCCACAGCTGGCTGAGCGATCCGCTGAGCTTCTACGCGGTGGCCGCCATCATCATCACGTGGGGCGCGATCCCGTTCGTCGTGTTCAGCACCTACGCCGGCCTCACCCAGGTCCCCGGCGAGGTCATGGAGGCCGCGGCGCTCGACGGGGCCGGCGGGTTCGCCCGGTTCCGCCTCATCGTGATGCCCTACATCCGCTCGATCCTCCTCGTGCTGCTCGTCCTGCAGGTGATCTGGGATCTGCGCGTCTTCGCGCAGATCTACGCCCTGCAGTCGATCGGCGGCGTCCGCGCCGACACGAACACGATCGGCGTCTACATCTACAGCGTGTCCATGGCGTCGGGCGACCTCGGCGCCGGCGGCGCGATCTCGGTGATCCTCGTCATCATCCTCCTCGCCATCTCCGCCTACTGGATCCGCACCATGCTCAAGCAGGAGGAGTCATGAACGCGCGTCCCCGGCGCTTCGTCCCCCGCGCCCTGCTGAACCTCGCGGCCGTCGTCGTGATCCTCGCGTCGCTGTTCCCCGTTTACTGGATGGTCAACACGTCGCTGCTGCCGGCATCCGCCGTCCGCAGCGAGGAGCCGCACTGGTGGCCGGATGCGTTCACGCTGCGCAACTACGAGGCCGCCCTCGGCGACCAGGGCCTGATCACGGCGCTGCTGAACTCGGTCGCGGTGACCGCGATCACGCTCGTCGCGGCCCTCGTGTTCGCCTTCCTCGCCTCGATCGCCGTCTCGCGGTACCGCTTCCGCAGCCGCGGCGCCTTCATCATCGCGATCCTCGTCATCCAGATGATCCCCGCGGAGGCGATGATCGTGTCGGTCTTCCGGGTCCTGGACGGGTGGTACCTGCTCAACACGATCATCGGTCTCGCGTTCGTGTACATCGCGCTCGTGCTGCCCTTCACGATCTGGACGCTGCGCGGGTTCGTCAACGGCATCCCCGCCGAGCTCGAGGAGGCGGCGATGATCGACGGCTGCAGCCGCATCGGCGCGTTCTGGCGGATCACGTTCCCGCTCCTGGCGCCCGGACTCATCGCGACCGGCGTGTTCGCCTTCATCCAGGCCTGGAACGAGTTCGTCTTCGCGCTGGTCATCATGACGCGGCCCGACTCGCTCACCCTGCCGATCTGGCTGCGCGCCTTCGTGCAGGTCACGAAGGCCACGGACTGGTCGGTCGTCATGGCCGCCTCCACGATCATGGCGGTGCCGGTCATCGTGTTCTTCCTCATCGTGCAGCACCGCATGTCGAGCGGCCTCGTCGCCGGGGCGGTCAAGGGCTGATGCGCGCGCTGACGACGGCCGCCTCCCCGGGGGAGAGCGGCTCATGAGAGTGGGGCTGGATGTCGGCGGGACCAAGACGGATGCCGTCGCGGTGACCCCGGCCGGCGAGATCGCCGCCTGCGTGCGCCTGCCCACCGGGTGGGGGCCGGATGCCGTCGTGCAGACCGTGCTCGACGCGGTGGCGCTCCTCTCCCAGGAGCCGGGGCTGGCCGGTGCGACGTTCTCGTCGATCGGCGTCGGCATCCCCGGGCAGGTGGCGCCCGGCGCGACGCGGGTCCTCCACGCCCTCAACCTCGGAGTGGACGAGCTCGACCTCGCCGCGGCCGTCGCGCCCGCCCTCGGTGCGCCGGTGCGCGTCGAGAACGACGTGAAGGCGGCGGCTCTCGGCGCGTACGCCCTGCGCGGCACGACCGGCTCGATGGCGTACCTGAACCTGGGCACCGGCGTCGCGGCGGGCTTCGTCTTCGACGGCGAGCTGTGGCGCGGCGCGCGAGGGACCGCCGGCGAGGTCGGCCACGTCTCCATCGACCCGCGCGGGCCGGTGTGCAAGTGCGGTCAGCGCGGATGCATCGAGGCCTTCGCGGGCGGCGCCGCCGTCGCGGAGCGCTGGGGGCGCCCCGGCGCGCTGCCCGTGCGCGACGTGTTCGACGCCGCCGACGCGGGCGACGCCGACGCGCGCGTGCTGCGGGACGGGCTCGCCCGCGGTGTGGCCTCGGCGGTGCGGGTGCTGGTCCTCGCCGCCGACGTCGACGTCGTCGTGCTCGGCGGCGGGCTCACCGCCCTCGGCGATCGTCTCCTCGGCGACGTGCGCACCGCGCTCGCCGCATCCGCCTCCGACTCCACGTTCCTCCGCTCGCTGCGGCTCGACGACCGCATCGACCTCCTCCCCGCCGGCTCGCCGGCCGCCGCCCTCGGCGCCGCGCTCGTCGGGGCCTCGCACGATCCTCTGGAAGCATTGGCCCATGGCTGAAGTCGTCATCGTCCCGGATGCCGCGACGGCGGGCGCCCTCGTCGCGGACGAGATCGCCGGACTCATCAGGAGGAATCCCGAGGTCGTCCTCGGCTTCGCGACCGGATCCACTCCGCTCCCCGTCTATGAGGCGCTCGTGCCGCGGCTGGCCGGCCTGGACGTGTCGCGCGTGCGCGGCTTCGCCCTCGACGAGTACGTGGGGATCGCGCCCGGGCATCCGGAGAGCTACCGCGCCGTCATCGACCGCGAGGTCGTGCAGCCGCTCGGTCTCGATCCCGCGCTCGTGCGGGTCCCGGATGGATCGCTCGAGGGCATCGAGCACGCCGGCGCCGACTACGAGGAGGCGATCCGCGCCGCCGGGGGCATCGAGCTGCAGATCCTCGGCATCGGCACCGACGGGCACATCGGCTTCAACGAGCCCGGCTCGTCGTTCGCGTCGCTCACCCGCGTCAAGACGCTCACCG
>Ga0182748_1001218_pt1 | contig 25614 bp, 25 predicted proteins | sample eDN3rd37CKraftOP_FD_128877 | JGI IMG/M metagenome (GOLD analysis project Ga0182748, IMG submission 128877) | Enriched Organic Plus compost microbial communities from Emeryville, California, USA - eDNA 3rd pass 37_C Kraft OP (version 2) (version 2) ...
CGATGTGGTTATCCGCCGCAGCGGCCCGAACCGATGCGACGGCCAGTCAAGCCCACGAACTTCGCTGCGCAGGCCCGCCGGCCACCTATCTCACGCGGGCCGGACGCCCATAGGGTCTGAGCGACCCCCGTCCTTCGCTCAAGGCTCGTCGCGCGCGCGTCGATACCGCCAGCATGCCCGCCTCGTGTCGCTGGTGCTCCCGCCCCGCGGTGCGCACCGTCGTCGTCGACGCCCCGCCCGGGGCGCCCAACCGGGTCGCCCTCTGCGAGCGCCACCTCCACGCGATCAACCGGGCGCGCGCGGCGGACCCCGAGGCCCAGCGGCGCCGCCGCCACCGGGCCGAGGCCGAGGCCTGGGAGCGCGTCTTCCGCGAGCCCGCGCCCTTCGCCGACCCCGCCGCCTGAGCCCTCGGGCCTGCGCACTCGTGATCTCTCGATCACTCGTCCAGGTTCGATCGAAGAACGACGCACCGACTCTCGTTTCCCGCTCAGACTGCCGACAGAATCCGTATGCTGCCGGACCGCGAGGGCGGCGATTCGCCCGCCGTTGCTCGCATCGTCGACCTTTCTGGTCGCATCGCGAACGCCCGTCGCTGAGCGATTGAGCGTCTTCGAGGGGATCGGCTAAGGTCGGCAGAGGCCCTCGCCAAAGTTCAAGGAGACAGACCGTCCGTGACCCCCTCCAGCTCCTCTTCCACCGTGCGTGTCCCTCGCAGCGAACAGGACCTCGAGACGCGCATGGCGAAGGCCCTGGCCCATCCGCTGCGCGCCCGAGTGCTGGCGCTGCTGAACGAGCGCGTGGCGAGCCCGAACGAGCTCGCGCGTGAGCTCGGCGAGCCGCTCGGCAACGTCAGCTACCACGTCAAGGCGCTGCTCGAGCTGGGCTGCATCGAGCTCGTCGACACCGCCCAGCGGCGCGGCGCGATCGAGCACTACTACCGCGCGCTGACGCGCGCCCGCCTGGACGAGAGCGCGTTCAAGAAGCTGCCCGCGTCGATCCGCGGCGAGCTGTCGGGCGAGACGATGGAGCAGGGCATCGCCGACGTCGCCAAGGCGTTCAAGGCCGGGACGTTCGACGCCCGCGCCGACCGTCACGCGAGCTTCACGCAGCTCGTGCTCGACGAGCGCGCCTGGGGCGAGCTGACCAAGCAGCTCGACGCGCTGGTCGAGCGCGCGGGCCAGCTCGCGGCCGAGAGCGCCAAGCGCCTGGCCGACGACCGCTCCGGCGGCGAGCAGGTGTCCGCCTCGCTCCTGGCCGCCCTCTACGAGAGCGCGCCGGAGCGCTGAGCGCGCAGCGGCCGCCGCGCCCGGGGCGCGACGGCCGCCACGGCCCGCGTCAGGGGCGGCAGCGCACGGTCGACCGCGTGGTCTCGCGCTGGCCGGCCTCCGACGTGAACACCACCTCGATGGGCGCCGTGCGGCTCCTCGGGCACCTCTGGTTGATCTCGAGGTAGCCGCGCGTGCGGCCCTTCACCCGCCGCGTGACCCGGTCGATCGTCGACGTGACGTCGATCTGGCTGTTGTCCAGCCCGGCCACCGGGTGCAGCAGGTTGTCGGGCACGCTGAACTCCAGCGCCTGCCCCTTCCCGCCGAACGCGCTCACGTACCGCGCGTCGAGCGCCTGGTGGATCGGGATGACGCAGTCCGGCGGGTCGCCCGCCAGGTACAGCGCGGCCCGGTTGGCGCCCGCGTTGTAGATCGTCAGCTTCAGGTCGCACTTCAGCGACTGGTCCGACGGGTCGGCGGTCGCGCCGGCGATGTTGCGCACGAACCCGCTGCCGACCTTCGACCCGCGCGGGCAGACGCGGTCGTTCTGGGCCGCGTTGATCCGCGCCGCCGTGCACGTCGGGAACAGCGCGCCGTTGGAGTGGCCGCCGTAGAAGCCGATCGCGTACGTCTTGATCGGGCTGGGCCGCTGGCCGGCGGCCTCCTTGACCTGGAATCCGAACTTCAGCTGCACCGGGAGCGGCTTGGCCTTCGTCGCCCCGCGGTTCGGGCTCACCGCGCCCTGCACCGCGTACTGGTTGACCTGCTGGGCGAAGGCGGCCGAGGCCGCCAGCCCACACGCCAGCACCCCGACGCCGGCCGCCAGGGATCTGCGCATTCGTCTCCTCCCCCCGCTTGGGAACGAACGTGTTTTCCGTCTTGCAGCTTGGCAGGCCCCGCCCCGCCGCGCAAGGCGATAGCGTCGCGGCCGTGAACGGACCCCTGCTCGTCGCCTACGACGGATCGCCCAGCGCGCAGCGGGCGATCGCCGACGTCGCCCGCCTGCATCCCGGCGCGCGCGCCCTGATCCTGTACGTGTGGGAGACCCCGCTGCCGGGCCCCACCGCCGACCCGTTCGGCATCGGCGGCCCGATGTTCGACCCCGAGCAGATCGAGGAGGTCGACCGCCTCGTCCGCGCGCACGCCGAGGAGGTCGCCGCCGACGGCGCCCGCCGCGCCCAGGAGGCCGGGCTCGACGCCCAGGCGCTCGCCGAGCCCGCCCGCGGGCCGGTGTGGGCGACGATCCTGGACGTCGCCCGCGAGCGCGACGCCGAGATCGTCGTCGTCGGCGCCCGCGGGCGCTCCACGGTCGGCTCCCTGCTGCTCGGCAGCGTCTCCAACGGGGTCGTCCACCACGCGCACCTGCCCGTGCTCGTGATGCGCCCGCCCCGCGAGGACGGCTGAGGCGGCGTCAGCCGGCGGCCTGGCCGCCGGCCGACGAGGAGGCCGGCTCGGCCACCTCGACGTAGCGCAGCACCACGCGGCCGAGCAGGATCTCGTCGCCGTCGGAGAGGATCGCGGCGTCGACGCGCCGGCCGTTGACCCACGTGCCGTTCAGCGAGCGGTCGTCGAGCAGCCACGCCCGGCCGGAGCGCTCGACGATCCGCGCGTGGCGGCGCGAGACGCTGGCGTCGTCGAGGTGGACGTCGACGCTCAGCCCGCGGCCGATGCGCGTGACGGCGCCGGGATGCAGCGGCAGCGCGACGAGCTCGCTCCCGGAGCGGACCGCCAGGTAGCGCCCCGGCGCGGGCGCCGACACGGAGAACGCGGCCCGGTCGAGCTCGCGCGAGCTCAGGACCTGGGTGTGCTCGATGTCGGGACGGTCGCTCATGACGCTTGGACGCCCGCCGGGATGCGAGGCTTGTCGGTGAAGCACCCGCCGGGCGCTCCCACAGGCAATCGCGGCAACCTCAAGCTGCCCTCAACGCTCCTGAAAGACATGAGCGCCACCATGCCCGCTGACCTGCGCGGGCATGCGCCGTCCGCGCGACGCCCCGTCACCCGGCGGACGGCTCGCGCAGGAGGTCGTCGAGATCGAGATCGCCGAAGACCATGCGGATGCGGCCCGACGCGTCGCGCGGCCACTGGTCGCGCGGACGGTCCCAGGCCAGCTCGAGGTCGTTGCCGTCGGGGTCGGACAGGTAGACGGCCTCGTGGGTGCCGTGGTCGGACAGCTGGCGCAGCGGCCAGTCGACCGCCTGCAGCCGGCGCACCGCGTCGGCCAGCCCGGCGCGGGTGGGATAGTTGATCGCGACGTGGTGCAGCCCGCAGACGCCGTCGGGCTGCGGCCCGCCGCCGGCCGACTTCCACGTGTTGAAGCCGAGGTGGTGGTGATAGTCGCCGGCGGCCAGGAAGAGGATGTCGCCGGTGGTCCCCCACCCCGGCACGCCGCGCGCCTCCTCGACGACGCCGAACCCGAGCACGCCGACGTAGAAGTCGCGCACCCGGTCGATGTCGGCCGTCCGCAGGTGGACGTGGCCGATGGTCACGCCCGGGTCGATCGGGCGCCGCGGCTGGCTGGTCATCGCCGGGATGATCCCACGCGGCCGCGCTCATGCCGACCGCAGCGCCTCGGTCGGGGCCAGCCGGGCCGCGCGCACCGACGGGTACAGCCCCGCGACGGCGCCGATCGCCAGCGCGCTCGCGACGCCGCCGGCGATCGCGTAGGGCGGGACGACGGCCTCCCAACCGCGGCTGAGCGCGTAGCCCACCGTCACCGCCGCGCCCAGCAGCGCCCCCGCGACGCCGCCGAGCGCCGACAGCAGCAGCGCCTCGCACAGGAACTGCTCGGCGACGTGGCGGCGCGTGGCGCCCAGGGCGCGGCGCAGCCCGATCTCCGAGCGGCGCTCGAGGACCGAGATGACCATCACGTTGGCGATCCCGACGCCGCCGACGAGCAGCGCCACCGCGCCGAGGCCGAGGAACAGCGACGTGAACGTGGCGCGCGCGGCGGCCTTGGCCTCGATCGCGTCCGACGGGCGGCTGATCTCCACCTCGTCGGGGTGCTCGGGGTTGGCGGTGGGCGCGAGCAGCTCGCGCACCGCGGCGACGTCGTCGTCGCCGTCGGTGCGCACGTAGACGGTCGTCGGCGCGCCGTCGCTGCCGAGCTCCGCGGCGACCGGCCGGCCGATCAGCGCGGTCGTGTCCAGCGCCGGGTCGAGCCCCACCGGCTCGAGGATCCCGACGACCGTGAACGCGCGGCCGGCGATCACGACGTTCACGCCCGGCCTCGCGATGCCCAGCCGCCGCGCCGCCGTCGCGCCCAGCACGACGCACGGGTAGCGCGCGGTGGCGGCGTCGAGGAACCGGCCCGCTCGCATGGTCGCGCCCAGCGTTCGCGGCACGTCCAGGTCGGCGGCGGCCACCGAGATCCCGAGCGTCTCGATCTCCGGGATGCGGTCGGTGCGCCGCACCGTCGCGCCGACCAGCTGCGAGACCGACGCCGACCCCGCGACGCCCTCGACGCGGCCGATCGCCGCCGGCGCGGTGTCGGGCAGCGCGGCGGTCTCGCCGAACACCGACTCCCCCGGCGTCACGGTCAGCAGGTTCGTCCCGAGGCGGTCGAGCTGGGCCAGGAGGTCGGCGCGGCTGGACTCGCTGAGGCCGAGCACCGCGACCATCGAGGCGATCCCGATCGCGATCCCCAGCGCCGACAGCGCGGCGCGCAGGCGCCGCGACGACAGGCCGGAGGCGCCGACGCGCAGCACGTCGGCGGGCCGCAGCCGCGACGGGGTCACGCGCATGACGCCAGCCGCCCGTCGCGGATCTCGACCCGGCGCGGCAGCCGCTCGGCCAGCTCGCGGTCGTGCGTGATGACCGCGATCGTCGTGCCGTCGCGGTTCAGCTCGCCGAGCAGGTCGAAGATGCCCTCGCCCGTGGCCGTGTCGAGGTTGCCGGTCGGCTCGTCGGCCAGCAGGATCGCCGGGCGCGCGAGCAGCGCCCGCGCGATCGCGACGCGCTGGCGCTCGCCGCCCGACAGCTCGTCGGGCCGGTGCGTCAGGCGGTGGCCGAGCCCGACGCGCTCCAGCGCGCGCGCCGCGGCCGCCCGCCGCTCGCGGTGCGCGACGCCGGCGTACAGCAGGCCCTGGCCGACGTTGTCGACGGCGGTCAGGCCCGGGATGAGGAAGAACTGCTGGAAGACGAAGCCGATGTGGCGCGCGCGCAGGCCGGCGAGCTGCGGGTCGGCGAGCATGGTCACGTCGCGCCCCGCGATCCGCACCGTGCCCGCCGTGGGCCGGTCCAGCGTGCCCATGATGTGCAGCAGCGTCGACTTCCCCGAGCCCGACGGGCCGACGATCGCCAGCAGCTCGCCGGCGCGGACGGTCAGCGAGATCCCGTGCAGGACCTCCAGCGGGCCGGGGTAGGCCTTGCGCACGTCGCGCAGCTCCAGGACGGGCTCAGAGACCATCGGGGACCACCACCTCGTCGCCCGCGCGCAGCGCGCCGCGCACCGCCACCAGCCCGTCGGCGAACTGGCCCGGCTCCACCGGCACGCGCTCGGTGCCCGCGGCCGTGCGCCGCTCGACCGCGTAGCCGCCGCCGGGGAGCGCCAGCAGCGCGGTGACCGGGACCGCGAGCACGTCGCGGCCGACCTCGGCGGCCAGGCCGACCGAGACGGGCGCCCCGTCGAGGCGGCCGGTGTCCGCGTCGCCGGCGAGGCGGACGGTGACGTCGATCGTCGGCTCCTCGTCGCCGCCCGGCTCGCCCTGCTGGGCGGCGGGCGCCTCGGCCACCCGGCCGACGCGGCTGATCCGGCCGTCGACCGTGCGCCCGCCGGGCAGCGTGACCGTGACGTCGCCGGCCCGGCGGGCCAGGTCCTGGTCGTCGGCGGGCAGGTCCACGTGCACGACCTGCTCGCGCGACGTCGTCGTCATGACCTCGGTCCCGGGCGGGGCGACGTCGCCCGTCGCGACCTTCACGTCGCCGATGCGCCGCGGGCCCGGCAGGAACGCGACCTGGCCCAGCCGGACGACGCCGGTCTGCGTCCAGCCAGCGTCGGCCTGCCACGCGCGGACCGCGGCGGCGGTGTCGGCGTCGAACGTGCCGTCGACGGCGCCGGGGTCGTGGCCGAGCGCGCGCAGGTTGCGCTCGAGCTGGCGGACGTCGGCGCCCTCGGTCCCGGGCGCGAGGTCGCGGTAGGCGGGCGTCGACCCGTACAGGAGGCGCACCGGCTCGCCGTCGGCGCGGTACAGCGCGTCGCCGCGCCCGGCGTGGCTGCCCTCGCGCGGCAGCCAGGTGATCGTCGGCCCGCTCGCGTCCGGCCCGCCGTCGCCGCCGAGCCGCTGCAGCAGCGGCCGCGCGCCCGCGTAGCCGAGCGTGCCGTCGACGTTCTCGCGCGTGACGAGCGTCCGCCGCTGCACGGTGGCCGTCGTCGTGCCGTCGGGCGCGGCGGCGGCCTCGGGCTCGCCGCCCGAGCCGCAGCCGGCGGCCAGCACGGCGGCGCCGGCCAGCGTGGTCGCCAGCGCCCACCTCATCGCGTCGTCCTCTCGGGGGCGCACTCGTCCATCGCGGCCTCGAAGCCGGGGTCGCCCGGCTCGATGCCGCTGTCGGGCGTGATGCGGATGCCGCCGTCGGTGGGGTCGGGGACGTCGTAGCCCTTCTCGCGCAGGCAGCGGGCGGTCTCCAGCGCGCGCCGCTTCTGCTCCTCGTCGGCGGGCCGCTGCGCCTCGGCGGCCTCCAGGTGCTCCTCGCACGCGGCCCGCGCGCGGTCGACGGTCTCGCGATCGCCGCCGCCCGGGGGGATGATCATGCGCACGCGCCCGCCGTCGATCTGCGGGTCGGGCATGTCGACGCCGTTCTCCCGCATGCAGCGGGCGAACGCGAGCAGCGCCTCGTCGCGGGCGGCCGGGTCGCCGGCGGACGCGCCCCCTCCGCCCGCCGGCGTGGGCGTGGTCGAGGATCCGCCGCCGCCGCAGGCGGTCAGCGCGAGCGCAGCGACCGCGAGGCCGGCCGCCGCAGAGTGGTGGAACAGCGTCGTGGTGCTCATGGGCGGCGAACGTAGGCGCGGCCCCGTAACACCCTCGTCTCATGTGACGCCGGTGTGACGCGCGATGTGACACGGACGTTATGCGGGCGTCGCTAGGTTCGGCCGCGGGCCATGCGCGTGCTGATCGTCGAAGACGAGCCCGACCTCGCCGACCTCGTGGCGCGGGGCCTGCGCCGTCGCGGCCTGGCCGCCGACGTCGCGCTCGACGGCGCCGAGGCGCTGCGCAAGGCGCTCGTCACCGACTACGAGATCGTCGTGCTCGACCGCGATCTGCCCGCCGTCCACGGCGACACGGTGTGCCGCACGCTGCGAGCCGAGGGCGTGGACGCGAAGATCCTGATGCTGACCGCGTCGGGCACGATCCGCGACCGCGTCGAGGGCCTGGCGCTCGGCGCCGACGACTACCTGCCCAAGCCGTTCGCGTTCGCCGAGCTGGCCGCGCGCGTCGAGGCGCTCGGGCGCCGCTCGGGCCCGGTGCGCCCGCCGGTGCTGCGCCGCGGCGACCTCGAGCTCGACGAGAGCCGCATGCGCGTGCGGCGCGCCGGCCGGCCGGTCGAGCTGAACGTGAAGGAGTTCGGCGTCCTGCGCACGCTCATGGCCGCCGACGGCGCGGTCGTCTCGGGCGAGGAGCTGCTGCGCCGGGTGTGGGACGAGCACGCCGACCCGTTCACGAACACGGTCCGGATGACGGTCATGCGCCTGCGCCGCAAGCTCGGCGAGCCGGACCCGATCGAGACGGTCGTCGGCGCCGGCTACCGGCTGCCATGACCGCGGCGGGCTCGCCTCGCGGCGTGCGGCTGCGCCTGACGCTCGTGTACGCCTCGCTGTTCTTCGTCTTCGGCGCGGTGCTCCTGGGCGTGAGCTACGCCGCCGTGCGCCACGAGCTCGGCCCGCGCGACGCGCGCTTCCTGACGCAGCAGCGGCTGCCTCCGCTGGGGTCGTCGTCGCAGCCGGGCGCGTCGGCGCTCGACGCGCCCGAGGCGGACCGGATCGTCATGCGGCTCGTCAACGACGACCGGGCGCGCGCGATCGGCGGCGTGCTGCTGTGGTTCGCGCTCGCCCTGGGCGCGAGCACGATCGCGGCGGTCGGGCTGGGCTGGGTGCTGGCCGGGCGGGCCCTGCGCCCGCTGCAGGAGGCGTTCGAGAGCCAGCGCCGGTTCGTGTCGCACGCCTCGCACGAGCTGCGCACGCCGCTGGCGGTGATGCGCGCCTCGATCGACGTGACCGGCGAGGCGGGCGGCTACGACGACCCGGCGCAGGTGCGCGCGATGGTCGCCACGCAGCGCAAGGCGCTGGCGCGCAGCGAGGCGCTGGTCGACCGGCTGCTGGCGCTGGCGATGGGCGAGCGCGGCCTGGACCGCGTCGAGCGCGTCGACCTGCAGGGGATCGTGCGCGACGTCCTGGACGAGACCGCGCCGGCCGCGGACGCGCGCGGGCTGCGCGTCGACGTGCGCTGCGCGCCGGCGCCCCTCGACGGCGACCCGGTGCTGGTGCGCCACCTCGTCGCCAACCTCGTCGAGAACGCGGTGCGCCACAACGTCGACGGCGGCGCCGTCGAGATCGCGCTGAACGGCGGGGCGGCCGGCGCGGCGCTGACCGTGGTCAACGACGGCCCCCGCCTCGACGGCGACGTGGGCGAGCTGCTGCGGCCGTTCCGGCGGGCCGCGGAGCGGGCGGCGGCCGACGGCACCGGGTACGGGCTGGGCCTGTCCGTCGTCGACGCGGTGGCCCGCGCGCACGGCGCGACGGTGGCGCTGCAGGCCCGTCCCGCGGGCGGCCTGCGCGCGACCGTGACGTTCCCGCCGGCGCGCTGACCGGGCCGCCCGCCGCTCGATCCGCGGCCGACGCTGCCATCATCCGGCGCGATGCGCACCCGCATCCTGCTCAAGGCCGGGGCGCTGTGCCTGCTCCTGGCGGGGTGCGGCGCGGACCCGGCGAGCACCGCGACGACGAGCGCGAGGATCCCGCCGGTCGGCCTGACGATCGACGAGCCGGCCGACGAGCCCGTCCGCGCGCGGCGCGGCGCCGAGGGGCTGGTCGCCGACGTGCGCGTGATCGGCCAGGCCCAGCCCGGCTCCTACGTGCGCGTGACCGGCGGGTGCCAGGCGGCGGGGTGCGAGCGCAGCGCGGAGGTGAGCGCGGCCGGGCGCTGGTCGGTCCTGCTGCGCGTCGAGGCGCCCGCCCGGCGCCCGTACGCGCGCATCGTCGCCCAGCTCGCGGCCGAGTCGGCGATCACGCTGGTGCAGCTGACCCCGCCCAAGCGCGCACGCAAGGGCCGGCCCGGCAACGCCGGGCGGCGCGCCGGGGCGCGCGGGGACCGGCTGCCCGAGGCGCGCGCCGACGGCGGCGCGGCGGCGCCGGGCAGCGCCGACGACCCGCTCGCGCCGATCGTCCCCGGCGACGAGACCCCGGCGGCGCCGACCCCGCCGGCGAACCCGCCGGCCGGGTCGGGCGCGGTCTCCTCCCTGCTGCTGATCGGCGACTCGCTCGGCGTCGGGATCCGCCCGTACCTGGCCGGGCTGCTGCCCGGCTGGTCGGTGGCCTCCGACGTGCGCGACGGCCGCACGCTGGCCGACGGCATGGCCCGCTGGCGCGCCGAGCGGGGCACCGCGCGGGTCTCCGCGTTCAGCCTGTTCACCAACGACGCGCCGACCGCGCTGGGCGCGCTCGAGGCCGCGGTCCGCGAGTCGGCCCAGGCGGGCTGCGCGATCTGGGCCACGATCGCCCGGCCGCCGCAGGGCGGGACGTCGTACGTGCGCGCCAACCAGCTCCTCGAGCGCCTGGCCGACGAGCTGCCCGGCCGCGTCGTGGTGGTGCCGTGGGCGCGGACGGTCGCCGCCAACCCCGGGTACCTGCGCGACGACCGCGTGCACGCCACCCCGGCCGGCTACCAGGAGCGCGCGCGGCTGTACGCCCGCGCGGCCCAGAGCTGCGTCTGACATCCTGCGCGCGTCTGCCGTCTCGCAGGAGGTCCCACGTCGTGTTGCGCTCCATCCCCCGCGTGGCCCTGGCCGCGCTCGCCCTGCTCGCCGCCGCACCCGCGGCGGCGTCCGCCGACGAGCCGGTCGCCCGGTCGGCGGCGACGTGCAAGGTCCCGGCCGACGGCCGCGGCTGGGGGCCCACGTACGTGACGAGCCTGCGCGTGACCGCGACCTCGTGCGCGACCGGCAAGCGCCTGGTCACCGCCTACTACCGCTGCCGCACCGCCAACGGCGGGGCCGACGGGCGCTGCACGAAGCGCGTGAGCGGCTGGCGCTGCCGCGAGAAGCGCGGCGCGGCGATTCCGACCCAGTTCGACGCGAGCGTGACGTGCCGCAAGGGCCGCGCGCGCGTCGTGCACACCTACACGCAGTTCACCTGAAGTCGGCGTCCAGCGCGCGCTGCACCTCGTCGGCGGCCAGCTCCGCGCCGGCCGGCGTGAGGTGCACGCCGTCGGGCTCGCGCACGACCGTGTCGCGGCCGTCGATCTCCATCCCCACCCGGTAGCGGCCGCCCGGCGTGAACACCGCCGCCAGGTCGAGCACGCGCACCTGGGCGCGGTAGGGCTCGGCCGCCACGCGGATCGCGGCGTTGACCGCCCGCGCGATGTCGCGGCGGTCGCCGTCGCGCGGCAGCGGGAGCGTCAGCCAGTACACGCGCGCGGCGCCGTCCTGGCGGTAGGCGTCCATCATCGTCCGCACCCGCGTGGCGAACGCGGCGGCCCAGTCGGCCGAGCAGCAGTCGACGTCCTCGCCGTCGGGGCCGGGCAGCGGGAAGCCCTCGTTGGCGCCGATGAACACGACCACGGCCTGCGGCGCGTCGCGGGACTGCCTCACCGCCAGCGCGCCCCAGTCGAGCAGGTCGGACTTCGAGATGCCGGTGCCGATGTGCGGGTCGCGCGTGGTCGCGACGCCGTCGGCGGCCAGCCGGCGGGCGAGGATCGCGTCCAGCGGCATCGACATCGAGTCGCCGGTCACCAGCAGCGAGCGCAGCGGCCCCAGCTCCGGCTCGGGCAGCCCGAGCTCGCGCGGCGCGAACGCGTCGGGCCCGACCGGCGGGACCGCGCCGCCGCCCGCCCCGCCCGCCGCGCCGGCAGCGGCCACGGGCGCGCTGACGAACGCGCCCTCGGACCCGACGTCGTCGCCGCCGCCCAGCCACGCCGTGGCGTCGTCGGTCCAGCCGGCGAACGGCAGCAGGTCGGCGAGCGCGCCCGCGGGCTTGCCGACGGCGAGCACGAGCGTGCGCTCCCAGCCGGGGTCCATCTGCTCGCCGGCGTCGCGGATCGACGGCCCGGCGCACAGCAGCACGATCACGGCGGCCAGCGCGACGACGAGCACGCCGTCGCGCGCGCGGAAGCGGCGCGCCCGCACGTCGACGGGCGCGGCGGCGTCCGTCTCGAACGGCTGGCGCGAGGAGGCCTCCTCCACGCGCGGCATTGTGCCGCACAGGTGGTCGGGTCCGCGGGGGCAGCCATCTACCCGGCGCGCGCCGGGGCCGGCGGGGGGTCGAGCGCGTGCTCGCCCTCGATGTCGATCCGCGGCAGCCGGCGCGCCAGCCAGGCCGGCATCCACCAGGCCGCGCGGCCCATCAGCGTCATCACCGCCGGGACGAGCAGGCAGCGCACGATCGTCGCGTCGATCGCGATCGCCACCGCGAGCCCGACGCCGAACTGCTTGACGATCGGATCGCCGTCGAGCACGAAGCTGGCGAAGACGCAGACCATGATGAGCGCCGCCGAGGTGATGACGCGGCCGGTGCCGGCGAGCCCGTCGACGACGGCGCGGGTCGGCCGGCGGGTCTGGTGGTAGCGCTCCTGGATCTGCGTCATCAGGAACACCTCGTAGTCCATCGAGAGCCCGAAGAGGATCGCGAACATCAGCAGCGGGACGAAGCTCACGATCGGGACCGCCTCGTCGAGGCCGATCAGCGACGCGCCATGGCCCTCCTGGAAGACGAACGTGACGACGCCGTAGGCGGCCGCCACCGACAGGAGGTTCATCAGCGCCGCCTTCGCCGGCACGAGCAGCGACCGGAACGCGAGCATCAGCACGATGAAGCTCAGCCCGACGACGACCCCGATCATCTGCGGCAGCTTGTCGGAGATGCGGTCGGCCAGGTCGATGTAGGCCGCGGTCTGGCCGCCGACGCTGGCGGTCACGTCGGTGCCCTTCGTCGCCTTCGGGATCGTCGTGTCGCGCAGCTCGACCACGAGGTCGGAGGTGGCGTCCGACGACGGCGCCGAGGTCGAGATCACCGTGTACAGCGCCGTGTCGCCGGCCTTGTCGAGCGTGGGCGGCGACACCGAGGCGACGCCATGCGCCCCGGCGAGCGCCTTGGACAGCTTCGTCAGGCGCGGGTCGGACGCGGGGTTGCCCGTCGGGTCGTCGGACGCGGGCTTGGCGGGGGCGCCGAGCTGCGCGGCGACGAGCAGCGGCCCGTTGCTGCCCGGCCCGAACCCGGCGGCCATGCCGTCGTAGGCCTGGCGCGCCGTCGTCGACTCCGGCATCGCGCCCACGTCGTTCTGGCCCAGCTCGAGCTGCAGCAGCGGGATCGCCAGCACGACGAGCACGACGGTCGCGGCCACGAGCGAGCGCCAGGGCCGGGCGACGACCCACCGGGCCCAGCGGGCCCAGCCGTGCGGCTGGTGGTCGTCGGGGTGCGACGGCAGCGGCACGCGCAGCGCGTCGATGCGCGGGCCGAGGACGCCCAGCAGCGCCGGCAGCAGCGTCGTCGCGGACAGCACCGCGACGACGACGGCGACCGCGGCGGTGAGGCCGAGGTTGGTGACGAGCGGGATGCCGGCCAGCAGCAGCGACACGAGCGCGATCACGACGGTGGTGCCGGCGAACACGACGGCGCCGCCCGCGGTCGCGGTGGCCCGCGCGATCGACTCGCCCATCTCCATCCCGTCGCGCAGCTGCTGCTTGTGGCGGGTGACGATGAACAGCGCGTAGTCGATCCCGACGCCGAGCCCGATCATCGTCGCCAGCGTCGGCGCGATGCTCGGCACGTCGAGGACGAGACCCAGGACGCTGATCAGCGCGAGCGTGCTGACGAGGCCGAGGATCGCGGTCACGATCGGCAGCGCCATCGCGGTCACGGTCCCGAACGCGAACAGCAGGATCACGACCGCCGCCGCCAGGCCGATCGCCTCGCTGATCTCGGTGTCGGGCTTGGAGAGCTGCTGCCCGGCGTAGCCGCCCAGCGAGACGTCGAGCCCGGCGGCGGTGGCGGGCGCCCCCGCGTCGAGGACCTGGCGCGCCTCGTCCTCGGTGAGGTCCGACGGACCGACGTCGAGGGTCACCGGGATGTAGGCGATCGCCTGGTCCTCGGAGATCAGCGCCGCCCCGTTCTGGCCGAACGGGTTGACCGCCTTCGTCACGTGCGGCACGTCGCGCACCGCGGTGACCGTCTGCTCGATCGCGTCCTTGTGCTTGCTGCCGGTGACCTTCTCCCCCGCCGGGGCCTGGATGACGAGCGGGTTGCTGCCGTTGGCCTGGTCGGGGAGGTTGGCCGTCAGGAGGTCGGTGGCCTGGGTCGAGCCGGTCCCGGGCAGGCTGAGGTCGTCGCTGGTCTGGTGGCCGGCGGCGGCGCCGAGCGCCACCAGGCCGGCGGCGAGGACGATCCACACCGCCAGGACGATGCGGGCACGGCGGCCGCACAGGCGGCCGAGGCGGTACAGGAGGGCGGGCACGGTCGCGCAGCCTGCCGGGCGGCCGCGGCCGCGCCAATGGAGGGGACCCGAGGGTTTGCCCCAGGGTTTGCGCTCAGCCGGGCTCGGCGGCGACGCTCAGCGCGGACGCGAGCTGGAAGCGCGAGCGGATGCCGAGCTTGCGGTAGGCGCTCGTGAGGTGCAGCTCGACGGTCTTCTCGGTGACGAACAGCGTCTGGGCCACCTCGCGGTTGGTCAGCTCGCGCGCGGCCAGCTCGCAGACGCGCCGCTCGGCGGGGGTGAGCGCGTCCACGCCGCGCCGGTGCAGGCGCGGCGGCCGCCCGCCGCCGGCGCCCAGCTCGCCGTGGACGCGGTCGGCCAGCGCGACGGCGCCGCACCGCCGCGCCTCCTCGAGGGCCAGCCGCAGGACCTCGCGGCCCTCGCGCCGGCGCCGGGCGCGCACGAGCGCACCGCCGAGGTCGGCGAGCGCGTTGGCGGCCTCCAGCCGGGCCGGCGACCGCTGCGCGGTCGTGACCGCCTCCTCGAGCAGGGCGAGGCCCGGCTCGCCGCCGTCGGCCACGCCGGCCGCGCGCAGGGCCCGCGCGACGACGCGCGACGCACCGTGCGCGCGAGCGCGCTCGAGCCCCTCGGCCGCGAGCGCGCGGGCCCGGTCGAGGTCGCCGAGCGCGACGAGCGCGGCCACCGCCTCGGCCCGCCAGTCGCCGGGGCGGCGGTCGCCGTAGGCCGCCTGCAGCTCCCCGCAGCGCAGCAGGTCGGCGAGGCCGCCGTCGACGTCGCCGTCGCGGATCCGCAGGCGCCCGCGGGCGGTGAGCAGCTCGTCGGCGAACAGGCGCTCGCGCTCGGCGTCGCCGGCGTGGTCGCCGGCCAGGCGGCGGGCGGCGTCGAGCTCGCCGCGCTCGAGCGCGGCGTGGATCGCCGCGGCCGCGATCCGGGGCCGGATGACGTGGCGGGCGTCGGCGAGCTCGAGCGCGGTCTGGGCGTCCAGCTGCGCCGCGCCGACGCGGCCCTGGGCGAGCGCCAGCAGCGCGCGCTGGGCGAGGAGGCTGGCGAGCTGCGGCGCGAGCCCCTGCGCGCGCACCGCCTCCAGCGCGAGCTCGAGCCAGCGGGCCGCGGCGGCATGCCGCTCGCCGCCGATCAGCAGCTCGATCGCCAGCCCGAACACGACCGGGTCGCCGGGCGGCCCGTCGGCGAGCAGCGCCTCGGTCGCGTCGGCGGCGGGCGCGACGGGACCGCCGCCCACGATCTCCTCGCTGGCGGCGTGCAGGCGCGCGAGGCGCTCGTGGTGGGGGTGGCCGGCCGCGCGCTCGGCGAAGCGGGCGACGCGATCCGCGGCGAGGGCGCGCAGCGTCGGCTCCAGCCGCACGAGGTCGACGGCGGCCGCCTCGAGGTCCAGCGCGGCCGGCGGCTCCAGCGCCGGGAGCTCGGCGTCGATCGCCTCCAGCGCGGCCGCGGCGGCGCGCGGGTCGCCCGCCGTGATCGCCGCCCACGCCAGCCACGTGGCCGCCGCCGCGCGGGTGGCCGGATCGGCGTCGAGGCGCAGCGCCTCGAGCAGGTCCTGCGCGGCGAGGTCGTGGCGGCCGGTGGCGATCGTCCAGCGGCCGAGGTCGGTCAGCAGCTCGGCCCGCCGCGGCGCGTCCGGCGTCTCGTCCAGCGCGCGGCGCAGGTACGCGGAGGCGGCGCCCGGATCGCCGCGCAGCGCGGCGGCCTGCGCGGCCGCCCCCAGGACGCCGGACCAGCGGCCGTCGCCGGCGGGACCGCTCTCGAGCACGTGGGCGGCGACCCGCTCGGGCGCGGCGCCCGCCGCCTCCAGCAGCTCGGCCGCGGCCCGGTGCCGCGCGCCGCGCCCCTGCGGGAGGAGGTCCCCGTAGACGGCCGCGCGCACGATCGGGTGCCCGAACGCGAGGTCGCGGCCGGCGCGCAGCACGTCGGCGCGGACGAGCCGCGCGGCCGCCGCCTCGGCCGCGTCCGGGGTCAGCCGCGCCAGGCGGGCGGCGATCGCGGGGTCGACGTCGTCGCCCAGCACCGCCACCGCCTGGGCGAGCGCGGTCGCGTCCGGTCCGAGGCGCTCGAGCCGGTGCAGCACGAAGCGCGTGACCGCGGCCGGCCCGACGGTGTCGACGGCGTCGGCGGCGGCCGCGGTCGGCTCGACGCCCGCGTCCGCCAGCGCGCCGACCAGCTCGCGGACGTACAGCGGGTTGCCGCCGGTGGCGCGGTGGCAGGCCGCGCAGAACGCGTCGTCGGCGTCCGCGCCGAGCCGCGCGCGGACGATCGCGGCGACGGCCGGGGCCGACAGCGGCCGCGGGCGCACGACGACGGTGGCCGGGTCGTGCGCGAGGTCGGTCCAGCCGGCGGCGGCGTCGTCGGCGTCGCGGGGCCGGGCGGCGAGCGCGACGAGCACCGGCAGGTGCGCGAGGCGGCGCGACAGGTAGGCGAGGAAGTCCAGCGACGAGCGGTCGGCCCAGTGCGCGTCGTCGACGCTGAGCAGCAGCGGCCCGCGGTCGGCGAGGTTGACCGTCAGCCAGTACAGCGCGTGCAGCGCGCCGAACGCGCCGGCGCCCTGCGGCGCCGTCCGCCCGGGGTCGGCGGCGTCGAGCAGCGGGCCCGCCAGGCGCGCGGCGCCGGCGAGCAGGTCCGCGCGCTCGTCGGGGGCGAGCGGCGCGAGCGCGGGCTCGAAGAGCTGGCGGGCGACGCCGAACGCGAACTCGCGCTCGAGCACCGCGCCGCGCGCCTGCAGCACGCGGACGCCGTCCGCCGCCGCGCGGGCGCGCGCGGCCGCCAGCAGGGCGCTCTTGCCGCCACCGGCGGGCGCCTCGACGAGGACCACGCTCCCGTCGCCCTCGCGGGCGCGCTCCGTCCCTGTCGCCAGCGCCTCGAGCTCGCCGTCCCGGTCGAGCAGCGCGTCCATCAGCCTCCCCCTGCGTCCTCGGTGCCGCGCGAGCCTACTTCCGCGCGCTCAGAACTGGAAGTAGATGAACGGCGGGACGCCCTGGCTGGGCACCGTCGCGCCGACGACGAGAACGGTGGCGGCCAGGCCCACCGCGAGCGCGGGCACGCGCAGGCCCTCGACGCGCAGGCGCAGCGCGTCGAGCGGCCGCGGCGGCAGGAGCTGGCCGCCGATGACGAGCAGGATCAGGCCGACCGCGACGGGCGTCGCGAGCGTCGCCGGACCGAAGCTGCCGAGCCGGCCGAGGAACGCGCCGGCGACGTCGAGGTCGGGGCTGCGGAACAGGATCCAGCCGAACACGACGAGCGCGAACACGATCAGCCAGCGCAGCACCGCCGGCACGCGGGCGATCCGGCTCGGCCCCAGCAGGTGCTCGACCGACAGCGCCGCGCCGTGCAGGGCGCCCCACAGCACGAACGTCCACGCCGCGCCGTGCCACAGGCCGCCGAGCGTCATCGTGATCATCAGGTTGCGGATCGTCCTCGCCGTCCCGCCGCGATTGCCGCCGAGCGGGATGTAGAGGAAGTCGCGCAGGTAGCGCGACAGCGTGATGTGCCACCGCCGCCAGAACTCGCGGAAGCTGCCCGAGCGGTACGGGGAGGCGAAGTTCTGCGGGAACACGAAGCCCATCAGCAGCGCGAGCCCGATCGCCATGTCGGTGTAGCCGGAGAAGTCGCAGTAGATCTGGGCGGTGTAGGCGAGCGCGGCGAGCGCGACGTCGGGCGCGTGGTACAGCTCGGGCACCGCGAACACCGGGTCCACGACCTCGCGCGCGAGGTAGTCGGCGATCGCGACCTTCTTCACGAGGCCGATCGCGATCAGCACCACCCCGGCGCCCACGGCGACGTCGCGCGGGTCGCGCGGGGTGCGCAGCTGCGGCAGGAACTCGCGGGCGCGGACGATCGGCCCGGCGACGAGGTGCGGGAAGAAGCTCAGGTAGATCGCCACGTCCACCGTCCGCGCCGGCGCCAGCAGCCCGCGCTTGACGTCGACGACGTACGAGATCGCCTGGAAGACGAAGAAGCTGATGCCGACCGGCAGCGCCAGCGACAGCAGCGGCAGCGACGTCCCCAGGCCGACGTCGTCGAGCAGCGCCGCGACGTCCTGCACGAAGAAGTCGTAGTACTTGAACAGGCCCAGGAGCCCGAGGTCGGCGGCGACCGCGGCCGCGACGATCCCCGTGCGGGCGCGCGCGCTCGCGGCCCGGGCGACGAGGACGGCCGCGGCCTGGTTGGCCAGGATCACGCCGGCCAGCAGCGCCACCCAGCTCCAGCTCGCGGCGCCGTAGAAGATCGCGCTCGCGACGAGGATGAACGGCTTCCAGACGCGCGGATGCGGCATCAGCGCCCAGTTGAGGGCGAGCACGATCACGAAGAAGATCGCGAACTGGATCGTCGGGAAGACCATCCGGCCGTCAGACGAGGCCGTCGCGGCGCAGCGCGTCGACGACGAGGGCCGCGGCGATGTCGGCCCCGGCCAGCGACAGGTGGACCTGGTCGTCCTGGCGCACGACGACCGTGCGGCCGCCGCGCCGGATCGAGCGCGCGTAGCCGTTGGGCGCGACCGCGGCGCTCACGTCGATCACCCGCACGCCGGAGCCCGCCCGGCGGGCGGCGCGGCGCACCGCGGCGTTGACGGCCCGGAACACGCGCGCGAACGTCGGCTTGCCCGGCGTCGGCAGCGTCAGCCAGTACACGCGCCCGGCGCCGCCGCGGCGGTAGGCCTCCATCATCTCCCGCACGCGGCGGGCGTACGCGTCGATCCACGCGTCGCCGCAGCAGCCGGCGGCGCCGATCGGGAAGCCGTCGTTGGCGCCGAGGAAGACGACGGTCGCCTCGGGCCGGAAGCTCGCGGCCTGGCGGCGCGCGTGGGCGACCCAGTCGAGCATCTGCGGCTTGGAGATGCCGGTGCTGATGCGCGCGTCGCTGCGGACCGTGGCGCGCGGCAGCCGCCGGTCGAGCGCGTGGTCGACGGTCTGGATCATCGAGTCGCCGGTGGCCAGCAGGCGCAGGTGCGCGGGCGGGACGACGCGGACGCTGCGGCGCACCTTCACGGCGCCGTTCATCGCGCTGATGCCGATGCGCCACACGCCGGTCGCCTGAAGCCGGCGCGTGATCCGCGCCTCCTCCCCGTCGTCGGGGACGTCGACGAGGCGGCAGCGGGTCCGGCCCGCCGGCGGGTCGACGCACACGCGGGCGCGCACGCCGGCGTCCCAGGTGTCCTCGATGCGCAGGGTCAGCTCCGCGCCCGTCCGCAGCCGCGACGGGACGCGGCTGACCTGCAGGCGGCGCGCGCAGGACGGCGTGCGCACGGCCGCGGCGGCGGTGACGGGCGCCGCGCCGGGCGCGGCGATCGTCGCCTCGAAGCGGCGCAGGGTGCGGTCGCAGCGCCACGGCGCCAGCGGCGCCACCTCCGCCGCGCCCTCGGCGATCGTGACCGGTCCGGCCGGCGCCTCCAGGCGCCCGTCGACGCGCTCGGCGACGGTTGCGACCGCGCCGTCGGGGCCGCGGATGACCGCGCTGATCTCGCCGTCGTCGGAGGTCAGCTCGAGCGCCGGGACGACCGGCGCGGGCGGGGCCTGGGCGGCCACCGGGATCGCCACGAGCAGCGCGGCGAGCGCGACGAGGACCGTGACGGGGCGGCGCACGCGCGGACCATATCGGCGGCGCCGCCCCGAAGGGCCGGAATCCGGCTACGGCAGCATGCCGGGAGGGCCGAGGATCTCGATCCCGTGCGTGGCCGCGACCTCGGCGAGCGTCGCCGGGTCGGCGATGCCCCGCGTGCCGACCTCGGCGACGAAGCGCTCGAAGCCCGACGGCGAGCTGATCACGAGCCAGCGCGCCGGCGCGTCGCCGACCCGGTAGGTGTGCGGCACGCCGCGCGGCGCGAGCACGAAGTCGCCGGGGCGCAGCGCGATCTCGCGCCCGGGCAGCAGCAGCGTGAGGTCGCCCGAGAGCAGGTAGAAGCCCTCGTCGTGGTCGTGGTGGACGTGCAGCGGCGGCATGTCGCCGGCCGGGACCTCGATCATGTCGACGAGGCCCAGGCCGTCGTTGGCCTCGAGCACGCGGACGCGGGCGCCGAGGAAGTCGAGCTCGGCGCTCGGGGCGGCGATGGTCATGGGAACTCCCCCCTGGTGGATAGACTCCGAATCGGAGCTTTTGGCTCGCGCACTGTAACTCCGAATCGGAGCTTTGTCAATGGCCGTTCGCCTCACCCCCTTCTCGTTCACGATCCTCGTCCTCGTCGGGCGCGGCGGGGCCGGGCCGCACGACCTGCGCCGCATGGCCGAGATCGGGCGCGTCTACTGGGACGCCGCCCCCAGCCAGTGGTACGCCGAGCCCAAGCGGCTGGCGAAGCTCGGCCTGCTGACCGCCCGCAAGGAGCCAGGCCGCACGCGCGAGCGCACCCACTACGAGCTGACCGACGCCGGGCGCGAGGCGATCGCCGAGTGGGCGCGCACGCCCGCCCCGCTGCCGCGCATCCAGAACGAGCCGATCGTGCGCCTGCTGGCCGCCGACCTCGTCGATCCCGCCGCCGTGCTCGAGGGCCTGCGCGCGCTCTCCGCCGAGATCGACGCCGCGGCCGAGGGCGTCGAGCGCAGCCGCGCGGGCGCCGGCGACCTCCCGGCCCGCCGCCACCTGCTCGAGGTCAACCACCGCTACGCCGAGCGGCTGCTGGCGCTGCAGCGCGAGTGGCTGGCCGAGGCCGAGGCGGTGCTATCCGGCGGCGGCGATCGCGCCGACGTGGCGTAGGAACGGCTCGGCCTCCAGCCCGCGCCCGGTCGCCCGCTCCAGCAGCGGCTCGGTGTCCAGCCGCCGCCCCGGCGCGTGCACGTGCTCGGCCAGCCAGGCCGCGATCGGCTCCACGCGCGCGGCCGCGAGCGCGTCGTCCTGCGGTCCGAGGTCGGCCTCCAGGCGCTCCCACAGCTGCGCGGCGATCAGGCACCCGAGCGCGTAGCTGGGGAAGTAGCCGAACGCGCCGGCGGCCCAGTGCACGTCCTGCAGCACGCCGTGCGCGTCGTCGGGCACCTCGACGCCGAGGAGGCGGCGCATGCCGTCGTTCCAGGCGGCGGGCAGGTCGGCGACGTCGAGCGCGCCCTCGACGAGCGCCAGCTCGAGCTCGAAGCGCAGCACGATGTGCAGCGGGTAGGTCAGCTCGTCGGCCGACACGCGGATGAGCGACGGCCGCACGCGCTGCAGCGCGGCGGTCACGGTCAGCGGGTCGACCGTGAAGCCGGCGACGGTCAGCTCGGCGGCGATGACGGCCGCGAACGCCGGGTGGCGCCCGACGTGGTTCTCCCAGAGCTTGCTCTGCGACTCGTGCACGGACATCGAGGTGCCGGCGCCGAGGTTCGTGCGCGCGAGCTCCGGCGCGATCTGACGCTCGTAGAGCCCGTGGCCGAACTCGTGGATCGCGGCCAGCAGCGACTCGAGCTGGCCGTCGTCGTAGCGGGTCGTCAGGCGCGTGTCCCGCGGGCCGACCCAGGCGGTGAACGGGTGCGCGGACACGTCGACGCGCCAGCCCTCGTCGTTCACGCCGAGCCGGCGCAGGACGGACTCGACCGCCTGCCGCTGCGCGTCGACCGGCACCTCCAGCGCCGGCGGGGCCGGACGCGCCGCGGCCCGCTCGACGAGCGGCGGCAGCTCCTCGGCCAGGCGCCCGAACACCTCCGAGACGCGGGCGGCGGTGAGCCCGTGGTCGTAGAGGCCCAGCAGCGCGTCGTAGGGGCGCTGGCCGTCCTCGATCAGGTGGCCGGCCATCTCGCGCGCGAGCTCGACGTTGCGCGCCAGCGCGGGCGCGAACGCGGCGAAGTCCGACTCGGCGCGCGCGGCCTGCCACACGTCCTGGCCCTCGGCCGCGGCCCGCGCGACGGCGGCCGCCAGGTCCACGGGGACGCGGCGCGTGCGCTCCCAGTCGCGGCGCGCGATCCGCACGAGGTCGCGGTCGACGTCGGACAGCTCCTCGGCATGGGGCTCGAGCTCGTCGAGCCACGCGCCGATCTCGTCGGCGCTGGCGAGGTCGTGGGCGATGCGCTCGAGCGTCGCGAGCTGGTGCGCGCGCCCGGGGCCGCCGGCCGGCGGCATCATCGTGCGCTGGTCCCAGGCGGCGAGGCGGCCGAGGTCGGCCAGATCGGCGAGCTCGCCCAGGCGGGCGCGCAGCGCGTCGAGGGCGGTGGACGTCGCGGCCATCGGGCGACGGTAGTGGATCGCGGGCCTGAGCCGCCTCGCGTCAGATCGTGACGCTGGCCCGGCAGACCTCGCCCGACGCGCTGCGCGCCCGCGCGGTGATGCGGTCGGGCCCGGGGCGGTCGGAGATGTGGCGCTCGACCTCGAACGAGCCGCTGCGGCCGCGTGTCGTCGCGCGCGTGGACACGACGCGGGCGCCGTTGCGGCGGATCACCACGCTCCAGCGCACGCCGCTGCGGCCCTGGTCCACCTCGAGCTCGACCTCGAGCCGGCCGTCGTCGCGCTCGGCGCGCAGCTCGGCGCGCGACCCGGCCGAGCAGGTGACGTGGCGCTCTCGCTCGTCGTCGTCGTCGCCGCCGCTGCCGGCGAGCGCGACGGTGGGCAGGGCGGCGAGCGTCGCGGCCGCGAGACCGGCGACGACGAGGCGGAGGGCGGCGGAGGCGGGCATGGGATCTCCTGGGGATGCGTGGCCGGGATGCGACGCATCCTCCGCCACGCCGCCCCGCGGCGCAACCTCGCCGTCAGCTCGCGGCCGGCGTCGCCGTCGTCTCGATCGCCGCCTGGCGCTCCTTCTGCCAGGCCACCGAGTCGGTCAGCTGGTTGAACGTGAAGATGTGGAAGCCGGCCAGGTTCCAGCGCGGGTCGCCGATCAGCGGCCCGAGCGCGTCGTAGAGCTGGTTGGCCTCGTGCTCGGGGCTCTTGAACAGGTTCTTGATCCCGTGCTGCTTGCGCAGGTAGCGCACCGACGCGCCGACGCCGACCTTCAGCGAGATGTCCAGCAGCTTGCGCCGCTCGACCGGGCCGGGGATGCCGGCGTACGCGGGCAGGGTGATCCCGCGGGCGCGGACGTCCTCCAGCCACGACAGCACGACCTTCGCGTCGAAGCACATCTGCGTCGCCATGTAGTCGGCGAGCTCGGCCTTGCGGGCGAGCACGTCGGCGAGGACGTCCTCGGCGATGAGCGGGTGGCCCTCCGGGTAGGCGCCGATGCCCAGGCGCGCCGGGCGGTCGGGGTGCTCGGCGATGAGCGGCAGGATGTCGAGCGCGCCCTGGTACTCGCCGTGGGGCTCGGGCGCGTCGCCGCCGACCACGAAGATGTCGTCGACGCCGGCGGCCGCCGCCTTGCGCAGGATCTCGTCCAGGTGCGCGCGGTCGCGGACCATGCGCGCGGCCAGGTGGATCGTGATCGCGTGCCCGCGCTCGCGCAGGCGCAGCGCCGTCTCGACCGTGTGGTCCTCGCCGTGCTTGGGGGAGGCGGTGACGGTCAGCCGGACGTTCTCGGTCAGCTCCGCGGCCTGCTGCTCCCCCTTGGGGAAGGGCATGATCTCGAAGCGGGGGTTGAGGGGGGTGTCGGTCTGCGGCGCCATTCTCGAGTGGGGTTCGGGTGCGATTTCGGGCGTGACGGGTCGGGGGGACGGTCGCCTCTGCGGCGTCCGTCCCCCGCGATCCGTCGCTTGGACCGGCCGGGAGGCGGGAGAGGCCTCAGGCCTGTCCGCGGGTCCGCCAGCCGCCCGCGTACTCGAGGCGGGCCACCTCCGAGTACGGGACGGGGCTCACGATCACGCGGATCTCCTTCTGCTTGTGCGGCTGGACGACCGGCTTGCGCGTGCCGCCGTTGGGCTCGCCCCAGATGAGCGTCAGCTCGGTGCCGTGCTCGATCTCGGGGTCGACGATGCCCAGCGACAGGCCGCGGCGCTCGTTCGCGCTGTAGCCGGTGAACATCGAGGCGCCCACGACCGTGCCGTCCGCGTCGACGACGGAGTCGAAGCTCGTCGACCCGTAGTTGGCGATCGGCACGTCGAAGAACTGGTAGCTCTCGCCCTCGGGCTCGAGGATCGAGGACAGCACCTCGGCGAGGTCCTCGCTGTTCCAGGCGAACGTGACCTTCTTGCGCTGCGCGGCGGGGTCGATCTGCTCGAGCGCCTCACGGCCGATGAAGTCGTGGTCGAACTTCACGAAGCCGCCGTAGCCGAGCTCCCACGGGTTGAGGTAGTAGTCCTCGATGTTCTCGGAGACGAAGCTGCCGGCGATCGAGTTCGTGGCCTCGTAGCCCTGGGCGGGCAGCCACTCGCGGTAGGCGCGCAGCTCCTCGCCCGTGTAGATCGCGGGCAGCGGCGACGGGATCCAGCCCGACTCCAGCGTGTTGGACGCGTACGCGCGCGAGCCGACCGGCTCGATGCCGAACTCCTGGCCGGCCTCGAGGATCGCGTCGCGGATCTTGAAGTAGTCCTCGTACGGGCCCCACAGCTCCAGGCCGGGCGCGCCGGCCATGCCGTGGCGCAGCGTGCGGACCTGCTGGCCGGCGATGTTCATCGTGGCCATGCGGAAGAACTTGACCTCCGGCAGCGGGCCGCCGTTGAGCTTCTCGATGACCGACCAGGCGTTCGGGCCCTGGATCTGGAAGCGCCAGACCGAGCGGGTCACCGCCTGGCCCATCGGGCGCATCGGGGAGCGGTCGTCCTTCTCGACCTCGACGTCGAAGCCGCCGGTCTCGGCGTGGAACTGGAGCCAGTTGGCTGCAGGCGCGCGGCCGACGAAGCAGTACTCCTCCTCGGCGAGGTGGAACAGGATGCCGTCGCCGATGACGTGGCCGGCCGGGGTGACCGGCACGTACTGCTTGGCCATGTCGACCGGGAAGTTCGCGGTGCTGTTGATCGCCGTGCGCGTGATGAGGTCGATCGCCCCCGGCCCGCGCAGGTACAGGTTCACCATGTGGTGCGTCTGGTCGAACAGGACGCACGTCTCGCGCCAGGCCTTCTGCTCGCGGCGCCAGTTGCTGAACTCGTACGGGACGACCGGATACACGTAGGCGCCGAGCTGCGAGTTGCGCAGCAGCTCGACCGTGTTGTCCGTGGCGTCCAGGATCTCCTGCAGGTTCTTCGCCATCTACCTCTCCATTGCGCAGCCGGTACGTTCGCCCCGGGTCGGAGGCCCCTCCCTCGACACGCGCGCGGCGGTGCACGCCGCGGCACGTGCGAGCAGCCGGGAGGAACGAGGCCGGCGCTTCTGGCTCAGGCGGCCACAGCGACTCTGCACTCCAGACCCTCCTCTCCTGTCTCGCCTCCGGTCCCGGGTGCCGTCTTCGACGACTTCTGCCGACGCTACACCCCCGACAAGCATCAGGAAACCTGAAACTGGCCGAAGGGTGGGGGCAAACCTGCCCTCCGGACAGGCGGGCGAGCAGGTGGGCGTTTCCGTCAGATGGTTTCGGAGCGCGGTGCGGCCCGGCGCGGCGCAACCGCCCGCCCAGCGGGACGTGTGGCACATGGCGTCCGCATACCGGCTGCCAGGTGCCACACGTGCCCCATGCGGGAACGGCAGGGCACGCCATTGTCGGATCGCGTTCGCATAGCGAGCCCGAACCGACAACACGCCCGGCGCAGCGGGACGTGGGAGCCATCGCGCACGGTATGCGTGAACGTTCGCTCCCACCCCCGGAGACCGGGGCCGCACCGCTCGCGACGACGGCCGGGGCCGACGCAACCGCCCGTTCGCCTTCGGTGCCAAACCCGCACGGCCCCACGCGGCAGCGACGTCCGCGCGGAACGCCGCGGCGCGCCCGGGGCCCGGGCGGCCGCTAG
>Ga0182748_1001230_pt1 | contig 25490 bp, 19 predicted proteins | sample eDN3rd37CKraftOP_FD_128877 | JGI IMG/M metagenome (GOLD analysis project Ga0182748, IMG submission 128877) | Enriched Organic Plus compost microbial communities from Emeryville, California, USA - eDNA 3rd pass 37_C Kraft OP (version 2) (version 2) ...
CGGATGAGCCCGCCGTATCGAAAGGCTGGTTCGCCGAAGTCGACTGGCGCGCGCTCGCACGGACCTGGAGCCTGCGCCTTCTCTCGGTCGCCATCGGCGTCGCACTCTGGCAGATCGCCTGCGTCACCAAGTTCAATTTCTTCATCCGCTTCGACAATATCCCGACGCCGCTGGTCGTGCTCACCGCCTTCCTCAAGCACCTGCACGAGACCAAGTTCTATATCCATATCGGCGTCAGCATGAAGCGCATCGTCATCGGCTTCGCGCTCGCGACCGCCATCGGTATCCTGACCGGCGTATTGATGGGCCGCTCCAAGGTGCTACGCGAGTTGATCGTGCCCTATATCGAAATCCTGCGGCCGATTCCGGCGGTCGCCTGGATCCCGCTCGCCATCCTGATGTGGCCGACCGAGGAATCCTCGATCATCTACATCACGTTTCTCGGCGCGTTGTTCCCGATCGTGCTCAACACCGTGCATGGCGTCGAACAGACGCCGGCGGTGCTGGTGCGCGCGGCCCAGTCGCTCGGCGCCTCGCGCCTGCACATCTTCTGGCACGTCGTCATGCCGGCCGCGCTGCCGTCGATCGCGACCGGCCTCGCGATCGGCATGGGCGTGTCCTGGTTCTCGCTGCTCGCCGGCGAGATCATCTCCGGCCAGTACGGCATCGGTTATTTCACCTGGAATGCCTATTCGCTGATCAACTACCCGGACATCATCGTCGGCATGTTGATGATCGGCGCGCTCGGAACCCTGTCCACCCTGGCGGTGCGCAAGCTCACCCAGCCCATGCTCTCCTGGCAGAGGAAATCGCGATGAGCACCCTGACCCTGAATGAGACCTTTCGCGAGGCCGGACCGATCCGCACGACGGTCACCGGCGTCAAGCGGTGGCGCGGACTGATCGCCGGCTGCGCGCTCGGTTTCCCGGTCGTGTTCTATTTCCTGCTGCTCGCCATACCGGTCCTGCGCTACGGCCATCTGCCGAACTACGTGACGACCTATGACTGGTTCGGCAATGTCGAGCGGATCATCAGAAGCACCGGCTCGATAAGCGACATGGTGCCGATCATCCTCAACGAGTGGATCCTCGAAATCGGCTATATGAACATGGAGTACGGCAACGGCATCGCCGAATGGAGCCTGTCGTTCGAGCCGCACAAGATCCTCCTGATATCGCTCACCGGCGCGCTGATTGGGCTCAATTTCGGATTGATGCTGGACCGTCTCGAGGCCGCGCGCCTGACCGCCCAGGAATGCGTGCGGGCCGGCGGTTCAGGCATCCTGACCAGCATCGGCGCGCTCTTCGCCGGCCTCACCAACGCGACCCTGTTCTCGATCGCCTGCTGCTCGACGCCGTCTTGGGTCGGCAGCCTGGCGATCCTCGGTGTCGAAACCTCGTCGGCCTTCGCCTTGGAACCGTATGGCGCGGCAGGCTCCGCGCTCGGGCTCATCATGCTCGTTGTCGCGGCGCTGTGGCTGGCGCGCGATACGGATACACGAAAGCGGGCGCGCTTGTCGTCCGCGACAGGAGCCGTCTCATGCTGAACAGCGTCATCTCGATGCCCTTCCGCAGCGCCGGCCACAACGGGCCGCGGACCGCCCCGACGCATTCGGTCGATACCGGGCTGATCGAAATCGACGCTGTCGAGATCGTGTTCGGGAAAGGCGAAAAGGCCCATAAGGCGGTCGAGAAGACCTCGATCCGCATCGAGCCGGGCGAGTTCGTCTGCATCCTCGGCCCGTCCGGCTGCGGCAAGTCGACCCTGCTCAACAGCGTCGCCGGCTACGTGATGCCGAACAAGGGCAGCGTGCGCGTCGACGGCGAGGTGGTCACGCGGCCGGGGCCCGACCGCGGTATGGTGTTCCAGCAGTATTCGCTGTTCCCTTGGAAGACCGTGAAGGAGAATGTCGCCTTCGGACCCAAGATGGCGGGACAATCTTCGGCCGGCGCGGAATCGATCGCCAATACCTTTCTCGACATGGTCGGGCTTGCGCGCTTCGCCAACCGCTATCCGGCCGAGCTATCGGGCGGCATGCAGCAGCGCGTCGGCATCGCCCGCGCGCTCGCCAATTATCCGCGCGTGCTGCTGATGGACGAGCCGTTCGGAGCGCTCGATGCGCAGACGCGCCTGATGATGCAGGAGAGCCTGCTCAACATCTGGAACGAGTTCGGCACCACGGTCCTGTTCGTCACCCATGACGTCGACGAAGCGATCTTCCTGGCCGACCGCGTGCTGGTCATGAGCGCGAGCCCGGGGCGCATCATCGCCGATCTGGCGGTCGATCTGCCGCGGCCGCGCCTGCCCGAGATCACGGCCGACGCGCGTTTTGCCGAACTCAAGCGCCGTTGCATCGCGCATATCCGTGCCGAAAGCCTGAAGGCGTTCGAGCAGCAGAACCGGTGAAGGAAATGCCGAGGCCGGGACCAGCGCGCTTGTTTGCCGTCGCGGCGATGGCGGTGGCCGGTTTAGCGTTGCTTGGCGCAGCCGCGCGCGCCGATAGTTGGGACGACTCGGGCGGCGATCCGTGGGACCACTGCGCCGAATGCCACGGCCTCGACGGCGCCGGCAACCACATCAAGTTTCCGCGCCTGGCCGGGCAGAAGCCGGATTATATCATCAAGCAACTGCACGATTTCCGCGACGGAAAGCGCTCGAACGACGGCGGGCAGATGCACAAGACCGCGACAGAGGTCGGCATCGACGATTATCCGCGCGTCGCCGATTGGTTCGCCAAGCAGGCGCCGCCCTGGCCGAAGCTCACGCTCGAGGGCGAGCCCGACCTTGCGCGCGCGCGCAAGCTGGCCAATGACGGGGACGGGACATCGGACGGCTGTCTGTCGTGCCACAGCACGACGGGCTTTAGCGCCGACAATCCCAAGCTCACGCCGCGCATCGCCGGTCAACGCGACTGGTATCTCGCCAAGGAGCTTACCGACTATCGCGACGGCCGCCGCGGCAGGCCCGGCGATGATATGGTCAAGATCGCCAAGCGCCTGAGCGACGGCGACATCCGCGCGCTGGCGGTGTATCTGTCGCAGAATCCGAACCTGGATTGACGGTCATGAATCAGCCCCTGCGCAACGAAGATGCCGAGACCGGTTCGGCGCTTTTCCTGGCGGAGTCGATCGACGAGCTCAATGCCGGCGCCAATTTCCTGGCGCGGCTGACGCACGAAGAATGGCGCGAGTTGCGGCGGGCGGGTTCGGAGATCAATCTCGAAATCGGCGCCACCGTGTTCATGCAGGGCGATGCGCATGAGGGCATCTGGTTGATCGAGCGCGGCCTGGTGCGCACCTTCTACGCCGCGCCTTCCGGCCGCCAGATCACGCTGGCCTATTGGCCGGCCGGTCATTTCGTCGGCGGCCCGGAATTGTTCGGCGGCGGCCAGCACATCTGGTCGGCCGACGTGGTGCAGGCCTGCAAGCTGCTTTATCTGCCGGCGCGCACCATTCGCGGGCTGATCCAGCGCCATCCGGCCTTCGCGCTGTGCCTGATCGAGGGCCTGGTGGCGAAAGGCAAATGCTATTCGGCGCTGGTGCAAATGCTGGGCACCCGGTCGGTGGTCGAGCGGCTGACCCAGCTTCTCATCATCCTCGCGGAAAACCACGGCCGGCGCGAGGGAAACCGGCTGTTCATCGATCGCAAGCTCACGCACGACCAGATCGCCACCATTGTCGGCTCGACGCGGCAATGGGTGACCATGACGCTCGATAAATTCCAGAAGAAGGGCATCATCTCGGTCGCGCGCCAGCAGCTGGTGGTGGAACGCTACGATCTGCTCATGAGCGAGATCGACGGTTGAGGGCGCACGAATAATCACGTCACTGATCGGATTGGCGGTGCGGGTGCTTGCAGCAAGCCGGGCCGGATTCTAGCGCGCCGTCGTGCGACGACGGCGGGGCGCGCGGCGCACGACGCGGGCGGCGATATCGGTCAGGCGGCCTTCGTTTAAGTGGCGCGCCCGAGTAGCGGCAGCACGGGTGCGACGCGTGCGGTCCTGTGCGGGTCAATCGCCAAAGTGTCGCGCGGTCCACGCACCGTTCGTCGTTCCGGCCTGTGGTCTGTTCACGCGGCCAGTCACGAAAATACTATCACTGGTTATGTTGACAAACGAAAATCAGTCTGCCTAGCCTGTAAGGGTTTCGGTGGGGCACTCTAAATCATCTTTGTGAATATAGCCCGTTGCGCGCAATCCGTGGGTGGCATTGCGAGCGGTGCCCGGCTGCGTGAATTTCATTGAAGTAGCTTTTGAGATACGGCGTATTTGCGCCGGGGGGGCGAGGGCGAAATGCGGACAGTGCCAAGACATGCGGCGACATTTGTCGCCGCATTTTTGATGTTGTTTGCCTGGGCATCATTGGGTCATGCGACGCAACCGCGCTCGCCGATCACGGTTACACTGTCGCTTTCGCAGGTGCCGTCGCTGAACGCTCCGGCGACCGCGACCATCACGGTGGTCAGCACGCGCGACGCACCCGGTACCACGGTCGAGTTGCTGTTGCCGCAAGGCTCGAGCGCATCGGCGACCAATTGGACCGTCAACCTTCTGGCCGATAGGCCGGTGACCCTTACCAGCACGTTTACCATCCGGCGGCTCGGCAACGCGACCGTCAGCGCGCGCGCGCGCAAGATGTTTGCGGCGGACAACGCATGGGGCGACATGAAGTCGATCCCACTGACAATCCGCAGCAACTCGCTGATGCCGCTGCAAGGCGGCGGCGCGAGCCAGTTCGGATGGAGCGTCGACACGCTTCCGCGCGCCACGCAGATCGTGCCGGGTACTGCGCGTGTAGTCTCGACCGCGCCGATCCCGTTTGCCTGGCCGCGCAACATCACCCCGATGGCCAAGAGCGCGCTGCCGCGCACCGCACCCAATTTTCGTCTGCCGCCCGGACCGGTGGTGCCGTACGCGGGCGCCGTGACGCTGACCGGCTCGTGGTACTACACCGACCGCAACAACGTTCAGCGGCCGATCGATCAGCAATTGCTTGAAATTCGTAAGGGCGATGGATCCCAGATGTCGCCCGCGCAGTACTGTTTTACGGATGCGAACGGCGCTTACAGTTGCAGTTTCGACTCAGCCAGCAACGGCAATTCGTTTATCGTTTTGGTTCGCTCCTGGACCAACCTGGGCGATCGTCTTGGCGTCTTTTCGGGCTCCGAGACTGCCGGCGGCTGCGGCAGCGACTCGATCGACTGCTCCTATTCCGTGGGGACTCCCGCCATTTCATGCGCGAGTGGGCAATCCTGCTCGGTCGGTGGTTATGTCGTGAATTCGGGCGTTGGCGATCCATGGCTGGGTGCCATTTGGATGACCCAGGACATGATCCAGGTCTGGAAACGTCTTTGGAGCGACACCGGCGCCCACGCTGGCCCAGGGCGCATAAGCTTCCCGGTGCCCAGCGGCCACGGCACCCATGCGCATGTGCCGCCGGCGGACGGCTGGATTGCGATCGAGGCGCCGGCTCATACGTCGGCGCACCCGCCGACGCACGAGTACGGCCATGTCGTCATGGCGAACAAATGGGCCAGTTTCGGAATTACCTGGCCGCCATTCGATTGCGGCAGTTCACACGACATCCCCGACGCCACCGGGCCGGGCTGCGCCATGTCCGAAGGCTGGGCCGATTTCTGGTCGGCTTACGGCACCGGTAATCCGGCCTATCTGTACACGGCCGGCGGGGCGATTTCGAATTTCGAGACCCGCTCCGGTTATCGCGCCTGGGCGAGCGGTGATTGGGTCGAGGGCAACGTCGCCGCCGTCATGTGGGACATGTATGATGCGTCGAACGATGGTCCGAGCAATGGTTTAAAAGATCGGCTGACGGACGGCATCGCGAAGATCTGGACCACCCTGACCAACAACGGCGCCAACAGCTTTTCCGGCTGGTGGACGCTTTACCAGAACCTCGGATACTCGGCCTGTCCCGCGCTCGAAATCATCCAATATAACACGATCAGCTACAGCCTCGGCGCGTGCCCGAACTACACGATCACGACCACCGCCGGTACCGGCGGCACGGCAACGGGCGGCGGCACCTATATGAACGGGACGTCCATCACCGTCTCGGCCACGCCCAGCAGCGGCAACTCGTTCATCAATTGGACCGTGAACGGGTCGAGCGTGAGCACGTCCGCCAATTACACGTTCAATGTTAACTCGAGCCGTAACCTGGTCGCCAATTTTGCCTATCCGGCGACCATGACGTCGCCGACGCCGTCATCGGCCCTTTTGGGCTCCTCAGTTACTTTCAATTGGAATTCCGGCAACGGCGTCACCAGTTACGGCCTGAATGTCGGCACATCGCCGGGTGATAATTCATACTATGCGTATTCGGGAACCGCGCAGTCCGTGAACGTGACGGGCCTGCCGGTCGACGGGCGTACAATCTATGTCCGGTTGTTTTCGCTCATTAACGGCACCTATCAATATCGTGATTACACCTACACGGCCGCGACGGCCGCGGTGATGACGACACCGGCTCCGGGTTCGACTTTGTCGAGTTCGTCGGTGAGCTTCGGCTGGAGCGCGGGTGTTTCCGTCACCGACTATTTCCTGAACATCAGCAATAATTCAGATCGGTCCGACGGTGCCTGGTATTACGGCTCTCTCGGCACCAATCGCTCGGTGACCGTGAGCGGCCTGCCGACCGATGGGCGGATCCTTTATGTCCGGCTCTACTCGAAGATCAACGGGACCTATGTTTGGACCGACACCTACTACAGTGCCTACACCCAGACCTACACGATTTCGCTGAGTGCATCGCCGGTGGGCGGCGGATCGGTCAGCGGTGCGGGGACCTTTGCGGGTGGCAGCTCGCGCACGGTGACAGCAAACGCGAGCAGCGGCTACACATTCAAGAACTGGACCGAGAACGGCAGCGTGGTGAGCACGTCGGCGAGCTACACCTTTACGCTCAACGGCAACCGCAACCTGGTCGCCAACTTTGCGCAGAACTTCACGATTTCAGTTAGTGCCTCGCCGGCGGCCGGAGGCACGGTCGGCGGCGCCGGGACCTTTGCGGGAGGCAGCTCGCGCACGGTGACGGCGAGCGCGAACAGTGGCTACACATTCACGAACTGGACCGAGAACGGGAGCGTGGTGAGCTCGTCGGCGAGCTACACCTTTACGCTCAATAGCAACCGCAATCTGGTCGCCAATTTTGTTCAGAATTACACGATCGTCGTCAGTGCGTCTCCGGCGGCCGGCGGCGCGGTCGGCGGCGCTGGGATCTTCGCGGGCGGCAGCTCGCGCACCGTGACGGCAAGCGCGAACAGCGGCTACACATTCGCCAACTGGACCGAAAACGGCAGCGTGGTGAGTACATCGGCGAGCTATACGTTTACGCTCAACGGCAATCGCACATTGGTCGCTAATTTCACGACCAACAAGGGAGGGACGACCGCCACGGTCAGCGTGGCGCCGAACCCAAGCAGCTATGGGCAGGCGGTGAGCTTCAAGGTCACGGTGGCGGCGGTCGCGCCCGCCTCGGGCACACCGACTGGCAGCGTAACGTTCATGGACGGCTCGACCACGCTCGGTACCCGCACCTTGTCGAATGGCAAGGCGGCGTTGAATGCCGCCAAGCTTGCGGTTGGCAACCACAGCATCACGGCCGTTTACGGCGGCGATGCGAATTTTGCGAGCTCGACTTCGTCGGCCGTGACGCAGACAGTGAACAAGGGGGCGACGACGGTGACGGCGAGCGCGTCGCCGGGAACGGTTGCTCCGAATGCGGCGGTAACATTGCAGGCACAAGTCAACGTGACATCGCCCGCGGTGGCAACACCGGCGGGCCATGTCACCTTCAAGGAAAAGAACGTGACGCTCGGGAGCGGCACGGTCGCGTCCGGTGTCGCTGAAATCACCATCAACCCGATCCCGATAGGTTCGCACACGATCACGGCCATCTATTCCGGCGACAGCCATCTGGCGACAAGCTCGGGCGCGACCAGCTTCACGGTGAGCGCCGCGCTCGGACCGGAAGCGCGTGTCAACTCGACGCTCCCCAATTCGCAGCAGTTGCCCGCCGTTGCCGCGCTCACGAGCGGCTACGTGGTGGTTTGGGCGTCGAACGGGCAGGACGGCTCGGGTTACGGCATTTACGCGCAGCGCTACACGGGGGTCGGCGGCAAGACCGGCGGCGAATTCCTGGTGAACACGGTTAAGACGGGCGCGCAAACCCGCCCGGCAGTGGCGGGGCTGAGCGACGGCGGTTTCATCGTGGTGTGGCAGTCGGCTGGCGAGGACGGCTCTGGTTACGGCATCTACGGTCAGCGCCACACGGCGACGGGCGCCAAGGCCGGTGCCGCATTCAGGGTCAATCCCACTACGGCGGGCGATCAGACGCTACCCGCCGTAGCGGCATTTCCGGATGGCGGCTTCGTCATCGCATGGACGTCGAACGGGCAGGACGGGTCGGGGCTCGGGGTCTATGCGCGCCGCTACGATGCGACCGGCAAGGCGCAAGGCGCTCAGTTCCGCGTCAATGCAAGGACCGTGGGCGATCAATCCGGGCCGTCCATCGCCGCGTTGACGGGCGGCGGCTTCGTGATCGCGTGGCAGTCGGCCGACGAGGACGGATCGGGGCTCGGGGTCTATGGGCGACGTTACGATCCGGCCGGCAAGGCGCAGGGTAACGTGTTCAAGGTCAATACGGTCACCGTGAACGATCAGTCGCTGCCTTCGGTTGCGCCGCTCGACAATGGCGGCTTCGTCATCGCGTGGCAGTCCGCGCTGCAGGACGGCGCCGGACTGGGCGTCTATGCGCAGCGTTACAGCGCGACCGGTGTGCGCGCCGGCGGCGAGACCCGCATCAACACCACGACCGTGGATGATCAGGGCACGCCGCGGGTCGCGGGCTTCAGCAACGGCGGCTATGTGGTCGTGTGGGCCTCGAAGAACCAGGACGGGTCAGGGCAGGGCGTTTACGCCCAGGGTTACAAAGACAATGGCGTCAAGGCCAATGTCGAATTCCGCGTCAACACGACGACCGCGCTCGACCAATACCAACCGGTGGCCGCGGGTTTCGCCTCGGGCCGCTTCGTCGCGGTATGGACGTCGCAGAACGGCTCGGTCAGCGACATCTACGTGCAGCGTTTCGCATTGCCCGGGACGCGTTGAGGGAAGACGGCTATGGATGGGCCGCCAGCCGGCGACGGGGCCTGCGTTTGGTGATCGCCCGGGAGCCGAAATTCGGCGTGGCGCCGGCATCACGGAGATCCCGGCCTTGCGACTGCCGAAGCATTCCGCGCGGCCGGGGCACAAGGGCACGATCGTCCGCGCCTAATGAATGCCGTTGGCCTTCTTGATCAGGTCGGCCGCGCGCTCTCCGATCATCGCACAAGGCGCCATGGTGTTGCCGGTGGTGACGAAAGGCATGATGGAGCCGTCGGCGATGCGCAGTCCGTCGATGCCGTAAACCTTCAGCGTCCCATCGACGACCGACATGGCGTCGCGTCCCATTTTGGCCGTGCAGGTCTCGTGGAAATAGGTGCCGGCGGCATTGCGGATGAACTCGATCAGCTCCGCGCCCTGCAGGGGTCCCGGCATGACTTCGCGCTTGACATAGGGCCGTAGCGCCGGGGCATTGCCGATCTCGCGACAGAGCTCGACACAGGTCATCAGGGCCTTCAGGTCGGCTTCTTCGCCGAGAAAATTGGCGTGAATGACGAGCGGGTCCTGCGGGCGATTGCCGGTCAGGGCAATGTGTCCGCGGCTCTTGGGACGCACGAGCCCGGGCGCGAGCGTCCAGGCGCGCTCTCTGGCTTGCGGCACGTCGTATTGGCCGGCCGTGATCTCGCTGGCGAACGGCGCTTCTTCCAAGATCGGCTGCAGGTCCGGTGCCGGCAGACTAGGGTCGCTTTTGCAGAACAAGGTGAACTCAGCGGAATTGTTCCGGGGGGCTTCCGGGATGACATATTCCCAAATGCATCCGGCGAGCAGGATGTGGTCCTGAAAGTTCTGGCCGACCCCGGGCAGATTCTGCCGGACCGCAATGCCGTGCCTGGCCAGTTCGGCTGCGTCGCCGATGCCGGAAAGCATCAATATCTTCGGCGTATTGACGGCGCCCAGCGACAGCACGATCTCGCCCGTCGCAGAGGCGTGCCGCACTTTGCCGCCGTGCATGAACGCAACGCCGGTGGCGCGGTTGGCTTCGAAGCGCAGGCCGATCACCTCGGCGCCGAGCAGGATGCTCAAATTGGGCCGGTCGCGGTGCGGATGGATATAAGCGGTCGCCATCGAGACGCGGTCCCGGCTGCCGCTCACCGTGACATTGGCAATGCCGCAGCCGGCGGCCCGCTCCATAGTTTCGGCGTTGAGATCGTCGGCTTTGGGGATGCCGAGCGCCGAGGCGGCGTCGATCAAGGCATGGACGACCGGTACCGGTTCTTTCGGCAAGGTGATGTAGACCGGCCCGCCTTTGCCGCGCAGGCGCGCGTTGGGCGGGCCGTCCCAATCTTCGATGCGCTTGTAGATGTCGACGACGGCGTCATAGGACCAGCCGGGATCGCCGGTCAGCTCGGCCCAGGTGTCGAAGTCGTGCTTGTGGCCGCGTGCCCAGACCAGGCCGTTGATGCTCGAACCGCCGCCCAGCACCTTTCCCATCGGCAGGATGGCCGAGCGCTGGTTGAGCGACCGAGAGGGCAGGGCACGATACTGCCAGTCACGCTCGCTGCCGATGTTTTGCATCCAGACGGTGGAATCCCGCACCTGGGGATGATCGTCGCTGCCGCCCGCCTCCAGCAGCAGCACACGCACGTCGGGATTCTCCGAGAGCCGGCTCGCCACGACGCAACCGGAGGTGCCGCCGCCGCAGACGATAAAATCATAGGTACCGCCGTTCGTTTCGTCGGAGAAATCTGTCGCCATGGCCCTGCGTTCTTGCTCCCGGTGCTGCGCCGACAAGGCGAAAAAGGAGCAAAGCGCGTGCCAGATTGCCGGAACGGTTTCAGGCGACCTTTGCCGCCGTCGATGCGCGCAGGTTCTCGACAAAGGCTTTGACGAGCGGCTGTTGCGCATTGCGCTTGCGGTAGGCGACGTAATGGCTGGAGAGGAAGCGGTAGGTCGAGGGCTTGATCGAACGCATTTGTCCCGCTTTCACCCAGCCGTCGCCGATATGCGAGGGCAGAAAGCCGACGAAACGGCCGGAGAGGATCAGCATCGCCTGCGCCTCCATATGAATGATGCGCGCGCCCGCCCGCGGATGATTCACCCGATAGAGGTCTTCCAGGTGCCTGTATCCGCGCACCGAAAACAGCGATTGCTCGATATCGGAATTGCTGATCGCCGCTTGTGGCTTCTCGAACAGGGGATGGCCGCGGCCACAATACAGTTCCTGCTCCTCGCGGTGCAGCACATCATAGGTGACGCCCGGCGCGCGTTGGGAGAACGGGCCGATCACCACATCCCGCCGGCCGTCGGCGATGGCTTGTTCGAGGTCGTGCGGCGTGCCCAGTTCGAGGTCGATGAAGACCGCCGGCCCGCGGTCCATGAAGCGGTTGATGACCCTTTGCAGCCCGAGCTGGGGATTGGTCACGACGCCGTCGACAATGCCGATCCGGAGCCGGCCCGACAGTTTTCCGGCCGACGGGCTCAAGCGCTGCTGGAAGGCATCGATATCGGCGAACAATTGTTTGGCGGCGGCGTAAGTGGCCTCCCCGAACGGGGTCAGATGGAAGCCCTTGCGGCCGCGGACGCACAGCGAGTCCCCCAGGTTGCGCTCGAGCGAAGCGAGATGGGTGCTCAGCGTCGATTGCGACAGGTTGAGCGCAATTTGTGCGTCTGCGAAGCTGCCGGCCTCCGCCAGGATGACAAAGACCCGCAACAGCCTAAGGTCGATATTGTCCAGTCGGCGCATTTCATAAGCCTTTGAAATATCGTCTATAAAACATCGGAAGGTGTCTGTTGGCCACGCCCATACATTGAGAGTCATCAATGTTTTGTTCGAATAATACGAATTTTTTTCAATGAAAAAAAGGCCCTATGCTGCGTCGCACAAGCTCAGCGCAAAGGTGCCACATGAACCGCTTGCAACGATTTCTGGGCGTGGGACTTACCCTCGGCCTCGCATTTTCTTCCGTTCAGGCTTCGGCCGCTGAAAAGATTCGCATCCTGTTCCCGACATGGTCGGGCTACGCGCCCGTCTTCGTCGCCAACGACCTCGGCTATTTCAAGGATCTGGGGCTCGAAGTCGACGTGAAGTTCGAGGACGAGCGCGCCAACGTGCTGGCTGCGATGGCGCGCGGCGATATCGACATGCAGATGCGCACCGTCGGCGAATACCAGGGCCGGCCGCGCACCGAAAAGACGCCCGGCATCATCATCGGCACCATCGACGAGTCGCTCGGCGGTGACGGCGTGGTGGCTGACGGCGCGGTCAAGTCGATCGCCGACCTGAAGGGGAAGACCGTCGCGGTCGAGCCCAATATTCCGGCGCGCCTTCTGCTCCAGCTCGAGCTCAAGAAGGTCCATATGTCGCTGGATGATCTGAAGATCAAGCAGACGGTCACGGCGGATACCGTCGCCGTATTCGCCGATCCGTCGATCGCGGCGGTCGCGACCTATGAGCCGTTCCAGTCGCAAGCGCTCAAGACGCTCGCGCAGCGCAAGCCGCATCTCTTGGTCTCGTCCAAGGACTATCCCGGCTACATCGTCGACATCGTCATTGTGCGGGCGGAGGAGCTGAAGGCGCATCCGGACAAATATCGCAAGTTCATGATCGCCGTTTTCAAGGCGATCAATTATTTCAAGAGCAATCCCGACGACTTCATGAAGCTGGCGGCGCCGCACTTCAAGCTCAGCCCCGCCGACTTCAAGAGCTCGATCGAGGGCAGTCTGGTCTATACCGGCTATGACCAGACCGCGAAGTTCTTCGGCACGCCCGAAAAGCCCGGCACGCTCTACAAGATCTTCGACACCGTCATGGATCTGAACCTGGAGAACGGCGCCTCCGACGTCAAGCTCAGCTCGAAGGCGTCGATCACCAGCGAGGTCATGGCCACGATCAAGCCCGGCGACATCAAATGAGCGAGCAGACAGCCACGATGGATATTGGGGCTGTACAGATCGAGATGCCGGAAAAGAGCGGCACGACGAGAAGTTCCTACGGCTTCCGTGCCGCTCTGCCGCAGCGGATCGAGATTGCGATCGCGGTCGGCTGCAGCATTCTCCTGTTGCTGGCGTGGGAAGTGTCGGTCCGGATGGGCTGGCTCAACAGCCTGTTTTTTCCGCCGCCCAGCGTCGTGCTGTCCCGCTTGTGGCAGATGACGGCGCATGAGGACCTGCTCTACCACGCCGGCGTGTCGACGTTGAGGGTCTGGGTGGCGTTCGGCCTATCGGTCGCGCTGGCCGTGCCGATCGGCATCGTCATGAGTGGCTATCGCGTCGTCGGCGCCGCGCTGGAGCCGGTGATCGATTTTATCCGCTACCTGCCGGTGCCCGCGCTGGTGCCTCTCAGCATCATCTGGCTCGGGGTCGGCGAGGAAACCAAGATTTTCCTGCTTTGGCTCGGCACGTTCTTCCAGCTCGTGCTGCTCGTCGCCGACGACGCCGGCCGCACCCCGAACGAATATATCGAGATCGCCTACACGGTCGGCGCCAAGCCACGCCAGATCCTTGCCGACGTATGCTTTCGCTCGATGCTGCCGAATATGTTCGACAGCTTCCGCATCACGCTCGGCTGGTGCTGGACCTATCTGATCATCGCGGAGATCGTCGCGGCCGATTCCGGCCTCGGCTTCGTCATCTGGACGGCCCGGCGCTACATGCACACGGCCGACGTGATGGCCGGTGTCGTCGCCATCGGCATTATCGGCCTGGTCACCGATCAGATCCTGCGGCGGTTGCACAAACGCCTGTTCCGTTATCTGTGAAGGGCGACGCGGATGACCGAGCCCTATCTGTTCTTTCACGGCATTACCAAGAGTTTCGGCGACACCAGCGTGGTCGCGCCGTTCTTCGATCTCAAGATCGAGCACAATGAATTCGTCGTCTTTCTCGGACCGTCCGGTTGCGGCAAGACGACCCTGATGCGCATGGCGGGCGGCCTGGAAACGCCGACAACCGGCCAGATTCTTCTCAACGGCGAACTGATCGGTCCGCCCGACCGCCGCCGCGGCATGGTGTTTCAGTCCTACTCGTCTTTTCCGTGGCTGACGCTCGCCGGGAATGTCGCCTACGGCATGCGTTATCGGCACGACCTGTCGGCGGAAGAAAAAAAGAAACGCTGCGATCATTACCTCGACATGGTGGGGCTGGGCGACTTTGCGGATTTCTATCCAAACCGCGTATCGGGCGGCATGCGCCAGCGCGTCGCCATTGCGCGTACCTTGGCCGCCGGTTCCGAAGTGCTGCTGATGGACGAACCCTTCGGCGCGCTCGATGCGCAGCGGCGCGAGAAGCTGCAGGCCGAATTGCGGCTGATCCACCGGCGCGACGCCAAGACGGTGATCTTCGTGACCCACGACGTCGAGGAGGCGGTGTTCCTGGCCGACCGCATCATCGTGTTCTCGCGCCGGCCGGCGCGCATGCTCGCCGACCTCGACGTGTTGTCCGTCCTGGGACCCGATCGGCCGATCAGCTTGCGCGATGAGGAACGCTTCTTCCGGCTGCGGACCGAGGTCTTGCAAATGGTGCGGGCTGCCGCAGGGGACGATGAATGACGATCGCCGGCCTGAGGCAAAGGATCGTGCTGGTGACCGGGGCCAGCCGCGGCATCGGCCTGGGCGTGGCGCGGGCCTTCACCGCGGCCGGTGCGACGGTGCACATCCTGGCGGACGACCCGGGCGTCATCAAGGCGGCCGAGGCCTTGGGCGCGACAGGTTACGTCGCCGACGTCACGCGCAGCGACGAGGTGGCGGCGGCGCTGTCCGCGCTGAACCGCATCGACGTGCTCATCAACAATGCCGGGCTCGAGCGCATGACGCCGGTGAGTGATTGCAGTCCGGAGAACGAGGCGCTCTTTCGCCGGATCGTCGAGATCAACGTGGTCGGGACCTTCATCGTCACTTCATTGGCACTTCCGAAGCTCAGTGACGGCGGGCGTGTCATCAATACCGCCTCGATCTGGGGCCGGGTGGGGGAGCCGCTGTTCGGTGCCTATGTCGCTTCCAAGCACGCGGTGCTGGGCCTGACCAAGACCTGGGCAAAGGAATTGGGGCCGCGCAACATCACCGTCAACGCGGTCTGCCCGGGCTGGGTCAAGACCGAAGCGTCGTTGCGCTCGCTCCAACTCATGGCGGCGCGTAGCGGCACGGCGGAAGACGCATTGCTTGCCGATATCATCGGCGGCCAGGCCTTGCCCGGCCTGATGGAGCCGGACGATGTGGCCGGTCCCTATCTGTTTCTGGCCTCGGGGCTCGCCGGCAACATCACGGGCCAGAGCCTCGGCATTGACCGCGGAGAACTGCCATGGTGACGGCGCTAGCCGGAAAGCGCGCCCTCGTCACGGGGGCGGCGAACGGAATTGGACGCGCGGTCTTGGACGCCTTCGAGGCGGCGGGTGCGACGGTGCTCGGTCTCGACATCGCGCCGCCGGACGAACGCGCGGATCAATTTGTCGGAGCCGACCTTTGCGACGAGGCGGCAGTCATCGCGGCGATGCGCGAGGCGCGCCGACGGCTCGAACGCATCGATATCCTGGTCAACAGCGCCGGCATCTGCATCGACAGTCCGCTCGCCGAAGCGTCGATGGCCGATCTCGACCGGATGTACCAGATCAATGTGCGCGGTACGGCGCTGGTCACCCGCGAAGCGTTGCCGGCGATCCCGGAGGGCGGCCGCATCATCAATCTGGCTTCCGAGCTTGCCTATATCGGCCGCGCCAATTCCTCGTTCTATGTGGCCAGCAAGGCGGCCATTCTCGGGCTGACGCGCTCCTGGGCGCGCGAATTGGCGCCCCGCATTCTGGTCAACGCCGTGGCGCCGGGTCCGACCGATACGAAGCTGCTCAATTTCGATGGTCTGTCGGCCGAGGTAAAGGCGCTCGAACTGGCCAATCCGCTCGGTCGCATTGGCCGGCCGGAAGAAGTCGCCGCCGTGATTCTGTTTCTGGCTTCGCCGGCGGCGAGCTTCGTGACCGGGCAATGTTATGGCGCCGACGGCGGCGCGGCGATGCATTGAAATGGGGAGACGCGATGGTCGACAGCGTATGGATGGCTGAACTGAGCTGGCCGGAATTCGAAGCCAAGATGGCGGCGAAGGCCCCGGTCTTCCTGCCGGTGGGCGCCACCGAGCAGCATGGGCCGCATCTTCCCCTCAACGTCGACGTGGTGCTGCCGACCGGAGTCTGCGAGCGTGTCGCGCGCGAGGTCGGCGGCATCGTCGCGCCGACGATTCCCTATGGTTACAAGTCGCAGCCGCGCTCGGGCGGTGGACAGGCATTTCCAGGTACCACCAGCCTCGATGCGCATACGCTGGCGCTGGTACTGCGCGATATCATTCGTGACCTTGGCGCGCACGGCATGAAACGCCTGGTGGTGGTCAATGGCCATTTCGAAAACGCCTGGCCGGCGGTCGAAGGCGTCGATCTGGCCATGCGTGAACTGCGCCGCGACGGCATTTCCGACGTGCAGGTGATGCGCCTGGAATATTGGGACTTCGTCGAACGCGCTACGCTCGACAAGCTGTTTCCGGAAGGTTTCCCGGGCACGGAGCTGGAGCACGCGAGCCTGCTCGAAACATCGCTCATGCTGCTTTTGCGCCCCGACCTGGTGGAGATGGACAAGGTCCCGTCCGACGGCCCGGCGAAATTCCCGACCTACGACAAGACACCGGTGCCGGAGGGATTCGGTCCGGCCTCCGGCGTACTCGCGCGCGCGCAAGGCTCGTCGGCCGAGAAGGGCCAATGGCTGATAGACGACCATGTGCGCGGGATTGTTGCCGCCGTGCGCAAGGAGTTCGGGCTTTAGCCGCGTGGGAGCGAAGTCATGATGAAGTCTGTCGAGCACATCAGGCGGGAGGTCGAAGCCGCGGCGGCGCTGCCGCTGGAACGGGCGACCACGCTGCCGAAGCAGGCCTATACGGATGAGGGCTATTTCCGGTTCGAGGCGGAGACCGCGCTCAAGGCGGACTGGATTTGCGTCGCGCATGTGTCGCAGCTGAAGCAGCCGGGCAGCTTTATAACCGTCGACCTGCTCGACGAGCCGCTGCTGGTGACCCGCGCCAAGACCGGGGCCATTCATGTGTTGTCGCGCGTTTGCCCGCACCGCGCCATGGACATCATGCCCGAAGGATTCGACTACCCGCGCGCCGGCCGGGCGAGCAAGCTGGTCTGCCCCTATCATAGCTGGACCTTCGAATTCGACGGCCGCTTGAAAAGTTGTCCGGAGATGCATCAGGTCGCCGATTTCGAAAAGTCGGACTGGAAGCTTGCCGAGATCCGCAGCGCGGTCTGGCAAGGCTTCGTGTTCGTCAATTTGAGCGGGGAAGCGCCGGCGCTCGCCGACCAATACGCCGATTTCGCCCCGCTCGTGGCGCCTTGGCGCATGGACGAGCTGGAAGTGGTGATCGAGCTCGAATGGGATTGTCCGTTCAACTGGAAGGTGATGATCGAGAACTGGATCGAGTCCTACCATCATCTCGGTATTCATAACGCGACGCTCAATCCGATGATGCCGGCCAAGAATACATGGACCGAGCCGGAGCATCCGCACTTCATCCACTGCCATCTGCCGTTCAAGCAGAAATACGTCACCGAGATCGAACGGGCGACCAAGGGCGGCCCGCAGCCCGCGGGCTTCACCCCGATACCTGGGCTGCCGCTGGCGGACCAGATCCAGTGGAACCTCTATATCGGCTATCCATGCTTCATGCTGGCGACCATGCGCGACCGCGTGATCTGGTATCGCCTGCTGCCGGTGTCGGCGGAGCGCTGCAAGCTGCTAACCACGACCTTGGTACAGCCCGAAAGCCGAGCGGCGGCGGACTATGCCGAGACGCTCGCCGCCGAAACCAAGATGCTCACCGACTTCCATCTCGAGGATATGGTGGTCAACACCGCCGTACAGCGCGGACTGCATTCTTCCTACGTGGTGCGGGGCCGGCTGAGCCATCTCGAAATGCCGGTCTGGCTCATTCAGCGCTATCTCGCCGCCCGCGGGCACGGGCGCTATCCGGGCGACGATCCGCAGCTTTTTGGTACGGCCGCGGAATGAAAAAAGACGCAACAGGTCTAACGCAATCGACGAACGGATTCGATGGCCGAGCAATATAATCAGCCGCTCGATGCGGCGGTGCTGCCACGCTTTGCCGGCGTGCCGACCTTCATGCGGCTGCCGGTGGCAGAGTCGCCGCAGGGGCTCGACATCGCCTTGGTCGGGGTGCCCTACGACGGCGGCACCACCAACCGCGCCGGTGCCCGGCACGGCCCGCGCGAAATCCGCAATCAGTCGAGCCTGCTGCGCCGCGTCCATCATGCGCTCGGCATTTCGCCCTATGATCTCGTGCAGGTCGCCGATCTCGGCGATTGTCCGACCAACCCGATCAACGTCCTCGACGCGCTCAAGCGGATCGAGGCGTTCTATAGCGCGATCAAAGGCGCCGGCGCGATCCCGATCAGCGCGGGCGGCGATCATCTGATCACGCTGCCGATCCTGCGGGCGCTGGCCAAGGATGGTCCTGTCGGGCTGATCCAGTTCGATTCGCATTCCGATACCAACGACCGCTATTTCGGCGACAATCCCTATACCCACGGTACGCCGTTTCGCCGCGCGGTCGAGGAAGGCCTGCTCGATCCCAAGCGCGCGGTCCAGGTCGGGATTCGCGGCTCGATCTACGATCCGGCCGATCTCGATTTCGCGAAGGCCAACGGATTTCGCATCATCTTCATCGAGGAATACGCGCAGCGCCGGCCGGAAGACGTCATGGACGAGGTGCGCGCCATCATCGGCGATGCGGACGCCTATGTGTCCTTCGACGTCGATGTCATCGACCCGTCGGCGGCGCCGGGCACCGGGACACCGGAAATCGGCGGCATCACGACGCTGGAAGCGCAACGCCTGGTGCGCGGCTTGCGTGGCCTGTCGATCGTCGGCGCGGACGTGGTCGAGGTGGCACCGCCATTTGACGTTGGCGGCATGACCGCGTTGGTCGGCGCAACCCTGATGTTCGAACTGTTGTGCATTATTGCGGAGGGGATCGCCGGCCGGCGCGCGTGAGCGCGGCGGCGAGGGGACGATAGTGGGGCGTCATCGATGAGTCATGGTTATGAAGCAGGCCGGCTGGACCTTCCCTTTGTCGGGTTTTGTACGTTCGGAAAATATCCCATCTGCCAGGACTGGGATAAGATCGACGCCGACATAGCGGTGCTCGGCGCACCCTACGATTTCGGAACGCAGTGGCGGGCGGGCGCGCGGTTCGGGCCGCGGGCGATCCGCGAGGCGTCGACTTTGTTCGCCTTCGGCCATTCGGGCGCCTATGACCACGAAAACGACGTGACCTACCTGCCGGCCGAAACGACCCGAATTGTCGATATCGGCGATGCGGATATCGTGCACACCGATACCCTGAAAAGTCATGCCAATATCGAATATGGCGTGCGCAAAATCTTGGCGGCGAAGGCGATTCCCGTTGTGCTGGGCGGCGACCATTCGATCAATATTCCATGTATCAATGCATTTGATGGCGAGGAGCCGATCCATATCATTCAGTTCGATGCCCATCTCGACTTTGTCGACGAGCGGCATGGCGTCCGTTATGGGCATGGCAATCCGATGCGGCGGGCGGCGGAGAAGCCCTATGTCACCGGCCTGACTCAGCTCGGCATCCGCAACGTTTCTTCGACGGCGCGCGAAGGCTACGAGGACGCCCGGCGCATGGGTTCGGAAATCCTGAGCGTGCGCCAGATCCGCAGGCTCGGTAACGAGGCGGTGCTCGCGCGGATACCGGCCGGGGCGCGTTATTACATCACGATCGACATCGATGGCTTCGATCCGTCGATCGCCGCCGGCACGGGGACGCCGAGCCACGGGGGCTTCACTTATTACGAGGTGCTGGAGCTTCTGGAGGGCATTGTCGCGCGGGGGACTGTCGTCGGTCTCGATCTGGTCGAGGTGGCGCCGGAATACGATCATTCGGGGTCGACGGCGATTCTGGCGGCACAGATCCTTCTGAATTGCCTGGGAAGGATGCTCCATCGCAAGTAGCGCCCGCGCGGGTAGACAAGTAGGGCTCACAGGGCGAATATTTTTGAGGCCTGTTTCCGGTGACGGCTTTGGAATTGGGTCGTTTGTAAGGGCTGATTCCGTCTGATAGATCGCTGCCCGACAAGCGTCACGGCCGCGTTGCTCTCGGTCAACGGGTCAAACGGGGAGTATTTCGGAGTGGCCGTGCGCAATCTCCCGGTGGATGCGGACCGGCTTTGGTCCGACATCATGGCGCTTGCCGCGATCACCGATCCGGCGCGCCCCTATACCCGCCGATCGTTCACGCCGTTGTTTTTGGAGGGCCGTGCCTGGCTCGCCAAGCGTTTCGCCGAAGCGGGGCTGGCGGTCCATATCGACACCGCCGGGAATCTGATCGGCCGGCTCGACGGCCGCGATCCCGCGCGCGGCACGATTGCGGTCGGATCGCACAGCGACACCGTGCCGTCGGGTGGCCGTTTCGACGGCATCGCGGGCGTCGCCACCGGACTGGAGGTGGTGCGCGCGCTTCGGGACGCCGGCATTCAGCTCGACCATCATATCGAGGTTATCGACTTCCTGGCCGAGGAGCCGAGCGAGTATGGCCTGTCTTGTGTGGGAAGCCGCGGCATGGCCGGCGTGCTCGATCCGGACATGCTGGCGCTGACCGAACCGGGCGGCGAGGCCTTGGGCAACGCATTACGCCGGGTGGGCGGCGATCCCGAGCGGCTCGCGGATGCCCGTCGCACCGACATCAAGGCATTCATCGAGTTGCATATCGAGCAGGGCGTGCGGCTGGAGTCGCGCTCGCTCGCCGCCGGCATCGTTACGGCCATTGTCGGCATCCGGCGCATCGAGATCGTGTTCGAGGGCGAGGCCGATCATGCCGGGACGACGCCGATGGAGCTGCGGCGCGATGCATTGGTGGCGGCGGCGGAAACGGTGGTCTGTGTGCGGCGGGTGTCGGAGCAGATGGCGGCGCGGGGACACGGCTACTTTGTCGCCACCGTGGGCGTCCTGACGGCCAAGCCGGGGGCTTCCAACATCGTGCCGGGACATTGCCGTCTGATCGTGGACATCCGCAGCAGCGTTCCCGAACTCACGGAGGAATTTGTCGCCGCGATCGACGCCGCGAGCAAGGCGCATGCGGAGTCGGCGCGGGCGGTCCGTTCGGCGTTCAAGAAACTGTCGGACGGACCGCAGGTCGCCTGTGATCCGGACCTGTGCGAGATATTACGCCAAGCTGCGCAAAGACTGGACATCCCGGCCACCGATCTGGTCAGCGGCGCCGGTCACGATGCGGCGTTTATGAGCCGTATCTGCCCTTCGGCAATGGTGTTCGTACCGAGCCGCGGCGGCAAGAGCCACGCGCCGGAGGAATGGACCGAGCGCGAGGAGATCGCTGCCGGCGCGGCGGTCATTCTGGAGGCGGTGAAGGCGCTCGACGCGTCGCTGCCGCGCGGGGGTTAGTGCGGGTCTCGGGTGGCGAGCCCGGGCAGCTTGAGGCGGTGGTGTTGCGCGCAGGCGATCGCATCCTCGTAGCCGGCGTCGGCGTGGCGAATCACGCCGCTCGCCGGATCGTTCCACAGCACGCGCTGGAGCCGTTCACTCGCCTCGCGCGTGCCATCGGCGACGATGACCATGCCGGCATGCTGCGAAAAGCCTATGCCGACGCCGCCGCCGTGATGGAGCGAAACCCAGGTTGCGCCCGAGGCGCAATTGAGCAGGGCGTTGAGCAGCGGCCAATCGGACACCGCGTCCGAGCCGTCGCGCATGGCTTCCGTCTCCCGGTTGGGGCTGGCCACCGATCCTGAATCGAGATGATCGCGGCCGATCACGATCGGCGCCTTCAGTTCGCCGCGCGCGACCATTTCGTTGAACGCCATGCCGATGCGGTGGCGGTCTCCGAGTCCGATCCAGCAAATGCGCGCCGGCAGGCCCTGGAAGCGGATGCGCGATTTGGCCATGTCGAGCCAATTGTGCAGCTGCGGATCGTCCGGCATCAGCTCCTTGACCTTGGCGTCGGTCCTATAAATATCGTCCGGGTCGCCGGAAAGCGCCGCCCAACGGAACGGTCCGATGCCGCGGCAAAACAGCGGGCGGATATAGGCCGGCACGAAGCCGGGGAAGTCGAAGGCGTCGGCGACGCCAGCCTCCATCGCCATCTGGCGGATGTTGTTGCCGTAGTCGAGCGTCGGTACGCCGCGCCGCCAGAAGTCGAGCATGGCGCGCACATGCTCGGCCATCGATTGCTTGGCTGCCTGTTCGACTCCCTTCGGATCGCGCGCGCGCCGTTCTTCCCACTCGGCCAGGGTCCAGCCGGCGGGCAGATAGCCGTTGAGCGGATCGTGCGCCGAGGTCTGGTCGGTGACGGCATCCGGCTTGATGCCGCGCCGCGCCAGTTCCGGAACCAGCTCGGCGGCGTTGCCGAGCACGCCGACCGAAACGGGTTTCTTGTCGCAGCCGGCGCGTTCGATCACCGTGAGCGCTTCGTCGAGCGAATTTGCCTGCAGATCGAGATAGCCGGTCTTCAACCGCATCTCGATGCGGCTCGGCTGGCATTCGATGGCGAGCAGCGAGGCGCCGGCCATGGTGGCCGCCAGCGGCTGCGCGCCTCCCATGCCGCCGAGGCCGGCGGTGAGGATCCAGCGGCCGGCGAGGCTGCCCCCGTAATGACGGCGTCCAAGCTCGGCGAAGGTCTCGTAAGTGCCCTGCACGATGCCCTGCGATCCGATGTAGATCCAGGATCCGGCCGTCATCTGGCCGTACATCATCAATCCTTTGCGGTCGAGCTCGTGAAACTTCGCCCAGGTGCCCCAGTGCGGCACCAGGTTCGAGTTGGCGATCAGGACGCGCGGCGCGTCGGTGTGGGTACGGAAGATGCCGACCGGCTTGCCCGACTGCACCAGCAGCGTCTCGTCGCCTTCGAGCGTTTTGAGCGCGGCGACGATGCGGTCGAAGCTTTCCCAATCGCGCGCGGCCCGCCCGATACCGCCATACACCACGAGCTCGTGCGGCTTTTCGGCGACTTCGGCGTCGAGATTGTTCATGAGCATGCGCAGCGGCGCCTCGGTCAGCCAGCTTTTCGCGCTGAGCATGGTGCCGCGCGGCGCGCGGATCGAGCGGCTGTTGTCGAGGCGAAGGCTCATGACTGTCCTTTCAATCGCGGACCCCGTGCCAGACCCGCGCGTGCAGGGGGTTGAAGCCGAGGCGATAGACCAGTTCCGCCGGTCGCTCGATCTCCCAAATGGCGAGATCGCACCACGTCCCCGGCGACAGCGTGCCGATATCGTCGAGCCGGCCAAGCGCCCGCGCGGCTTCGCGCGTCACGCCGGCGAGAATTTCCTCGACGGTGAGACGGAACAGCGTTGCGGCCATGTTCATGATCAGCAGCAGCGACGTGACCGGCGAAGTGCCCGGATTACAATCGCTGGCGAGGGCCATCGCCACGCCATGACGGCGAAAGGCGGCAACCGGCGGCGGCTGATCCTGGCGCAGGACGTAGTAGGCACCGGGCAATAAAACCGCCACCGTGCCGGCATTCGCCATGGCGGCGACGCTTTCCTCGTCGGTATGTTCGAGATGGTCGGCCGACAATGCGCCCCACGACGCGGCAAGTCTGGCACCGTGCAGGTTGGACAGCTGGTCGGCGTGCAATTTGACGGGCAGGCGCGCCGCCTTGGCGGCGGCAAACACCTTGGCGGTCTCTTCCGGTGAAAAGGCGATGCCCTCGCAGAAGGCATCGACGGCGTCGGCCTGCCCCTCTTGCGCCAGCGCCGGGATCATGGCGCAGACCGCCTCGACATAACCGGCGCGGTCGCCGACGGCTTCGGGCGGCACTGCGTGCGCACCCAGAAAAGAAGTGGCGATGCCGACGCGCCGCACCTGCGCCAGGCTGCGCGCGGCCCGCAGCATCTTGCGTTCGCTCGGCGGGTCGAGCCCGTAGCCGGACTTGATCTCGACGGTGGTGACGCCTTCGCCCAGCAGGCGATCGAGGCGGGGGAGGGCGGAGGCGACGAGTTCGGCTTCGCTCGCCGCGCGCGTTGCGCGCACGGTCGACAGGATGCCGCCACCGGCGCGCGCGATTTCTTCATAGGACACGCCGGCGAGCCGTTGCTCGAATTCCTGCGCGCGATTGCCACCGTGCACGAGGTGGGTGTGGCAATCGATCAGTCCGGGCGTGATCCAGCGGCCCTCGGTATCGACCCGATCGCGCGCCTGCCAGCCCGTGGGCAGGTCGGCTTGCGGACCGGCAAAAACGATGCGTCCGTCGCGGGCCGCCACGGCGCCGCGCTCGACCGCGCCAATGCCCGGCTGGGACGGTGCCAGGGTTGCAAGCCGCGCGTTGAACCAGACCGTGTCGAAGTTCATGTCATGCTGTCTATACAATCCTATCATGCTTGTCTATTCTGTCGTCCTGCAAAGGGGGCGATCGGCGCGGCATGAGGCGACGGCTGTTTTTCGATCAGGCGTTGCTGCCGGCCGGGTGGGCCCGAGCCGTGCGCGTCGATGTCGCCGACGGTCTCATCGAAAGCGTGGCCAGCAATGCATCGGCCGACGGCGCCGAGCGCCGGTCCGGCATCGCCGTTCCGGGATTGCCGAATTTGCACAGCCACGCGTTTCAGCGTGGCATGGCGGGCCTGACCGAGCGGCGGGGCCCGGTCACCGACAGTTTCTGGACTTGGCGCGAACTGATGTATCGCTTCCTGGCGCGACTGACGCCGGACGACGTCGAAGCCATCGCCGCATGGGCCTATGCCGAGATGCTGGAAGGCGGCTACACGTCGGTCGCCGAATTCCATTATCTCCACCATGATTGCGACGGCCGCCCTTACGCCGATCTCGGAGAACTCGCCGGACGGATTGTCTCGGCCGCGGGCGACACGGGCATCGGCCTGACGCTGTTGCCTTCGCTCTACATGACCGGCGGTTTTGCGAACGCCCCGGCGACGCCGGGACAAAAGCGCTTTCTCAACGATCCTGACCGATTTCTTCGTCTGGTGTCTCGTTCCCGGTCGCTCGCAGCCGGCTTGCCGGATGCGGCAATCGGTATCGCGCCGCATTCGTTGCGCGCGGTGCCGCCGGATGCGCTGAGCACGGTGCTCGCGGCCTCACCGCAGGGACCCGTTCACATTCATGCCGCCGAGCAGGTGAAGGAGGTTGACGACAGCCTGGCCGCTTTGGGAGCGCGGCCGGTGCAATGGCTGCTCGCCAATACAGACATCGGTGAACGCTTTTGCGTTATTCATGCCACCCACATGAGCGCCGACGAGACGGACGGTCTGGCGCGCAGCGGAGCGGTGGCGGGCCTGTGTCCATTGACCGAGGCATCGCTCGGCGATGGATTTTTCAACGGCGCCGATTAC
>Ga0182748_1001232_pt1 | contig 25484 bp, 24 predicted proteins | sample eDN3rd37CKraftOP_FD_128877 | JGI IMG/M metagenome (GOLD analysis project Ga0182748, IMG submission 128877) | Enriched Organic Plus compost microbial communities from Emeryville, California, USA - eDNA 3rd pass 37_C Kraft OP (version 2) (version 2) ...
GACGACGAATGCGGCCGGCCTGCGGCATCCCTCCGCAGCCGACCGCATTCGCACAACGCTTACGCGGAGGCAGGCTCCTTCTCGGCGACCTTCTCCTTCGGCTCCGCCTTGGCGGGCGCGGCAGGCGCCGCCTCGGCCGGCTGCGGCGGACGCGGGCGCGCCGCGAACTCCTCGAAGACGTACCGCGGGTCCTGCACGGTCTGCAGGTTCACCAGGTCACGGCCGAGCCAGAAGTTGTTCCACCAGCCCCACAGGACGCGCCACTTGCGCTCCCACGACGGCATGGCCAGGCCGTGGTAGCCGCGGTGGGCGAGCCACGCGATCCAGCCCTTGAGGGCGAGGTTGCCGGACTGGAAGACACCATTCCACAGGCCCAGGCCCGCGACGGCGCCGAGGTTCTTGTGGTAGTACTCCTTCGGCAGCTCGCCGCGCAGCACCGCCACGAGGTTCTTCGCGAGGAGCTTGGCCTGACGCACGGCGTGCTGCGCGTTGGGCACGCAGAAGCCGCCCACGCCGCCGCCGGACAGGTCGGGCACGGCCGCGACGTCACCGGCGGTCCAGGCGTCCTCGATGTACTCGTCCTCGGTGCCCACGCGCAGGTCGGCGCGCGCACGGATGCGGCCGCGCTCCTCGACGAGGAGGTCGCTGCCGCGCACGACGGTGGGGTTCGCCATGACGCCGGCGGTCCAGATGATGAGGTCGGTGGGGATGGTCTCCCCCGTCGACAGCTCGACGTTGCCGTCGATCGCGCCCGTCACCTGCGTGTCGAGGTGCACGAACGCGCCGCGCTTGGCGAGGTCCTTGAGGACCCACTCGCTGGTCTTGAGCGACACCTCGGGCATGATCCGGCCCATCGCCTCGATGAGGTGGAAGTGCGTGTCGTCGAAGGTGAGCGTCGGGTACTTGGAGACGAGAGCGGAGGCCAGCGAGCGCAGCTCCGCGAACACCTCGATGCCGGCGAACCCGCCGCCGACGACGACGACGGTGAGCAGACGGTCGCGCTCGGGCCCGGGGGGCAGCGACGCGGCCTTGTCGAAGTTCGACATCAGGCGGTCGCGGATCGCGACGGCCTCCTCGATCGTCTTCAGGCCGATGGCGTTGTCGGCGATGCCCGGGATCGGGAACGTGCGCGAGACGGCGCCGGCCGTGACGACGATCTGGTCGTACTCCTGCTGCCAGGGCTCACCCAGCGGGGGCTGGATCGTCGCGACCCTGTTCGCGTGGTCGATGGCGGTGACCTTCGCGGTGACGACGTTCGTGCGCTTGAGGTGGCGCCGGTGGGCGACGACGGCGTGACGCGCCTCGATCGAGCCGGCGGCGACCTCCGGCAGGAACGGCTGGTAGGTCATGTAGGGAAGCGGGTCGACCATCGTGACCTCGGCCTCCCCCTTGCGGAGGTGCTTCTCCAGCTTCCACGCGGTGTAGAAACCCGCGTATCCGCCGCCGACGATGAGGATCTTGGGCACGGCTTTGCCCGCAGTGCTTGACACGATCGGGGGAACTCCTTGACGGTTCAACGGCTCGGCGTGCGACTCACGCGCGCCGATCGGATGCGACGGACAGCAGCGCTGACGCCTAGCGCTACCAGAATAGCAGGGACCGTGAAGGCCAAGAGCGGCAGCGTGCCGTAGCGGAGCGTGTCCGCCGAGGGCAGAAGCGGGGATCCGGGGGCGGTGACGCCGTCGGCGCGCGGCAGCGCGGGGATCGCGACGGGCGCGACGGTCGGCTCCGGCGTCGGCTCGGACTCGGCGCGCCGGAAGACGCGGATCCACTCCGCGAGGCTGCCCATCGGGTTCTCGGAGACCGAGGGGACGGATGCCGTCACGGCCCGCGCCGCGTCGACGAGCCCGTGCCCGTAGAGCAGCGGCGATCCGCCGGCCGGCGACGGGCGGGCCGTCTTCAGGATGCGCTCGATGACGTTGTTCGCGTCCAGTTCCGGATGCGCCGACCGCACGAGCGCGGCGATGCCCGCGACGATGGGCGCGGCGCCGCTCGTGCCGTTCCACTCCACGATGCGTCCGTCCGGCGAGACGCCCAGCAGCTGCTCGCTGGGCGCCGCGACGCCGAGGGTGATGCCCTGCGTGGACGCCTCGACGCTCGCGGTCCCGTCCGGGGTCACGCCGGCGACGGTGAGCACGCCGGGGATCGTGGCGGGCGCGCCGACGCGGGTCGTCCCGCTCCCCCGGTTGCCGGCGGCGACGACGATCACGACGTCGTGCTCGTACGCGTAGAGGAACGCGTCGTCCCAGCTCTCGTCCCAGTCGGGCGTGTTCGTCGTGAACGACATGTTGATGACGTCGGCGCCGTTGTCGACGGCCCACCGCACGGCCTTCGCGACCTGCTCGACGAACGGCACGGTGGCCGAGGCGCCGAAGCCGAGCGAGACGGACAGGAGCTGCGCCTCGGGGGCGACGCCCACCATCCCCTCGCCCGCGCCGGTGCCGCGCGCCGCGGCGAGGGAGGCCACCCAGCTGCCGTGGTCGCGGTCGACCGCGCCCACCGGCGTGCGTCCGTCCGGCGAGCCGGCGCCCGAGACATCCGTTCCTCCGGCCACCGCCCCCTCGAACTCGACCGGGCCCTTCGCGATGCCGGTGTCGATGATCGCGATCTTCACGCCCTTGCCGCGCGTCGTCTTCCAGGCCTCGCGCACGCCGTACCCGTCGAGCCAGTACTCGGCCGCGCGGACCGGGTCCTCGAGGTTGTCCGGGAACGCCGGCGCCGCGGATGCCGGGGCCTGCCCCAGCAGCAGGGCGCCCACCAGCGCGACGGCGAGCATGCCGCCGCGTCGCACCGCGTGGGCCGTCCTCATGCCGCTTCCCCCGGCGCCGCGCACTCGCAGCGGTCGGGCGACCAGACGGACCGGGCGAGCGCGGCGTCGCCGATCGGGTTGACCCCTGGTCCCGCCGCGAGGGCATGACCGGCGAGGGCGTGCAGGCACTTGACGCGCGTGGGCATGCCGCCGGCCGAGACGCCCTCGATCTCGGGGACGTCGCCGTACCGGGACCGGTCGGCGATGTATGCCTCGTGTGCGCGGAGATACGCCTCGGCGACGGCTTCGTCGTCGAGGAGGGCGGCGAGCTCGGGCATCACCTGCGCGGCCTCGAGGTGCGACATCGCCGCCGTCGCCGCCGGATGGGTCAGGTAGTAGAACGTGGGGAACGGCGTGCCGTCGGGGAGCCGCGGCGCGGTCGCGACCACGGTCGGGTTGCCGCACACGCAGCGCGCCGCGATGCCGACGACGCCGCGCGGGACGCGTCCCAGCTGGGTCTCGACGACGGCGAGGTCCGCAGCGTCCACGGGGTCGAAGGGAGGAGTCGGCACTCTGAAAGGGTACCGGGGCCACCTGCGAGATGGCCGACGCGCGGCCCGGTGCGGCCGATGCGGCTACGGGGTGGGCGTCGTCGTGGGCGTCGGGTCGGGGACGCCGATCGTGATCGGCACGCCGGCCGTGGAGGCGGTGCCCGACGCGGTGACGGAGCGGACGATCTGCGACATCCAGTCGACCTTCGTCCGCGTGAGCTCATCGCTCACCTTCTGCTCGTCCTGGGGCAGCTGCGACGGGTCGAGGTCGTTGTCGACGAGGTACACGACCTCCCCCGGCCTGACGTAATAGAGCCGCTCGCGGGCCTGCGTCGTGATGTAGGCGGGGTCGCTCCAGCGCCGCTGCTCGCGCTCGAGCGCCGCGACCTCCTCCTTCGTGACCTGCACCGAATGCTCGAGCGCGGCGATCCGCTGCTGCTGCTCGATGTAGGTGCCCAGCGTCGGGACCAGCACGAAGGCGGCGAGGACGACGAGGCCCATCATGATGACCATGAACCCGGACAGGCGGATGCCGCCGAGCCAGCCACGCACGTCGACGGAGCGCCGCGGGGAACGAGAAGAGGGAGCCGATGGCCTGGCCATGACTCCCCCTCCCTGCCGTCTGTGCGGCGTCAGCCCTTGAAGCGCGGGAAGGCGCCGCGGCCCGCGAACACCGCCGCGTCGCCCAGCTCCTCCTCGATGCGCAGAAGCTGATTGTATTTCGCGACGCGCTCGCTGCGTGCGGGCGCGCCGGTCTTGATCTGACCGCAGTTGACCGCGACCGACAGGTCGGCGATCGTGGTGTCCTCGGTCTCGCCCGACCGGTGCGACAGCATCGAGCGGTAGCCGTTCGAGGTGGCGAGAGCCACGGCGTCCAGCGTCTCGGAGAGCGTGCCGATCTGGTTGACCTTGACCAGCAGCGCGTTGCCGACGCCGAGGTCGATGCCCTTCTGCAGGCGGGCGGGGTTCGTCACGAACAGGTCGTCGCCCACGAGCTGGACCTTCGAGCCGAGCTTCTCGGTGAGCGCCTTCCACGCGTCCCAGTCGTCCTCGGCGAGCGCGTCCTCGATCGTGACGATCGGGTAGTTCGCGACGAGGTCGGCGAAGTAGTCGGTGAGCTCCTCGGCCGTCCACGGCTTGCCCTCGACGGTGTAGACGCCGTCGTTGAAGAACTCCGTCGCCGCGACGTCGAGGCCCACGGCGATGTCCTGGCCCGGCGTGAAGCCGGCCTTCTCGATCGCCTTCATGAGGAAGTCGAGGCCCTCACGGTTGCTGGGCAGGTCGGGGGCGAAGCCGCCCTCGTCGCCGAGACCGGTCGCGAAGCCGGCCGCCTTCAGCTCGCCCTTGAGGACGTGGTAGGTCTCGGTGCCCCAGCGCAGCGACTCGGCGTAGGTCTCGGCGCCGATCGGGGCGAGGAAGAACTCCTGGAAGTCGATGCCGTTGTCGGCGTGCTCGCCGCCGTTGATGACGTTGAACAGCGGGACCGGCAGCACGTGGGCGTTGGGGCCGCCGATGTAGCGGAACAGCGGCAGGTCGGCGCTGTCGGCGGCGGCCTTGGCGACCGCGAGCGAGACGCCGAGGATCGCGTTCGCGCCGGTGCGCGACTTGTTGTCGGTTCCGTCCGTCTCGATGAGGATCTCGTCGACGATGCGCTGCTCGCTCGCCTCGACGCCCTCGAGGGCCGGGCCGAGCTCGTCGATGACCGCGTCGACGGCCTTCAGGACGCCCTTGCCGCCGTAGCGGCTCTTGTCGCCGTCGCGCAGCTCATACGCCTCGAACGCGCCGGTCGATGCACCGGAGGGGACGGCGGCCCGCTGGACGACGCCGTCGTCCAGAAGAACCTCGACCTCGACGGTCGGGTTTCCGCGCGAGTCCAGGATCTCGCGCGCGTTGACAGCCTCGATAAGTGCCACAGAGGACTCCTTGATGTAGAGAGGGTGGATCACGGAGCATCGTCGGTCCGGGTCCCACTCTAGCTACCGACCGCCTCCGTCAGAACGGCGATCGCGACGCCGTCCCACCCCTTGCGGTCGAGCGTCTGCAGCGCCGTCGCGTCGAAACGGGGATCCTCGCCGAGCATCTGCAGCCCCGCGCGGGTGCCCTGCACCTGGGCGCTGTCGGTGCCGGCATCCGCCACCCGCCCGGCCCGGCCGACGTTGTCGACGACCACGACCGTGCCGGGGTGGCCGAGCCGTGCCGCCCAGTCGAGGTAGAGCGTGTTGGACTCCTTGTCCGCGTCGATGAAGACGAGGTCGAAGGGCGCTTCGCCGCCCTGCCGGATCGGCTCCTCGAGGGTCGGGAGCACGTGCTCGCCGCGTCCGATCCGGATGTCGACCCTGTCCCCCACCCCGGCGCGGTCGAGGTTCGCGCGGGCGACGGCGGCGTTGGCGGGTTCCGCCTCGATCGTCACGATGCGACCGTCGTCGGGGATGCCGCGGGCCATCCAGATCGTGGAGAACGCGCCGAGCGTGCCGATCTCCAGCACGCGCCGCGCTCCCGCGATGCGGGCCAGCAGATGCAGCAGCTTGCCGGAGACGGGGGCGACCTCGATGGCCGGGAGTCCGGCCGCGGTCTGGTCGGCGACCGCCTGCTCGAGCAGCGGATCGTGACCCACGAGCGTGTCGGTGAAGTACTCGTCGACGGCGCGCCAGGCGTCGGGCGTGGGAAGCGGTTCGGTCATGCGCCCAGCGTCCCGGTCCGCGCGCGCCGGGTCAAGTCACCGGCCGAGGGCGGTGCGGCTCAGTCCGTCTTCTCGCGCTCGCGCAGCGCCTGCAGGAGCGCGACGGCGGTGCGGGCGTCCGGCACCGTGACCACGAACTGCTTGCCGCCGCGGCGGGTGACCTCGATCGCGTCGCCGGTGAACAGCACGACGCCGGTGCGACCGGGCAGCGACCGGATGCCGTAGCCGCCGAACTGCGCCATGGGGTGCACGCGCACGCACGCGACCTCGGTCATCTCCCCCAGCGGGATCTCGAAGCGGGGCACGCCGACCGCGGAGGCGACGCGCAGCCCCTGATCGTCGACGCGCACATGGAACAGGATCGTGCAGGCGAGCCCCGCCGCGAGGATCAGCGTGGTCGCGGTGAGGATCCCGGCGAGGGCCGCATCGGCGATGAACCATGCGACGGCGGCCGCGGCGGCGAGGGCCATCACGATGATGACGAGGGCGACCGCGCCGCCGCGGGCGATCGAGGCGGTGCGCATCCACACGACGCGCTCCCCCGGCCGCAGGGCGAGCGGCGCCGTCGGCGCGACCTCTGCGGCACCGGCGACGGCGCGGGGCTGCGCGAACCAGCCGGCGACGCCCCCGAGGACCGCCACGACGAGTGCGACGACCAGGACGAGGACGATGGACGGCGCGTCGCCGGCGTCGCCCAGCCCTGTCTGCACGGCCAGCGACGCGGTCATGAGGACCGTCATGAGCACGGACAGCGCCAGGGCGACCGCGCCGAGGAAGCGGAACGTGAAGCCGGTCTCGCCCCGACGCAGCGGCCGGATGACGGTCGCGGCGAGAAGCAGCGGCAGACCGAGGCCCAGCACCACCGTGAGCACGACCGCCGTCCAGGCCGGCGCAAAGCCGTTCGCACGCCCGGCCGCATCCCAGTGGATCGCGACCGGATCGGGCAGCTGCGGGAGGAGCACGAGCTGCACCGCGACGGCGGCGAGCGTGAGGATCACCGGCATGACGACGGCGACGAGCACGAAGCGCCGGAGCGCGCGTACGGGGCGGAGCGGAGCGGGGTCAGTCGTCACGGGAGGTCTCTTTCACGAGGGCGGCCAGGGAATCGGGGGACAGTCCATGCGCGCGCGCCTTGCGCACGAGGTCTCGGATGTCGTCGCGCAGCGCGACGAGCGCCGTCGCCGCGTCGGTGACGACGGCGCCGCGCCCGCGCCGCATGTCGACGAGGCCCTCGTCGCGGAGGTCCTGATAGGCGCGCAGCACGGTGTGCAGATTGATGTCGAGCGCGGCGGCGACCTCGCGCGCAGCCGGCAGGCGGTCGCCGGCGACGAGGCGCCCGGCGACGACGTCCGCGCGGACCGACGCGGCTACCTGCGCGAACAGGGGGTCGTCGCTGGTCGGGTCGGTGCGGATGAGCATGGTTCTATTCTATAACAAATAGAACAAGTGTCGCCGACGGACAATCTATTGGCGCAGGCCGCGGCCGCCCCGCCACACTGAGCGCATGCGAGTGACCCCGAAGCGCCTGGCGATCGGCATGAGCCTGTGGGCTCCGAACCTGTTCAGCGGTATCCGCGTGCGCAGATTCGCCGACGACTGGACGAGCGCGACCGTCGAGCTGCACGTGAACCTGTTCACCCGCAACTACGTCAAGACGGCGTTCGGCGGCTCGCTGGCGGCGATGACCGACCCGTACTTCTTCATGCTGCTGATGAATCAGCTCGGCCGCGACTACGTCGTGTGGGACACCCGCGGGGAGATCGAGTTCGTCAAGCCGGGGCGCGGCGTCCTCACCGCCCACTTCGCCGTGCCCCGGGAGAAGGCGGAGGAGATCCGCGAGCGCGCGCACGGCGGCGCGAAGGTGCTCGAGTGGTTCGAGACCGAGGTCACGGATGCCGCCGGCGACGTCGTCGCCCGCGTGCGGCGCGAGGTGTACGTGCGGGAGAAGCGGCGGGTCACCGACGCCCGGCGGTGACCCGCTCCCCCGGACCGAGCCGTCAGGTGTCGTGCTCGATGATCCCCATGTCCTCCCGGTGGTCGTCCTCGCCCCCGGGCGGGTAGCTCGCGACCTGAGGGCGCAGGCCGAGGAAGATCGTGCTGGCCACGAGGCCGCCCCAGATGAGGAGGATCGAGAGGATCAGGAACAGGATCGCGATGCCGCTCATCGTGCCACCTCCTTCTCGCTCTTCGTCTCCGGCAGGGCAGGCCACGGGGCGAAGTCGTCGGGTCGTCGTCGCCACGGAACGACCGAGCAGACGACGGCGAGGATCACCAGCAGCGCCACCGTCCCCCACCCGAAGACGCCGAGATACCACGACGGCAGATCGCCGTAGCCCTCGATGATGAGGGTCACGATCCTGGAGATCAGCATGTACCCCAGGACAATCGGCGCCACGACGCCCACGAGGAACACCCAGACGCGGCCGACCTTGAACGTCGAGACGGCGTTGAGGTGACGGCGCAGCTCGTCACCGCGGCGGAAGACCCACACGACGAGGATCGTCATGAGCACGGCCGAGGCGACGATGCCGATGTTGTTCGCCCACTGGTCGGTGACATCCAGCGCGAGCAGCCCGGTCGTGGTGGAGAACAGGAGAATCGACAGGATCGCGCACACCGGCCCGAGGGTGAGCGCGGCGACTCGCGGCGAGATGCCCAGCTTCTCCTGGATGCCGGCCGAGACCACCTGCAGCACCGAGATCAGTGACGTGAAGCCGGCGAGCGTGAGGGATCCGAAGAACAGCGCGCCGAAGATGGGGCCGCCGGGCATCTGCGCGACGATCGCCGGGAACGTGATGAACGACAGCGTCACGCCGGTGAGGTTCTCGAGCTCGGAGACCTGGATGCTCTGCTGGAAGGCGAAGAATCCGAGCGTCGCGAACACGCCGATGCCCGCGAGGATCTCGAAGGACGAGTTGGCGAAGGCCACCACGAGACCGGGCGAGGTGAGGTTCGAGCGCCGACGCCGGTAGGACGCGTAGGTGATCATGATGCCGAATGCGATCGACAGCGAGAAGAAGATCTGGCTGTACGCGGCGATCCACACGTTCGGGTCGCCCAGTGCCGCCCAGTCCGGCGTGAAGAGCGCGTTGAGGCCCTCCGCGGCGCCGTCGAGGAACAGCGCGCGGACCACGAGGACGAGGAACGCGATGAGCAGGACGGGCAGCGCGATGACGTTGGTGCGCTGCAGGCCCTTCGCGACCCCCGCGGCGAGGACCGCGATGGTCGCGATCCACACGATCGCGAGCGGGATGAGCACGCCGGGCACGAACTCGAGGCTGAACCCCGGGTCGCCCACGCGCGCGTACTCGCCGAGGAAGAAGCCGGCGGGGTCCTCCCCCCAGCGCAGATCGAACGAGAAGACGAAGTAGCTCACCGCCCACGCGACGACGACGGCGTAGTAGATCGCGATGACGAACGCGATCGCGACCTGGAACCACCCGAGGGACTCGAGCCACCGCCCGCGCGGTCCGCCGAGCCGGCGGAACGCGGTGGGCGCCGAGCCGCGGAACCGGTGCCCGATCGCGTAGTCGAGGAAGAGGATCGGGATCCCCGCGGTGATGAGGGCGACGAGGTACGGGATGAGGAAGGCCCCGCCGCCGTTCTCGTAGGCGACTCCGGGGAACCGCCAGATGTTCCCGAGACCGACCGCGGAGCCGATCGCGGCGAGGATGAACCCCACCTGTCCGGTCCACTGCTCGCGTGGTCTCGCCTGTCCCCCTGCGGGGGCGGTCTTCGCGTCGGCCATGACGTGTCCTCTCCGGCATCCGCGCTGGTCGGCTTTTCGGTCGGGTCCTGGCACGCTAGCAGGATCCTCCGGCGCGGTCGAGAGGGGGTGGCGGCGCCGTCAGGACCCCGACCGATACGCGGTGGCGGTGAAGCCGAGCACGCGGCGGAAGTCGTTCGCGAGGTGCGCCTGGTCGGCGTAGCCGAGCTGAGCGGCGATGTCGGCGAGCACGGCGTCGGGGTCTTCGCGGATGCGCTGCGCGGCCTCCTGGAGGCGCCGGCGCCGGATGATCGCGGCGGGCGAGAGGCCGACGGTCCGGTGAGCGAGGCGCTGGAGCGTGCGCACCGACACGCGCAGGCGCTCGGCCGCGTCCTCGACGCGCAGGATCGAGGCATCGGTCGTGAGCAGATCCGACATCCGGTCGGCGAGCCGTCCGTCCGAGGAAGGCGGTCCGACCGCGGCGACCAGCCAGTCGCCGAACAGCGCGGCGGCGCGCTCGAGGTCCGGCATGGCGTCCGACACGGCGTCGTGCAGGTCCGGGGCGTCCAGCGCGACGGAGGTGTCGACGAGGTCGGCCGGGGCGTCGGCGAGTCGCGCCAGCGTCGACGCGCGCAGCAGCGCCCCCACCGCCCAGCCCCGCCCGCGCAGGATGCGCTCGGTGGCGCGCGTGGTGGCCCCCCAGAGCCGCACCCCGTCCGGGTCGACGACGAGGTTCGCCGCCGGATAGGCCAGGACGGGCTGCCGCGACTCGACGCCGTCCGGAAGGTCCCACTGCGGGATCCAGAACCACGCCGCGTGCTCCGCCGCCGCACCGGCCGCCGGGATCCGCGTGAACGGCGGCAGGCGGTCCGGATACAGCACGCCCCTGGTCGGATCCGTCACATCGGCCAGGCTATCCGCGGCGTCCGACGAGCGTGTCGCGAATCTCCAAGCCTGCGGCGCGTGCCGTGCGCGACGATCGGGTCATGACCACCACGAGCATCACGGGCGCGACCGGCGCCCACACCACCGACGGCCGACCGAACTCGGCCACCTCCCTCACGCCCTTCCTCGTGATCCCCGGCGCCAAGGAGGCGCTCGCGTTCTACCGCGACGTGTTCGGGGCCCGCATCACCGACGTGACCGAGTTCGACGGCGTCGTCGTGCACGCCGGGCTCGACTTCGGTCTCGGCCTGCTGCAGATCGGCGAGCCCTCGCCCGAGTTCGGCACCGTCGCGCCGCCGGAAGGCGACGAGGACTGCTACTCGATGGGCATCTACGTGCCCGATGTCGACGCCGTCACCGATCGTGCCGTGGCTGCGGGGGCGACCGTGCGCGAAGCGCCGTCCACGTTCGTCTCCGGCGACCGCTTCGCGAGCATCCGCGACCCGTTCGGCATCCGCTGGTCGATCATGACCCGCGTCGAGGACCTCTCCGACGAGGAGTCGGCCGCGCGCGTCGCGGAGTGGGCGGCGCCGCAGTCGGGCTCCTGACCCGGCCGGTCCCCGCCGCCGGCGTGCGCAACTCCTCCGATCCGGCCCCCGACGGCGCGGAACGGCCTGTTACGGCCGCGCGAGGCCTGCAATGGAGGAGTTGCGCACCGCCCGGGCGCCACGCGCTCACGCCGAAGGGACCCGCGCGCACTCGGGAGGCCCCGATCCGTTTCCCGGCGTGCGCTAGGGTGCCCGCGTGAGCGGCCCCTCCCTGTCCCGCCGGCTCGGCGTCGCCGACGCCGTGTTCATCGGCCTCGGCTCGATGATCGGCGCGGGAGTCTTCGCGGTGTGGGCGCCGGCCGCCCAGGCGGCGGGTGCGGGCCTGCTCGCCGGGCTCGCGATCGCGGCGGTCGTCGCGTTCGGCAACGCGACGTCGTCGGCTCAGCTCGCCGCCGCGCACCCGACCTCGGGCGGCACGTACGCGTACGGGCGCGCCGAGCTCGGGCCGTGGTGGGGCTTCATCGCGGGATGGGGGTTCGTGATCGGCAAGATCGCGAGCTGCGCGGCCATGGCCCTCACGTTCGCGGCCTATGCGGCACCGCCCGGATGGGAGCGCCCGGTGGGCATCGTCGCGGTCGCCGCGCTCGTCGTCGTCAACGGCTTCGGCATCACCCGCACGGCCCAGCTCACCCGCGTGATCGTCGTCGCCGTGCTCGCGGTCCTGGCCGTCGCGCTCGCGGCGATGGTCGCGGCGCCCTCCGCGGTCGCCGGGCCGGATCTCGCGGAGTGGCCGGGCGGCGTCTACGGCGTCCTCCAGTCCGCGGGGCTCGTGTTCTTCGCGTTCGCGGGCTATGCGCGGATCGCGACGCTCGGCGAGGAGGTGCGCGACCCTGCCCGCACGATCCCTCGCGCGATCGTCATCGCGTTCGTCGCCGCGCTCGTGGTCTACGCCGCGGTCGGCGTCGGCATCCTCGCGACCCTCGGCCCGGCGACGACCGCCGGGTCGGCCCAGCCGGTCGCGGCCGCCGCGGAGGCCTCGGGATGGGTGTGGACCGGACCCGTCGTCCGCGTGGGGGCCGCGGCCGCCTCGCTCGGCGCCCTGCTCGCACTCATCGCGGGCGTGGGGCGCACGGCGTTCGCGATGGCACGGGAGGGCGACCTGCCGCGCCCACTCGCCGCCGTGCACCCGCGCTGGCATGTGCCGCGGCGTGCCGAGTACGTCGTCGGCGTCGCGGTCATCGCCCTCGTGGCCCTCGTCGACCTGCGCGGGGCGATCGGCTTCTCGTCCTTCGGCGTCCTGCTGTACTACTTCGTCGCGAACCTCGCCGCCCTCCGCCAGCGCGCCGAGGCGCGCCGCTACCCCCGCCTGCTCGCGGTGGTCGGCGCAGGAGGATGCCTCGTTCTCGCCGTGACGCTGCCGTGGCAGAGCGTCGTGGCCGGCGTCGTCGTCGCGGTCGCGGGCCTCGCGTATCGCGCGCTGCGCCTGCGGCTCACGACAGGGGCTTGATCTCCAGCGCCTCGGGCGACGTGCCGACCGAGACCGCCGCGAACGCGGTGTAACCGTCGGCGGCGGCGCGCTCGAGGAGCGCCTTGAGGTTCTTCGTGCGCCGCTCCAGCCGCACCCGCGAGCCCTGCCGGATGAGCGCGGCCTTGAGCGCGGCCAGCTCGGCGACAGCGACGTCGGCGTCGTGCACGAGCACGACCGCCGTCGCCCCGGCATCCGCCTGCGCGTCGACCAGCTCGACGATGCGCTCGAAGCCGATCGAGAAGCCGACCGCCGGGACGTCCTGCCCGAGGAAGCGCCCGATCATGCCGTCGTAGCGCCCGCCGCCGCCCAGCGAGTACGACACGCTGGGGTGAGCGAGCTCGAAGATCGTGCCGGTGTAGTACCCCATGCCGCGCACGAGGAACGGGTCGAACACGAGCGGCACGTCGTCGCCGGGCCGCGCCGCGGCGACGGCGTCGCCGATGCCCACGAGGTGCGCGACGACGTCGTCCGGCGCGGCGTCGGGCAGGGCCTTGCGGATCTGCCCCTCGCCGAACGGCCGGTACTCGAGCGTCTGCGGGCGCCGCAGGAAGGCTTCGAACGCATCGACCGCGGACGCCGTCGCACCGCGCTCGCGCAGCTCGGCGGCCACGCCGTCCGGCCCGATCTTGTCGAGCTTGTCGATCGTGATGAGAACGCCCGGGCGCTCGTCGACGGTGAAGCCGAAGCTGTCGAGCATCCAGTCCAGGGCGCGGCGGTCGTTGATGCGGATCGTGCCGCCCTCGAGCCCCAGCGCGTCGAGCGTGTCGAGCGTCGCGACGGCGAGCTCGGCCTCGGCGCGCGCCGACGCGTCGCCGATGATGTCGATGTCGCACTGCACGAACTGGCGGTAGCGCCCCTTCTGCGGACGCTCGGCCCGCCACACGGGGGCGATCTGGATCGCCCGGAACACCGTCGGCAGCTCGCCCCGGTGGCTCGCGTAGAAGCGCGCGAGCGGCACGGTGAGGTCGTAGCGCAGGCCGAGGTCGGTCAGCTGGGCGGGGTCGTCGGCCGCGGCGCGGATGCCGTCGGCGTCGAGCCCGCGCTTGAGGACGTTGTAGGCGAGCTTCTCGTTGTCGCCGCCCACGCCGGCGTGCAGCCGCGCGTACTCCTCCATGACGGGCGTCTCGATCTCGTCGAAGCCGTGCGCACGGTAGCGCTCGCGGATGACGGCGAGGACACGCTCGCGCCGGGCCTTGTCTGCGGGGAGGAAGTCGCGCATTCCGCGCGGCGGATTGACGGATGCCACGTCCCCATCTTTTCAGATCGGCAGGGCGCGGATTCTCAGCTCGCGCCGTCGCGGGCGTCGGCCTCGGCGGCGCGGATGTCGGCCTCCAGCACGCGCAGCCGCTCCCGCAGGGCGCGCTCGGCATCCCACCCGTTCGCGCGGGCGGTCGCGACGAGGGCCAGCAGGGCGTCGCCGAGCTCGGCCTCCGAGGCGGGCGCGGGCGTCTCGTCCCGCCCCGCCCGCTCGACGATCGGCGAACCCGCCCGCTCGACGACCGGGACCGCGAGGGACGCGGCCTTGCCGAGCAGCTTCTGGGCGAGCGCGAGCGACGGCATGTGGTGGCTCACACCGTCGAGCACGCTCGTGCGGGTGTGCTTCTCCGCCGCCTTCGCGGCGTTCCAGAGCACGAGGACCTCTTCGGGGGTGGTCGCCACGTCGTCCCCGAACACGTGCGGGTGGCGCCGCACCATCTTGTCGGTGAGGCCCCGCGCCACATCGTCGATGTCGAACGGGTCGTCGGGGTCCCGCGCCGCGATCTCCGCGTGGAAGAGCACCTGCCACAGCAGGTCGCCGAGCTCCTCGCGCAGCTCGGCGCGCGAGCCCGACTCGACGGCGTCGATGAGCTCGGCGCTCTCCTCGACGAGATACGGGACGAGGGCCCGGTGATCGATCTGCTGCGTCCACACGCAGCGTTCGCGCACGGAGCGCATGGCCTCGGCGGCGGCGCGCAACGGGTCCGCGCCCGCGGCGCGGGGATCGGGAGCACCGGCGCGGGGTGCGGACGCGGCATCCGTCATGACGTGCCTTCCGAGAGTCGGGCGAGTCGGCGATGATGCCGCGCGCGCCACGAGACGACGACCGCGGACACCATCAGGGAGATGAGCGAGCCGGCGAGCACGGCGAGGGTGGCCTCGTCGCGGAGCACGGCCTCGCCGGCGAAGGCGAGCTGCGCGAGCAGGAGCGACACGGTGAACCCGATGCCGCCCAGGGCGCCGGCCGCGACGAGGTCGCCGAACTCGAGTCGCGGGTTGCCCTCCTGGTGGAGCAGGCGCTGCCCGAGCCATCCGGCGCCGGTGATGCCGACGAGCTTGCCGAGCGGCAGGGCCAGGAGCACGCCCCAGAAGGCCGGCGATAGCTCACCGAGGCCGATGGCGGGGATGGCCACGAGCGCGGCAGAGAAGGCGAACAGCGGCACCACGAGCCCGTTCACCCACGGCTCGAGCGCGTGCGCCGCGCGCAGGCCGGCGCTCTGGGAGACGGCGAGACCGAGGAGCACGCCGGCGATCGTGGCGTGCACGCCCGAGGCCAGGACGAGCGCCCAGGTGAGGACGCCCAGGACGACCAGGACGACGATCAGCACCGCCGCCGCGGCGCGGGAGCGGTCCGCGGCCCACACGAAGGCGCGGCTGAGGGCGCCGAATACGGCCACGACGACGAGGGCGGCGACCAGCAGCAGGATGTTCACGTCCGTGGCGAACAGGACGGCGATGAAGACGATGCCGACGATGTCGTCGAGGATCGCGAGCGCCAGCAGGAAGACGCGCAGCGCGGGCGGAAGCCCCTTGCCGAACACGGCGAGCACGCCGAGCGCGAAGGCGATGTCGGTGGCGGTGGGGATCGGCCAGCCGGCGACCTCCTCGGCGCCCGCGCCGCTTCCCATCGTGATCGCGAGGTACACGACGATCGGGACGAGGACGCCGCCGGCCGCCGCGATCGCGGGCAGCACGGCGCGGCGCGCGGACCGCAGCTCGCCGGCGGTCAGCTCGTACTGCAGCTCGACGGCGACGGTGAAGAAGAAGATCGCCAGCAGCCCGTCGGAGATCCAGTGCCCCACCGACAGGTCGAAGGGGGTGCCCGGCATCCCCACGCGCGCGTGCTGGACCGCCAGCACGCCCTCGCCGAACGGCAGGTTGGCGATGACGAGTCCGAGCGCCGCCGCGACGAGCAGGAGAACGGCCGGGAAGCGGGCGGAGCGGAGAAGCGTCACCCTTCCAGGGTGTCACAGCCCGTCATGCACCGACCCCGGCGTCGATCGCGCCGGCGCGCGGGCGTTAGCGTGGAAGGATGCCGGAACCCACCCGCACCGAGGCCATCGATCTGGTCGGACGCTTCGAGGCGAGCCAAGAGCTCCCGGAGCGCATGCGCGCCGACGTCCGCATGCTGGGCGCCCTGCTCGGGCGCGTCCTGCGCGAGAGCGGATCGCCGGGTCTGTACGAGGATGTCGAGCGCCTCCGCGTCGCGACCATCCAGGCCTACACGGACGAGACGCCCGAGGCCTTCGAGCGGGCCGTCGCGATCGTGGACGGGTTCTCCGTCGAGCGGGCCGACGAGGTCGCCCGCGCGTTCACGGTGTACTTCCACCTCGCCAACCTCGCCGAGGAGCATCAGCGGGTGCGCGTGCTCCGCGAGCGCGACGGACGCCCCGAGCGCGAGGACGCGGCGGACTCCGTCGCGGCGGCGTTCATGCGCCTGGCGGCCGAGGTCGGCGACGAGACGGCCCTGCGCCGTCTGCAGTCGCTGCGCTTCCACCCGGTCTTCACGGCGCACCCCACCGAGGCGCGCCGCCGCGCCGTCTCCACGAGCGTCCGGCGCCTCGCGGCGCTGCTCATCGAGCACGACGAGGCGCTCGAGGGCGGCGCGGACGAGCGCCGCGCGCAGCGGCGCATGCTCGAGGAGATCGACACCCTGTGGCGCACGGCGCCGCTGCGGGCCGAGAAGCCGTCCCCGGTCGACGAGGTGCGTGCGGTCATGGCCGTGTTCGACGAGACCCTCTACACGGCCGTCCCGCACGTCTACCGCCGCGTCGACGACGCGCTCCAGGGGCTGGCCGCCGGCGGCCGGGAGCCGGTCGTGCGCCCGTTCGTGCGCATCGGCTCGTGGGTCGGCGGCGATCGCGACGGCAACCCGTTCGTCACGGCATCCGTGACCCGCAAGGCCGCGGCGATCGCGAGCGAGCACGTCCTGCTCGGTCTCGAGCGCACGGCGACCCGCGTCGGCCGCACGCTCACCCTGGACGCCGCGACGACCCCGCCCAGTGACGAGCTCCTCGCGCTGTGGCACCGGCTGCGCGCCGCCGACGAGGAGGCCGCGGCGGAGATCGCCAAGCGCTCCCCCGACGAGCCGCACCGCCGCATCCTGCTGCTGCTGGCGCGGCGCATCGCGGCGACGCGCACCCGCAACGCCGATCTCGCCTACCGCGACCCGGAGGAGCTCCTGGCCGACCTGCGGATCGTGCAGCGCTCGCTCGTCGCCGCCGGAGCGCCCCGCCAGGCGTACGGTCATCTGCAGCAGCTGGTGTGGCAGGTGCAGACGTACGGGTTCCACCTCACCGAGCTCGAGGTGCGTCAGCACTCGGCCGTGCACCGCGCGGCGCTGGCCGAGCTGGACGCCGGCGGCCCGCTCACCGCGCAGACGGAGGAGGTGCTCGACGTCTTCCGCGCGGTCGCGCAGATCCAGCTCCGCTACGGCCCGCGCGCCGCCGGTCGCTACATCGTGTCGTTCACGCAGTCCGCGGAGGACCTCACCAACGTCCACCGCCTCGCCGCGTACGCCGCGCGCAGCGGCGGCCCCGCGCCGGTCCTCGACGTCATCCCGCTGTTCGAGACGTTCGCCGACCTGCAGGCGGCGCCCGGCATCCTCGCCGAGGTCGTCCGCACGCCGGAGTTCGCGGCGCGCCTGGCCGAGACGGATCGCCGCATGGAGGTCATGCTCGGCTACTCGGACTCGTCGAAGGATGTCGGACCGGTCGCCGCCACGCTCGCCCTCTACGAGGCGCAGTCGGCGATCGCCGCGTGGGCACAGGGCGAGGGCATCGAGCTCACGCTGTTCCACGGTCGCGGCGGCGCCCTCGGCCGCGGCGGCGGCCCCGCCAACTCGGCGATCCTCGCGCAGCCGCCGCACTCGGTGGACGGACGGTTCAAGCTCACCGAGCAGGGCGAGGTCATCTTCGCCCGCTACGGCGACCCGGTCATCGCGATGCGCCACATCGACCAGGTCGCGGCGGCGACCCTGCTCGCCTCCTCCCCCGGCATCGAGCGGCGCAACCGTGAGGCCGCCGAGCGCTACCGCGACATCGCCGACACGATGGACGCCGCGTCGCGCGAGCGCTTCTTCTCGCTCGTCAAGGCCCCGGGCTTCGCGCCCTGGTTCGCGACCGTCACCCCCATGGAGGAGGTCGGCCTGCTCGCGCTCGGCTCGCGCCCCGCGCGGCGCGGGCTGTCCGTCGAGTCGCTCGAGGATCTGCGCGCGATCCCGTGGGTGTTCGCGTGGACGCAGGCGCGCATCAACCTGGCGGGCTGGTTCGGCCTGGGCACGGCGCTCGAGGCGGTCAGCGATCTCGAGCGCCTGCGCGAGGCGTACGCGCAGTGGCCCCTGTTCCGCACGCTCGTGGACAACGTCGCGATGAGCCTCGCGAAGACCGACGGGCGCATCGCCCGCCGGTATCTCGCGCTCGGCGATCGCGACGACCTGGCCGGCATCGTCCTGGACGAGCTCGAGCTCACACGCAGCTGGATCGTGGCGGTCACCGGCGGAGGAGAGCTGCTGAAGAACAAGCCGATCCTGCAGCGCGCGGTCAAGATGCGCAGTCCGTACGTCGACGCCCTGTCGCTCCTGCAGCTGCGCGCCCTGCGCGCCCTGCGCGCAGGGCCGGAGGACGCGACGCCCGACGAGGAGCAGCAGCGGCTCCTCCTGCTCTCCGTGAGCGGCGTCGCGGCGGGCCTGCAGAACACGGGCTGACCTGCCCTGCACGCGCGTCGGTCCCGGCGATGTCCGCGGCCGGGGCTACCGTCGAGGCATGACCAGGACGAAGCACGCCGCACCGGCCGGATCGTCGATCGAGGTCTGCCCCGTGTGCGCATCGCCCGATGTGCGGGTGCGCGAGCCCGAGTGGTTCGTGCTCGAGCTGGATCGCGCGGACGAGCTCCGCGGCGACGTGCTCGTGGAGTTCTCGTGCCGCGACTGCGGCGCGGCGTGGGACTGACCACGCTCAGGGTCCCGGCGTCACCGACACGCAGCCGGGAGGCCGGGAGTTCCCGCTGAGGTCGAAGTCCTCGCATGTGAGGAACCGGCTCTGGTTGAGCCCCAGCACGAAGGACGCCACCGCGACCGCCGCCACGATGGCGACGGCGCCCAGGCGCGTGCCTCGGGACAGATCCGAGCCGATCTCGGGCCAGATCACGCGGGTGAGCGCCCACAGGGTGAACGGGATGCCGATGAGCCCCACGACGAGCCCCAGCAGCGTCACGATCGCGGTGAACAGATCCTCGGTCTCGACGTCGTCGATGAACCACAGCAGGAGCCACAGCGATGGGACGGCGAGCGCCAGCAGCGTCGGCCATCGGCGACCGAGGGGCCGCGGGCGCAGCAGGACGACGAAGAAGGATGCCGTCGCCGCCACCCACACGAGCAGCTGCTGGTCGAAGAAGAGGTCGCCCCACGCGCCGAGCGTGAACGCGGGCCACCACACCGCGATGGACATGCCCACCACGACGAGGCTGAACGCGCGGTGCCGGCGCGACAGCGCGTCGGCGCGCGCGGCCTCCACCGCCTCGCCCGCGCCGCCGCGGGCGTCGTCGATCTCCCCCGGCATCCGTCAGTCGACCCGTCGATCGTCGACGTGGCGCGCGAGCGAGCGCCCGTACCGCTCGGTCAGCTGCACCATGAGGTCGGGCGTTGACCGGTCGAGGCCGAACACGTACCCGGGGAAGTCGAGCTCGCGCTGGGCCTCCCAGATCCGCTCGTGCTCGTGGGGCGGCAGGATCTGCACCGGCTCTCCCACCGCCACCCAGCCGATCGGCACCACGGTCTCCGGCGGCAGCGTCGTGCGCAGGTGGACGACGGCATTGATGCGCACCTCGCTGCGCTCGCCGATGCGCGCGCCGTTGAAGACCCGCGTGCCGGTCGCGAGGAACACCTCGTCGGCGATGGTCGCGCCCGAGATGCTCGCCAGGGGACCCACCAGGACGTGGTCCCCGATGTGGACGGGATTGGTGGAGGTCGCGCGGATGAGCGCGTTCTCCATGACGATCACGTTCGCGCCGAGCACGATGGGCCCGCCCTCCGACGTGATGACGGCGCCGTGCAGCACCTGGCAGTCGGGGCCGATCGTGACGTCGCCGCTGAGGACGGCGGTCGCGGCGACGACGGCGGACTCGTGGACGCGGGGCTGCACGCCCTGGTGATCGAACTGCACTGTCTCATCTCCCGGGTGACGTCGGTGTCGGTCAGCGTAGCGCCGATAAGGTGTTACGGTCCCTCCGCACCCGGAACACCCCCTCAGTCGAAAGCTCCATATGACCGAGACACTCGCCGCCCTGCCCGCTTCCGTCCGTGACGTGTTCGACGTCGTCGTCGCGCGCAACCCGCATGAGCCGGAGTTCCAGCAGGCGGTGCACGAGGTGCTCGGATCGATCGGACCCGTCCTCGAGGAGCACCCGCAGTTCGTCGACGGAGGCATCCTGGAGCGGATCGTCGAGCCCGAGCGCCAGATCATCTTCCGTGTGCCGTGGGTCGACGACAGCGGGCGCCTGCACGTCAACCGCGGATTCCGCGTGCAGTTCTCCTCCGTGCTCGGGCCGTACAAGGGCGGTCTGCGCTTCCACCCGTCGGTCAACCTGTCCATCGTGAAGTTCCTCGGCTTCGAGCAGATCTTCAAGAACGCGCTCACCGGGCAGGGCATCGGCGGCGCCAAGGGCGGCAGCGACTTCGATCCGCACGGTCGCTCCGACGCCGAGGTCATGCGCTTCTGCCAGTCGTTCATGAACGAGCTGTACCGTCACCTCGGCGAGCACACCGACGTGCCCGCGGGCGACATCGGGGTCGGCGCCCGCGAGATCGGCTATCTCTTCGGCCAGTACCGCAAGGTCACCAACCGCCACGAGTCCGGCATGTTCACCGGCAAGGGCGTCCAGTGGGGCGGCGCGGAGGTGCGCACCGAGGCGACCGGCTACGGCGCGGTGTTCTTCGTCGAGAAGATGCTCGGCGTGCACGGCGAGGACCTCGAGGGTCGCCGCGTCGTGGTCTCCGGATCCGGCAACGTCGCCACCTACGCGATCGAGAAGGCCCAGCAGCTGGGCGCGACGCCCGTGACCGCCTCCGACTCGTCGGGCTACGTCGTCGACGACGCCGGGATCGACCTCGGTCTGCTCAAGCAGATCAAGGAGGTCGAGCGCGCCCGCATCTCGGAGTACGCCGCCCGGCGCTCCGGGGCCCGGTTCGTCGAGGGCGGCTCGGTGTGGGAGGTCCCGGCCGACATCGCGATCCCGTCCGCGACGCAGAACGAGCTCGACCTCGAGGACGCCCGTGCGCTCATCGGCAACGGCGTGCGGGCCGTCGCCGAGGGCGCCAACATGCCCACCCTCCCCGACGCCGTCGCGGCGTTCCAGGAGGCGGGCGTGCTGTTCGCGCCCGGGAAGGCCGCCAACGCGGGCGGCGTGGCGACCTCGGCGCTCGAGATGAGCCAGAACGCCGCGCGCCAGCGCTGGGGCTTCGCGGACAGCGAGGCGAAGCTCCGCGGCATCATGGCCGACGTGCACGACGCCGCCTTCGACGCCGCGGAGCGCTTCGGCCGCCCCGGCGACTACGTGGCGGGCGCGAACGCGGCCGGCTTCGAGCGCGTCGCGCACGCCATGCTCGCCCAGGGCGTCATCTGAGCGTCACGGCGCCGGGGCGTCCACCCCGGCGTGCGTGATCTCGCAGTCCGACCCCGGCGACAGGATCGCCTCGCGGCCGTCGTCGTAGCGCACGACGAGCAGCTCGGGATCCTCTCTCACGTCGATCACCACGCCCAGACGCTCCGCTGCGCCGACCGTCCGGCCATGGATGCGGATGCGGTCACCCACCACGGCTTTCATCGTCGAAACACCTCCGTCTTCAGGGTACGACGACCTTCCCCGCCTGGCGAGGGCCTGCGGACGCCCTAGGCGTCGGCGGTCTCCTGCGCGACGGGCTCGGGCCACAGCTGGTCGAGCAGCTGGCCGACCCAGGCGATGAGCTCGGCGTCCGCGGGGCGCTCCTCCGACACGACCGGCAGCGGGACGACGACGGCCTCGCCGCCCGACAGCAGCTTCGCCTTCGGGTAGAGCCGCTGGAGGCGCACCCGCATCGAGTCCGCGAGCCGCGCCGGCGCGATGCGCAGGTTCGGTCCCATCGCGACGACGTCGGTGAGTCCGGCGCGCGCCGCACGGCGCCGCAGCCGCGCCACGGCGAGCAGCCCTTCGACCTCGGCGGGCGGATCGCCGTACCGGTCGCGGAGCTCCTCCACGACGGCATCCAGCGCGTCCTCCTTGGCGGTGGCCGCGGCGGCCGCGGACACCTTCTGGTAGGCCTCCAGCCGCAGCCGCTCGCTGTCGATGTACGACTCCGGGATGCGGGCCTGCACCGGCAGCTCGAGGCGCAGCTCGGTGGGGCCCTCGGTCTCCTCGCCGCGGAACGCCGAGACCGCCTCCCCGATCATCCGCAGGTACAGGTCGAACCCGACTCCGGCGATGTGGCCGGCCTGCTCGGCGCCGAGGAGGTTTCCCGCACCGCGGATCTCGAGGTCCTTGAGGGCGACCTGCATGCCCGAGCCGAGGTCGTTGTTGACCGCGATCGTCTCCAGGCGGTCGGCGGCGGTCTCCGACAGCGGCTTGTTCTCGTCGTAGAGGAAGTACGCGTACGCGCGCTCCCGCCCGCGCCCGACGCGGCCGCGCAGCTGGTGCAGCTGCGAGAGCCCGTACTTGTCGGCGCGGTCGATGATGATCGTGTTCGCGTTGGAGATGTCCAGGCCCGTCTCGACGATCGTCGTCGACACGAGCACGTCGGCGCGACGCTCCCAGAAGTCGTCGACGACCTGCTCGAGCTGGTGCTCGCCCATCTGTCCGTGCGCGACCGCGATGCGCGCCTCCGGCACGAGCTCGGCGAGCTCGGACGCGACGCGCTGGATCGACTGCACGCGGTTGTGCACGAAGAAGACCTGCCCCTCGCGCAGCAGCTCCCGGCGGATCGCCGCGGCGATCTGCTTGTCGTTGCGCGGCCCCACGTAGGTGAGGATCGGGTGCCGGTCCTCCGGCGGGGTCTGCAGGCTCGACATCTCGCGGATCCCGGTGACCGCCATCTCGAGGGTGCGCGGGATCGGCGTCGCGCTCATCGCGAGGATGTCGACGTTGGTCTTGAGCTTCTTCAGCTGGTCCTTGTGCTCGACGCCGAACCGCTGCTCCTCGTCGATGATGAGGAGTCCGAGGTCCTTGAAGATCACCTTCTCGGTGAGGATGCGGTGCGTTCCGATGACCATGTCCACGGTGCCGTCGGTGAGTCCCTCCAGGACCTCGCGCGCCTCCTTGTCGGTCTGGAAGCGCGACAGGCCGCGCACCTTGACGGGGAAGCCGGCGAACCGCTCGGTGAACGTCTCGAGGTGCTGCTTGACCAGGAGCGTCGTGGGCACGAGCATCGCGACCTGCTTGCCGTCCTGGATCGCCTTGAACGCCGCGCGCACCGCGACCTCGGTCTTGCCGAAGCCGACGTCGCCGGACAGAAGCCGGTCCATGGGGATCGGCTTCTCCATGTCGGCCTTGATCTCGTCGATCGTCTGCAGCTGGTCGGGCGTCTCGGCGAACGGGAAGGCCTCCTCCAGCTCGCGCTGCCAGGGGGTGTCCGGACCGAACGCGTGCCCCTTGGAGGCCATGCGGGCCGAGTACAGCTTGACGAGCTCGACGGCGATGTCGCGCACCGCCTTGCGGGCGCGGCCCTTGGCGGCGGCCCAGTCGCTGCCGCCCATCTTCGACAGCGCGGGAGCCTCGCCGCCGACGTAGCGCGACAGCAGGTCGAGCTGATCGGTGGGCACGAACAGCTTGTCGCCCGGGTAGCCGCGCTTGCTCGGCGCGTATTCCAGCACGAGGTACTCGCGCACGCTCTTGACCGGGTTGCGCCCGCCGCTGGAGACCTCCCGCTGGACGAGCTCGACGAAGCGCCCGATGCCGTGCGTCGCGTGCACGACGAAGTCGCCCGCCTTCAGCTGCAGCGGATCCACGACGTTGCGGCGGCGCGAGGCGAGCTTCTTGACGACCCGCGAGTCGCTGCCGATCGTGCGGCCGTAGAACTCCGTCTCGGTGAGCACGGCGATCTTCGCGTCGGGGACCTCGAAGCCGCGCTCGAGCGGCGAGGCGACGACGAGCACGAGCCCTTCCTCGGGCGGGTCGAGGATGTCGTCGACGCGGCGTGCCGCGATGCCGCGCTCGGACAGCACGTCCCGCGCGCGGTCGGCAAGGCCCGCGCCGGAGGCGGCGACGACGACGCGCCATCCGTCGGCGACGAGGTCGCCCACGTGCGCGGTCGCGCCCTCGACGTTCCCCTGGAACGAGGGGACGGATGCCGCGGGGATCCGCAGCGCCGACGCATCCTCCCCGGGCAGATCGTCGGTCAGTCCCTCGGCCGCGGCGTCCGCGGCGCCCGAGTCGAAGGCGCTCAGCGTCCACCACACGCCGCCGCGGCGGCTGCCGGCCGCGCGCAGCTCCGGCAGCGACACGAAGTCGCCCGCGCCCAGGTCGACGGGGGTGTCCGCTCCCGCGGTCGCCGCGCTCCAGGCGGCGTCGAGGAACTCGCGGTTCGTCTCGGCCAGCGTCACGGCGCGCGTCACCGAGCGCTCCGGATCGGCGAGCGCGACCGCCGCGCCCTCGGGGAGATAGTCGGCGAGCGTCACGACGTCGTCGACGAGCGCGGGGGTGAGCGATTCCATCCCCTCGACGGGGATGCCCTCCGCCATCCGCTCGAGCATGCTCTGCAGACCCGGGAACTGGTCGGTGAGCTCGCGGGCGCGCTGCCGCACGGCATCCGTCAGCAGGAGCTCGCGGCTCGCGAGCATCTCGACCTCCGCGACGTCGCCGGGCAGCGACCGCTGGTCGGCGACCGAGAACGCCCGGATCTGGTCGACCTCGTCGCCGAAGAACTCGATGCGGTACGGGTGGTCGGCGATGGGCGGGAAGACGTCGAGGATGCCGCCGCGCACCGCGAACTCGCCGCGCCGGGACACCATGTCGACGCGGTGGTACGCGCGCTGCACGAGCGCGGCGCTGACGTCCGTGAGCTCGTAGCCGCGCGCCCCGACCGCGAGACGGATCGGCGGGTCGTCGGCGAGACCGGCGGCCAGCGGCTGGAGCGCCGCGCGCACGGAGGCGGTGAGGATGAGCGGCTCCTGCCCGTCCCACTCGGCGATGCGGCGCAGCACGTCGATGCGGCGGCCCACGGTCTCGGTGCTCGGGCTGAGACGCTCGTGCGGGAGGGTCTCCCACGCGGGGAAGTGCAGGACCTGGGCGCCGGGCAGGAGTGCGCCGAGGGCGGCGCCGAGCGTCTCGGCCCGGCGGCCGGTCGGCGCGATCGCGAGCAGGACGGCCGGCTGCCCGCCGTGTCGGCGCTTGTCGACGAGCGCGGCGAGCAGAGGAGCGTCGAGGCCGTCGACGAGCGAGAAGTCGCAGTCGATCGACGCGGCGGCCAGTGCCTCCCCGAGTACGCCAGACTGCGCGAGGGCGCGCGGAATCCCGGGAACTGTCACTGAAAGAGTCTACGGCGCCCCGCCGACACGGGTCCCGCTCGGGCCCCGGCGACTCCCCCTCCTCGCGGCCGGATGCCGACGGCGCCTC
>Ga0182748_1001235_pt1 | contig 25459 bp, 21 predicted proteins | sample eDN3rd37CKraftOP_FD_128877 | JGI IMG/M metagenome (GOLD analysis project Ga0182748, IMG submission 128877) | Enriched Organic Plus compost microbial communities from Emeryville, California, USA - eDNA 3rd pass 37_C Kraft OP (version 2) (version 2) ...
ATGTTCTGCCGCCTCAAGGACTTTCGTCGCATCGCTACCCGCTATGACAGGCTTGCAACCAACTTCCTGGCCGCCATCTGCATCGCCGCAACTGTCAGCTACTGGTTATGAGTCTGGACCCTAATTCCAAGACCGCGCCAGCCATGATGCCCGTCGCGCCTGTATAACTATTGGTACCAGTGAAAACCTGTATCCCACTGCCGATATTTACGCCGCCATCGCCGGAGATGACACCGCCGAACGTACCAGCAGCATTATTGATTTGCAGGTAATTCGTGCCAAGCGTGATATTTCCGTGGCCAGAAAGATTGTTAATCTGCGCGGAACTGGCATTAGAAACGTCGAACGTTCCATCGACTTGAACGCCGCTTGATTGGTTCACGCGCCCTTGACCGGATAAAGCTAATGTCGCCCCGTTGGCAATCGTGGTTGCGCCAGTATAATCATTCATTCCCTCCAAGGTCAGCGTACCATTTGCGGAATTGCTACTATCCTCGACTGTCAGGCCACCGCTTCCTGATATTGCCCTTCTGATCGTGCTCTCGTTCCCTGCCATGTCGATGGTGCCACCACCTGCCGACAGATTGATTGCCCGCGACGTCGACAAATCAAAGGCCGAGCCAAATTTGAGTTCGCCGCCATCGAAGGTTATTCCTCCATTGACGTCACCGAGATTGCTATCAGAGGAAACAGAAAGCGTACCCTGGTTAAGAACCGTGCCGCCTGCATAAGTGTTGTTTCCTGAAAGCGTAAGCGTACCCAGACCGTTCTTAATAAGCCGCGCCGCCGAACCTCCGCCTGAATTCGCCTGAATTCTGCCTGTCAAAGAAATTGCATGTCCGGCAGTATCCACCGTAAGATCGGTAGAAGGGTTCAGGCTAAAGTTGTTGGCCAAGGTTACGTCTTTATTTGCCGACAGCGTGGCCGAAGAAAACTGTGTTGTAATGCGAGCGGTTGAAAGAGCTCTATCATCGCCTGCCACGAGTGTTCCATTACCGATAAGGACAGATCCTGAACCTCCGCCAAATGTGTTGGCATGATTAAGAACGAGCGTCCCTTGGACGTAGATTCCCGTACCGCCGCCGCTGATCTCACCATCAATTGTAAGTGTGCCCGAGCCAGCTTTATCGATGAAACTCGTTCCCCCTTGGATGCCCCCAGTGATATGGCCGTTACCTAATGTGTTGAATTGCACATATTGGCCATTCGTGACGATATTTCCACTTAGAACGCCATTTGCACCGTTCGCAAAAAGCACAGTTGCAGGCATTACCAAATCGAAGTCATCCGTGACCGTCTGTTCACCTGAGATGGTGAGCGTACCACCTGGAAATACACTCTGTGCTAACGCCGATGAAATGAACGTAGTTGAAGACAGCACAAGAATGGACGCCGCGATAACGCAGCGCGAAGAATTTCGCGATTTTGACATGTGTCCTACCCCGAGACGCCGACTATGGCGTCTATTTGCCCTTAAGGTGATCTTCGCTTCTAAATACCACAGCGAAGACTTTGCCCACTTTTTTATGCTCAATTTTATGAAGTATTTTTTTGGAAACGTCTACGGAAATCATACGTTCGCGCTGTAAAAATCCCGATAAATTCGGAGCTACTATACATGCAATACTTGTGTACTTTAAATTGAAAATGCCGCCCAACCACGAAGGCTGGACGGCAAGGTAAGGACTCAGGAGCAACCCAAAGTCCTGATCATGGAAATCGCGATGTTGTGTGAGGGCACGTCGCGATTTCCAATTTTGTTTTAGAACTTCACATTCAAAGTGGCATTGAAGCCATTCTGGGTCGTGTCGCTGCCGAACTGACCGACATAGCTTAAGCCGAATGTCGAGGCTTCGGTGATCGCGACATCAAAGCCAGCTTCAACGAGTGCCGCATCCTTGGCAATTGCGACACCTTCAACTGTGAAGGCATTGCTGCCTGCAAAGTACTGAGTGGATTCCGGCGTGATGTCGCCATAAGCATGACGCCAGCCGAGAGTTCCCTTCAGATTAGCAGTGGTGGCACCGAGCTGGAGCGGTGCGGATGCCCTCAGACCAAGGGTTGTGAAGGTGGTGCTGGTCGTTTCACCGTTCACAGACAAAGCTGCCGCACCGCCCTTTTCAGTGAAACCATCGGTGTGCAAACGAACATGCGACAGGTTGGCGAACGGTTCAAACGATGCCGATGCCGTGTCGATACGATATCCCAATTCACCAAATGCCTGGAACGTACGGGCATCATAGTCAGCATCAAGGCTGTCGTTGAAGCCTGTGTAGGCAACAGAACGCGAGGAGTCGATGCTGTGCCAGGTATGGACGAGGCCTGCGCGCAGTCCAATCGGCCCCCACTGGTTGCCGCCATAGACACCCAGATGCCAGTTGTCGCTCGTTGCCGAAGCATAGCGGCCCTTGGCATCAAGATCGGTCTGGCTGTAGCCGCCGACGACACCGAGACGCCATCCGGATGCAAAGCCGACGTCAACACCCGACAGGAAGCCTCCCGTGGTCGACTTCAAGCCGCCCGTGTTTGCGTTTCCGTCGTGATCGACCCACGAACCGAAACCAGAAGCCCAGACGCCATAGTCGTACGAGGCAGGCTCAACTGCATCGAACGGCTGCGGTGCACTGCCTTTTGGCGACTGAGCGAAGGACAGAACAGGAGCATCCTTCGCGGCCACACCTCCAAATGCCGAACGCAGGCGATTATTGATGGCATCAGCAGTCAGGTTTGCGGTGTCGATCAGACCCGTCTTGACCGAAGCATGCGTATCGCCTGACAGCTGATTGAAGGCATCACGAGCTTCGTCTTCATTCGTCAGGAAGAGAACAGAATTATATAGCTCAAGCGATGAACCGCTTTGTTCCAAGCTATCAAGTGCACGAGCAGTAGCGACCTGATTGCTTGTCTTAGCCACCTTTTCGAATACGACTGGCGGGTTATCCGGATCGACAGGGTCGGCAACCAGGCCCACGGTCAGATCGACCTCGTTTGCCAGATGCTGCAATTCAGCCGTCAGGAAGATCGACTTCGATACAGCTTCAGAGAACTGGCCGTCAACGCCGCCGCCTGCAGTCAAGATCGTAAAGGTCTGACCGTCCTGGTAGCTCACCTTATCGTCAAGTGCAGTAACCTCGACAGTACCACCTTGCAGGGTTGCCTTTCCGGTCACATCGATACGGTCGCTCGTTCCGTCGCCTGCGATTTCGACCGCATAAACAGAGTTTGCACCGAACGTGGCGTCGCCGCCGACCGTTACGACACCTATCGAGTTACCGGGTGTGATCGTACCATTTGCGGTTAGATCGCCTGCAATATCCCAATTGCCGCCCATAATGGAGGTCGGATCAACGAGGACATTGCCGCCAACAGTAATTGGGGTGTCGATGCTACCGCCACGGGTGGAGGAACCGTCATTCAGTTCAACATCGCCGCCGATATTCGCGCCTGAAGGATCGAAATTGAAGGTGCTGTTCGTTCCCGTCAGGTTGCCCGCGATCTCAGTGCCAGCTTCGAAAGTCAGTTCGGTGCCGGATTCCGCATCCAGATCCGTGATGCCTTCGATCTTACCATTATAGGTCGCACCTTGCTCAACCTTGACATTGGTGAGACCGGTCGTCTTCGTAGCGTCAGTATCAACGATATCGCCGCTTGATGTCGATCCAGCTTGCAGATTCAAATTGACGATACCGTCACCGCCAGCTGTTTCACGATTTACCTTGAGCAGGGTTCCGTTGTTCTGCGTTGCGTTCGTGCCATCGCCCAAATTGATGGTCTGGGTCTGACCTGCCGTATTCAGGTTAGACTGGAAGGTCTCCTGAGCGGAAGAAATGGTCGTCTGATTGAGAGTGACGGCAGCATTATCAGTCAGGCCGATACCAACACCGCGTTCAGATTTCAGCGTCGAACCGGAAACGGTCAGAGTGCCGCCATTCTGGACCTGAGCGGCATTGGAGTTATCGCCAGACGCCGTGATCGAACCGCCTGTCAGCGTGATCTGACCACCTGTATCTGCAAATGCACCATGTGCATTGAGACCTTTTGTAGTGATATTCGTATTCGTAACGTCAATAACGCCTGCGTTTGTGCCGCCATCGAGATTCGCCAGCAGTCCGTGCCCGCTTTCACCATTCGTTACGATTGTCGTATCGGTTAGCGAAATGCTGGAATCGCTTTCGGCGAACGCCCCGAAGCTACTGACCCCATCCGTCGTAATCGAAGTCGTTCCAGAAATGGAGCCGCCGAAAACCGCATGAAGTCCGTAAGCTTTATCACCATGCGTTTTAACCGAACCACCATTCAGTTCGACCGTGCCATTTCGCAGTGTAGAGCCTTCACCTGCTTGGACACCATGAGCCTGTAAACCGGATGTTTCAATATTAGCGCTGCTTGTGACTTCGCCATCCGTGCTCGCAAGAATGCCATAAGCGCGTTCTTTCGTGGTCGTGATCGAACCACCGTTTAGCGTAATATTGCCACCATTCTTAGCGTAAGCACCGAATGTCCAATCAGACCCCGTAGTAATAGCGACACCAGTAGCGGTGATTTTGCCGCCGGTAGTATTCATATCATTGTTTGCGAGCAGGCCATAAGCCAAGCTACCGCTTGTGGTGATCGAACCGCCAGTCAGATCGATTGTCGAGTACGATTCAGCAAAAGCACCGTACGCTCTCGCACCGTTTGTGATAACTGTTGCTGGCCCGGTGATTGTACCACCGTCGATAGCATGCAGGCCGTAAGAGTCATTTCCGTTTGTCGTGACGGTTACGCCGTTTCCGAGAACGATTCTTGAATCGTCCGTGCCGTCAGCGTTGCCGCCATTCGCACCGACCTGAATTCCGTGGGCCTTGGTGCCGGTCGTCTGAACCGTACTATTTGAAAGATTTAATTCGGATGCGACGCCGGAGGTGTTCTTGGACGTTAAAACACCCCAAGCACGACTTGTTGTTGTCGTGCTATGCGCAATATAGGTCTTGCCCGTAATGTCCAGGAGGGTACCAGCCGAATGGCTTAATGCAGCCCCGTTATTCACTTCGATGGTGTCAGGATCCGCAGCGCTTGCTGCCGAACTTGCTAAAACCAGTGCAACGGCGGTTGACCCCAGTACACGCGCCAGATCTCTGGAAATTAATGACATGTCTTACCCTCAGAATTAGCCCCAAAAACCGATTCGTTCGAATGCAGGAATGCTGGACGAGATAGCAGAAAGCCTTGGGCATGTGTAGCCCCCGCCATCACGACATCAATTAGTTGATTATTCGTTTCAACACCTTCGACGACCACTACCGGAGCAGCGCATTTCGCCAGACCAATCATATATTGAAGGCTGTTTCCGCCGAATTTGGATTCTTTAATTTCGCGTACAAATGAAGCATCGATCTTAACGATGTCGACCTCAAGCCTAAGTAGCTGACAAGGTGTAAAATGACCGCCCCCAAAATCATCTATAGCAACACGGCAACCAAGCTTACGAGCCTCACCGAGACATCTTTTTGTTGTCACAATATTACCTAGCGGTCGCGTTTCAACAACTTCAAGGATTAGTCGATTATTCAAATGCGCTCGTGCTGTGAGCTGCTCATAAATCGAAGGCCATTTTTCGTCCGTCAGACTATCTGTGGAGATATTACAACCCAAAACTGCGCGTGGATCAGAGTCAAGTTCGTCGAGAACGAATTTTATCATTTGCCGATCCAAGATCGGGGTTTTACCCCACATGTCCAGCAATGGAATAAATTCGCCTGGACCCCGCACTCGGCCGTCACGGCCTATAAGACGAGCCAAGCATTCGCCGTAGAGCAAGCGGTCGACATTCGTAACGGAATGAACTCCCTGAACCGCTACTTCAATTCGCCCGCCTTCAATAGCCTCAATGATTTCGCGCAACCAGACTTCGTCTGTGACATCCAAATAATCCATCAAGATCAGTCACCTCGGAGTGCTGACCGATTCACGGAATCGATGAATGCAAAAGGACCGAAGAACCATTTTTTGCGGATTAATGATTGCACTTATATCGCCGCCCTCATTGGTTGAATCGCTGTCGGTCCGTCAATACGTATAAAAAGCCAGCCGCCATCAATACTTAGCTCGAACTACCATGCTAGTTCAAATTTGTCAATTATTAAAAGTCCTTGCAGACACAATAGGGGCGTTATACTTTAGACGAATGTAAAATTTTTAAAGCCTAGTAAAAAAGTACAGTTTTAAAGACGCTACCGCTGCAAGAATTGTCAGACGACGAATCTGATAAGCCGTTTGTCAATGGGAAGTTGATATCTAAAAATTACAGCGTAACGCGACGAAATGAATGTCGCTCATTGGTCGGCGAACAAGAAAGTTGAGTTACTCGAAATCCCGGAGTTCAATTAATGAAAACACACTTCCGGGGTAATTCAGGTGAAACACATTATTTCTTCAGCAATTTTCGTATCTTTATTGGCTTCAACAGCATCAGCCGCTTACGCAGAAACGAAATTCATTTTCAGATATCCAACAGGGGCTGTCACTCCTACACCAGTAAACGAAGAACCTGAAACTCCTGATAATATTACGTTCAATTTCGCCCCATCTCCTTATTGCGTCGGCAATAACGTTTCCATGACGGAGCTTGTGCAAGACGGTCATTCCGTCAGCCTCGAAAGCGGCGCGCTGCCAACTGGCCTTGATCTCAACGGAACGTCTATTTCAGGTACGGCAAGTGTTGCGGGCACCTTCGGCAATATCCTATTCCGGGTGACGACGCCGAAAGGCAATAGCGAGGTCTTCGGCCCTTATTCCATGCACATCTCGGACCTACCCCAGCCAGCTACGACGCCGCAGCAAATTCTGACCAACCAGAATTATAGCTATTCCATCCCCGTATCGGGCGGGACCGCGCCGTACGCATTCGAATTGGTGGGCGGCGTATTGCCAAATGGTTTGCAGCTTTCATCTGCTGGCGTTCTATCCTCCTCCTCATCGGGGATTGAAAGCGCTGGGGACTTCGATCTGTCAATCAGAGTAACAGACCGGAACGGTTGCCGTTCGACAGATGACCTTTATGTTTCGGTTGCATCCTATCTGGCGGACGCCGAACTGGAAAACTTCAATCCGCCGTTTTACGCGGGTGAACCGGTATCATTCAGGATAGCGCCGCAGGGTGGCATGGGGCCTTTCGATTTTGAAGTCACCTCCCCCGTTCCATGGCTCACCATTCAAGAAGACGGCACGGTGACAGGCACACCAACGGCCGCAGGCGATTATCGTCTGGAAGTCGCCATAACGGATAGCGCCCTTTTCCCTCAGACGAAGAATGTGGCTTTTCAATTCAGTGTCACCAATAGGGAAGTGGCAAGAAACTTCTCGAACAATGATGGCGCGCCTGTAACGGTCCAGAGTCTGTTCACAGCCGAAGAATGGGCAAGCACGACGACTGACAAGGTCGCGAATGTGCCATCTGACGTCATTCTGGGCAGTTCAAATCCAGCACAGGCAGCCGTATCCATCGGCAGCCAATGGGCAGGCAAACTCACCTTGAACGTAGCCGGACAGATACAGGGTGCAGGGGGCAAACCGGGCGTGAATGGAGGGAACGGCGGAGATGCCCTGGCAGTCAACGCAAAGAGCACGTCAGATCAGGATTTGATCATCACTGGTTCCAGCAGAATTCTGGCTGGCGGTGGCGGGGGCGGCGTTGGTGGTAAGGGTGGCGATGGAATAGTATCACAGACAACGACCGTTCACGAACCAGCCACGGGAGAAAGTTATACCGTAAATGTAACTGAGCTGGTTTGGCAGAATGGGCCTGGATACGGATATATTCTTTGGAATGGTGCGGAAGTTGCAGGCAGCAGAAATAACGTTGACCCTTGGATGTCTTCATTCACCAAGGACGGATATACTTATTACGTCGGGAGCGAAAAGACAAAAAATGCGCACTACGCCATCTACAGAACGAAATCTGTAACAACCCAAACACCAACAACTGGCGGCGATGGCGGCAGCGGGGGCGTTGGCCAGGGTTATAATCAGGCAGCAGGCACCGGAGTAAACGGCGTTGCCGGAGGAACAAACGCTGGCACAGGCGGCAAGGGTGGTAATGGCGGAGCCTTTGGGCAGCCTGGCGCGGCAGGCAGCCCGGGAGCCAACGGCACAAACACGACGGGCGTGACCGGATCATCAGGCGGCACTGCTGGAACAGCAATCGTGAACGCTGCTGGCGCTACGATCAATTATATAAATTGATAGATGGCACCTCGATCAAACTCCTCTATCTCAGCCGCGAGAATTATGTTTCACTGCAGGTTGCGTGATTAAATGCCCCCATTCTTCACGCACGAACGGTCTCCTTGCCCCCGCAAAGGAGACCGTTTTTTGTTGACTCTTTGCTAGCAGTTCCAGATGTCCCTGCGGGCATCTCCCAACTATACGACGGACTAGATTGCCGTGCAGCTCGTAGCTGCCATTTCGACCAAAATTCACTTGCTGATAAGCATGCACACAATCCCAATATCCGTTTTCGGGGGTGTTAGATGTGTGCGGCCCTCTCGATCTCCTCGGATTCTGTCGGCGGAATGGATCAAATGTTACGGATACGAAACGATATTGATGATTCAAGGGGAATATAGAGGATTATTTTCAGGATTTGACAGTGTCGGAGAACTACCCACAAAATAAAACCACTGCGGTCAATGGGCTGGAACCCTACGCAGTGGTTTTAAAGAGAGTATTGATATGATGCTAAACGGCCAAGATTATGTAAAGACCCCAAATATGCTTTCGTGAGCGCGCCGCTTGGACATACGTTCCAAGCAAACAATACCCCACAATCTGCCTTAAACTGTCAACAAATTTGGCTCCCACATGCAGCTACTTCATCAGCTGTAAAATCCGCTGCTAGCCGCCAACCAGCCGATCCAAGAACGCCGCCGGCGTTCATGACGCGTCGTTTCGAAGACGCCGAATTCTTCAAGCAGCGCCACAAAGATCAGCAGGCACTCGTGAAGGAACGCCTTGAACTCGGCTATCGCCGTCATGGCTTCAAGGAACTTTCCGGCCATCAGGTTGGACCTGTTCATGAAGAAGGTCTGCGATCCGAAACTTTAAAATCCGAGGCTGCGAAAATGTTCGTGGCATCGGTACCGCGAGCGCATGATTTACGAAGCAATTGGGGCAAAGGCACGCTTGAAAAGTTACGTCAGAAGATATTTTCACTGGACGAACCATATGTCGAGGGAAACCGCCGCTTCCTTGGCTTCCTGCGAATTGATACCGACCGCGTCTGGAATTCCGTTGAAGAATGCCGTTCATTTTTTCGGCTGCTTGCACATGACGGCAAAGTCGCTTGCGAACCGCATTTTCTTGTTGGCCTGAAACTGAAAGATGGCCGCTTCATCCGCCCACATGCAATCTGGATGTTACCGAAGGGCGCTGCTGTCTGGAACGAACCGGGGAAAGAAGGCTGGAAACGTGGTCCAGTTGATCTTTTCCATTCCGTATACTTCGGGTTGAATAATGCCCTGCTGGAAGCTGGAGCCGATGCGGGTGCACCAGCGACATCGCAACAAGTGAAATGTCCGCTCTCACCTGAATGGCATACGGTTTGCCCTCAGGATTCTCATTTCCCCGATCTTGCGGAGCATGCTGAATATCTCCAACTGAACCACAACCGCGAAACGCTGTTACGCAAAGCTGCTTCCGTTCAGTCGGGCCTGGATATCGTAGAAAGCAACCAGATTTTTAATGTCTGTCAGAAGATGGCCTACGCCGTGTTGAATGAATGGCACTTCTCCGCTGACACGGATTTCGTTTTGGACCGTAAAAACGGTCGCTTAGGCGCAATCGTTGACAGACTTCATGTAAAGCTTGAAGAGCATCTTTCCGTCACAAATTCGCATCCGAATGAATGTAAAAAATGGTGTATTGATAAAAAGCATAAAAACCGTTCGGCTCAGCCCGATAACAACAACGTCCATCTGATCATCGCCAAGGTTGCGGAATATGCGGTCGCACATTGGAACCCCGACGTATTACAACGGTCGAGGAAAAATCGTGGCGCAGCCATGCATGAAGTCGAAGGCCTAAAGAGCCTGAAAGAACGTCAATCTGTCGGTGGACGATATTCGGTCCGTAAAAACGCGGAACGCGTACAAAATGCCGTCGTGATCGCGATTAAAAGGCTAACCAAAAATGGCGAGGCTATCACGAAGGCAGCAGTCGCTCGTGAGAGCGGCGTTAGCCGTCCGACAATCAATAAATATTGGCCGGAACTGTCGATAAACAGTGATAACCACAAAAAGGTGCAAACTGACGTATCGGTAAACAGATTTGCCGCCATCATGAATGTAAAAAATAGTGTATTGATAAAAAGCATACAGGCACCCGGCGAAGCCTCTCATCGTACCCACAAAGATGCGCGCCGCTACGCAATGGCTCTGCAGACCTCAATATCAGGTCCCTCGCCCACCTTGGCACAGCCAGCCAGGGGATATGACGATGTAAGTAACGGTCTATCGATAGGAAATACGACCTCCCACGCTTCCATGTTGTGGGCATCATCGTCCGACACCGTCAGCGACCCACTCGACAACAATGATGGCAGTCCCGCCTGCACCAGCCCAATATGGGAAAACGGTCAGAAAGCCTCAAATGAGCGCGAAATCGTTGTCGAACGCGTTTGTATGCCCGAAATCGAAAATCATGCACGAAATGGCATCGCCTGCGCCTTTACGAGATGTTTTGAAAACGGGTCTGTGGTTCCTATTTCGTCCGGCGATAGCGCACCGTACTTGATGCCAACCGCGACGCCCCCTGTTCCTGGTAGGCTGCCGTATGATGAATTCGATGATTTGATCCCATATTGAAATCATCAATTTTGAAGTCTGGATCGTCGTTTCCATCGATCCAGTTGAAATCTCTGCCTGGTGTTCTGTTGCGCTCGGGCAGATCTTCCGGACTCCCCGGAAAGCTAAGCAACAGGTCTGCGAATGTGGGCTGCTTTTTCATGCCATCACAATAGCAGAAGTCACCGGCGAAAATATCGGATTTGTTCCCGGCGGTATTACACTTCATGATTTCTATCAGGAAGCCAGCAGCGGGCGGTTGCACCGCCCGATTTTGCTGGCCAAGGGACAGGGCTAAAGCCCTTCCCTGTGGAACCCTAACCCAGCCCCTTGCGGGGCTAAGAATTGGAGATCGCAATGCTAACAAATGACGATGTAGTTGAAATCGGTCGTAGCTTTCGGAAACAGGCATTTTCGAAGATCGACGATGTTCTTTCTCTTTCCGAGATTGAGCATGAGGTCGCTGATGATTTGTTCCGCAATATCTACGAATTGGTGCCGTCCCTGGCGTATGAACATTGTTCGGCTGAAGTTCAGTTCGATGTGGAATGTATGAAACGTACCGTCCGCGAAGCGATTGTCGATAGCTTTATTGACGATGTGCAAGACGATCTTCGGTCCCATGTGAAAGCGTTCCGCGAAAAGCTTGAGCGAGATTTTCAAATTTACGGCCTCGCCTCAAATTTCCAGTACGAGCATGTTTACACTGAGGATGAGGCGCTACATGTCTAAATCCTCGTCTCGTAAAGCCACCAGCATAATTGCGTTCAGAATGACCCCTGATGAATCTGACGCCTTACGCGCTGCAGCCATTGCTGCAGGCGTAGGTCCGACGACGTTTGCCAGACGGGCTGCCTTCAATGCCGCCAATCTTGCGGCCCCAGACTATGAGGTGAAGCTACCCGATCCCAGCAAGGTCGACAGGAATAAGCTGATCGGCGCTGTCAATAAAATCGGCTCAAATGTCAACCAGATAGCAAAGGTCGCGAACGCAAAAAAAGAAATTCCAGAAAACAAGATTATCAAGGCCTTGTTTGCCGAAGTTCGCGAGCTACGCGTTGCTATCTTGAAAGTGCTGGAACAATGATTGGCCAAGCTGTCAGACACGGCCGAACCGCAAAGGATGCAAACAATTTGCACGCTCATCTGATGAAAGATCGGGGCGCGCGCGTTGAGATTATCAATTGCGCTGCGCATGATCTTCGCTCGGCAATGGATGACATGCAATTGGCTCGTGATGCGAGCCGTGCCGATGCCGCATTTCTTCATCTGTCATTGTCGCCAGGGCGCGATATGACCGATGATGAACTGCGACAGGTAGCAGACATTGTTCTTCGCCATTTTGAAGCTGAGGAGCATCCAGCCGCACTTGTTATCCATGATAAAGACCGATCCTCCGGCAAGGGTAACGCCCATGGTCATTTGGTGGTCGGGCGGGTTGGATATGATGGCCAGGTTCTGCCGTCTGGTTTTGAAAAAATCCGCCTCGAAACTGCGATGCGCATAGTTGAATTCGAAATGGGCGAGCCTGCCACATTGGGTCGCCACCATGTCAGTGCAGTAAAATGGCTTCGCGCTAATGGCAGGGAAGATGTTGCGAATTGGCTCGATATGCAGTTCGGCCTCAATCCTGGAAAACCGAAATCGCCTGCCTCACCTGCAAAGCGCCAGAAGATTGAACGCGCCACAGGAATAAACATTTCGACACTCACTTCGACTGTCCGTAGCGCCTGGGAGCGGTCCGATAATCCGCAAGCGTTTAGCGCAGCACTCGCTGAGGGTGGGCTTCAGATCCAGAAAGGTCAGAAAGATGGTGTTTTTCTTGTCCTAAAGGATGGCGTTCAGGTTGGCGCACTTGATCGTCTCTTGAAAGAAAAGCGCCGTTCTGTGGCCATTAGAATGGAAGGATTTGAATATGGCGAAAGAAGAACTCACCCAGATGGAAGCCATTCAAGCGACATGGCGAGAAGCGCATCAAAGTCGAAAGAGCGTAGAGCAGCTTCAACCATTGTTGGGCCTACTGGAGCAACCGGAGCCGACCGAAGGAGGGCCAATAGCGCAAATTCTGGATGCACTGGAACAGATCATTCTAAGCCAGAAGCATCAGATGATGTTGCTCAAGGACCTGGACGCCAAAGTGGACGCTTTGACCAGATCCAGGCGGTGAATCGGATTGAGGCACACCAGTTGGGCTGGGATCGCCTGCGAGGATTGTGCGACGATTTTATCGCTTTCCTACGTGATTTCGTGACGACACGAAAATCTGAACTTCAATTTTCTGCCCGCGATCATGAGATTGCGACCGTGTTCGAAAAAGCTTGTCGATTCAGCGCTGAAAACATGGAACGCCTAGAAAAGCTCGACCCTGACCTGGCAGCCTATCGCGAGCACTACGGAGAACGCTGCCAAGGCCTCTCGCATGCGCAAATCCTTCAAAATCTAGCCGACTGGCGCGAACGAGGTCAGGAAATTGCAACGGACATGTCCGTTACACCTAATGACGACCACGACTATCAGCCGCCATCAATGAGATTTTAAGTTCCCCTCGCCGGAGGGCATTCCCCCGGAAAGTCTTTGTCTTTCCAGGGATGCAATGAGGCTTGGTCGCTCCAGCCCGTCAAGCACAATCAGAAGGGCCGTGGCTCATCGCTACGCTCTTGCGCCCGCTCCACCCCTTCTAATTCTGCCTGACTGCCTTCCTGCTCAAATGGGCGGTTCCCGTCGATTTTTGCCCCGTGTCCACATTGTTGGTTTCCAGAAGGGCCAGAAACACCCCAAAGAACGCTGTTCTGCGTTCGGCATGACCTGAAACCCACGGGGAAATCCCATTTATTGTCGGATCACGGTTTCATAAAATAACGTGAAATCAAATCATTGATTGCTATAATTCAAGGAGTTAATTAATTCCATTCTATCATGAGACGTCGCACTGATGCCAAGCAGGATCGTGACCGTTGATGCATTTGTGCTGTGCTAGCCCGGTGGAAATGCCCCATGGAGTACGACAAAATCCGAGGCACCCCTTTACTTGTACGGAATATTGTACATATAAGAGCAAGGAAAGGAGAATGGCCATGGATATTATGACGTACTCAGATGCGCGTTCTCAGCTTAAAAGCGTTATGGATCGTGCGATTCATGATCAACAGGAAGTTGTAGTAACCCGCAAAAAGGGCGAGTCAGTGGTCGTTGTTTCCTTGGAGACATGGAACGCGGTCAACGAGACGCTGCACCTCTTGTCGACGCCCAAAAACGCCGCCCGCTTGCGCGCATCCATTGCGCAACTCGATGCTGGATCTGGTGAAGAACGCGGGTTGGTAGAGTGAGGCTGATTTTTTCAGATCAGGCTTGGGAAGACTATCAATATTGGGTCAGCACGAATGAGAAGGTGCGAGACCGGATTAACGAGCTGATCAAACAATGTCAGAGGACACCTTTCAAAGGCACTGGAAAACCGGAGCCTTTGAAGGGTGATTTAACAGGCTGGTGGTCACGAAGAATTTCTCAAGAAGACCGAATGGTCTATCGTATCAGCGGAGCTGCGGGTAACCAAAGCTTGGAAATCGCGCAGCTGCGATTTCATTATTAAAATCTCCATCTCGGCTTTGATGGTTCGGTCACTTGCTATGTCGACGCCGATATGTGTGAATAGTATTGCACCCGATAATTCTCCTCCCCCCTCGAAAAGTCGGGTGCAAGGCCCCTTCGGGGGCCTTTTCATTGGAACCTTGGCTAGCTGTTCACCGTTCCGAGAGAGTCTTCACGATAATGGCCGAGAAGCCCAGTTGGTCCTCGGTGATTTTCTTCCGCATGTGTTCGTTTATCGGTGTCGTGACATAAACCATAACGGTGTCCGCACCTATTTGCGAAGTGCATATACGGTCCAGCAGGAACATCTGTTTTTTCCCCGAAGCGACGTTGCTTTTGGCCTGTGTGCGTTCGATCAAGGCGCAAATGGCCTGTTTTCCATCGACATCGAGAGCACTGAGTTTGGTCGACGACGTTTCGTAACCAGTTCCAAGCGCTTTTGTTCCGCCTGCTAGGTTCTGGTCTATCGCCTGCATCAGGGATCGTTGGGCGGAAGGCGTTACTCCCATTCCCGTGGCGGAACGCGATTTGATCGTGTCTGCTTCCAGGGCTGGGGCGATGGTCACGGTGGCGCGGCCCACTGTTTCCCCATAAAATACGATAAGGCGACCGTCACTCTCCTTGGCATGTTTAACCGTCATTCCCAGCACATCAGCAGGAAGCTTGTCCTGAAAATCCTGAGGTGCTGCCAATGCCGCGCTCGAATGGAGGAAGCCGACGCAAATAATCGATATGGCATGACGCATGGGCAACTTTCCCTTTCTGGCCCCCTTCGCCACACGCAAAGTCTAAAGCCTTCGCCCTGACGGGACAAGCGCGGCAGAGCATCAGTTTCATCGGTGAATATCGTTGGCCAGAATTTTCGCGTTGGAATGCCCTCCCGACGGCACCCCTTCAAATCGGTTTTGCACATCCGATTGCGGCACGACAAATCAACCTTAGCACATCCAATAACATCATGATTCTGAAAACCGACAGAAACCGTGTCCTGCAACAAGAAAATTGTTGCGTCATTGTTGCAGGCGTAAACAAATTTGTTGCAAGCAGCGCTCGAAATCAACGATTTCTGTCAACAATTTTTGCATAATGATTTCAGTGTGTTGTGGCGGAGGGGGTGGGATTCGAACCCACGGTACGATCTCTCGCACGCCGGTTTTCAAGACCGGTGCCTTAAACCGCTCGGCCACCCCTCCAGGTGATTGATTGGATATGCTTTCTCAAAAATAGAAAAGCAGAAACCGGAGCAAGCTCCTGATTTGCGACCAATCCCTCAGCGAGTGACTTCTTAGCAGTTTTTCTTTTCACGTCAACGTGCGCTGTTTCATTTGCCAGCATTCTGAACATCAGAGAATAAAACTGCCGCAAGCTTCAGCGACAACAGCTAGATCCTCCGCTCAAAACGCAACTTTCGATATCGACGCCATGGCCGTGGCGTGAATGCGCGCTAGGTTCTAGCGGGCAGCCTCTGTTATTTCGGCAGAATTCCAACACGGAGAAATCCCATGCAGCACGAAATCCGCGAAAATATGGAAGTCATCGGCGCCGATGGCGTGCATGTCGGCACAGTCGACCACATTGAAGATAATCGCATAAAGCTGAAAAAGACCGACAATTCCGGTCTCCACGCCGACCATCACCATTATATCGAACTCGGCCTCGTTGCCGACGTCGAAGGCGACAAGGTAAGACTATCCGCCAACGCAAATGTCGCGGTGACCCTGGAAGAAGAAGATTCCGGTCGCCCGGTCGATCTCTGAAACGGGCCTCAAGCCAGCCATAACACGGAACCGCTGGTTGCCGTGTTATGGGACGTCCCGTTGCGCCTCCCATCATCATCTTTGGACTTTGTTGCAGATCCCGACGGCGATCTGATAGTAATTCCATGCCAAAACGCCGCAAGGAAACAACCGGACTTGTCCTTTGCCATATTGCGGCTTAAACTTGAGTTTAATAATCAGAATAAGAAGATGGGAAGCTATGAGTCTGGATTCCGTAAAGGCCTTTTTTGCCGCCAAAGCGCCTGAAATCGAAGTGATCGAACTGCCGACCAGCACCGCCACCGTTGTTCTCGCCGCCGAAGCGCACGGCGTGGAACCGGGCCAGATCGCCAAGACGCTTTCCTTTTCCGCCAAGGACCAGACCATTCTCATCGTCACCCGCGGCGATGCGCGTATCGATAATCGCAAGTTCAAGGATCAGTTTGGAACCAAGCCCCGCATGCTGGATGCGGAAACTGTCCTTGCTGAAACCAGCCATCCGGTCGGCGGCGTGTGCCCATTCGGTCTGCCAAGCGCCCTGCCCGTCTATTGCGATGTGTCGCTAAAGAGCTTCGAGGAAGTCGTGCCTGCCGCCGGGGCTACCAATAGCGCCGTGCGCATCGCTCCGCACAAAATGGCTGAACTCGTCAGCGCAGAGTGGATAGATGTCTGTCAGTGAGACATTTACAGCGTGTATGGGAGGAACTCGCAGTTAATTGATGCCGGCAACAACTTTTCCCCTTTAAAGGTGAGAAAAGACTTCATATATTTTAAGAATGATTCTAAAGTGGGTTAAGAAACAGATACCCTTCTTTAGCGCATGATCCGATCGAGCCTTGAACCTTTCCGGATTACCAATGCGACAAGACCAGAATTTCGAAGCAGTTCCGAAACAGGGATGGACCGTTTTCGGTTGGAACTGCGAACCCAAGGATTGGAGCATCATCTACCTCTGCATGGAGGTGCATTGCTCCGAGACGTGTTGAAAGGAACAGTGATGCGTCTTACCCGCCAGACGAATTATGCCGTTCGTATGCTCATGTACTGCGCAGCCAATGACGGCAAGCTTAGCCGCATTCCGGAAATTGCGCGCGCCTACGGCGTTTCTGAACTGTTTTTGTTCAAGATTCTTCAGCCTCTCGTCGAGCATGGGCTGGTGGAAACGGTGCGCGGCCGTAATGGCGGCGTGCGGCTTGGACGTGCGGCGCAGGACATTTCGCTGTTCGACGTCGTGCGGGTGACGGAAGAAAACTTCGCCATGGCGGAGTGCTTCGAAAATGATGCCACGGAATGCCCGCTGGTTGACAGCTGCGCTTTGAACTCGGCGCTGCGCGAAGCGCTCAATGCGTTCTTCGCCGTGCTGATGAAGTACAGCATTGCCGACCTCGTCAAGGCGCGCCCGAATGTGCGGCACCTGCTCGGTCTCGACGAAATGGAAGAAGCGCGCGTAGCGAGCTGAGAGTCCCTGCATGGTGTGAAACGAAAAGTCCGGCTTTATGCCGGACTTTTTTATTCTGCGGCTGCGCGATAAGCCGATTGCGGCAGGACAAAAGGTATGCCCTTTTCCGGCGGAACGCCCACGCGCAATGTGCATTCATAGACACGTTCGAGCCGCTCGTCGGTCAACGCTTCGTGTGGCGTGCCCATAATATCGAGCTTGCCCTTGTTCATCACCGCAATACGGTCGGCGAACATGGCAGTCAGGTTGAGATCATGCAGGATCGCGATCACCCCGCCGCCCGCTGCCGCAAAATCCTTCGCAATCTCCATGACCATGATCTGATGCCGGATATCGAGGCTTGAAATCGGCTCGTCCAGAAACAGATAACGCGCCTTCCCGTCCACGACCGGCTTCCAGACCTGACATAAGACACGGGCAAGCTGAACGCGCTGCTGCTCTCCGCCGGAAAGCTCCTGATAAAGCCGCCCGCCGAAGCCGCCAAGATCGACCTTCTGCAAGGCGAGATCGGGCAACCGCTTTTCTTCCTCGCGAGAAACGCCGCTATAGCCGCCGGTGAGCCCGATCTTCACGATCTCGCGAACCGTGAAAGGAAATGACAGGGCACTGGCCTGCGGCAGCACTGCCCGGCGCGCCGCCATCTGCCACGGCTTGATTTCGGCGAAGGACCGGCCATCCAGACAGGCAGTCCCTGTGTATGCAATGTCACCCGAAAGCGCCCGCAACAGCGTGGACTTGCCCGAACCGTTCGGCCCGACGATTGCAGTCACCTCACCCGGCTTCGCGGAAAAGGCGATATTGCTGATGATGGTCTTGCCCGAGAGGCTTACGCCCAATGAATTTGTTTCGATCATGATAACCTCACAGATCAAGCAGGCCGCGCTGGCGCAGCAATATCCAGAGGAAGAACGGCGCGCCGAAGAGCGCCGTGATGATGCCGATCGGGAGTTCCGCCGGAGCGACAATCGTGCGGCTTACGGCGTCCGCCAGAAGCAGAAGGGTCGCACCCAGCAAGGCGGATGCCGGCAGGAGATAGCGGTGATCCGGGCCTATGCTGAGGCGCAGCATATGCGGCACAACGATGCCGATAAAGCCGATCCCGCCAGCTACCGCGACCGTCGCGCCGGTGGCGGCAGCGACCGTGACGATGGCGATGTTCTTGATGCGCTGCACCTTGATGCCGAGATGGCCAGCGGCAGCTTCTCCAAGAGCCAGCGCATTGAGGCCGCGCGCAAGAAGCGGCGAAACAATAAGGATAATGGCGATGATCGGCCCCGCAGCGCCGATTTTCGCCCAGGTGGAGCCTGCAAGCGAGCCAAGGCCCCAGAATGTCAGGTCGCGTAGCTGGCGGTCGTCGGCCAGATAGATAAGTCCACCGGTCGCCGCGCCTGCCAGCGCCCCCAGTGCAATGCCTGCCAGCAGCATCGTCGCAACAGAGGTTCTGCCCCTCCGCGTCGCAACACGATAGAGCAGAAAAGTGCTGCATAGCCCGCCAAGGAATGCGGCCAGCGGCAGCGCATAGACGCCGAGAATTGCGATGACAGGCGCAAGAAAGGTGCCGCCGAGAACGATCATGGCTACCGCGCCGAGTCCTGCACCGGCAGACACACCGACAAGCGCAGGATCGGCAAGCGGATTACGGAAAAGGCCTTGCATCACCGCACCGGAAACAGCGAGCCCCGCTCCTATCAGCATTCCCATGACCACACGCGGCAAACGGATTTCCATGATAATCAGATGATCGCGGCGAAATGCATCCGCGCCTTCGGCTGCACCGGAGGTCAATGTGCGCAGAACCGAGAGCACGGATGCATCCGAAGCGCCAGCCGTGAGGCTGAACAATGCTGCCATGCATAGAGCAACTGCAAGCAGCAGTATGGTGAGCCGCGCGCGTGCTGCCCGATCACCCACCACACCATCTGTATCGTTTGCTGAATGACGCGCTACAAAACGCTGTTCGCGCGCCACGCGACCCTGGATCGTCATTTCCAATAATCCTTGCATCGGGCTCGCGCTTGAACCGCGCAAGCCCGACCTTGTTACTGCCCCGCAGGAGCGCCATAGAGTTTTGCCGACAGGTCACGAATGGCAGCGCCGGTTCGCGGCCCAAAACCCAACAGATAGGCCGCCTCCATCGAAACGATGTTGCCGTTACGACCCGCCGGTGTCGCCGCGATAACCGGGTTTTTCATGAGCGTTTCCGGCGTCATCCCATCCGCGCCTGTATCCATGATCAGGATCATGTCGGGCGCGGCCTTCTCAACGGCCTCGTCGGTGAGCTGCTTATACCCGTGATATTCGGAAATGACGTTTTCGCCACCAGCAAGCTTGATCATGCCATCCGCCGCAGTGCCCGTGCCCGATGCCATCATGCGCCCGCCGGGAGCCGACAGCACGAAAAGCACACGCTTGCGCGAACTGTGGCCAGTTGCAGCCTTTTCAGCCGTTTCGATATCGCGCGAAACTTCGGCAGCAAGCGTCCCGGCCTTGTCTTCCAGACCAAGAGCCTTGCCCACGATCTCGATTTTCCTGACGACGCTTTCGCCGGTGAAGGCTTCCGGTACGACGATCATCGGCACGGACGCTTTTTTCAGGACATCGAGCGTGTCCTGCGGACCGCTGCCTTCAAGGAGCAAAATGCCGGTCGGATTGACCGAAAGCACGCCTTCGGGCGCGAGCTGGCGCATATATCCTATGTCGGGCAGTTTCTTGACTGCTTCGGGATAAACGCTCGTCTGGTCACGCCCGGCGAGCATATCTTCGGCGCCGAGGGCGAAAACAATTTCCGTCAGCGATCCGCCGACGGAAACGATGCGTGACGTATCAGTGAAACGATCGACAGTCTCGGCGCGCGCAGCACCGGTCGCAAGCGACAATACGAGGGCGACAAGAGCGGCTCCGCACCTGACGTGCGAGGAAATGAACGACATTGCCGTCACCCTAAGCAGCAGACGACTGCGGCAGGCGCGGAAGATTTTCCACGATCATGCGCCAATCGGCCAATTCCGCTTCCCCTTCATGACGCTCACCGAAAAACTGAACGATCATTTCGCCCATGGCATCATAAGCTTCGAGCGAGGTCACATGCCCGTCCTTCGTCGGCTTGCGCACAACCCACACGTCAGCGATATGATCGAGGCGCAGATGCATATGGAAGGTCGGGTCAAGCACGTTCAGCCACGGCCCCATCATCTTAATCTCATGGATCGGCCCCGTGTGGATCTGGATGCAGCCGCGGCTGCCGACAAAGCACATGATCGGGAGCTTTTCCTGCACTGCGTGGTTCATCATGGCTTCAACCGACGACGTATCGACCTGCCACGCGAAATCATGACCGGCAAGATGCACGGCCTGATGGCGGTCCACGCCAAAATCCTTCAGCAGGCCGACAAACTGATGCACGTCGGTAAGAGCACCCCAACGCTCGCGGAATGCGTCGAGATCGAGAAGCGATATGTCCGCCTTTGGTCCCTTTGGCGCAAGAGCGCTGGTCTCGATGGACGGTGACTGATCGTCCAGCAGCAAATCGGCGACAAGCGCCTCATAGGCTTCAACGTCGGATGCCGGGCGCAGATGAATCTTGAAAACTGCCTCGCCCGAGGAGTCGAAGAACTGCAGGCTGCGGCGCGTTGCTTCACCGTCCCGCTTCGCAACGGCAAAACCATGAACCCAATGCTTTGGGAAAATGCGGAGATCGATTTCCTTGCCGAGCGCCAGCGAGGCGTGCGGCCCCCAAATCGTCTTTTCGAAGGGACCGATCTTTTCATGGACCACGCTTTCATTGCGCGTCAGCGCCATGATTTCACCGACAGCTCCAATGCGGTTCAACAGCGTTTCAACGTCGGCGCGGATACGCCGCGCCGCGATCGGCGCTGTTTCAAGCTGCCCGCAATGCGCTGCTACAAAATCGGCTTCTGATATATCGAGGCTCTGCGCAAAATCGCGTTCGCGCATTTTCGGATTATCAGCCCGTGCCTTGAGAATCTCCTCTGGGGAGGGCTTGGTATGGATCGTCATCTGATGGTTGCCTACTTGTTTAGGATGAGCTTGCCTTGGCGGGTGATCTTCAGGCGATAGAGCGAGCCGCCGTGCTCTATGCCCACTTCCCGGGAGCCGTCGAACAGTTCGCGGCTGCCATAGGTTTTCAGTTGCGGCTCAAGCGCACTCTTGCCGAAGCAGGGTTTTATCTGAGCCGGGACAGATCCGTTTGAATCGCCGCTGAGCTGGCTTTCAGGAATGCGATTTGCAGTTCTGTCGGAAACAGGTCCGCGCGGTAACCGCACCTGCATATCGATATGGATTCGCCTGTTCATTTTCTCGCCTCAGCATCGACTTTCCACACGGTGATGACAGCAAATTTGTTTTGTTGACATCAATGGTCATGTTTATTAATCACTGCATTACTGGATTAAACGAGTCAAGTTTAAATCTCGCTTTTTCAGCGCAAGCCCGGAAGAAGCCATCTTCCCAGCCAGCACGCGGCCTTCTCTTGTGGGGGAAGTCATAAGTAATTGAATTTTTGGATTTCTTCGTCGCCCGCCGGGCTGACGAAGCGCGTCTGGCTCATGAAGGAAAATAGGAAATGCGGGCGACTGGTGGGGTTCACAAACGGTCAATTCTGGCGAGCACAGGGCTTGCCGTCATTCTGGTGGCGATGGCGTCACAAGCATTTGCGCAGGAACAGAAAGCCTCTGAAGAGGAAGCAGGCGTTGCGCTGAAGACGATCACCATTCGCCGGGCGACCGACGCGCAGGCGCCGACCTCCGTTACGGCACCTGTCGGCAGGGTCGACCGCGAAGAAATCAATCGTTTTGGCGGCGCGAAACTTGACGACGTGCTGCGCGGCACGGCAGGCGTGTCCACGCTTCAAAATGCCTCCAATCCGGGCGTCGCGGTCAATATCCGGGGTTTTGAAGGCTCCGGTCGCGTCAACATGATGATCGACGGCGTACCGCAAAACTATCGCAACACCGCGCATGATGCGCAGGGCTATGCCTATATTGATCCGAACCTGCTGTCGGAAATCGATGTGGCGCGCGGCGCCGTGACGACCGAAGGCGGAACCGGACTTGCAGGCAGCGTCAATTTCCGCACGCTTGGCGTGGACGATGTCATTCTCGACGGCAAGGACAAGGGCGTTCTGGGACGCGCCTCCTGGGGCAGCAATGGAACCGGTTTCTCCGAAATGCTGGCAGGTGCGGCTCGCGTCAATTCCATCGGGCTTGTCGCGGCCATCAGCCGTCACGATTCCAACGACTACAAGAACGGCGACGGCGTGACTGTCGAGAAGACCGGCGAAGAACTAACTTCCGGCCTGTTCAAGGCTGAATTCGGCCTCGGCGAAGACCAGAAGCTGACGCTTGGCGGGGTTCTCTACAACAACCACTACGGAACATATGCGAACGGCTACCGTCCGGGAACTTATACGATCTACGACATGTTCCTGCAGAACCGCACGTTCTTCGCGCAGTATAACTATAACCCGTCCGACAACGATCTCATCGGCATCGACGTCAACCTCTACCACAACAGCACATTGCAGAACTGGGTGGATGGTAACGGCAGTTTCGTGGGACGGCAGGTCTCGACCGAAACCACCGGCATGACCGCCTCGAACACGTCGCGGTTTACCTTTGGTGACGTGGCGGTCGCGTGGAAAAACGGCTTTGAAATCAATCGCGACAATGCGGGCGGCACCTCCACGGGTGTCAACCCGACGGACGCCAACTCCAATCGCGGCGCGGTGTTTTCGGAAGCGACCTGGAAGTATCAGGCCCTGCAGGTCGTTACCGGCCTTCGCTATGACTACTTCAAGCTCGAAAGCGAAGACAGCTCGATCTCGAACAGCGACAGCGAGTTCAGTCCCAAGGTCACCGTTGCCTATAACCTGACCGACTGGTTGCAGCCTTACATCACCTATGCGCATTCCATGCGTTCGCCGAGCCTGCAGGAAACATTCCTTGGTGGCGTAGCGCATGCCGGAACAGGCATGATGCACGGCAACCCCAATCTTCGCCCTGAAAAGCAGCGCGGCTGGGAATTCGGCGTCAATATCGCCCGCGATAGCATCCTGACCGCCGAAGATGGTCTGCGCCTGAAGGCGAATTATTACACAATGCGCGTCGAGGACTACATCACGGCTGCATCCGACTACAGCCAGTTCATCAATGTCGACGGCACCTCGACAGTCAAGGGCTTCGAGCTCGACGCGCGTTATGATGCTGGCTTCGCCTTCGGCGGCATTGCTTATACGCACTCCACCTCCGAACTGCCCGAACAGACAGCCGGAATGGGTGCAAACCAGTATCTGCCTGAGGATGTCGTAACGGTTACCGCCGGTGCGCGCTTCTTCGAGCGCAAGCTCGAAAGCGGCCTGCGGGTCCAGCACGTTTCAAGCGGACGGACCATCAGCGGGAACGATACCGACCCCTACACGCTGGTTGACGTCTTCGCGAAGTACAAGTTCACCGATACGGTCGATCTTTCGCTTCAGGTGCTCAACATTGCCGACAAGGAATATACCCCTGCCCTCAGCACCTATGGTTCTGGCCGCGGACGCACGTTCCTCGTCTCGACCCAGTTCCAGTTCTAAAACTTCGGGAGGCGTTCTCGCCTCCCGTTCAGGATCGTCACATCTGCTAAGGCCGACCAACCTGACCGCGGCGGCCTTCTGATCCCGAGATGTGACGCGGCGAGTGCAGCCCCTACCGCTGCACTCGCCGGAACTTATATAGTTAGAGCATTCCGCTTCGCACTTTCCGGGATGCGCTATAGCCAGTCCCAAACCTGATGGAAAAGGATCAGCAATGTTCATAGCCATGAATCGCTTCAAGGTTCGCGTCGGCAGCGAGGCCGATTTCGAGACCGTCTGGAAAAACCGTGACTCCAGATTGTCGGAGCTCCCCGGCTTCGAAAGCTTTCACCTGCTTCGCGGGGCGACCAACGAAGAGGAAGGCTACACGCTTTATGCTTCGCACACCGTCTGGCGCGATCGCGAAGATTTCGTGGCCTGGACCAAATCAGAACAGTTCCGCGATGCACATCGCAACGCCGGGGAAAACAAGCCGCTCTATCTCGGCCCTCCGCAGTTTGAAGGGTTCAGCGCCGTTCTGGGTTCTTGATGCATGAGCATTCGCCTATCCACAGAGGTGCGGCGAAATAGCGCACAACGTCCCGGCGGCGCCATTTCAGCGCCGCCACTGGGACAGCCAAACGCCAATTATCTTTTAAAGATGGGTGGTTAACTCATATTTAGAATGATTCCAAGCTATTGATTTTTAGAACATTTCAAAAACATAAAAATTGACAGAACGGAGCTCTAGCGGCCATAACCTGACCTAAATAGGTGGGTTTTATAACCTACTTAAGTAATGCCTTTAATGTTCGGGCCTTTAACCCTTGCAGTTGGAGGAACCATTGACCGGTTCAGTTCGGCCTTGCGCCACGAGTGAAATAAAGCTGTCAGTTTTTCTGCGCAGCCACACAGTTGAAGTTCAGAGTGAGCCGGTAAAGTCTCTCCTTTTGATGCTTCCCGCATCCGATTTCTGCTATTCTGGCATGGGAGATCGTTCCTCATGCTAGTGTGCAGCTGCAACGTTATTACCGATAAGGACATCGAAGCCGTCGTTATCGAGCTTCTCGATCAGGATTGCTGGCAACTTATTGTTCCTGGCACCGTCTATAACATCATGTCCAAGCGCGGCCGTTGCTGCGGCTGCTTCCCAAACGTCGTGGAAACGATCATAAGGGTGACTGAAGAGTATCATCTTCGTCATAACCAAATGGACGAAAACGTGGTCCAGTTCATGGATCGTGTACGTTCTCTACGCGACAAA
>Ga0182748_1001249_pt1 | contig 25265 bp, 22 predicted proteins | sample eDN3rd37CKraftOP_FD_128877 | JGI IMG/M metagenome (GOLD analysis project Ga0182748, IMG submission 128877) | Enriched Organic Plus compost microbial communities from Emeryville, California, USA - eDNA 3rd pass 37_C Kraft OP (version 2) (version 2) ...
AAGGCCGAGACGTTCTACGAGAACCTCGTCCTCGACATGCTCGGCATCAAGAAGCTGAAGGACATCCACATGGAGACGGCTGAATAGGCACCGTCCTCGAAGCAAAGGAGATGACAATGACGATCGATCGCGCCGTGCTGATGTTCGCTGGCCTCATGGTGCTGGTGTCGCTGGGGCTCGGATTCTACGTGTCGCCGTGGTGGTACCTGCTCACGGCCTTCGTCGGCCTAAACATGGTCCAGGCATCGATCACCGGCTTCTGCCCGGCGGCGATGATCTTCAGGAAGCTCGGCTGCCGCGCCGGCGTGGCGTTCAAATAGCAGCGGGTTTTCTCCATCCGAAGGGCGGGCGAAGCCTTGCGATCGCCCGCGAAAGCAGCACGTCCCATGCATCGACCGATGATATTGCGCTTCCCGACAGTCATCCTCACCGCGGCCGTAATCGTCGGCATGCCGGCCCTCGCCGGCGCCGCCGAATTCGTCGTCAAAGCCATGACGATTCCCGAGATGAAAGCCGTGTTCGGCCAAGTCGAAAGCCGCATCGTCGTGCCGGCGCGCGCCCGGATCGGCGGCTCGGTGCGGGAGCTGCGCATCAGCCAGGGTGACGAGGTCAAGGAAGGACAGGCGATCGCCGTGGTCGTTGACGACAAGCTGACGCTCCAGCTCAATGCCGCCGATGCCAAGATCGAGGCGCTCAACTCGCAGCTCGAGAATGCCCGCGCCGAGCTCGAACGGGCGCAGCAGCTCAGGGCAACGGGAACGGGCACGCAGGTTCGGCTCGATCAGGCTCGGATGCAGTTCGAGGTGGCAACCAACCAGGTCGCGGCGGCCAGGGCGGAGAAGACGGTCATCGAGCAGAGCGCGCGCGAGGGCGGCGTGTTCGCGCCGGCGACCGGCCGGGTGCTCACCGTTCCCGTCACGCTTGGTTCCGTCGTCCTGCCTGGCGAGGAGATCGCCAGGATCGCGCCCGGCCCGTACTATCTGCGCCTCTCGCTGCCGGAACGCCATGCCGCGGAAATCGTGCAAGGCGCCGGCGTTCTCGTCGGCGAGCGCGGGCTGGCGCAGCCGGCGGACCGGCTGCCGGCGGCGCATCGCGGACGGATCGTCAAAGTCTATCCCGAGATCGCCGACGGGCGGGTGATCGCCGACGTCGAGGTCGACGGGATCGGAGATTATTTCGTCAACGAGCGCACGCTGGTGTCGATCCCGGTCGGCAAGCGCACGGTGCTCGCCGTGCCGCCGCAGGCGATCCGGACCGTGCACGGCGTCGATTATGTGCGCATCGCCGCGGCGTCAGGCGAGATCGATGTCGCGGTCATCCTCGGCGAGGCCTTCGAAGATAACGGCCAGACGCGCATCGAAATCCTCACGGGCCTGCGCGACGGCGACAGAGTCGTGCTGCCATGACGCTCGGGATCGCAGGCCGCCTCACCCGCGCCTTCATCGCGTCGCCGCTGACGCCGCTGTTCCTGCTCGCTTCGCTCGCGCTCGGGCTCGTCGCGCTGGTCACGCTGCCGCGCGAGGAGGAGCCGCAGATTTCGGTGCCGATGGTCGACATCCATGTCACCGCCAACGGCCTGAAGGCGGAAGACGCGGTCAAGCTCGTCACCGAACCGCTCGAGACCATCGTCAAGAGCATCGATGGCGTGGAGCACGTCTACTCGCAGACTGAAGACGACGGCACCGTGGTCACGGCGCGGTTCAAGGTCGGCACCAATTCCGACGCCGCCATTCTCAGGGTGCACGAGAAGGTGCGCGCCAACATGAACCGCATCCCGGTCGGTATTCCCGAGCCGCTGATCGTCGGCCGGGGCATCGACGATGTCGCGATCGTGGTCGTCACGCTGCGACCGACGCCGGATGCCGCTTCGCGATGGACCGCGAACGGGCTGACGCGGCTCGCCCGTGAATTGCAGGTCGAAGTCTCGAAGCTGCCCGACATCGGCCTCACCTACATCGTCGGCGAGCAGCCGGAACAGTTCCGCGTCGAGCCCGACCCGGAAAGGCTCTCGCTCTACGGCATCACGCTGCAGCAGCTCGCCGCCAAGATCGAAGGCGCCAACCGCTCGTTCCGTCTCGGCACGGTGCGGGAGGACACCCGGCAGCGCGCCATCGTCGCCGGCCAGACCCTGCAGGCGCTGCCCGAGATCGGCAACATCCTGCTCACGGCGCGGGACGGCCGGCCTGTCTATGTGCGCGACGTCGCCCATGTCGCGCTGACGGCCGCGCCGGCCGAGAACCGCGTCACCGATATCCGGAAGACGAGCACCGGGCTCGACCGAGCGCCCGCGGTCTCGCTCGCGATCGCCAAGCGTCCCGGCACCAATGCGGTGATCATCGCCGACGAGATCGTCGGACGTCTCGAACAGGTGCGCGGGCAGATCTTTCCGAAGGACGTGGACATGACGGTCACGCGCAATTACGGCGAGACCGCCAACGAGAAGGCCAACGAGCTTCTGTTCCATCTCGGCCTGGCAACGGTCTCGATCGTGGTGCTCGTTGCCGTCGCGATCGGCTGGCGCGAGGCGCTGGTGGTGGCGGTGGTCATTCCGATCACGATCCTGCTCACGCTGTTCGCCTCCTGGATCATGGGCTACACGCTCAACCGCGTCAGCCTGTTCGCGCTGATCTTCTCGATCGGCATCCTGGTGGATGACGCCATCGTGGTGATCGAGAACATCGCCCGCCACTGGTCCATGCGCGACGGCCGCGCGCGCGTGCAGGCGGCGATCGATGCCGTCGCCGAGGTCGGCAACCCCACTATCGTCGCCACGCTGACCGTGGTGGCCGCGCTGCTGCCGATGCTGTTCGTGTCGGGCATGATGGGCCCCTATATGAGCCCGATCCCGGCCAACGCCTCGGCGGCGATGCTGTTCTCCTTCTTCGTCGCGGTCATGCTGACGCCGTGGCTGATGATGATGTTCGGCGGCGGCCATTCCGGCGACGCTCCTGGCAGCGGCCACGAGGATGCGGGCGGCGGGCGGCTCGGCCATCTCTATGTCGCCATCGCACGGCCCGTCCTTGCGACGCGCCGCCGGTCGTGGACCTTCCTCCTGGTGGTCGGCGTCGCCACGCTGGCCTCGCTCGGGCTGCTCTACACCCGGCACGTGACGGTGAAGCTGCTGCCCTTCGACAACAAGGCCAACCTTCAGGTCGTGCTCGACCTGCCGAAAGGTGCATCGGTCGAGGACACCGACCGCGCGCTGCAGGCGATGGTCGATCGTCTGGCGTCCGTGCCGGAGATCGTCTCGTTCCAGACTTATGCCGGCAGCGCCGCGCCGTTCGATTTCAACGGGCTGGTGCGGCACTATTATCTGCGCGCGAATCCGGAGCAGGGCGACATCGCCGTGAACCTCCTGGCGAAGGGCGACCGCGCGCGCGCCAGCCACGCGATCGTGCTCGAGATCCGGCAGCGCCTGAACGGTCTCGACCTGCCGGGAGGCACCGTCGTGAAGGTGGTCGAGCCGCCGCCCGGCCCGCCGGTGCTCGGCACCCTGCTCGCGGAGATTTACGGCCCGGACCCGGAGACCCGGCGCGCGGTGGCCGCCAAGGTCCGCGCGGCGTTTGCGAGCGTTCCGTTCATCGTCGATGTCGACGACAGCTACCACAACCAGCCGGAACGGCTGCGCGTCGCGATCAACCAGGACAATCTCGAATACTACAAGGTCGAGCAGTCGGACGTGTACGACACGCTGCGCCATCTCTATGGCGGCACCACGGTGGGCTATTCGCATCGCGGCGGCGGCCGCCAGCCGATCGCCATCCGCCTCGCGCTGCCCAAGGCAAAAGCCGTGATGGACGCGCGCACGCTGACGACGCCGGTGCCGGCCAACGCGCTGCCCGGCGGACGCGGCGTGGTCGAGCTCGGCGACGTGGTCAGCGTCAGCCATGAGCCGGCCTCGTATCCGATCTTCCGACACAACGGCCGCGCCGCGGAGATGGTGCTGGCGGAGCTCGCCGGCGCCTATGAAGCGCCGATCTACGGCATGCTCGCCGTGCAGGACGCGCTCGACCGGATCGACTGGGGCAGCCTGCCGAAGCCAGTCATCGCGCTGCATGGCCAGCCGGACGACGAGACCCGCCCCACCCTGCTCTGGGACGGCGAATGGGAGGTGACCTGGGTCACCTTCCGCGACATGGGCGCGGCCTTCATGGTGGCGATCCTCGGCATCTACATCCTCGTGGTCGCGCAGTTCGGCTCCTTCAAGCTGCCGCTCGTCATCCTGACGCCGATTCCGCTCACCTTCATCGGCATCATGCTGGGACACTGGCTGTTCGCCGCGCCGTTCACGGCGACCTCCATGATCGGCTTCATCGCGCTCGCCGGCATCATCGTGCGCAACTCGATCCTGCTCGTCGACTTCATCCGCCATGCGCGCCGGCCCGACCGGCCGCTGATCGACGTGCTGCTGGAAGCGGGCGCGATCCGCTTCAAGCCGATCCTGCTGACCGCGATCGCCGCGATGATCGGCGCGGCCGTCATCCTCGCCGATCCGATCTTCCAGGGCCTGGCGATCTCGCTGCTGTTCGGCCTCGCCTCGTCGACGGCGCTCACCGTGCTGGTCATCCCGGCCATCCATGTCGTGCTGCGGGGAGCCAGCGGCGGCACGAGCAGGTCCGGCAACACATAACCGCGGCGAATGGCGCAGCACGCTGGCCAGCCGTAACCGCGGGGAAACCGCCGCGCGCTCGTGAGCATCGTCGCCGGCGCGCGGGACCTCCCGCTGCTGCCGCCGCCGGAAGGCTACGGCCGCCTCGCAAATGAAAATAGCTTCTTAAGTCGCATACTGAACCGACGCGGCAGTCCGGTTGTGGTTCGGTTGAGATCGTTCTTACGAGTGAAGCCGTGATCCATGAGGCCGTGATGCAGCGAGCAGACCTTCATCCCGTCATCCCGCGGGTCCTCTGTCCGCGATGCGGGACCAATATGCGGCTTTCGCAGGTTCTTGCCGATCTCCGGGACGATCGCCCGGTCTTGAAATTCACCTGCTTGTGCAGCTTCGAATACCAGATGTCGGTCAGGATCCAGGACCAGGAAAGTCCGTGCATAGCCACGGTCGCGTGCTGAGGGCGCTCGGACCGGCCTTGTCGTACCATCATACAATCCCGCGCCGCTGGGGAATCCAGGGACAACAAGGGTGGGATTCCGCCTTCGCGGGCGGACGGAGGCAAAAGCCGATTCAGCCTAAGCCGACCGGGCCCTACTGCCCTTTGAACTGCCGGAGCTGCCGCTCGCTTTCGCGCAGCTGCTCCTCGACATGGCGGCGGTCGCTGATATCGACGAAGGTGATCACCACGCCGTCGATCTTGTCCTCGACCGTCCGATAGGGCCGCAGCCGCATGTCGTACCACTTTCCGCTGCGGCTCTTCACCTCGCGGCGGATCGGCGCGAGGTCGGCCAGCACCGCCCGCGCATCCTTGATGAGATCGTCGTATTCGAGCTGATGGGCGAAGTCGGTGATCGGCCGGCCCTCGTCGGTGGGCGTGATGCTGAACAGCTCGGTCGCGCGTTCGGTGAAGCGCTTGATCCGCAGGCTTGAATCGGGGAACAGCGTCCCGAAATCGGTTGCGGCCATCAGGTTCTGCAGATCGCTGTGGGCCCGCGAGATGGCTTCGAGCTTCAGCTTCAGCTCGCTGTTGACGGTCTGCAGCTCCTCGTTGATGGACTGCAACTCCTCCTTGCTGGTTTCGAGCTCCTCCGAGGTCGAGCGGTATTCCTCGTTGATCGACTGCAGCTCCTCGTTGGCGGCGCGCAGCTCCTCGTTGGCGGCGTCCGATTCCTCGCGCACGGTGCGCAGACGCGCCTGTGCCAGCTCCAGTTCCTGGGTGAGCCGGCGCACGGTCTCGTCGGTGGCTCTTTCCCGGCCGAGGCTCTCCTCGATTTCCTCGCCTTCGATGAACATCACCACCGCGTTGCGGCCTTCGCCTAGTTCATCCAGCTCCGCCGTCTTGACCTGGATCAGCACGCGGTGCGGCGCCCCGTTGAAGCGGACCGGAATCGGCAGGCTCAGCGTCGGCGTGTTCTGCTCGAAGATCCGGTGCAACGCCGAGCGCAGCTCGAAGCGGAGCTCGCTGCGCACCAGATCGACGACATCGCCGGTCAACGGCCCGCCGGACGGCTGCAGGAAGCGTCCGGCGGTTTCCGAGAGATGGATCACGCGGTGGTTTTCGTCGACCAGGATGCTCGGCGGCGCCAGCTTCTCCAGCGCGCGGCGGTGCATCACAACGTCATTGAACGCGGCGGAAGGGTTGTTCGTGCGGTTGATGGAGGGCACCTGCTCGCGAACGCGGAGCGGGCCCAACAGGCGCGGCAACAGCCGCGGCTTGTCGCCGGTATTCGCCGTGGACTGATAGAGGCGGGCATTGCGGTCGAGGTTGCGGAACATCCCCGCCGGGTTGTCGGCCGTTTCCGCCGAGCCGAGCAGCAGGAAGCCTCCCGGATTGAGGGAATAGTTGAAGGTGCTGATCACCTGCTCCTGCAATGCGCGATCGAGATAGATCAGCACGTTGCGGCATGAGATAAGATCCACCCGCGAGAACGGCGGGTCCTTCAGCAGGTCGTGATGGGCGAACAGCACGATGTCCCGCAGCTCCTGCCGGACGCGATAATTGTCGCCCTCCCGCGTGAAGAAGCGGCGCAACCGGTCTTCGCTGACATCCGCTTCGATGGCGCTTGGATAACGGCCTTCGCGGGCGATCGCTAGCGCGCGGGCATCGAGATCCGAGGCAAAAATCTGCAACGGCGGCCGCGGCTCATGGCGGCCGGCTTCCTCCAGCAGCAGCATAGCAATGGAATAGGCTTCCTCGCCCGTCGCGCATCCGCACACCCAGACCCGCACTGGATCTTCGGGATCCCGCCCCTCGAATAGATGCGGAAGAGCGATCCGGCGCACGCTTTCGAACGCTTCGGGATCGCGAAAGAAGGTCGTCACCGAGATCAGCAGATCGGCAAGAAGCGATTGCGCCTCGTCGTTGTTCTCGCGCAGGATGTCATAATAGGCTGAGAGATCGTCGCTGCGCGTGACCTGCATGCGGCGCGCGATGCGGCGCACCACCGTCGACCGCTTGTATTTCGAGAAATCATGCCCCGTGCGGATGCGCAGATGCGTCAGGATTCGGCGCAACTGCTCTTCATCGACCTGCGGTGGACTGGAAAGCGACATCGACTGCTTGAGACGCACCAGATCGGTCAGCCGCGCTGCAAGCTCGCGCACCGGCAGCACGACGTCGACGACACCGGTGGCGATCGCGCTTCGCGGCATCGAGGGATATTCCGCCTCCGACGGATCCTGCACCAATATGATCCCGCCGGACTCCTTGACCGCGCGGACACCGACCGAGCCGTCCGTGCCCGCCCCGCTGAGGATGATGGCGAAGCCGTCGCCGAGCCGCTCCGCCACCGAGCGGAAGAACTGGTCGATCGACGACCGCGAGCCATGCGGCTCCTCGAGCTTGGAGGCCACGACCTCATGATCCACGATTTCCAGGCGGCGATCGGGCGCCGTGACATAGATATGGTCGGCCTGCAGCTTGTGACGGCCGACGACCTGGATCGCCGTCATGCCGGTGCGTGCGGCGATGATCGCGGGCAGCTCGCTCCGGACGTTGGGATCGAGATGCACGACGACGATGAAGGCGGCGCCGATATGCGCCGGCAAGGCGGAAAACAGCGCCTGCAGCGCCTGCACGCCTCCCGCGGACGCGCCGATGGCAACGACAACCGGCACATCCGCGGGCCGGACATCGGAATCGAGCGTGTTGTTCGCCATCGGCTGTCCTGAATCGTACTGTTGATGTTATCGCCTGCATGATGACGTGACAAACCCCAGCGCTCGCCGCCCGTTCGACCGCACACCTTTTTCGCAAGGAACCGTCCGCCCGCGGAAGCCGTTCACTCAAAGCAACGCGAGCGAGCAATGGCAAACGAGCCGATCGGCCGGGACGTAGCGCAGGGCGCGGCGAACATGGCGCTCGGCTCTCCCGGAAGATCGAACGGGAAGAAGCAGTGGTCCTGGTATTGCGTGTTGATGTTGCCGCCGAACACGGGCTGCGCCTGGCTCCACTGGCCGTCAGCCTGCTTGTGGCTGACCCAGATGTCCGTGCTGCCCGCGCCGCCGTTGCGCCGACTCTGCCAGTAGAGGCTATTCCCGTCGGGAGAGATCCACGGCTCCAATTCGTTGGAATCGCTGTTCACGGTGTCGGGCAGGCGCTCGGGCGCCGACCAGTCTCCGGCGGTTCCCGGCCACTCGCGGTCCTGGCGGATTCGACGCGTGACGAACAGATCGGAGGTGCCCTTCACCCGCTTGTCACCGGAGCTGGTGCCGTTGTCCGCAAAGCGGGCGAAATAGATGGTGTTGCCGTCCGCCGAGATCGCCGGCTCGTAGCTGCCGAAATTATCATTAGGCGGGAACGGCAGCTTTCGCGGCACCAGTGTCGGTGCGGCCGCATGAGCACGGCCGGAGAACATCGCGGGCCAGCTCACCGTCGTCGCCGCTGCGGCGACGGCGACCGACCCGAAGAAACGTCTCCGTGACAGGCTGTTCATAGGATCCTCGCAAGACATCCAAAATCGATGATGATGCGAGACTAGGAAGCCCGATGCGGGTTCACAAATAACATTTCCTGCGTTGCTTATTCCAAAGCAAACTGTGACGAGTGCTTGAGATCAACATTTCTGAATCATCGCCTTTCAAGGAACGAAGTATCCAGGTTCTCCATGTTACGAGGACGCTTTGTCTATCGAACATCAATCTGCGGATGTTCGGCGTGTGTACGCCGACGATGCCTGAATCGACGATCAAGAATTTTCTGACGTCGTCATATGCGTCATCGTCGAATGGTGGCAGGCCCCCGATTGTGCCAAGAGGTTCCGCCCGTCTGCAGGCGTGGATGCTTCGCATTCACGACGTTCGGTTGAATACCCCTATTTCGCAGAATATGCAGACCAAAACTTCTTGAATGACCCATCAACGATGGCGTCGTATTCCGGCGCGGTTCCGTCAAACTGGCCGGCGATCTTCACCAGCGTGATATTCTTCTCGATCGCAGCCGGCGAGATCTCTGGATTATAGGTGTCGAGTTGGTGCTGGATGCTGATGCGCAGGATGTTCGCATCCGTGTCGGTGAACACATTCTTGGCGATACGCGTCAACTCGTCCAGGTTGCGTTCCTTGGCAATGAAGGACTGCGCGCGGATGACCGCCCGCACCACCTTTTCAGCAACCGCTCGATTCTTCGCGAGATAGTCGGGGGTGGTCTGCAGCGTCACATAGGCCATGTTCTGAAACAGATCGGGGCCTTCGCCAACGGAGAAATTCTGGACGTAGACCCAATCCTTGGTGCCATCAACGGCAATGGTCTGCCACGGCTCGATCATCAGGCTTGCATTGATCTCTCCAGCTTCGCCAGCCGCAATGTGCTTGTCGAAGCCACGCAGCGGCACCATCTCGACATCCTTCTCCGGCGAGATGCCGTTCGACGCCAGCAGGTAGCGGGCCGCGCTGTCGGCGACCCCGCCCCGGCTCGACGTCCCGATCTTGAGTCCCTTGACGTCCTGGACGGTGGGCTTGCGGCCAAGCTTGTCGGCGACATCCTTACGCAGCACCAAGGAGCCGCTGAAACTGGTCTGGACCGTGGCCAATGAAACGACCTTCTGCCCACGCTTGACCACCTTCAACTGGTTCTCGAACCCGGATACGATGAGGTCCACCGATCCACCGAGCAGCGCCGCGGTCGCCGGCGGCCCGCCATTGAAGAACTCGATCGCGACCTTGACGCCTTCCTCCTTGAAGAAGCCTTTCTGGTCCGCCACGTAGAGCGGCAGCGAGAAGATCGACTTCACCGAGCTGCCGAGTCGCACCGTGGTCAGCTCCTGCGCCGCGGTGGAGACCGCCGCGAGTGCGACAAAGGCGGAGATAGCGGAGCCGAACAATCCGGCCCTCAACAACGAAGCGTATCGCATCAACGTTCTCCTCACGTCATAACTGGAAAGGTCGGGAGCGCCTCATAGCGCCTCGCTGGCACGCCAGCGCAGCAGCCGCGCGGACAGCCAGACAATGAGGCGGTCGCAGGCAAAGGCGAGGATCATCAGCACTGCGAGCGGCATCATCATGCCGGTGGTATCGAAGCCGCCGGCCGCCGTATCGATCATATAGCCGATACCGGATCGCGCGGAGATGAACTCGCCGACGATTGCGCCGATGATCGCGAAGGAAATCGATATGCGCAGCGCCGAGAAGATCCATGGAATGCAGGTCGGAATGATCAGGCTGCGGAAGAACTGTATCCGCGAGGCGCCCATGACTCGCATCTGATTGACGAGGACCGGATCGACGGAGCGCATGCCCTCGAACGTATTCAGCATCACCGGCACCACGACCAGCGAGAACGCCAGCAGGAACTTCGAAGCGAAGCCGATGCCGACAAACATGACGATCAACGGGCCGAGAGCAACGCGCGGCAGACTGTTCAGTGCGACGATGAACGGTTCAAAAAGCTTACTCAACGTCTTGCTTATGCCGAGGCAGAATCCGCTAAGGATGCCGACGACCGCCCCAGCAGCCAAGCCCGCCAGAGCCTCGCCCATGGTCACGCCAGTGTGAAAGAGAATTTCGCCTTTGCGCAGCGAGTCGATCAGCCGGGCTGCAATCTACAACGGAGTGGAAACCCAGAATGCGCTGATCACGCCGAACGAAACCGCAGCTTCCCAGGCTAGCAGCATCGTCGCGAGCAGCAGCAATTGGCTTCCCGTATCGCGCCAATCACCGGCCATGTCGTGACCCCCGCAGCGAGTCGGTCGCCTCGGAGCGCAGATCGCTCCACAGCGCATCCCATAGCTGCACGAAACGCGACGTCGAACGGACCTCGGCGAGCAGTCGCGGCCTCGGCAGGCCGACCGTGTATTCCCGGATAATGCGGCCGGGCCGCGCACTCATCACGATGATGCGGTCCGACATCACGATGGCCTCGGCCAGATCGTGGGTAACGAACAGAACCGTGCGCCGCAGCTTCTCCCATTCGTCCAGGAACAATTCCTGCATCAGGAGCTTGGTCTGGGCATCGAGCGCGCCGAACGGCTCGTCCATCAGCAGCACGGACGGATTGGTGACGAGCATACGCGCCAGCGACACGCGCTGGCGCATCCCGCCGGAAATCTCGCCCGGATAATGGCTCTCGAAGCCGCCCAAGCCCATCCGCTCCAGCATCCGCTGCGCGCGCTCGCGGCGCTCCAACCGTGGCATGCCCGAGAGCTCGAGCGCCATCTCGGCGTTTTCGAGCACCGTGCGCCAGGGAAACAGCGCGTGAGTCTGGAACATGTAGCCGACGTCCGCACGCGGCGCCCCAGTGGGGCGGTCGAGGACCTCGATCGTCCCAGCCTCCGCCGTGCGCAGTCCGGCGATGCAGTTCAGCAGCGTGCTCTTGCCGCATCCGCTCGGCCCCACGATCGAGACGAATTCGCCGGGCCGCACCGCAAGGCCGACCTTGTCGAGGATGTCGATCCGGCGTCCGCTGCGGTCTGGCAGCGACAGCGACACGTCCGCTACCCGGATCGCGGCGTCATCCGCACGGTTGTCGACAAGCTCGATTTTCCGGGCGAGCACGGTCACAGAAATCCTCGCGGGTCGGTGACGACCCCGGTGATGGCGCTCGCGGCTGCCGTTGCCGGGCTGCAGAGATAGATTTCGGCGTTTTTGTTGCCCATCCGTCCCGGCATGTTCCGATTGCTGGTGGAGAGGCATCGTTCCCCGTCGCCGATCACGCCCTGATGCGCGCCCGCGCAGACCGCGCAGCCGCTCGGCAGCAGCGTGGCGCCGGCTTCGAGTAGCGTATTCAGGTCTCCACTGCGCCCCGCGGCGAGCGCAACGGCGCGCGAGGCGGGAACGACCAGCAGGCGGACGCCGGGATGCACCGTCTTGCCGCGCAATATTCTCGCGGCGATCGCCAGATCGTCGGCGCGCGCATTGGTGCAGGAGCCGATGAAGATCTGGTCCACCCGCTCCCCTGCAACCTGATCGATCGGGACGCCGGCATCCTCGCGGCCCGGCCGCGCCACCGTCGGTGAAATTTCGGACAGGTCGAACACATGCTCTTCGACATAGCGGGCGCCGGGGTCGGGCAGCAACGGTTCGAACGGAAAGCGGGCGCGGTCGGCGACGAAGGCGCGGGTTACCTCGTCGAACGGAAACACGCCGGCCTTCGCCGACAGCTCCGCCGTCATGTTGCACAGCGTGAACCGCTCCGATATCGACAGGCTGGCCGCGGCCGGGCCGTGATATTCGATGACGTGGTAGAGTCCGCCGAGCACCCCCAGCCGGCGGATGATGTCGAGCATCAGGTCCTTGGCATAGACGCCGGGCTTGAACCCGCCCGTCAGCGTGATGCGGATCGTCTCCGGCACCCGCAGCCAGAGTTTTCCGGTCGCCCAGGCGAAGCCGATCTCGGTTTCGCCGATACCGACCGATAGCGCGCCGACCGAGCCGCCTGACGGCGCATGAGAATCGTTGGCGACCGAAAGGCTGCCGGGAACAGTCCACCCCTGTTCGACCATTACCTGATGGGCAATGCCGGTACCGCCCTCGTAAAGCGCGGCGAATCCCTGCGCCCGCGCGAAAGCGCGCACCCGCGCCAGCGAATTGGCGTCGCGCCGCGAATTAGAGGGAATGGCGTGGTCGAAGCATATCACAGCACGCTCCGGCCGAACCACGCGCGTGGCTCCCATGCGCTCGAACGCGTCGATCGCAAACGCCGCATAGTCGTGCGAATAGGTGAAATCGGGAGACGCCTCGACGATGGCGCCGGGCTGCACCGAAGCCTGCCCGGTCGCGCGCGCGAGAACTTTCTCGGCCAGGGTCCGGGGGTCACTCATCCGGTCGCACTCCCGACCAAAGCGCGCCCATAGGCGATCAGATCACCCGCCTCGACGATATCCGCGACGATCTTCGGAACCGGCGGGGTATGAAAAACACGATCACGCCACTGCAGAACACCTTCGGCAAGGTCGAACGCAATCTCGTCACCGTCGACGATCCCCGACTTGAAGAGATCGGGACAATCGACCACCAGGATTCCGTTATTCACGGCGTTGCGAAACAACATGCGGGAGAACGGGCCGCCGGCGATCAAGCGGATGCCGGCCGCCTTCAGCGCGCGCGCCGGCGATTCCCGCCCGGTGCCATAGCCGAAGGCCATACCAGCGACGAGAATCGGCCGGGAACGAAGGCGCTCGTTGACATCCGCTCCCAGCTCAAGCAGCGCCTGTTGCGCCATTTCTTCAGGCGGGAGAAAGGAATGACGTGCAGGAAGGATGCTGTCGGCCGAGATATAGTCGCCGAGCACGGTTGCCGCTCCCCGCAAATGAAAGGTCATATCGATCTTCTCCGACCGAAGCATCACTCAGCGGTTGACGTTCTCTCCATAAAAGGCGGACGGGACATTCTCACGCGGCCAGAGGTCGCCGTCCTCGAACGGGGCAACGCCCACGGCGTGGCGGGCCATCCCGGATTCCAGCATCGCCATCGAGACGATCTCGAGTATCGCCTTGTCGCTGTATCCGAACTTTCGCAACGCCTCGAAGTCGGCTTCCGTGGTGCCTTCATTGAAAGCGACCTTGCGAGCGAAGCGCAAAACCGCCTTGACGGATTCCTCGACGTTCGGTGATTTCTCAAAGTTGAGGATATCGTTCACCTCTTCGTAGCTCAACCCGAAGTGCTCGATCAGATGCGTCTGATGGTTATTGATGCAGCGCGGGCAATCAACTTCAGCCGCGCAGATGAGCGAGATGCTGTTGAGCAGCGGCTTAGGAAGATCGCCCTCCGTCATCTGCAGCCGCTTGGTCAGTCCCCACCAATGGCGTAAGAGATCGACGTCGATGGCGAAAAAGCCCCACGTCGGCGTTAGAAACTTATCTCCCTTTGTGCGCCGAATATCTTCGAAAATTTCTGCAATCTCACCACTGGCATCGTGCGGTTTGACGAGACTGACCTTGTCAGCCATCGGACGCTCTCCTGATCACCAATTACAACGACAGCATCGCCGGTATCCAGCAAAGACGCCGTTGTCGCTCGCGATGCTGCAATGCCGATATAAGAGGAAAGACAGAACGATGAAAGTGAAAAGGCCTTGCCGGGCGATGTTTAGATTGACATGCCACACACGGATAGAAAACAAAACATGTCTTTCTTCTGTTTGACGTTCTGACGAATAAACGTCGCGATAAGACTCGCAGTTATGTCAGTCGACACGACACCGCGCTCTCCAGAAGCAAATCAGTGGAGGCAAACGCGGCAGGTTGTCACGGGTGAGAATACAATTTCACGCGGCGCCGCTCACGTTGAAGGACTTCTTTGCCGTTATCGTGCGGCGCAGAAATCGCTTCCCGGGCTTGAAAACCACCATTGACTCGCGTTCGCGCACGAGGCGGAGTGGCGACGCCGCGTTTTTTCACGCGCGGTCGCGGGATTTGATGGAGCAGCTTGCGCCGCGACGTCAACGCTAAAGCGCCACGAACGGATTTCGTGGGCTCCTCGACAAAAGTTGGAGGCTACCCATGACGTGTTGTTGCTGCGGACGCTAGACGCTGCCTCGCCTTCTAAGACACTCCGGAGAGCTCGGTGCGGCCGCAGTCGCGGCACGAGCGCGCGCGTCCGGTTCAATTCAACACAGGAGACTTTAAGGAAATGAAGATCATTGCATTAGCCTTTGCCGTCGTCGCGGCGTTCGCCACGGCCACGGCGGTGCCGGCAACGGCACAGGAAGGGCCGCTCGTCACCACCGACTGGGTCGAGAAGAATCTGAATAATCCCAAGGTCAAGCTCGTCGAAGTCAGCGTCGAGCCGGGACAGTTCGAGCGCGGCCATATTCCCGGCGCGCAGAACATCGTATGGCACACGGATCTCGTCGATACGGTGAAGCGCGACATCGCCTCCAAGGACAAATTCCAGGAGCTGGTGAAGAAGCTCGGCCTCAACAATGACTCCACCATCGTGCTCTACGGCGACAACAACAACTGGTTCGCCGCCTGGGGCGCCTGGGTATTCGACGTCTACGGCGTGAAGAGCGTCAAGCTGCTCGACGGCGGCCGCAAGAAGTGGGAAGCCGAGAAGCGCCCGCTCGACAACCGCGTCGAGGCGGCCAAGCCCGGCAACCTCGTCGTCAGCGACGCCAACACCAAGCTGCGCGCCAGGCTGCCCGACGTGCTCGCCGCGGTGGATTCGAAGAACGCGGTGATCGTCGATATCCGTTCGCCGGACGAGTATAACGGCAAGGTGTTCGCGCCAGCAGGCTCGCAGGAGCTGTCGATCCGCGCCGGCCATGTTCCGGGCGCGGTCAACGTCACCTGGAGCAAGGCAGTGGCTGCGGACGGCACCTTCAAGTCGAAGGAGGAGCTGAAGAAGCTCTATGCCGAGGCGGGAATCGACGGCAGCAAGCCGATCATCGTCTATTGCCGGATCGGCGAGCGGTCCAGCCATACCTGGTTCCTGCTCACCAAGATCCTCGGCTACGACGTCCGCAACTATGACGGCTCATGGACGGAGTATGGCAATGCGGTCGGTGTTCCGGTCGTCAACGTCGCCGGCACGGTGTGGGGCGGCAAGTAGACCGGTGCGTCGCGACGCAGATGAGGCGATCCTGACGTGACGGAAACCCACACGACGGAAGCGCCGGGCCTTCGCCCGGCGCTTTCGGCTTTGCCGACGGCCGTTCGCGCGGCCGCGTCGGTCATCCTCCTGGCTGCGCTCGCCGGCTACGGCCTGGTGCTCAATGGGCAGGGCGAGGACAAACTCGCGCTATCGCTCGCCTTCGGCGCGCTGTTCGGCATCGTGCTGCAGCGCGCGCGGTTCTGCTTCTTCTGCAATTTCCGCGACTGGTACGATGCGCGCGATCCGCGCGGTCTCTATGCCATCCTAATCGCACTCGCCGCCGGGCTCGCCGGCTACACCGTGGTGTTCGGCGGCTGGCTGCCGGATGCGTTCAGCGGCCGGTTGCCACCGACCGCATTCATCGGCCCGGTCAGCGTCGTGCTGGTGCTGGCCGGGCTCACCTTCGGCGCCGGCATGGCGGTGTCCGGATCGTGCGTCAGCGCGCATCTCTACCGGCTCGGGGAAGGCTCGCCGACCGCGCCGTTCGCGCTGGTCGGCACGGTGGCGGGCTTCATGCTCGGCTTCCTGACCTGGAATCCTCTCTATCTGTCGGTCGTGTCATCCGCGCCGGTGATCTGGCTTCCGGGATGGCTCGGCTATGCCGGCGCGCTCGCCGCCGGGCTGCTGGCGCTGGCCGCGATCGGCCTCGTCTTGCGCCGCGGTACACGCAATATTGTCGCGCAACCACCGCGCACCCTGCGCCATGCGGTGCTGATCGACCGCTGGCCGGCCGCCGCCGGCGGACTCGCGGTCGGCGCGCTCGGCACCGCAGCCTATCTGCGCGTCGCGCCGCTCGGCGTCACGGCGGAGATCAGCGGACAGGCGCGCGACCTCGCCGACGCCTTCGGCTGGTTGCCGACACGGCTCGAAGGACTCGATACGCTGCGCGGCTGCGTCACCATCGTGCGCGACACGCTGCTGACGCCGAACGGAGCATTCGTCGCGGCGTTGGTGATCGGCTCGTTTGCGGCGGCGCTGACCGCCGGCCAGTTCAAGCCGGCGTGGCCGACGCGCAGCCAGGCAGGCCGCGGGCTCGCGGGCGGAGTGCTGCTCGGCTGGGGCGCGATGACCGGGCTCGGCTGCACGGTCGGCACGCTGCTGTCCGGCATCATGGCCGGGGCGTTGTCCGGCTGGGTGTTTGGCGCTGCGGTGTTTGTCGGCACCGCTGCGACGCTCACGCTCGGACGGCGGGCTGGACTGCTGCCTGCCGGTGGGTCTGCCGGACGCGAGCCGAGAAACAGACCGTTATGACCTCTCTGCGAACGAGGATGGAGCTAAGCGACCTTCTGCAAGAATCTGATCCCTTCTGGCTCGATGATCGATTTTGAAACGCCAAGATTTGCGCGTAGCCGCGATAGAATGCTTTCGTTGACGTCCCAAAGACCCACATAAACAGTTCTGTCTCCGAGCTGATCGGACTTCGCCATGGGCTCCGGCTCCCATCCGATCTTCCGGTATACGCGAACCATCGCCTCGTCGTAGACCGCCTGAATCTGCTCGATGCCGGCGAATAACCCGACCTCGCACACGCCGAGATTGATTTCGCAGGCAATTTTGAAGGAGCTGCGGGGATCGCGCTCTCCGAACAGAGCAGGATGTACGCAGAACCGAGTACACTCCCAAATCAATGGACTGGAAATGTCGATCGGCTCGTCGAATTTCCCGGCGAAGCAGGAACCAAGCATGTTCGGTCCACTTGTGGGAAGCATTCGAACCGACCCACCGATTTCTCCGGTGAGCGGATCGAATTGAATCAGATAGAGAGGATTGGCGTCGTCGAACTCATCTCGTTCGATGCCGTCCTCAATTACAACGTCCCATCCCAGTCGCTCACCAAATACCTTGGCTCGCGCTCGAAACATCGAGTTGATCTCTGTCGGAAATTTCTTGGCTCTATTACCCTGGATGAGTCTGATCACGTCGGCCTCCCCTCGATGGTGGAAGGCCTCTTATTCACCGCATATCCCGATTTGGTGCAACCTGTCGAAAACGACAGTAGTCATCCGGCTCCCGAGGCAGGGCCAACAAGCCGCATGCTCACGGCCGTCGCCAGCACATGGCTGCGGCTCACACAATTGAGCTTTCCGCGTGCGCTCAGAAAGTAAGCTCGCACGGCACTTTCCGAAATTCCGAGCTTATGTGCGATAGCGTCGTTCTGCAGCCCCTTGACGGCCCAACTCAGGACTTCCCGCTCACGAGAGGAAAGCGGCTTGAGCGGCAGCGTTACCCCGTGCTCCAGTTCAAGCACCTTGCCGTGCACGAAATGCGCCAGAAGCTGGAAGTCACGCATGTACATGCGACGGAGCTTTTCCCAATCGGTGTCTGTGGCATTGGATGTCACGGTAAAAAGAGCGTGGTCGCCGGTTGGACCACGAATGGGGAATGTGAGCCCCTGACGGCCGATGCCAAATTCGCTTGCCTCTCCAAAAAGTTGTTTTGTTCTAACGCCGCGTCGATCGAGCCGCCCCCAATCAAACGGCAGCAGATTGGTGGCTGCGGCGCCCACAACCGGATCAACCGCAAAATAATTGCTCTCGATATAATGAGCAGCCCATTGTTCCGGATAGGTGAATACAATGACCGGGTTGGCTTCAATCCGCGTTGGCAACGAAACGGCGTGGTAGACCGCATGTCTCAGATCATAACGCTTGAGCAGGCGCGTCACGAATGCGCGCAGATCGTCCATGGTTTTTACGCCTTCTACCTCGCTGAGCGAGGTGTCGAAGGCGTCGTCAAATGTGCCCATATCCCAAGTCCCAATAACAGGCTGGAGGACCTTTCATCAGGCGCGTTTTCACGATGATGTGAGGTTTTTTCGTGCGATTCTACAAGCCGCAGATGCGAAATTTGATCGGGCTGCATACCGAACGTCGGCGTCCTGCACGATGCCTTCCCTAGCATTCTCAAGAAGTTAATGCGGCGAAATTCCACGAAGGCAGAATACATGTGGATCGAATAGAAGCGGTTTCTTGAGATTTGCTGAAACGTCAGAAAGGTTGCGGCCTCCCGCGCTAGGGCCTTCCCATGATCCTTGAGTGTCGGCGCTGGCGTCGAGTGTACGCACGGTGATGGCAGCCGTCTGCAACCCGACATTGCCTGAGAAGCTGAAATAAATTTCGTTACGAAATTATTGCAGATTCTAATGCACAATTCCTCCTCTGCTCCCTCATCACTCGATTAGCCTTTTTGCACATTAAATGGCCCAGCACGAGCAGCCGAGCGCGCCCCAGAAACTTCTAAGATCGGACGTCGGCAGGTTGGACATCCAGACCGCAGCGTGATCATGACCGTGAACGCTGCAGGTGCTGGCACAGCCGCAGGAAGCGGCCGCCGTGCGGCGGAGCGAGTTCTTTCTCGCTCCTTCCGGCTCGTCCCAGGCGCCATAGCCCCGAAGCTGCGCGTCGGCGACCAGCCGGCATCGCGGGCGGGATCGAGTTCTCGTCGAGCGCGGCGAAATCGCCGGCGCCGTAGACGATCTTCCTGTCGACCATGGTGAGATCGGGGGTCAGGAAGGAAATCTCGTCCTCGGCGCACGAGAAATAATCCTTGTCCGACAACCATAAGATCGGCGAACTGGCCCTTCGCGACCTTTGCACCAAGCCCAACCGCGTCAACTCCTACAACACTCACATGTATGAGATTTTATATGGACGAACGAGCTCCGAACCTCCCGAACAGGTAGCCATACGCGATCGCGGCAAGAGGAAGACACAGGCTCAAGCATCCAATGATATCCAAGATACCGTCCCCGACAAGCGCGATGGCAAGACCGAAAATGGTCGCTAGCCCAACGAGGGCGGGAGCAAGAAAAATCTCCCCCATCGTTCTCTTTTCGTCAGTTCGAAAACGACTCATGCTTTACGCCTCGATGGCTAACTTGCTGCAGTCGTCCGTACAGCGCGGATGACGCCGACGCGCGCCAACCAAAGATAAGTTCCTGTTATCAGCACGGCGATTGCTGCCAGATCGAGAAGCGCCCAGATTATCTTCAGCGGCAGTCCGCCATAATCGCCGAAATGCAGCGGCTGCGACACCAGCAGCGCCGTGGCGTACCACGGCATCGACGGGGTGTCGGTCAGCGTTCCGCTCTCCGCGTCGATCAAAGCCACATAAAACAATCGCGCCGTCAGCGGTGCGTTGCCACGCATGAACACCGCATAGTGATGATTGGTGCTGAAACCGGCACCAGGAAAAAACACCGAAGCAAGCGTCGTGCTCGGCATTGCTTGCCGGGCCGCCGCGATCGCCCTGTCGACCGGGACAAGGGCGCCGGCCGCCGGCGCGGCGTGATGCCGCCTGGTCATCTCGGCAATGCTGGTCCGCACGCTCGCTGCGACCGGGTCATGCAGCGAGTTGATCGCGCCGGTGACGCCGACCGCCAGCACCCAGACCGCAGTAGAGATGCCGAGGAGATTGTGCAGGTCGAGCCAGCGCAGCCGCTTGCTCCGTTCGCTGCGCACCGTGCCGAAGGGCAGCCTCCGCATATAGGGCGCATAGACGACGATGCCAGAGATCGTGGCCGCCACCAGCAGCAGCGCCATCACGCCGAGAAACAGGGCGCCAGGAAGGCCGAGGAACAATTCGGTGTGCAACAAGCGGAAGAACTCCGTGAACGCACTGGTGCGCTGCGGCTTGAGCGGCACCGGCGAACCCGTCCGCAGGTCATATGCCTGCACATGCGACTGCGGAAACGGCGTCCGCACATTCGGCGCGGTCTGCAGCTGCACGGCCGGCTTGTCCTTGAAGAAGCCGATCGAGATCGGCACGTCACCAGGATGGGCCTGCAGCGCGGCCCGGACGATCTCGTCGAGGCTGGGCGACGGTGTCCCCGGCGCGACAGCCGGCATCGCCGGCTGCGGATTGATGACCGCTTCGATCTCCTCCTTGAAGATCAGCGGCAGACCGGTCACGCACAGCAACAGCAACACCAGCGTGGAGATGAGACTGGTCCATTTATGGACCAGCATCCACGCCCGAAACCGCCGTTGCGTCATCTGTGATCCTGACCTCTCACCACGTATAGCTCAGGGTCGCCAGAATGCGCCGCGAGAACCCCAGCGTACATCCCTGACCAACCGTGCACTCCGTCAGGTAGTATTTGTCGAACAGATTGGTGCCGTTGACGGTGAACTTGGTTCCGCGCAGCGTCGGATTCAGATAGCCGAAGTCGTATTGCAGCTTGGCGTCGATCAGCGTGTAGCTCGGCGTCAGCACGGCGTTGGCGGTATCGTAGGTACTGCCGACGTAGCGCAGACCAACGCCGACGCCGAACCCGGCCAGCGGTCCGCTTTGCATGGTGTAGTCCGCCCACAGCGCCGCCTGGTGCACTGGTGTCTGGCCCAGCCGCAGGCCGATTTCGGCCGGCGTGCTGCTCTCGGTCACGCGGTGATCGAGATAGGCATAGGATGCGAGAAGATTGAGCTCGCGCGTCAGCTCGGCCTTGCCTTCGATCTCGAAACCGCGGACGCGCGCCGCCGCTGTTTGCAGGAAGAAGCCGGGATTGGGCACATCGTTGGTCAGACGGTTGCGCTGCTTGAGCTCGAACACCGAGACGGTGATGAAGCTGTTCGATCCCGGCGGCTGGTATTTGATGCCGCCTTCGATCTGCGCGCCGGTCGTCGGCCGATAGGGATTGCCGGCAAAGTTCACACCGGCATTCGGCACGAAGGAGGTCGCATAGCTGACATAGGGCGTCAGGCCGTTTTCAAACAGGTAATTCAAGCCGACGCGGCCGGTGAACGCGCTGTCGTTCTGGTCAACCGTCCGGCTGGTCAGGCGGTTGAGCGTCGACGCCTTGGCCTTGTCGAAACGGCCGCCGATCGTCGCCACCCAGCGATCGAACTTGATCTGATCCTGCGCGTAGACGCCGGCCTGGGATTCGTCGGTCGACAGATTGGTGAAGCCCCATGAGCCGGGATCGGGGATGCTGACGCCATAGGCCGGATTGGCCACATTGATCGTGTAGACCCTCGCCGGCCGGCCGACATTGTAGTCGTTGCGCTCGAACCGATAGTCAAAGCCCGCCAAGAGCGTATGGCGTAACGCCATCGTGTTGAACTTGAACTCGGCCTGGTTGTCGATGGCATAGGCGTTGGCATTGGCATCGATGCCGAACGCCCGCCGGCTGTAAGTCACATTGTCAGGCGCGAGCTCGCCGAACCGGTTGAGCGCGCGCAGATAAGTGTCGGTGTGGAAGTAGCCGGCATTCTGCCGCACCGTCACGGCTTCGTTGAACCGATGCTCGAACTGGTAGCCCACCGACGACTGCTTGCGGTTGAGCGTATCGAAGCTCGGCTCGCCCAGATAGCGGTTGTAAGGAATGGTGCCGAAGACGGGATTCGGCACCAGCGACCCGGAGGTCGGGACATAGTTGAAAGGCGTCTTGAGGCCCGTGTCCCACTGCGCCCGCGCAAACAGCGTCAGCGACGTGTCGTTGGTCGGCCGCCAGGTCAACGACGGGGCAATGAACAGACGGTTGTCCTGGACGAAATCGGCCTGCGCGTCGGAATCGCGCGCGAGGCCGACGATGCGGTACAGGAACTCGCCGTTCTTGTCCGCCGGCCCGCTGAAATCCACCGCGGCCTGCTTGCGATCGAAGCTGCCGGTCTGCACCTGGATTTCGTTGCGAGGCTGCGCGGTCGGCAGCTTGCTGACGAGATTGATCAGTCCGCCCGGGACGGTCTGGCCATACAGCGCCGAGGATGGGCCTTTCAGCACTTCCACGCGTTCGAGACCGTAAGGCTCGAGCGCCGTGCTCGCGTAACCCGAGCTCGAGCTGCCATTCGGCATCCGCAATCCGTTCTGGAAGAAGCTCGGCTGGAAGCCACGGATCTGGGTGTAGGTGTCGAACGGTGACACGCCGCCAAAGCCTTCGGCGAACACGCCCGGCGTATAGCGCAACGCCTGGCTGACCGATTGTGCGCCCTGGTCCTTGATCTGCTGCGCAGTGACCACGTTGACCGTCTGCGGAATCTCGGCAATCGGGGTGCTGGTTTTCGCGCCGGCCGTGCTCGTCGTCGCAACAAAGCCTTCGGTCGTGGCCCGGCTCGTCACCTCGATGGTGTCGAGCGAAACGGCTTGCGCCCGTGCCTCCAGCGCCGCGTGCGGATCATAGATCGTGACGTGCCGGTTGCGCTCCAGCTTGTAGGACAGACCGGTGCCTTCCAGAAGCCGGCGCAGCGCCTGCTCCGATGTCAAGGAGCCGGAGACGCCCACGGTCTTGACCTCGGACACGAATTGGCCCGCCATCAGCACGCGATGCCGCGACACCTTCGCCCATTTCAGCAATGCGCTCGATAGCGGTCCGCCGGAAATGGCGAATTGCTGATACGATCCATTGAAGTCCGCCTGTCCGCTGGCGGCGTCCTGAGCCAAGGCCGGCGTCGCCACCAGGCTCATGATGCCTGCGCCGCTCATCGGCGACATCCAGGCCAAGACGAAAACAAGCGCGCCCCCGCGCGAAGACGACCGCATTGACAATAACCCCCTCGTTCGGTCGCTCGCGCAATCCCCGGCCGCGCGAGCCCTCAGAGGTAGAACGGGTCAGCGCGGAGACATGACACCGCCTGGCTCAAGATTTTTCACCGGGAGCATTGTTTATAGTCAGTCTAATCTATTGAGTTTGCCTGACTTTCGCCGGTCCGCTACCAAATGATCTGCACCGCGTGCGCTGTCATTGTCGAGTGATGCCCGAGTGATGCCGTGTCTGCGCTGAGTTCCGCTTCCGAACGTGTCATTGATCTGGACGATCTGTTCCGACGCTACTCCGCGGAACTGAATTCCTATGCTTATCGGCGGCTTGCGGATCGCGAAGCCGCCGCCGATGTCGTGCAGGACACGTTTGTCCGGTTTCTGGTCTGGCTGCGCGGCCGCGAGCAACCGGCTTTTCCGCACGGCCCCCGATCGTTCCTGTGGCGCATCGTCGGCAACCTCACCATCGATGTCATTCGCGAACGCAAGGTGCGCGGGCCCGATACCCCGCTGGATGCGATCGCGGATCTTCAGGATCCGCAGCCGACGCCTGACAGGCATGTCGAGGCCCGGCAGCAATATGCACGGGTCAAGGCGGCGCTGAGCCAGCTCTCCCCTCGGGCCCGCACGGCGCTGCTGCTCAACCGCACGGAAGGCCTCAGCCATGCCGAGGTCGGCGCGCGGCTCGGCGTGTCATCGAGCATGGCGACCAAGTACATCATGGCGGCGCTGGCACACTGCGTCGAGCAGCTCGAAGAGCCTGTCTGACGATTTTGCTGTCAGCTTTGCCGGCTGGGCCGTTGTATTAAGTGCGATCCGCTCAAACCTGTCGCACGATGACCCTGCCGCCGAAACCGCCTCTCGAACTGCCGCGCTCGCGGGCGTCGTCCGATCCGTTGGCGGACGAAGCACTGGCCTGGATCGCTCATCTGCATTCGGGCAGCGAAACGGCCGAGGACTGGGCGCGATTCGACGCATGGAAGACCTTCGACGCCGCGCACGAGCAGGCCGCGGCCAAAGCGCAGAAGCTGTGGGACAAGTTGGGAACGGCCCTGCTGGAAAAGACCCGCCGGCGAAGGACCCTCCCCATTGTCGCGGTGATCGTGCTGGGTGCCGGCGCGCTTCTCTTCCTGACGGGCACATTCGGCGAGCCCCGCGCCTATTTTGCTGAGTACCAAACCTCGGTCGGTGAAATCCGGAAGGTCGCGCTGCGCGATGGGTCGACCGTCGAGCTGGACAGCACCACCAGCTTCGATACCGACGCGGACGGTCGCGGCGTCGATCTTTATGCCGGGCAGATCTACGTCAGCGTGGCGCCGGACGCCGCGCATCCGTTCAAGGTCCGCACCGCCGGCGGAACGATCACCGCGCTCGGCACGGCTTTCATCGTCCGCAATGACGGCGGCAGTGTGAGCGTGGCGGTGAGCGAAAGCGCGGTGAAGATCGCCTATGCCGGCACCGAGGTGCGCGTCCATGCCGGTCAGGGCACGCGCTATTCACAGCAGGGCCGCCTGCAGCACCCCACTGCCGTCGACCTTGATGCCATGATGGCCTGGCGCAACGGCGAAATCACATTCCAGAATCAGCCGCTCACCACGGTCATCAAGGAAATGCAGCGCTACCAGCGTCAGCGTCTCATTGTCCTGGGTGGTGCCGGCGACCTGCCCGTCACCGGCCTGTTCGATGTGCGCAATCTCGATACGCTGCTCACATCGCTCGAGCGCGCGCTGCCGATCAAGGTGATGCGCCTGCCGGGTTTCGTCCTCATTTCCGTCAATTCCGGCCGAGACAGCTCATCACTCGTCAAGTAGCACGACGCATCGAAGGATGCTGGCAGTGACGATTCTGAAGCACAACGGCTCCGCAACGTAGCAGAGGTGCTGCGCGCGAAACGTTCGCTCCAATACCAAAGCATCACGCAACCGGACTGCCTAACTGGCGAACGGAGCATTTGTGAGTGATCTGGATTTTTGCGGCGTCGAAGAAATCTCCTCCGCGAACAGCGGAGAAACCACGGCCGACATTGATCAAAGAATACCGAGGGTTTGCGGGAGTATCTGGTCTGACCAAATTTATTGCAATATCAATGACTTAGACTGGCGGAGAGGGAGGGATTCGAACCCCCGATACCCTTGCGAGTATGCCGCATTTCGAGTGC
>Ga0182748_1001255_pt1 | contig 25217 bp, 20 predicted proteins | sample eDN3rd37CKraftOP_FD_128877 | JGI IMG/M metagenome (GOLD analysis project Ga0182748, IMG submission 128877) | Enriched Organic Plus compost microbial communities from Emeryville, California, USA - eDNA 3rd pass 37_C Kraft OP (version 2) (version 2) ...
GACCTGCGGGACGGCCTCACCCGGCTTGATTCCGAAGACCGCCGCCTCGATGCGCTTGCCGGTGTGCGACTTGTCGAGCTGCAGGGTGGCCGCCTTCGCGCCGGCGATCTCGGCGCCGTCGGCATACCAGCGGTAGCTCAGCGCCGTCCCCTGCGGCCAGGGACCCGCGGTGGTGGTGAGCCTCTGCCCGACGAGCGGCGACCCCGAGACGACGGGCCAGGTGTCCTGACCGCCCACCCGGTCGAGATCCACGTCATGGCCCGCGCGCGCCTCGCCCCGGGCGAGGGTGAGGAGCTCCGCGGAGCCGGCATCCGGCGCGTCCCCCCACCACTCCTGCCAGCCGTCGGCGAGCTCGCCGTCGATGATCGCCGTGCCCCCGCTCGTGAAGGCGAGGCTGTAGGTGCCCGAGCGCAGGCCGGCGATCTCGTAGGTGCCGTCCGTTCCGATGCGGGCCCCGCCCTCGTTGCGGATGCCTCCGTCGGCGTGACGCCACGCGACGACCCAGCCGTTGCCGTACGGGATGCCGCGACCGCTCACCTCCCCCGCCACACTCGCGCCGCGGTCGAGGGTGACGTCGGCGACGACGGGTTCCCCGGCGGGTAGGGTGAGGGTCTGCGCGTCGGCGAAGTCCTCGCCGTCGTCCCACCACTCGCTGGCGAGAGGCGTGCCGGTGAGGGAGAAGAGCAGTTTGTAGTCACCGGGTTCGATGCCGGTGATGGAATATGAGCCGTCGGGGTCGATCCGCTCGGCGAAGTAGCGGGGCGCGTCCTCGTCGTCGGCGGCGTAGAGCTGCACCCGCAGCTCGGGGGCGCCGTCGTCCTCCGTGGTGGCAGCGGCCGGGATCGCGATGCCCTCTCCGAGGGTGATCGTCCCGGACAGCGTGGCGGAGTCGCCCGCCCCGCCGAGAGCCGGGACGCCGACCGCGACGGCCGACAGCACGAGCCCACCCGCGACGGCGATCGCGATGGTCCGTGCCCGGTTCAACATGGGCTACATATACCAGACGGCCCGCGCGCAACACTCGCCGAGACGCCGCGAGAGTGTTGCGGTGGGCGGAACAGGCGTCCGCTGAGCGGTCCCGACGACCGCGGGATCTCTCGTGCCAGGCTGCCCGGCTACACCTTCGACTTCCGGTACCCCGCGTTCTTGGCCGCACTCTCCGTCCTGAAGCACTCCTCCGGGTTCGTCCGGTTGTAGAACCGCTGCCCCGGCTTGTGATAAATCCCGGAGTCCGCGTTGCCCTTGATCGGCGCCCAGGACGGGCAGTTCCAGCCGGACGGCACGTAACGCGACGGGTAACTGATCTTCCCCGTCGCGCTGGAGGTGCGTGTCGCCGTCGCGTACCCAGCCTTTTTCCCCGTCACCTGCACAGTGATCTTCTTGCCCCCGAGTGCACCCCCGAGCGAGAGCGTCGGCTTGGTCGCCCCCGCGATCGCTTTACCATTCGCGTACCAGCGATACGAGAGGCTCGTCCCGGCAGTCCAGGTCCCCGCATTGGCCGTCAACACGGCGGTGACAGACCTGGAGCCGCTGATGGTCGGCTTCGCGGAGAGGAGGACACGGGCCGTTGCCCCCGTCACCTTGGCGGCCGAGGCATACCCCGCCTTCTTGCCGGTCACCCTGACCGAGATTTTCTTACCGGCCTGGGCGCCACCCACCGTGAAAGAGGACTTCGTCGCCTTCGCGATAGCCTTCCCATCCGCCAGCCACTGATAGGAGAACTTCGTTCCGGACGTCCACTTCCCCGGCTTCGCCGTCAGCTTCGAGCCGATGACCGCCTTCCCAGAGATCTTCGGGCTGCCGGTCTTTAGAATCTTGGCGGTCGCCTTCGACGTCTTCGCAGCGGTTGTGAAGCCGGACTTCTTTCCGGTGACCTTGACCGACAGCTTCTTTCCTTGCAGCGATCCAGGAATCTTGTACGACGCCTTCGTGGCCTTCGAGATGGCCTTGCCGTTCGAGTACCACTGGTAGGTGAAGGCGGTCCCCGTCGTCCATGCGCCGGGCTTAGCGGTCACGGTGGCGCCAACCGCGATGGTGCCCGCGATCGTCGGGACTGCCGCACGGAGCGTGCCCGGTTTCACGGGTCCCGTCGAGCCGGATGTCTTCGTGAGCGACGTATAGCCGGGCGCGGAGCCCGTGACGCGTACGCTGAGCTTCTTCGACAGCTGCGCGGGTGTGATCGTGAAGGCGGCCGCTGTCGCGCCCGCGATTGCTTTGCCATCCGCGAGCCACTGGTAGGCGAGCGTCGGCGCAGGCTTCCAGCTTCCAGCCGCGGCCGAGAGTGTCGCGCCGACGACGGCAGATCCCTTGATTGTCGGCGTGGGCGCGGAGAAGGTGAGTCCGGCGACCGGCGGCGTAGCAGTTGATGAGCGCACCGCGGTCTGGTAACCCGTTTTCATGCCGGTCACCTCGACGGCGATCACCGCGCCGACGAGATCAGCGGTGAGCAACAGGGTCGAGGCCGTCGCGCCGGCGATCACCCGCCCGTTCGCGAACCATCTGTAGCTGAATGCTGTGCCATCGGTCCACGCGCCCGGCTGAACCATGAGCACACCACCGACGAGCGGGATGCCAGCGATAGACGGCACTGAGCTTTCGATTTCCGGCAACGGCGCACCTCGAAGGACGGCGTCGATGCCCGAGCGCTGCTCGCCGGGGGCAAGTGCAATGACCTTGGCGGAGTCGAAGTCGCCGGAGTCCTCCCAGAACTGCGTGACGACATCACCTCCGACGTTGGCCCGGAAGCCGACTCGGTAGTCGCCCGAGCCGAGCCCATCCAACCACCATCGTCCCGACGCATCCGTAGCCCGACCGTCACCTCCCCGACCACGGGCATCCATGATGGCGATCTCGGCGTTCTCAATCGGATTGCCAAATCCATCGACGACCGTCCCGGCGAGGGATCCGCTCCTCGTGTCAACGACGGATCCATCGTCTTCGGCGAGGACGATATCGATGCCATCCGTCCGCTCGCCGGCCGTCACCGGGATCGGGAGAGCGCCGTCGCGAGAGGAGGTGTTATCCCACCATTCGACGAGCGTCTTGCCGTCCGTGGTCTCGGCCGAGAAGCGAACCTTGTAGTCCCCCGTGCGAAGCCCTCGTACCGTAAACTCCGTGCCCCGCCAGGTCCACGTCTCGGCCGCGACGAGCGGCTCGTTCGCACGGTACGCCTGCACGGAGAAGTACTCGAACGGCGCGCCATCGCCGTCGACCACGGATCCGCTGATCTCTCCACCGACGGCAAGTTGAGGACTGATCCCCGCCGTGGTCTGTCCCTCCGTTACTGCCACCGGCGTTGCCGTCGCCTTCGTGTCCGCGTCATCCCACCACTCGTCGAGGACACTCGTCGAGGCGTCCTCTGTGGAGAAGTACACCGTGTAGTCGCCGGTCTCCAGTCCGCCGACCCGGTACGACCCGTCGGGTTCCGTGCGGGCACTGTGCCACCCGTCGAAGTCCATCGGAGAAACGCCGACGCGGGTCACCCGCACATCCACGTCTGACACCGGGTCGCCATGCGTGTCACGAACGACCCCCGACACCGCTCCCGCGATCGCGAGCTGAGGACTGATGCCGGAAATCACCGCGCCCTTCGCCACCGTGACGACCCTCGCGTCGCTGCGTTCCCGCGCATCGTCCCACCATTCGCCGACGACAGACTCGGTACCCCCGAACTTCACGACATAGTCGCCCGCGGGAAGTCCCGCCACGCGGTAGCTGCCGTCCTCGGCGGTGTAGCCGAAACCCGATCCACCGCCGGGGTTCACCGACGACACCTGCACGGACACGTCCTGCGCAGGCTCGCCGCGCTCGTCCGTGACCGTTCCCAGCACGACACCGCCTGATGCCAGAGTGGGACTGATCGTCGTCGTCGTACGCCCAGCGACCGTCACGATGGCTGCAGACTCCTCATCGTCGGCCCCGTTCCACCAACCAGCGACAACGCTGGGCTCCGATGCCTCCGTATCGAATCGCACCTTGTACGCACCGGGTCGCAGCTGACCGATCGAATAACTCCCGTCCTCCGCGGTGTGGGTACCCTGTCCGCTGCCCTTATCGGCCCCGGGCACATCGTGCACCTCGACCATGACGCCTACTCCGCTGACGGGAGTGCCGTGTTCGTCGGTGACGACGCCAGCGACAGTTCCGGCCGAGGCGAGAGCGGCGTCGATGCCCGCCGTCGTGGCACCGGCGGTGACGACGATCGTCTGTGCTTCGTCGTGGCTGGGCGCGTCGTCCCAGACCTCGTGCAAGAGGTCTTCGCCTGGGCTGAACTCGACGTGATATTCGCCCGCGGCCAGGCCGCGGAGCTGATAGTCGCCGTTCTCGTCCGTCACCGTCGACGCGCGATAGTCCCAGTAGTCGCTACTCGCATCGAACGCCGTCGCGACCACGGACACTCCCCCGGCGGGCTCCCCGCGCTCGTCTGTAACCCTCCCCGATATCGCACCCGCGGATGCCAGCGCAGCGCTCGCATTCACCACCTGTCCGCGCTCCAACGGGATGATGGCGGCCGCGCTCTGGCCGTCCGCATCGTCCCACCACTCCCCTGCGACGTCCGCGCCGGCGGCCTCCGTCGAGAACTGGATCTTGTACTCCCCGGCGGGCAGGCCCGTGACCGAGTATGCGCCGTCCGGTCCTGTCCATGCCGACCACGAGCGGCCGCCGAAGTCCGCGCTCTGCTCGTAGACCTGGATCCACACGTTCTCGACCGGTGTGCCTCCCTGGTCTGTCACCGTGCCCGCGATGGCTCCACCGAGTGCGAGCACCGGATCAATACCGGTGAGCACTTCGCCCTCCCCCACGACGACGGGCATTGCGGTGTCCAGCGTCTCGGCGTCCTGCCACCATTCCGCTATGACGCTGCGAGCGACGTTGTAGGTGGCGAACTCGATGCGGTATTCACCGGCCGGCAGGTTCTGCAGCGAGTACGTCCCATCGGCGGCAGTCATGACAGACGTTTCCTGAAACCAGTAGTCATCGACAGCGTTGTATGAGTGCGCCGCGACGACCACGCCCTCGACGGGATCGCCGCTGTCATCCGTGACGGTTCCTGCGATCGAAGCCTCACCGGCCGCGCGCGCAGCGGACGCGGTCGTTATCGCTCCGCTCAGCATGAGTGCGAGCGCAGCGAGCACTGCCAGAAAGCGCGCGAGAGGTCGGTCGAACACAGCGGACATCGTCATCCCCGAATCACTGAACGTGAGGTGTGAGGCCCCCAGGCCCCTCACGGTTGAACCTGCCCTGAAACGCCAGAGCTATGCGTGTGAATACGCAGTATGCCTGTAGAAAGCCATCCCGCGCTACTGCCGCCGATCGGTGATCTCCGAGAGGGCTCTCATTTCAATGCGCACCCTGGTGTGGCCGCCCAGTGTCGGAGGCCGCGCCGGCGTTGTGGTGGGCAGGACGGACGTCCGCGCGACGGCCGCCTCGGTCTGCGCACCGCGGCGGCCCGCGTCGCGCCGCTAGAGCTTCTCGATCGGCGCGATCTTGATGAGCAGCTTCTTCGCCCCGGCCTTGTCGAACCGCACGTGTGCGACGCGCTTGGCGCCCTCGCCCGTGACGGCATCGACCCGGCCCTCGCCGAAGTCCTCGTGGCGGATCCGGTCGCCGGGCTCGAGCACCATGTCGCCGTTGTCGCGCACCTTCGCGGGGATGCGGTTCGGGAAGCGGTCGAGGGACGTCGACTTCGGCGCGAGCGCGGGCGGATCGTCGCTGCGGCGCGATCCCCACGATCGGCCCCCGGAACCGGGACGGGCGTTGAGCGCACGCGACTGCATGCCGCCGCGCGAATTGACGTCGCCGGGCGACTGGCGCCAGTCGATGAGCTCCGCGGGGATCTCCTGCAGGAAGCGGCTCGGCATCGCGACCGACACCTCGCCGAACTGCGCACGGGTCATCGCGAGCGACAGGTGCAGCCGCTTGCGGGCCCGCGTGAGCGCGACGTAGAAGAGGCGGCGCTCCTCCTGCGGGCCACCCGGCTCCCCCGCCGAGATGCGGTGCGGGATGAGATCCTCCTCGACGCCCGTCACGAAGACCGCGTCGTACTCCAGGCCCTTCGCGGTGTGCATCGTCATGAGCGACACCGAGCCCGAGGCATCCTCCAGGTCGTCGGCATCCGAGACGAGCTGGACCTCCGCGAGGAAGTCGACGACGGTGCCCTCGGGGTTGTTGCGGGCGAACTCGCGCGTCACCGCGATGAGCTCGTCGAGGTTCTCCAGGCGCGCCTCGTCCTGCGGATCCTTGCTGGCGCGCAGCGCGTCGATGTAGCCGCTCTTGTTGAGGAGGACGGTGAGCCCCTCCGTGACGGCGGTGGGCGGCGGCAGCTCGCCGCTCGCGGGCTGCATGATCTCCGTCGCCTCGGCGAGCACGGCGTCCAGGCGCCGGATGGCCTCCTGGATCTTCGGTCCGACGCCGAGCGCCGACGCGTTGCCGAGCGCGTCGCGGAACGTGATGCCCTCGTCGGCGGCGTAGCGGGCGATCGCCGTCTCGGTGACGTCGCCGATGCCGCGGCGGGGACGGTTGAGGATGCGGCGCACCGCCATCTCGTCGGCGGGGTTCGCGACCGCGATGAGATACGCGAGTGCGTCCTTGATCTCGGCGCGCTCGTAGAACCGCGTGCCGCCCATGATCTTGTACGGCAGGGCCGAGCGGATGAAGATCTCCTCCAGCGCGCGGGACTGCGAGTTGGTGCGGTAGAACACCGCGATCTCGCTGTACGGCACGCCGGCGCGGTGCAGGGCCTCGATCTCGTCGGCGACGAACTGCGCCTCGTCGTGCTGCGAGTAGCCGGTGAACCCGACGATGAGCTCGCCCGTCCCGACATCCGTCCACAGCTTCTTGTCCTTGCGGTCGAAGTTGTGGCTGATGACCGCGTTCGCGGCGTCGAGGATCGTCTGCGTCGAGCGGTAGTTCTGCTCCAGGAGGATGACGCGCGCGCCCGGGAAGTCGCGCTCGAACTCGGAGATGTTGCGGATGTCTGCTCCGCGGAACGCGTAGATCGACTGGTCGGAGTCGCCGACGACGGTCAGCGATGCGGCCTCGGCGACGGGAAGCAGCGCCATCATGCCGCCCGCGTCGGTGCGCTCTTCGACGGGCCGGGTGAGCTCGTGGATGAGCACGTACTGCGCGGCGTTGGTGTCCTGGTACTCGTCGACGAGGATGTGCCGGAACCGCTTGCGGTAGACGTCGGCGATCTCGGGGAACGCGCGGAACAGGTAGACGGTCTGCCCGATGAGGTCGTCGAAGTCGAACGCGTTGGCGCGCTGCAGCTCGCGCTGGTACGCCGCGAACACGTCGACGAACGCGCGCTCGGCCGGGTCGTTCATGTTCGCCTGTCGGGCGTACGACTCGGCGTCGGCGAGCTCGTTCTTGAGCTTCGAGATGCGGCTCTGCACACTCGCGGGCGAGTGCCCGTAGGCATCGGCTTCCAGGTCCTTCACGAGACGCTTGAGGAGCGCGCGCGAGTCGCCGGCGTCGTAGATCGTGAACGCCTTCGTGAAGCCGAACTTGTCGGCCTCGCGACGCAGGATGCGCACGCACGCCGAGTGGAACGTGGAGATCCACATGCCGCGCGCGGCGTCGCCGACGAGCTGCTCGACGCGCTCGCGCATCTCGTTCGCCGCCTTGTTGGTGAACGTGATCGCGAGGATCTGGCTCGGCCAGGCCTCTCTGTTGCGGATGAGGCTCGCGATGCGGTGCGTCAGCACGCGCGTCTTGCCGGACCCCGCCCCCGCGACGATGAGCAGCGCCGGGCCGCGGTACTCGACGGCGGCGCGCTGGGGAGGATTGAGCCCCTCGAGGAGGTCGGCGTCGGGACGGGAGGCACCCGGCTGCGCGCCGGACTGCGGGCCTCGATCGCCGCCGACGATGAGGGGAACGGAGGCGTCGGTCATATCCCTACGAGTCTACGTGCGGGCGCGGACACCGCGGGGTCCGCGGGCGGGAGGCGCAGCGGTGCCGCCCGTGGCGCGCGCGGGAAGCGCCCTGCGCGTGTGATGTGATGGTGCGGTGCGCACGATCCTCAACATCATCTGGCTGATCCTGTCGGGCTTCTGGCTCTTCCTCGGGTACGTCGTCGCCGGCATCGTGCTGTGCATCCTCATCGTCACGATCCCGTGGGGCATCGCGTCGTTCCGGATCGCCGGCTACGCGCTGTGGCCGTTCGGGCGCAGGGTGGTGCAGAAGCAGACATCCGGCGCCTTCTCGTTCGTCGGCAACGTCATCTGGGTGATCCTCGCGGGGTGGTGGCTCGCGCTCGGCCACATCATCTCGGGGATCGCCCTGTGCATCACGATCATCGGCATCCCGATGGCGATCGCGGACTTCAAGATGATCCCGGTCTCTCTCGCGCCGCTCGGCAAGGAAATCGTCTCGACGCGTCAGGGCGACTTCGACCGCACGCTCGGCTCGCGCTGAGCGACGAGCTCAGGCCGACGCCGCGCCCTGCCGCCCCGGCCGGGCGAGCAGGAGCCCCGCCGCGAAGAGCGCTCCGCCGATCCCGGCGGCGATCCACGGCGCCTCACCCGGGACGTCGCGGTATGCCGTGATGCCGAGGATCCGCGCGAGATCCCCGGGCAGCAGCCCGAGCTGATCGTTCCCCGCGGCCATCGCCTGCTCGAGTCCGACCAGGCCGATGACGACGGCCGGCACCGCGAGCGCGGCACCCGCGGCGGCGAGGACGACACCCGTCGCGCGGCGTCCTCCGATGCTGGAGGCGAGTGCCCAGCCTGCGGCCACGAAGAGCCACACCAGCAGCACCAGCGCGAGGGCCGTGTGGGCGACGCGGGCGACGGGCTCCGCGAAGACGCCGCCGGGGCCGCCGAACGACAGCGGGACCAGTGTGACCACGCATCGGAGGACGACGACCCCGCCCACGGCTGCGATGACCGGCCACGGCGAGCGCCGACGCAGCAGGAGCATGATGACGGCGACGAACACGGCCCACGCCGCGATCGTCACCGCGAGCGGCAAGGGTGCGAAGGATGTCTGCACCGCCCGCGTCGCGACGAGCAGCGCCCCGGGGATGAGCACCATGAGCAGCCGGTCCAGCGGCAGCATCCCCAGCGTCGACTCGCGCGCCCGCCACGGCATGACCGACGCGAGCCACGAGGCGCGCGCCGCCGCGGCGCCCGGGCGCCGAACGAGACTCGTGCGCGCCGACAGCACTCCGATGATGATCCACGCGAGCGCCAGCACGAGGAGGATGCGGGCGAGCCACGTCATGGATCGAGCCTAAGCCCGTGGCGGGGTCGGGTCCGGACGCGCCAGGATGGGGCCATGACGGATGACACCCGCGCGATCCTGGACCGTGTCGAGGCCGAGGAGCGCGACATCGTGTTCGACCGGTTCGACCTCGCCGACGCCTGGGCGCTCGGCAGCCGGATGCGCGAGGACGCCGCCGCGGAGGGCCTGCCGATCGTCATCGGCATCACGCTGGGCGAGGCGCGGGTGTTCCACACGGCGCTCCCCGGATCGAGCGCGGACAACGACGGCTGGCTCGACCGGAAGACCCGCGTCGCGCGCCGGTTCGGCCGGTCGTCCTACGGCGTCGGGCTGTCGTTCCGCGTCGCCGGCCAGGACTTCGACACCCACGCGCGGCTGGACAACACGCGGTACGCCGCGCACGGCGGGGTCTTCCCGATCACGGTCGCGGGCGTCGGTGTCGTGGGCACCGTCGGCGTCTCGGGCCTCCCGCAGGAGGACGACCACGCGTTCGTCGTGCGCGCGCTCCGCGCCTACGCCGCCCGCTGAGCCGCCGGCGCGCGAAACGCACCTCCCCCGCTGAGACGCATGCGCACCCGGTTCCTTCCTGCGAAACGCACCTCCCCCGTCGAAACGCACGCGCACCAGATGCGTCTGGGCGCGAAACGTGCGTCTCACGCGGAAGGGACGGATGCCGCACCGCACGCCGCATGCCCGCACCGCGCCGGCACACACCCCGCCGCCGCGCGCAGATCCCCGGACGCTTCGCAGGGACCGGCCCTACGCTGGGATCATCACCCGCCACCGCGAGAAGGAGACACCGTGAAGCGACCGCTGCTGGCCGTCGGAGTCGTCCTCCTGCTCTCGCTCACGGCGTGCGCGTCAGGAGGAAACGTGGCCGATTCACCCACACCGAGCCGCCCGCCGTTCGCGACGACGACGCCCGGCCCGCTCAAGACCCCGACCCCGACGGGCACGCCGACCGACGTCCCGCCGGCACGCTGGGACGCCATCGTCGCCGACCTCGAGATGCGCGGCGTGGGCGGCGAGCCCACCCTCGTCTCGGCCACCGCCGTCACGTGGAACAGCGGCGCGCTCGGCTGCCCGCAGCCCGGCATGTCGTACACGCAGGCGCTCGTGGAGGGCATGCAGGTCATCGTCGAGGTCGACGGGATGCCGTACGACTACCGCTTCGGCAACGGGAACTCCCCGCTCCTCTGCCAGAGCTGAGGCCGGCGGCGCGTTTCGTCTCGTCGCGCCTGCTCAACGACCGGGCCGCGCCGCGCGCTCGCTCAACGAAACGCCCCCGCGCCGGCCCCACGCCCCCGCGCACGGAAGAGGGGCGCCCCGCAGGACGCCCCTCCCCGTTCTCGAGGACTTACCGGGACTTGACGAGGAGCGCCTCGCCCGCACCCGCGGCGTTGTCCATCACGACGGCCATGACGCCGAGCGGCTTCTGCGTGTTGAACGCCTCCGCGTTCACCGCGACATCCACCTTCGTCTTGCCGTTGCGCGGCACCGACACGTACTGCCCGTTCTCGAGCGCGGGCGCCCACGGGTCGTACGCCGCCCACGTTCCGCCGAAGCTGTCGAAACGCGTGTCCGGATCGATGATGGAGTAGCTCTCCACCGTGTAGCGGAACGAGCTCGCGTCGGCGCTCAGGCCGAGGGCGCTCGCCCACATCGGGATCAGGATGGTGCTGCTGTCGGTGGGAGCCGACGGCTTGAACCCGGTGATGAAGACCGCGTCCTGCGCGACGTCGTACAGGAACACCTCGGTGGTCCCGTCCGGGTCGCCGGTGTAGACGAGCCCGGCGTCCGTGGCGAACACGATGTACTCGGGCTCGCCGTCGCCGTTCGTGTCGATGACGACGTCGAACTCGTTCTGCGCCGCGCTGGACCACCGCTTGTGGTTGTTCACCGCGAACACGAGCAGCTGGTCGCCGTCGTCCTCGAACGACTGCACGCCGGCGGCACGCAGGTCCATGCCCGTGTCGACCGTGCGCTTGGGCAGGTCGCGCGGGTCGCTGAGACCCCACGTGTAGAAGTCGGCGTCGGCCGCGTACGCACCGCCCTTGTTGGAGAGGGTGACCGTCTTCTTGTCGTTCTTGTCGACGTGGCCCTTGCCCTTGTGTCCGGGCTTGCCCTTGATGGGGTGCTCCTTGAACCAGGGCTTGCCCTTGGCGTCCGCCGTGACCTTGGTGGTCGAGCGGGGCACGAGGAGGTACGGCACGCGCAGCGTCGACTCCTTCGAGGAGAGGACGATGTCGCCCGAGAACTCGTAGAACGAGAACTCGTCGTCACCCGCCGTCGACGACGGGACGACGGATGCCTTCGCCCCGATGCCGACGAGGATCTTCGCCGTCTTGCCGGGCTTGACCGTGATCGACTTGCTGCTCAGCGCGATCTTCGCGTCGAGCGACTGGTCGGACGGGTCGGCGCTCACCTTGTAGGTGACGGCCTTCTTGCCGCTGTTCTGCACCGTGATCGTCTTGACGCCCGCGAAGGCGGATGCCGACTCCTGGAAGCCGAACGACAGCGCGCTCTCGCGCAGCCATCCGCTGTCGGTGCGGAACGCGTCGCCCGTGGCGGTGACGGTCGTGGCGACGGCCGCAGCCGCGTCGACGAGGCCGACGCCGCCGCGCGTCGTGGACTGTCCGGCGACCTTCGACGGGTCGGCGGTCGAGACGATCGCCGAGGCGACCTGGCCGGCCGTCCACTTCGGGTGCGACTGCACCGTCAGCGCGGCGACGCCCGCGACGTGCGGGGAGGCCATCGACGTGCCCGAGATGGTCTCGGCGCCGTTGCCGGTGCCGACACCGGTCGAGACGATCGAGACGCCGGGGGCCGCGACATCCGGGCCGAGGGCGCTGTCACCCGAACGGGGACCGTTCGAGCTGAACGACGCGTAGTGGCGGAACGCCGGGTTCTCGAGGTCCGCGGCGGCGACCGTCGCGTCCTGACCGTCGGCCGCGGCGAGCGCGGGGCCGTCCGAGGCGCGGACGCCGAGGAACGGGATCGTGACGGTGTAGGCCTCGCCGGTGTCCGGGTTCGACGTGATCGTGCCCTCGAACGGCGGGTAGTCGTTCGTCGTGTTCACCTGGACCGCCGCGGCAGCGCCGGCCTTCTGGGCGAAGATCGCCTTCGCGACACGGGCGCAGTCACCGCGGGTCGAGACGGCGATCTGGTTGCCGCCCTCGGTGACGCCGGCCTTCTGGTAGGCCTCGACCGAGCACCCGAGGGACTCGTTCTCCTCCGTCGTGGCCGGGTCGTCGGTGAGGTACACGACCTCCATCGATCCGAGGCCCGACAGGTCGGCGCCGTTCGCGTTGATCGCCGGGAGGGTGTTGCCGCCCACGGTGATCTCGGCGCCCGGGAAGCTCTCGGTGCTGTCGACCGCGGCCGTCGAGATGACGCCGTCGCCGGTGCTGGGCGAGCCCACGATGTACGGGCTCGGGCCCGCGTTGCCGGCGGAGGTCACCACGACCACGCCCGCGCCCACCGCGTTGGATGCCGCGACGGCATCCGGGTCGTCCGCACGACCGAAGTCGGAGCCGAGCGACATGTTGATGACGTCCATGCCGTGGTCGACGGCCCAGTCGATGGCCGGGACGACGACATCCGTGGATCCGGCGCAGCCGAACACGCGGACCGCGTAGAGGTCGACCTCGGGCGCGACGCCCGGACCGATCGTCCACTCCTTCGATGCCGTCGTGGCGTCGTAGGGTCCGGTGTAGGTCTGGCCGTCGGCCGTGACGCCGCTGCCGCCCGTGGTGCCGGCGACGTGGCTGCCGTGACCGTTGCAGTCCAGCGGGTTCTCGTCGGGCTTCGGGGTGGACTTGGCCGGGTCGCTGGCGTTGTAGTCGTCGCCGACGAAGTCGTAGCCGCCCTTGATGCGCGGCGCGTTCGGACCGAAGTAGGCGGGGTCGGCGGGCGACGCCTCGGCGGCGTTCGCCGCCTCGTACGCCTCGACCGTTCCCGGACCGCCGAAGTTCGCGTGCGTATAGTCGATGCCCGTGTCGATGATGGCGACCTTGACGCCCTCACCGGTGTAGCCCGTGTTCTGCCACACCTGCGGGACGCCGAGGAACGGCACCGAGGTGGCGTTGTCGAGCTCGTACGTCTTGACGGCGTGCACCGCGACGACGTTGGGGAGCTCGGCGACGGCGTCGAGCTGCTTCGCGGGGATCTCCGCCTGGATGCCGTTGTAGGCCGACTGCATCTTGGCCTCGATCTTGCCGCCCTTCTTGGAGATGGAGGAGGCGACGGCATCCTGGTTCTTCTTCAGGCTGCTCTTGATCGAGGAGCGCTCGCTCGCGGTGAGCTCGCGGCCCTTCTGCGCCTGGACGCGGGCGACGGGGTCGCCCTTCATCTCGACGACGACCGTGACCCGGCCGTCGGCTCCGACGCTCAGGGGTCGCGCCTTCGTGCCCAGGGGTCCGGGCGCTGACGCGGATTTCTCGAATCGTGCCGACGGATCATCGTCGGCGGGGGCTGCGAACGCGGCGCTCGCGGGGATCGACAGAGCCAGCACGCCGGCGACTGTCACGATACGACGGTACAAGGGGTGACCTTCTTTCTCCGTGCAGTCGTCCCCAGCCAGGCATGTCGGCGAGGGGACCTGAGGGGCACGCTAGGAGGTTCACTCAGTCGAGTCAACGGATTTTCACAGCCGTTACACACCTCTAACTGAACCGTCGATCGGGCACCGCACGACGGGCCGGGGACCACGCAGAATGCTCAGTCCCCGGCCCGTCGTGGGCGTTCATCGGCTCACTGTTCGGAGAGGTGCTCCCGCGCCTGCTGAGCCTGGTCCGTGACCTCGGAGGTCGCTGCGGCGGCCTCCTCCTTGACGGTCTCCATCGAGTCGACCGCCGAGTCCTTGATCGCCGTGGCGGCGTCCTGAGCGGGCTCCTTGAGGTGCTCCCCCACCTCCTTGGCGACCTCGCCGGCCTCGTCGAGGAGCGGCTGCGCCTTTTCCTTGACGTCGGAGGCGATCTCCTTCTCCTTTGCGGATGCCGGGATGAGCGACGCGACGAGGAGCCCCGCGCCGAAGGCGATGAGCCCCACCGCCAGCGGATTGCCCTCCGCCTTGGCGACGACGCGGTCCTTCACCTCGCCCACTCCCCCGACCGCCGTCGAGCCGGCGCCCGACAGGGCGGTGCCCATGTCGTCGGCGGTGCCCATCACCTTGTCGCGCATGGATCCGAACGCTCCCTTCAGCTTGTCGGTCTGCCGCTCCATGATCTTGGAGGGGGTGACCTTGTCGGCGAGCGCGTCCACGTCGCCGCCCAGTTCCTGCCGCGTCCGCTCGATGTCGGCGCGGATCCGGTCGGGTGAATCGGTCATCGGTTCTCCTCGTTCCTCTTCAATGCGTCCGGTATCTCCTTGAGGGTCTCCACCGTCTGCGGAGCCCCTTCGACGCGCTTGAGCTGGTTGCGTCCGACCAGGAACAGCACGAGCGCGATGAGGGCCCAGATGACGGCCACGACGACGCCCGACCACCCGCCGCCGATGAGGGTCCCGAGGGCCCACCACGGCGCGAGGGACAGGAAGAAGACGGCCATGAGCGCGGCGTACCCGGCGCCGCCCATGAGCCCGGCGCCCTTTCCGGCGCGCGTGGCCGACTCCTTCAGCTCGGCCTTCGCGAGCGCGACCTCCTGACGCATCAGCGTCGAGACGTCGCGCATCACCTCGCCGAGCAGGTCGCCGAGGGACGTCTCCGCGGCTTTGGCCTCAGAGGGCGTCTGATCGGTCATCGTCTGCTCCTCGAGACTCACTGCCCGGCGTCCCGGGGGTTCCCGGCGCCGTGCGGGCGAAGATCGGCGTCTCCTCGTCGGCTCCGACTCCATCGACTCCGTCGGCTCCGGCTCCAGCCGTCCCGGCGCCGACTGCTCCGGCTCCGGATGCCGCCGCGCCGGCTCCGGCCGGCGTCTGCGGAACGGTGCCCGCCTGCGGCATGCCGGACATGCCCCCTGCGACGCCGGCCTGTGCCGGCACGGTCGCGGCCGTGACGCCGCCCGCCGGCGCGCCCGCCGACGATGCGCCGCTCGATCCGCTCGATGACGACCCGGCCTCGTCGGACGCGACCGATGCGAGCGCACGGGTCAGGCGACCCACGACCACTCCGGCGACCGCGGCGCCGAGGATGAACACCCCCGGCTTGCGCCGGGCGAACCGCTTGACCTCGTCGATGACGCCACCCGGGTCCCGTGCCTCGAGCCACGATCCCGCGGCCGAGACGCGCGTCGCCGCCTGCCGGACGAGATCGCCTGCGACGCCTCCGTCGGATCGGTCGGCCATCGAACCCAGTTCGGAGCCGACGGCCCGCAGCCCGGAGGCGACCCGCTGCTGCTGCGTGCTCGCCTGTTCGGTGAGCTCCTGCTTGGTCTGCACGTAGAGGTCCTTCGCCTGCGTCTTGACATCGCCTGCGACGGACATCGCTTCGTCCTTCGCCGTGGCCGCGACGTTCTTCGCCTCCGCGGTGGCGGTGTGCGTCAGGTCCTTCGCCTCCTCCTTCGCCGTGTCGACCGTTCCCTGGTCTCCGGATGTCGTTGATCCGTAGCTGTCGGACATCTCTACCCCTTCCTTCGCCGGCCTGTCGGACCGGTGTCCGTCCGTCCTAAGGGGGTACGGACGGATCCCCGTGGGGGTTGCCAAGTCGGGGACGAAGAGGTACATCCGCGCGCGCTCCAGGGTCGTCGAGCGAGTTCATGGTGGTTGAGCGAGTGCAGCGAGACGAAACGCGTCCGGCCACGCGTTTCGTCTCGCTCCCCCGTCGCTCGCTCGACGACCGAGCGCAGGTCCCGTCAGCTGCTCTTGCGCATCGCGCGGATGCCGACGAGCAGCCCCACGACCGCGAGCGCGACCGCGGCGATCCAGCCCCACAGCACCGTCATCGCCCCCAGGTCGCCGGCGAACAGCGCCCGCTCGGCCTGGACGACCCAGTTGATCGGGTTCACGGTGGCGACCGCCTGCATCCAGGCCGGTCCCTCGTCGAGCGGCAGCAGCATCCCGGAGAGGATCAGCAGCGGGAAGATCAGCGTCTGCTGCACGCCCCAGAAGAGCCACTCGCGGTCCTTCGTCTTGAGCGCGAGCGTGTACGAGAGCGACCCGAGCCCGATGCCGAACACCGCGAGCAGGGCGAGGCCGATGACGAGTCCCGCGACGTTGATCGTGAACCCGAACGGCCACGCGATGAGCACGATGATGAGCGCCTGCACGACGATCGGCGCGATCTCCTTGAGCGCGCGTCCGACCAGCAGCGACGACCGTGCGAGCGGCGCGACGAGGGTGCGCTCGTGCGAGCCGGTCATCATCTCGTACTGCAGGTTCGAGCCGGTCGCGCCGGTGCCGAACAGCACGATCATGACGAGCACGCCCGGCACGAACCACTGCAGCGTCTCCCCCACCGGCTGCCCCGACGAGCCGACGAGCAGGGGCGCGAACAGCCCGAGGAACACGAGCGGCTGCACGAGGCTGAAGATCAGCGTGAAGGGATCTCGGACCACGGGCTTGAGCTCGCGGGTGAGGACGTTCCAGGTATCGCGGGCGGGGTTGGCCCGCACCGCGGTGTCGGGACGGATGTCTGTCTGCGCGGCGCTCATCGGCTCGCTCCTGTCTTCTCGGCCGGCACCGCTGCGGCGGCGTCGGCGGTGTGCGCCGCGGTGGGGTCGGCCGCGGCATCCGTCTCTTCTTCTTCCGTGGGCTCGCCTTCGCCCGCCTCGCGCAGGGTGCGTCCCGTGAGCGCGAGGAAGACGTCGTCGAGGGTGGGCGGCACGCCGGTCGCCCTCCGCACGCGGATGCCGGCGGCATCCAGGGCGCGGACGGCGGCGGGCAGCAGCTCGTCGCCGTCGGGGGCGGTGAGCGCGACCTCCGCGTCATCCCGCCGCACCTCGCGGTCGGTGAGCGTCGCGACGACCGCCACTGCGCGCTCCGCGTCGGCGGCGGAGTCGAACCCGAATGTCAGGACGTCGCCGGCGAGGTTCGCCTTCAGCCGCGCGGCGGTGTCATCGGCGATGACACGGCCCTTGTCCATCACCATGACCCGCTCGGCGTAACGGTCGGCCTCCTCGAGGTAGTGCGTCGTGAGGAAGACCGTCGTGCCGTAGCGCTCGCGGAGGTCCATGATGTGCTGCCACAGGTTCGCCCGGCTCTGCGGGTCGAGGCCGGTCGACGGCTCGTCGAGGAAGATGAGCGGCGGTGCGTGCATGAGGCCGAGCGCGATGTCGAGACGGCGCTTCTGCCCGCCGGACAGCTGCTGCACCGATCGGGTCGCGAAGGGCGCGAGGTCGAGCGACGCGATGAGCTCGTCCGCCCGCGTGCGCGCCGCGGACGCGCTCATTCCGTAGAAGGCGCCCTGGCTCAGCAGCTCGTCGCGGACGCGCTGCGAGAAGCTGCCGCTCGTGAGCTGGCCGACGTACCCGATGCGGGCGCGCACGTCGGACGGAGCGCGGAGGATGTCGTACCCGACGACGCGGGCGGTGCCGGATGTCGGCGGGATGAGGGTCGTCAGCATGCGCAGGCTCGTCGACTTGCCGGCGCCGTTGGGTCCGAGGAACGCGACGAGTTCGCCTCGCGCGACCTGGAACGTGAGGTCGGTGACCGCCTCGACGGTCTTCTTCTTGACCGTGAAGCGCTTGGTCAATCCCCGCGCTTCGATGATGGGTTCGTTCGTCATGCGACGAGGCTAGGAACCAATCCGGACAGATCCTGTCCGCGATACGTGGGATTCTTTTCGCATGTCCGACACGACCTCCCGCGCCCTGTCGCTGCTGAACCTCCTGCAGACCCACCGGCACTGGCCCGGCACCGAGCTTGCCGAGCGGCTCGGCGTCACCGAGCGGACCGTGCGGCGGGATGTCGAGCGGCTGCGCGAGCTCGGCTACCGCATCGAGTCCACGCCGGGCGCCGCGGGCGGCTACCGCCTCGAGGCGGGCAGCGCCGTTCCGCCGCTGCTGCTCACCGACGAGGAGGCGGTCGCGATGGCGATCGGTCTGCGGGTCGCGGCGTCGCAGCGCCTCGTCGGTGGCGCCGAGACGACCGTGACCGCCCTCGCGAAGCTCGAGCAGGTGCTCCCCGCTCCCCTACGGCGCCGGGTCGTCGCGCTCAGCGAATCGGTGCAGCCGGCCGGCCTCAACGCGGGCGCGGTCGTGCCGACGGAGGTGCTCGGCGAGCTGGCGCTGGCGTGCCGCGACCATGAGCGGGTGCGGTTCACCTACACCGCGGCGTCCGGAGAGGTGACCCAGCGACGGGTCGAGCCGCACGCGCTCGCGCCCGCCGACCGGCACTGGTACCTGCTGTGCTGGGACCTCGACAAGGACGACTGGCGCACGTTCCGGGTCGACCGGCTGTCGGATGTCGCGCACACGCGCGTGCTGTTCACTCCCCGTCCGCTCACGCCCGAGGAGATCGAGGAGTTCATCCTCGTCGCCCGGTCGTGGGTGCGCCAGCCCGTCGAGGCGGATGCCGTCATGGAGCTGCCGCTGGACGAGATGCGCGGACGGTTCGGCCAGTGGGCGCAGGGCGCCACCGACGAGGGTGACGGGCGCACCCGCTGGCCCGTCGGCGGCGCGGACTTCCGCGAGACGATGTACGGCCTCTCGTGGATCCCTGCCGGAGTGGAATACGTCACAGATCTGGCGCCGCCGGCGCGCGACGAGCTGCGCGAGACGCTGGAGCGGATGCTGCGCGCCCTCGACGCTCCCCCGCCCGCCGCGAGCGCGTCCGGTACTTGACGAGCCGAGCGAGACGAAACGCAGCGCCGCGTCACAGCGCGAAACACCCCGACACCATGCTTCACATTCACCCGGACGTCACCGGGCGGGGTTAGCGTGGAGGCGTCCCCGAGGGCTCGGGGCGTCGCGGCGATCCGGAGGGTCCGGGCACCGGCTCATACCCGGTTGCGCTGCGGGTTCGACTCCCGCCGTCGCGTCCACGCAGGAACGCGGGAGCAGGGGCGCCTCGGTGGCGACGATGACGATGTGGGATCCCGCGTCTGCCGCTCCCCCGCCCACCGCCGACGCGTCAGGCCGTGCGCGGGGCTCCGGTCAAGAGTCGAAGCCGATCCCGAAGAACCCGGCGAGCTTCAGCAGCGGGCCGTCCTTGCCCTGGTTGCGGTCCGACTTCGCGACGGCCGAGCGCATCATCTGGATGAGCGGGTACGCGAAGGGCTCGGGCGGGACGGGGATCGGCAGGCGACGCGACATCTTCAGGCGGGTGCGCTCGGTGTCGCGGCCCTCGAGGAAATCGAGCATGACCTCGGCGCCGAAGCGGGTCGCGCCCACGCCCAGCCCCGTGTAGCCCGCCGTGTACGCGACGCGGCCCTTGCGCGCCACGCCGTGGAAGGCCACGAGGCGCGTGCACATGTCGATCGCCCCGCCCCACTTGTGGCTGAAGCGCACGTCCGACAGCTGCGGGAAGGTGCTGTAGAAGTGGTCGGCCAGGCGCTCGAAGGTCTCGGCCCGCTGGTCGTGGGATGCCTGCACGCGGCGACCGCGGTGGTAGACGGCGTCGAAGCCGCCGAACAGGATCCGGTTGTCCGCCGACTTGCGGTAGTAGTGGAACTCGCGCGACGAGTCGGTGATGCCGTGGCGCTGGGTCCAGCCGATCTCGGCGAGCTGGTCGTCCGTGAGCGGCTCGGTCATGAGCGCGTAGTCGTAGATCGGCACGGTGAACAGGCGCAGCTCCGGCAGCAGCGAGCTGAAGACATTGGTCGCGAGGGCGACGCGCTGGGCGCGGATGACGCCGTGCGAGGTCTGCGCGACCACCTCGTCACCCTCGTTGCGCAGGCGCGTGACCTTCGTGTTCTCGTGGATCTCGACGCCGAGCCCCTCCGCGGCGTCCGCGAGGCCCCAGGCGAGCTTGGCCGGGTGCACGAAGGCGTAGCCGCCGGTCTTGAAGATGCCCGCGCGGTAGAGCGGCGAGTTCCCGCGCTCGCGCAGGCTCTCCCCCTCGAGGAACGTCGTGGTCGAGGACTTGGCGGCCGCGTCGCGGAGCCAGGCGACCTGGTGCGGCTCGGTGGCGACGGTGAGCACGCCGGTGTCCTCCCACTCCGCGTCGATGCCGTAGCGGGCGATCGAGTCGCGGATGCCGGCGAAGTTCTCGTCGGCGAGACGGTCCAGGAGCGGCAGCTCGTCGGCGAAGTGCAGCTCGCCGTTCTCGGCGCCGTGGGTGAGGCTCGCCTCGCAGAATCCGCCGTTGCGGCCGCTGGCGGCCCAGCCGATGCGGTTGGCCTCGACGAGGACTACGCGGCGGTCGGGCTGGCGCTCCTTGGCGATGAGCGCCGTCCACAGGCCCGCGAAGCCGCCGCCCACGACGAGGAGGTCCGTCGAGGACTCCCCCGCCAGGAACGGCCGCGCCTCGGGGCGGGCGGGGTCGTCGAGCCAGAACGGGGTGGTCGAGGCGTCGCGCAGCGCGGCGCGGATGACGCCGGCGTCGTGGCGGAGCTCGTGGCCGTACGCGGTCGGGGCGTTCATGTCAGGGGGTCCTTCTGTCGAGGGCGAGTCGGGTGCTCAGGCGGCCGCGTCGGGGCGGCCGAGGATGTAGACCTTGCGGAGGGCGTCGGGCACCGTCCAGCGGGTGCGCATGCCCGCGGCGAGCCGGCACAGGACGCCGGGGTACAGCGCGATGCTGCGCACGACGCTGCCGTCCTCGAGCAGCTCGACCGTCGCGGCGCCGGAGATCACGACGAAGACCTCGTCGACCTCGATGTCGCGCATGACGCCGGCGGTCATCTCCCACACGCCGACGGGGGCGCCGGAGATGCGGCCGAGCTCCTGCGATCCGGTGCGCGGGCTGCCCTCCTCGCGGAGCTCGTCGCTGACCGGAGCGCTGTCCAGGGTCATCCGGTTGACGTCCACGGGCGCGAATGCGTCCAGAGTGTTCATGTGCTTCCTCCTCTGCGGACATTGTCCCGTTCGGAGGCGATCCACGATGAGGAAGAATTGTCGAGGAAAGCTTCCCCTCCTCGACAGATTGGCATCAGATGCCGGTGACCCTGAGGTCGCTCCTCGCGGTGCCTGCCTTCGGCCTGCGTGCGGTCACCGACATCCGCGACGATCAGCTGGACCGGCCGCTGTCGTGGGTGCACAGCTCGGACCTGGCGGACCCGACGCCGTGGCTGGATCCCGGACAGCTGCTGCTCACCGACGGGGGCCAGTTCGCGAGCCCAGGGGCCACGGACGCCGACGCCTACTGCGCCCGCCTGCGCGAGCGGGATGTCGCGGGGCTGGGCTTCGCGACGGACGTCATCCACCCGGCGATCCCGGCCGCGCTGGCGAATGCCTGTCGGCGCCACGCTCTGCCCCTGGTGGAGGTGCCGGGCACGACGCCGTTCATCGGCATCATCCGCCATGTCGCGGACGTGGAGGCGGCGGACCGCAGCGAACGGCTGTCCTGGACCCTCGAGTCGCAGCGCGCGCTCGCGCGCGCGGCCGTGCGCCAGGACGGGCTGCGCGAGATCCTGCGGACGCTGTCGGCGCGGCTCGAGACGTGGGTGGCGCTCTTCGACGCGACCGGGCGGCCGCTGAGCCTGCCGGGTCTGCGGGATGCGCCGGCGGCGGTGCGGCACGCCGTCGAGGAAGAGGTCGTCGTGCTGCTGCGGCGGGGGATGCCGGCGAGCGTGCGGGTGTCGCAGCCGCACGCGGCGACCTTGCAGACCATCGGGCAGAAGAGGCGGCTGCACGGCGTGCTCGCCGTCGGCGCGGATGAGCAGCTGCATCCGGCGCACAGCGACGTCGTCGAGTCGGTGATCGCGCTGGCGAGCATCTCGCTCGAGCAGCAGCGGGCCGTCTCCGACGCGCGCTTCCGCCTGCGCTCGGGGGTGCTGGAGCTGCTGCTCGCGGGCCGTGTCACGGAGGCCGAGCGTTCCGCGAGTGCCGTCTGGGGTGCGCTGCCCGCCCCTCCCCTGCTCGCGGGGCGCACGTCGGTCGTCGCGGGAAGCCGGGCCTTGCTCGACGAGCTGGAGCTGCTGGCGAGCTCGGAGCCGGCCGCGCTGTTCTTCGCCGAGCGGGAGGACGACATCGTCCTGCTCGTCGCCAGGGACGGTCTGCACCGCCTGACGACGCTCATCCGGCGGCATGACGCGGCGGCGGGCTTCGCCGACATGGAGCGGTGGGACGACCTGGACCGCGCGCTGGCCGAGGCCGCGCACGCCGCGCGCTCGGTGCGGGATTCCGGCGTGCTCGTGTTCTCCGACATCGCCGACCTCGGCGTGCTGGGCGCACTGCGCCGCAGCGGCGGGCACCTCGTCGCGCGGCGCTTGCTCGCCCCGCTCGACGACCTGCCCGCCGAGGAGAGCGCCCGGTTGCGGGAGGCGGCGCGCGCGTGGCTGGACGCCAACACCGCGTGGGACCCCGCGGCGCGCGCGCTGCACATCCACCGCCACACGCTGCGGGCCCGGATCGACGAGCTCGGCGCGCTCTTGGACCTCGACCTGTCGACGTTCGGCGGCCGCGCTCAACTGTGGGCCGCGCTTGAGCTCGCTGGGGACGACTGACCTCCCGTGTCAGTCGTTGAGCCAGCGCACCCCTCCGGTCGTTGAGCGAGCCCGAGACGAACGCGGGTGATCATCCGTCAGAGCGTAGCGAGCAACCTTGCTTTGCTTTCGGTGTACTCCTGATCCGACAAGATGCCCTCGGCGTGCAGCATCGCCAACTCGCGAAGCCGCTCCGCGAGGCTCGGGCCGGGACTGGACTGCTCTGCGACAACGGTCTCCGCAACAGACTGAGCCGCCGACGGCGCCTCTTCCTCCGCGACCTGGACGGGCGAGACCCCGAGTGCGGCGTGCCCGGCGGCCTCAAGTGCCCGGGCCACCTCGCCGTGGCCCTTGTTGCTCGTTTTGATGCCGATCGAGTTCTTGTACTGATTGGACAGCGTGTGAATCGTCTTGTTGGTGACGATCGTCAGCACCGAGCGCCGCGATGCCGTCGTCGCCAGATGCGAGACGCCGGCGACGGCAAGCCCCGGAACCGTGCCTTTGAGCAGATTCTTCCCGCCGGACATGAGAGTCGTCACAGCGGTGCCGACCGTGCCCGCGAGCGCCGCCGGCGCCGGAGGCGCTGCAGCTTCCTTCTCGGCATCCGAATCCGTGAACCTGATGGAACTCAGCTTCTCGAATGGCGTCGTCTTCCCGATGCTGACCGCGGCCGAATGATCTTCAGTGCCGGCCGCGACGCGGACGTATCCGTTCTCATAGATCTCCACGGTCGACGCCCCGAAGACTCCGCTGGTCACCAGCTGCCCGGCTGCCGCTGCGTACTCAGCCTGCTCCCGCGCCAGCTCGTCCTTCTTCGCCTGCTTCTCGGCCGAGGCCTTGCGCACAGCAGCTCCCAGCTTGGAGAAGGCGCCCGACTTGGCCCCTGCGTCCGGCGTCGCGGCTGCGGGCGACTCGTGCGCCCGGACGTGTGCCGTCCACGCCGAACCGTCCCAATATCGTTCATTCCCCTGCCCGTCCGGATACCAGCCCGCGGGTGCCTGCTCACTCATGGCGTCATTGTTGCAGGTACAACCGTCACGCTCCGCCGAGACTCCCCGTTTCTCCCCTTCCCCACGTGCACCTCGTATGTCCAAGCGCTCTCCTATGCTGTGCCCTGTGTCCGTCAGCCACCGCAAGACGTTCGACCCGTCGCGCCTCACCGTGCGCGAACTCCTTGCCGCCTACGTTTCGATCCTCGACGAGCTCCTCAGCCGTCGCCTGATCCGCACCCGCAACTCGCCTCTCGGCGATCTGGTGGAATCCCTCGCCCTGCGCGCTTATGGAGGGGAACTGGCCCCGAACTCGCAGAAGAGCTACGACGTGCTGGCCGCCGACGGTCGACGCGTGCAGGTCAAGGCGAGGCTCATCGACCCTGCTGACAAGCGCTCGCAGAACTTCTCGGCGTTCCGGTCCTGGGACTTCGACATCGCACTGTTCGTCGTCTTCGACACGGGCACGTACGACCTGCTGTGGGCCCGAGAGGTGACTCAGGACGAGGCGCGCGAGATCGGCCGCTGGGTTGGGCACACCGCTTCCTCGAGGTTGCTGGTCCGCCAAGTGGCCAGCATCGGCACCGATGTCACCGCCCGCCTGGCAGAGGCCTACGACCGCATCGACGAACCCGAGACACTGCTACCGCGCGTCACATCGTGAGACGCCACTACTCCACGCCTCACTTCGGCCCCGTTACAGCATCGGTCCCCGCAGTGGCGCCCACCACGAGCTCCGCTCACCCAAGCCGTTCGAGGAGCGCGACCGCGGCCTGCGCGTACTCGCTGATCCAGCGGTCGTGGATGCGCTTGATGGGCAGCGGTGCGAGGGCGAGCACGCGCTCGCGTCCGACCTTGCGACCCGTCACGAGCGCGGCCTTCTCCAGCACGCGGAGGTGCTGGAGCGCGGTCGTTCGGTCGATCTCGGGGAACAGGGCGCACAGCGCTCCGGTCGTACGCGGCTCCTCCTTGAGCGCGTCGAGCATGCGGCGGCGGAGGGGCGACGCGAGCGCCTTGAAGACGAGATCGTCGTCGGATTCCTTGACCGGCGAGGGTGACATGTTGTAAAACTACAACATGTCTGAGGAACTCACGAAGCTTTCGTTCACCGTGTCGGGATACATCTCCCGACCGCCCGCCGAGGTCTACGAGGCGGTCGCCGATCCCGAGCAGCTGTCGCAGTACTTCACGACCGGCGGCGCGCGAGGGCGCCTGGAACCGGGGGCGGAGGTCACGTGGGACTTTGCGGACTTCCCCGGTCGCTTCCCGGTGACCGTCGTCGAGGCCGATCCCCCGCGCCGGCTCGTCATCCGCTGGGAGGGTGTGGAGTCGCTCGAGCCCGACACCACGACGACGTTCGAGTTCGAGCCGGTCGATAATGGCACCCGCACGCTCGTCACGATCACCGAGGCCTCCTGGAAGGTCAGCCCCGCCGGCGCCAAGAGCGCGTTCGGCAACGCGTCGGGCTGGACGGGCATGCTCGCTGCCATGAAGGCCTGGCTCGAGCACGGCATCAACCTGCGCGACGGCTTCTACAAGTGATCGCACTC
>Ga0182748_1001256_pt1 | contig 25201 bp, 20 predicted proteins | sample eDN3rd37CKraftOP_FD_128877 | JGI IMG/M metagenome (GOLD analysis project Ga0182748, IMG submission 128877) | Enriched Organic Plus compost microbial communities from Emeryville, California, USA - eDNA 3rd pass 37_C Kraft OP (version 2) (version 2) ...
CATCATCATCATCACGATCACGCCGACGAGGCGCATGCCTGGGGCCACGCCCATGCGCCGGAGCCGGCCGAGCTTGCCGGCGAGCACTGGCTCAAGCGCGGGCTTGCCGCCATTATCGCGGTCGGACTGCGGCCCTGCTCGGGCGCGATCATCGTGCTGGTTTTCGCGCTGGCGCAAGGCCTGTTCTGGATCGGGGTCGCCTCGACTTTCATGATGGGGATCGGCACCGCGATCACCGTCGCGGCGATTGCGACGATCGCGGTCGCCGCCCGCCGCTTTGCCGGCAGTCTCGCCAAGGCCAAGCCCGGCGCCGGCACGCTGCTCCTGCGCGGGCTGGAAACGGCGGCCGCGCTCGCCATCATCGTCTTCGGCGTCGCTCTGCTCACCGGCTACATGGTGAGCGAGCGGATGATGGGGGTGTGAGGGTTCCGCACACCGTTGTCGTCCCCGCGAAAGCCGGGATGACGGCAGAGGACTATTGAAAATCCTCTTCCCTTAACACGATCGGCTTGCCGTGCGGCGTGCGCTCGCAGGCATGCTCCCAGGCGTCGCGCGTGCGATGCAACGATTCCAGCGAAGCCACGCCTTTTTCGGCCACCAGCCGTTCCAGCGCCGCGAGCCAGTGCAGGTAATAGGTCTCGCCGGTGTCGGGGTCGCCGGCGGCCTGCGCGCGCTTGATCTCGTCGCCGAGCGTCGCCGCCCATTCGCCCCAGGTGAACACGCCGCGCTCATGCAGCGCCAAGACAATCGCGAAGGCCTGCGCCTCCCACGGCTCGCGGAACACCGGACCTTCGCTGTCGCGCGGGATGCTCGGCACTTCCTGCGTGGCGCGGCGGGCGGCGGTGGGGTCGATGATCGTCATGTCACGCCGGATCGAGATAAGGCTCGAAAGCCTCGATCGAGACCTTCATTGTCGGATCGGAATCGGGACCCCACAGTTCGGGCCCGTCGAACACCACGGTGTAGAGCCACTGGGGATTGTCGCCGAGATTGGACGCGACCGAGTCGGGAAACATATGGCAGCCGTTACAGCGCTCGATGACGCCGACCTTGTCGCGCGCGTAACGCGGCAGGCGCGTATGCGTGAGCGGATGGATGTTCCTGGTGCGCACGCGGTCGCCCGGCTTGAAGCGCGCCTCGGCCTGCGGCGTACGGAAGAACGAGCCGCGCGTCAGGTTCGCCACCATGTCGGGCGTGAACTTGCGCGGCAGGTTCTTGCCCGGGCGCAGCGCGTGACCGGCATCGAGTTCGTCCTTGTCGGCGAGCCCGCGCTCCAGCACGTTCGTCTCCATCGCCAGCGCCCATTTCTGATAGTAGGACGCCTGGAGATAGATGTTGGGAGGGATGCGCTCCTGCGCGTAGCGCGCGTGGTCGATGTGCCAGGCGCCGGCATAGCCCATGGCGCGCTGCATCGCCATCACGCGGCCTTCCCATTTTTCGTGGAACGGCGGCTCGTTCTGTTCGACCTCGACCTTGCCGAAGCCGTCCATGCCGCCCATGTCGTGAATGCCGTCCATTGCCCACCTCGTCATTCCGGGGCGCGCCGAACGGCGCGAACGCGGAATCCAGAACAATCGTTTGCACCTGCCCCTGCAGTCCGGATCGCCGCCGGCGCGGCGTCCGCAATGACAGCGGCTAGGGTTCTCTCGGCAATCCGGTGCCGATCATGGAATCGCGCGTTACCAGTTCGGCGAGCTGAGCCTCGCTCCAGCCGTCGGTGCCGGCTGGCCGCATCGGCAGCACGATGAAGCGTGTTTCCGCGGTCGAGTCCCAGACCCGAATCTCGGTTTCCTTGGGCAAGGTGACGCCGAAGTCGGCGAGCACGCCGCGCGGGTCCTTCACCGCGCGCGAGCGGTAGGGCGCCGACTTGTACCAGATCGGCGGCAGGCCGAGTACTTCCCACGGATAGCAGGAGCACAAGGTGCAGACGACCATGTTGTGCGTCGTGGGCGTGTTCTCGACGGCGATGAGATGATCGCCGACGCGGCTGACATGGCCGAGCGTCGCCACGGCTTTCGAGGCGTCGGCCAGCAGCGCGGCCTTGAAGGCGGGATCGGTCCAGGCCTTGGCGACGACGGCGGCGCCGTTGCGCGGGCCGATCTTGGTTTCGTAAGCCTCGACGATGGCGTCGAGCGCGGCCGGGTCGATATAGCCCTTTTCGGTGAGCACGGTTTCCAGCGCGCGCACGCGCAACTGGGTTTCCGACAGCTCGGAATGGTCGTGGTCGTGGTGGTCGTGATCGTGGTGTCCGGACATGGGGGGAATTTAGCGGAGATCGCCCCATTGTGTCATCATCCGCGCAAGCGGATGATCCGGTAACCCCGGCAGTGGTACGGGTCGACGCCGGGATGACTGGATCCCCGCCTGCGCGGGGATGACCGCCGAGAGGATTGCTTGCACGTCCTGACCAATCTCGCCGACCGCATCGACCGCCTCAACACCGCCATCGGCCGGGCGGTGGCGTGGCTCGCTTTGGCGATCGTGCTGCTGGAATTCGCGCTGGTCGTCGCGCGCTACGTGTTGGCGCTCGGCTCGATCTGGCTGTCCGAGACGGTGATCTACATGCACGGGATGCTGTTCATGCTGGCGGCGGCCTGGACGCTGCGCGTGGGCGGGCATGTGCGGGTCGATGTGTTTTACGCCGAGGCATCGGCCCGCGCGCAAGCGATCGTCGATCTCATCGGCAGCCTCATCCTGCTGCTGCCTTTCGCGCTCGTGCTGGTCTGGTTGTCGGTGCCCTATGCCGCGCGCTCGTGGGCGATCCTGGAGCGCTCGCAGGAGGCCAGCGGGCTGCCGCTGGTGTTCGTGCTCAAGACCGTCATACCGGTTTTCGCGCTTCTGATGGCGCTGCAGGGCGTGGCGCAGGCGATCAGGGCGGCGGCCGTTCTTATCCCTCCCCCGCCGGCGGGGGAGGTTGGCCGGCGCAGCCGGCCGGGTGGGGGCGATGCCGCTTTCTGAACTCCTCGCCATCCTGATGGTCGTCGCCGTCATCGCGGCGCTGATGATCGGCTATTCGGTCGCGCTCACGCTCGCCGGCATGTCGCTCGCCTTCGCCATGCTCGGCCACGCGCTCGGCGTCATGGGCTTCGGTATCCTGGGCGCGCTGCCGCAGCGCATCTACGGCATCATGACCAACGACGTGCTGCTCGCGCTTCCCATGTTCATCTTCATGGGCGTGATGCTGGAACAGTCGCGCATTGCCGAGCAGCTTCTGGAACGCATGGGCGCGCTGTTCGGGCGCCTGCGCGGCGGCCTGGGCTTTTCCGTGGTCGTGGTCGGCGCGCTGCTTGCGGCCTCGACCGGCATCGTCGGTGCGACCGCGGTGACCATGGGCCTCATCGTGCTGCCGGCGATGATGCGGCAGGGCTACGATCCGCGTCTCGCGGCGGGGACGGTCGCGGCGTCGGCGACGCTGGCGCAGATTATTCCGCCCTCGACCGTGCTGGTGGTGCTCGGGGATCAGCTCAACAATGCCTACCAGGCGGCGCAGCTCGCACAGGGCAAGTTCGCCCCCGATGTGGTGTCGGTGAGCGACCTGTTCGCCGGGGCGCTCGGGCCCGGGCTGATGCTGGTCGCGCTCTATCTCACCTATCTGATCGCGATGGCCGTGCTGCGCCCGGCAAGCTGCCCGGCGGTGCGCGTGGCGGGCACGGAGGCTGCGACGAGCCTCGCCGAGGCGCTGCTGGCGCCGGTGGCGCTGATCGTGGCGGTGCTCGGCTCCATCCTGTTCGGCGTCGCAACACCGACCGAGGCCGCCTCGGTCGGCGCGGTCGGCGCCATCCTGCTCGCGGTGCGCAAGGCGCCGCTCGGCAAGATCATGATGCCGGTGGTGGAAAAGACAACGCAGATCACCAGCATGATCTTCGTCATCCTGATCGGCGCGACGCTGTTCAGCCTGGTGTTCCGCGCGCTCGGCGGCGACGATCTGGTGCAGCGCGCGCTCGGACATCTGCCGGGCGGAACGGGCGGGGCGCTGCTCGTCGTCATGCTCGCGATCTTTCTGCTCGGCTTCGTGATGGATGCCTTCGAGATCGTGTTCGTGGTGGTGCCGATCGTGGCGCCCGCGCTCTTGAAAATGCCGGGCGTCGACCCGGTCTGGCTCGGCGTCATGATGGCGGTGAACTTGCAGACCTCGTACATGCACCCGCCGCTCGGGCCGACGCTGTTCTACCTGCGCGGCGTGGCGCCGCCGGAAATCACCACCCGGCATATCTATGTGGGCATCGTTCCCTTCGTGCTGATCCAGGGCGTTGCGCTGGTTGTGCTCTGGTTCGCGCCGGGGCTTGCGACCGCCCTGCCGCATGCGCTTTATGGGCGCTGACTGTCATGCCCCGCGAAAGCGGGGCATCCAGTACGCCCAGTGACTGATGGTAGCCGCTGTGCGTCGCCAAATTTTTCGGGGATACTGGATCGTCCGCTTTCGCGGACGATGACAGCGTAACGTTGGACGGGGCGTCCATGAAAGCATCCGAACTCTTCGACCTCTCCGGCCGCGTCGCCATGGTGACCGGCGCCTCCAGCGGGCTCGGTATCCAATTCGCGCACGCGCTCGCCGACAACGGCGCGGCGCTCGCGCTGGTGGCGCGGCGGGCCGACCGTCTCGCGGCGCTCAAGGCCGAGATCGAGGCCAAGGGCGGGCGCGCCGTCGCGATCGAGGCGGACGTCACCGATAACGCCGCCATGGCGCGCGCCTTCGATGCGGCGGAGGCCGCCTTCGGCACCGTCACCATCCTGGTCAACAATGCCGGGGTCGCGCAGCACCCTTTGCGCGCGATCGACGTGACGCCCGAGGAGTGGCGGCGCGTGCTTTCGGTCGATCTCGACGCCGTGTTCTACAATGCGCAGGAAGCCGCGCGCCGGATGCTGGCGGCAAAGACGCAGGGCGCCATCGTCAACATCGCCTCGGTGCTCGGCTTCGGCGTGGCCAAGGGCGTCGCCGCTTACGCCACCGCCAAGGCGGCGGTGGTGCAGCTCACCAAGGCGCTGTCACTCGAACTCGCGTTCAAGGGCGTGCGCGTCAACGCCATCGCGCCCGGCTGGTTCGTGACCGAAATCAATGACAAGTACCTCGAAAGTGAGGCAGGAACCGCCATCAAACGCGACATCCCGATGGGCCGCTTCGGCAATCCGGGCGACCTCGATGGCGCCTTGTTGCTGCTGGCGTCCGACGCCGGCAGCTACATCACCGGCGCCACCCTCGTGGTCGACGGCGGGCAGGTGGTGCAGATCAGAGGATAGGAGACGCCATGGACTTCACGCTTTCCCCCGAGATCGAGGACATCCGCCTGCGCGTGCGCGCCTTCGTGGAAGAGCACGTGCTGCCGCTGGAGGCCGATCCCGAGAACTTCGCCGATTACGAGAACATCCCGCACGCGCGGCTCGCGCCGGTGCGCGAAAAGGCGAAGCAAGCCGGCCTGTGGGCGCCGCAAAGCCCGAAGGAATACGGCGGCATGGGGCTTCCGGTGGGCGCCTGGCCGGCGATCTACGAGGAGGCGGCGCGCTCGATCTTCGGCCCGCTCGCCATCCATTGCATGGCGCCCGACGACGGCAACATGAACCTCATCGCCAAGGTCGGCACGCCCGCGCAGAAAGAAAAATGGCTGCGCCCGATCGTCGAGGGCAAGGTGCGCTCGTCCTTCGTGATGACCGAGCCGCATCCCGGCTCCGGCTCCGACCCCGGCATGATGCTCACGCGCGCCGAGAAGAAGAACGACCGCTACGTGATCCGCGGCCGCAAATGGTTCATCACCGGCGCCGAGGGCGCCGCGCATTACATCCTGATCGCGCGCACCTCGGACGATCCGCGGCGCGGGCTGACCGCCTTCCTCTATCACAAGGACCAGCCCGGCTGGCGCATCGTGCGCCGCATTCCGATCATGGGGCCGGAGGAGCACGGCGGCCATTGCGAGCTGGAATTCGACGGGCTCGAGATTCCGTTCGAGAACGTGCTGATGGGCGAAGGTGACGGCTTGAAGGCGACGCAGATCCGCCTCGGCCCGGCGCGGCTGACGCATTGCATGCGCTGGCTCGGCTTCGCCAAGCGCTGCATGGAGATCGCGCAGGACTATGTCGGGCGGCGCGAGGGTTTCGGCATCAAGCTCGCCGACCGCGAAAGCGTGCAGATCAAGCTCGGCGAGGTCGCGCACCAGATTCAGATCGGGCGGCTCCTGACCATGCACGCGGCCTGGAAGCTCGAGCAGGGATCGCGCGCGCGCAAAGAAGTGTCGATGGCCAAGGTGCAGGTCGCCGATACGCTGCACAACGCCGCCGACGTGGCGATCCAGCTCAACGGCGCGCGCGGCTATTCCAAGGACACGATCCTGGAATGGATCTACCGCTACGCGCGCTCCGCGCGGCTGGTCGACGGCGCCTCCGAGGTGCACAAAATGGTGCTGGCGCGCTTCATGCGCGAGGAAGGCCGCGATTTCTGGAAGTGGGGGTAGACGCTTATCCCTCCCCAACTCGCGGGGGAGGGTGGCGAGCGTCAGCGAGCCGGGTGGGGGCGCATCGCAGGCACGAAGTCCGACCCCACCCCCGGCGCTTCGCGCCGGACCCTCCCCTTTCAGGGGAGGGAAGAGATCACCCCTCCTTGCAGCTCACCGACACGTCGACGCGGCGGTTGGCCTCGCGCGCGACGTTGTTCGGCGTCCACTCCTGCAGGCGGCGCTCGCCCCAGGCCGCTTCCTTGATCTGGACATGGGCGCCGGCAAAGGCGCTTTTCAGCTTTTCGGCGATGGCGTGCGCGCGCCGCTTTGAAATATCCAGATTCACTTTGTCGCTGCCCAGCGTGTCGGCATAGCCGGACACGGTGACCGAGCAGTCGGTGCGGCCCTTGGTGATGGCCTTCAGTTTCTCGACAATCATGCCGGCCTGGCCGTTGTCGTCGAGACCGCCGATCTTCTCGAAGCGTACGCTCATCGGCGGGATCGCCGGCGCCTCCTGCGCCTTCGCCATCGCGTCGGGCGACTGCACGTAGAACACCACGACGTCGTTGTTGCCCGCCGGCTCCTGCTTCGCCTTGGGCGCGGCTTGTGTCTTGATCTCGGTCTCGAGCCGCGCGATGTCCTGCGACAGTTTGGCGCGCGTGGCCATTTCCTCGTCGATCCGCTTGGCGAGTTCGCCGATCGACCGCTCCAGCGCCGGCGTTTTCGCGGCTGCGGTGGAGCCGGTGGTCATCGACGCCTTTTGAAGCTCGGCCAAGGCATCGGTGGCGCTCTTGAGTTCGCTCTTGATCTGGCCGAGCGCCTGCGTATTGGCCGCCGCCGTGGATCCGGTGTTCGCCGCCGCCTTTTGCAGTTCCGCCAAGGCGTCGTTGGTGCCCTTGAGTTCGGCCTTGACCCCGCCGAGCGCCTGCGCGACCGCATCCGGGGTCGTGTTCTTGATGTCGGTCAGCGCCTTGTTGGTGCGTTCGATGGCGTCGTTTGCACCGCGGATTTTCGCGTCCAGTTCCGCGATCTGCTTGGCGACGCCGTCGAGCGCGCTCGCCTTCTGCAGGCTGGCCAGCGAGTCATTGGCGTTCTTGATCTTGCCGTTGAGCTGTTCGAGTTCCTTGGCGATGCCTTGCACGGAGGCCGCTTTCTTGAGCTCGGCCAGCGCCTCGTTGCTCTTGGCGAGCTTGGCGTTGAGCTCGGCGATCTCGCTGCGCACGAGCGCGCGTTCGCTCGTCGTGCTCTTCCAGAACGTGTAGGCGAAGGGCGCTGCCGCAATGCTGAGCACCGCGCCCGCTCCGATGCTGATCCAGAAAGATTTCAGTCCTTCGGTCATGTCAGCGCTCGCGATGGTGAAAGCTCCCGCAAGATTATACCGAAATGCCGCTGGTGCAAGCGTGGTTGTGCGACAAGCGCGAATCTTGCCGCGCGGCGGGATATCCCGCCGCACGCGACCGCAGCCGTTATCCGCAGCGCAGCAAATGCGTGGCGCCGCGCGCGCCCGTCGTCAATTGCGGTAGCTGGTATCGATCCGGTCGAGCATGCGCAGGTAGGCGGCCCAGTCGTGGCTGCCGCGTCCGGCGTCGTGCTTCTCGTATTGCGCGGCGGTCTTGGCGCAGACCTCGGGGGCGATTTCGATCGCCTCGCCGCCGGTCGCCTCGATGCGCAACTGGATGTCGGCTGCTTCGATCAGGTGATGCATCAGCACGAAGGCCTCGCGCGCGGTCTTGCCGACCGTGAGCAGGCCGTGATTGTGCAGGATCATCGCGCGGTTCGAGCCCAGGTCGCGGTTGATGCGGTCGCGTTCGCTGAAATCCTCGGTGAGGCCTTCGTAGGCGTGATAGCCGATGCGCTGGTAGAAACGGATCGCCTGCTGCGACACCATGCGCAGCCCGTGTTTGAGACCGGCGATCGCCATGCCCGTCGCGGTGTGGACATGCACCGCGCAATTGACGTCGGGCCGCGCCGCCAGCACGCCGCCGTGCAGCGTGAAGCCGGGCCGGTTGACGCCGGACTTCTCGTCGAGGTCTTCGTCCATGCACACTTTGACGAGGTTCGATGCGGTCACCTCGGTGTAGAGCAGATCGTGCTTCTTCATCAGGAAGTAGCGCGGCTCGCCGGGGACGCGCATGGACGAGTGGTTATAGATCACGTCGTCCCAGCCGTAATACGCGGTCAGGCGATAGACGGCGGCGAGGTCGACGCGCGCCTGCCATTCCGCCGGCGAAATTCCATCCTGTGAAACTGCGGCGACCGTCGCATGTGTGTTCATGGTTGTTTCCTCCGTTTGGCGAAGCCTAGCATAACCGCCGTGCTTGGCCAGATCGCGACGCGCCCGTATAGAAAGAGCCGCAAAGGGCGAGGGACAATGAGCAAACCGATTCAAATCCGCATGGGCGGCTACGGGCCGGCGTCGACCGGCTTTTCCAAGTCGTTGAAATTCATCGGCGACAGGTTGCAGGCCGCGTTCGGCGACGGCGTCGCCATCGACTATGTCTGGAACATCATGGATCACGGCTACAAGGCCGAGGACATCCTGACGCTGGTCGAGAGCGGCGAGATGACGCTCGGCTATCAGTCGTCGAGCTATCTCACCGACCGGGTCGGCGAACTGGGCTTCGTCGACCTGCCCTTTCTGTTCGCGAACAACGCCCAGGCGCGCGCCGCGATGGACGGCGAACTGGGCGCCTATCTCGTGCGCAAGATCGAAGAACGCTGCAATTACCGCATCCTCGGCTGGTTCGAGAACGGATTCCGTCACATCTCCAACCGGCTGCGGCCGATTCATTGGCCAGCCGACATGACGGGCATGAAGATTCGCGTGCTGCCGAGCGAGATCCAGAAGCGCACTTTCGAGCTGCTCGGCGCGGTGGCCATGCGCATGGATCTGACCGAGGCCATTGCCATGATCAAGGCCGGCACGCTCGACGCGCAGGAAAACCCGCTCGCCAATACCGTCACCTATGGCGTGCATAATTTCCACAAGTTCCACACGCTCACCTCGCATTTTTACATCTCGCGCCCGATCTTCCTGCATCGCCCGTCGTTCGACGGCTGGCCGGACGATCTTCAGCGCGCGATGCGGGCGGCGGTGACGGAAGCGGTCACCTACCAGCGCCGGCTCGCGGAAGAGGAGCACACGCAGTCGCGCAAGATCATCGAACAGGCCGGCTGCGAGATCGTCGAATTGACGCCCGCGGAGCACGCCGCTTTCGTCGCGGCGGTGCAGCCGCTCTTGGCCGATGCCAAGAAGATGTATGGCGCGGAAATGTTCGCGCTGCTGGGGAAGGCGTAACGGCTGCCGTACCGGGCGAGCGCCATAAGCGCGTCTACGCGCGTCTTCGACTCGCTATGGCGCGAGGCCCGGAATCCATAGCCCGCAGCCTAGCGAGAGCACACGGCGTAAGGGTCCCCGCCTTCGCGGGGACGACAAACGAGAGTTACGCCCGCGCCAGCCGCAGCCGCTGCCGCGCGACCAGCGTGCCCACGATCATCAGATTGATGAGGTTCGTCCCGATCCCGGCGGCGAAGGCCGGCGCGTAATAACCGAAATGATCGTAAAGCAGGCCGGCGAGCCAGCCGCCGAGCGCCATGCCGCCGCCGCTGAACAACAGGAGCGTCGGGATGCGCCACGACGCTTCCGAGGCCGGAAACAGTTCGCGCAGCGCCAGCACATAGGCCGGGATGATGCCGGAAAAGCCGAGGCCGAAGGCGGCCGCCACGGTGAACAGGCCTGCCTCGTTCTGCGTGAACAGGAAGGCCAGCATGGCGGAAGCCTGCCAGGCCGAACCGATCAGCACGGTGGACAGTCCGCCGATGCGGTCGGAGATCGCGCCCCAGATCTGCCGGCTCAGAAAAGCCGTGCCGAGCAGGACCGACAGCATGACCGCGCCGACCGAGCGGGCGATGCCGAGATCGCTGCAGAAGGCGACCAGGTGGCCCTGCGGCATCGCCATCGGTATGCAGCACAGCACGGCGGCCGCGCACATCATCGCGAACACCATATTGGCGGGCAGGCCGAGCACGGGGGCGTGGCCGGCCGCGCTTTGCACGCCAGCGGTGGGCCTGATGTCCTCCGGCGGACGGCGGAAATAGATCGCCGCCAGCGGCACGATCACCACGATTTCCGCGAGCGCATACCAGAGCATGGTCTGCCGCCAGCCGAAGCCGGCAATGGCGCGCTCGAAGACCGGCGGCCACATCGCACCCGCGAGATAGCTGCCGCTCGAGATCAGCGCGAGCGCCGAACCGCGCCGGCGGTCGAACCACCGGCTGACATAGATGTAGAGCGGCGCATTGATTCCTCCGAGACCGACCAGGCCGATGAAAAGGCCATGCCCCAGCCACAGCGGCCAGGGCGGCCCGAAGGTCGAGACCGAAAGGCCGATCCCGATCATCAGCGCGCCGAACATCACGGTCCAGCGCGTGCCGATCCGGTCGGCGATCTGGCCCATCATGATTCCGCCGACGCCCGAGCCGAGCCAGGCCAGCGATGCCGCGAGGGCCGGGGTCGAGCGCGAGCCGCCGATCTCGGCGGCGATGTCCTTGAGCGCGACGGCGATGATCCAGGCCGAGCCGAAGGCCATCAGCATGGCGACAAGCGCCACGCCGGCGACGATCCAGGAAGCTCGGCTTTCGACGGAAGCGTAGGATGATGGCGGCATGGCGGGGTCCCGGCTGGCATTCTCTTGTATAGCCCGGACCGGAATTGACCAGCCGCAGCCGTGCGTGAGCATTGCCGCATTTTTGTCATGCATGCGGACCCGTTCCAAGAATGACGGCGGATTGTGCGTTGCGCCAAAATGCGCGGAGCCGGTCCGGCCGGCAATTTCCTTCCCCCTGACCCGCGGAGAACGAAATTGACCACAGGCCTTTGAGGTGTCACGCTTTATTTAGTTTCACCGGCTTTGCCTCGCGCCGTTCCAGCCTATATGTATGGGGTGCGGGCGGCGCACTCTCATGCCCCGGCAATTGCCCAAGGCCAGCCATGACGCTCCGATCCGTCAGCCTCGACGACAAATACGACCTGAACCAGCCACAGGTGCTGGTCACGGGCTATCACGCCCTCATCCGGGCGTTGCTGATGCAGAAGGAACGCGACCGGCGCGCCGGCCTGAACACCGCGGGCTACGTGACCGGCTATCGCGGCTCGCCGCTCGGCGGCCTCGACCAGCAGATGATGCGCGCCGGCCGCCAGCTCAGCGCGGCCGATATCAAGTTCCAGCCCGGCATCAACGAGGAACTGGCGGCGACCGCCCTGTGGGGCAGCCAGCAGGCCGAACTGCGCGGCGAAGGCAAGTTCGATGGCGTATTCGGCATGTGGTACGGCAAGGGCCCGGGCGTCGATCGTTCCGGCGACGTCTTCCGCCACGCCAATATGGCCGGCACGTCGAAGCACGGCGGCGTGCTCGCTTTGATGGGCGACGACCATACCGCCGAGTCGTCCACCACCGCGCACCAGTCGGAATTCCATTTCGTCGACGTGATGATGCCGATCCTCAACCCGGCCGGGGTGCAGGAGATCGTCGATTACGCGCTCTATGGCTGGGCCATGTCGCGCTACACCTCGACCTGGACCGCGCTGAAATGCATGCACGAGACGGTGGAGTCGACCGGCATCGTCGACGGCCGCCTGGAGCGCGTTGAGATCGTCACGCCGACCGATTTCGTGATGCCGGAAGGCGGGCTCAACATCCGGCTCGTCGACACCATTCTCGGGCAGGAAGCGCGTCTGCACGATTACAAGCGCGACGCCATGCTCGCCTTCGTGCGCGCGAACAGGCTCAACAGGATCGTCACGTCGGGCGGGCGCAATCCGAAAATCGGCATCATCACCACCGGCAAGGCCTATCTCGACGTGCGCCAGGCCTTCGACGAGCTCGGCATCGACGAGCTCAGGTGCAACGATCTCGGGATCAGGCTGTTCAAGGTCGGCTGCGTGTGGCCGATCCCGCGCCAGGAACTCATCGATTTCGCGCAGGGCCTCGATCTCATCATCGTGGTCGAGGAAAAGCGCTCGCTCATCGAAGTGCAAGTACGCGAGGAGCTTTACGGCACCGTCAACCAGCCGATCTGCATCGGCAAGAAGGACGAGCATGGCAACTGGCTGTTCCCGGTCAAGGGCGCGCTCGATCCCAACGACGTCGCGATCTGCATCGGCGAACGCATCCTCAGGCATGTCGGCGCGAACGACGAGATCGCCGCCCATGTCGCGCGGCTGAAGGCGGCGCAGCGCGCGGTGAATGAGACGGTCGAGATCGCGCAGCGCGTTCCCTATTTCTGCTCCGGCTGCCCGCACAATACCTCGACCCGCGTGCCGGACGGCAGCCGCGCCTATGCCGGCATCGGCTGCCACTTCATGTCGCAATGGATGGACCGCAAGACGCTGGGCTTCACCCAGATGGGCGGGGAGGGCGCCAACTGGATCGGCGAGGCGCCGTTCTCCAAGCGCCCGCACGTGTTCCAGAACCTCGGCGACGGCACCTACAACCACTCCGGCTATCTCGCCATCCGCGCCGCGATCGCGTCCGGCGTGACCATGACGTACAAGATCCTCTACAACGACGCGGTCGCGATGACCGGCGGTCAGCAGCACGACGGCGGCCTCACGGTGCCGCAGATCGCGGCGCAGGTGGCTGCCGAGGGCGCCAAGCGTGTGGTCGTGGTCACCGACGAGCCGTGGAAATACCCGAAGGACACCGAGTGGCCGCGCGGGCTCACGGTGCATCACCGCGACGAACTCGATGCCGTGCAGCGCGAACTCGCGACCGTGCCGGGCGTCAGCGTCCTGATCTACGACCAGACCTGCGCCGCCGAGAAGCGGCGCCGGCGCAAGCGCGGCACTTTCCCGGATCCCGACAAGCGGGTGGTGATCAACGATCTGGTCTGCGAGGGCTGCGGCGATTGCGGCTTGAAGTCGAACTGCGTGTCGGTGCAGCCGTTGCAGACCGAGTGGGGCCGCAAGCGCACCATCGACCAGTCGAGCTGCAACAAGGACTTCTCCTGCCTGAAGGGCTTCTGCCCCTCCTTCGTCACCGTGCACGGCGCGAAGCTGAAGAAGGGCGAGGGGGTGGCCGAGCCGGCGCATTGGGCGCCGCTGCCCGCGCCCGCGGCGCCGCTCTTGAACCACCCGTTCGGCATCATCGTCACCGGCATCGGCGGCACCGGCATCGTCACCATCGGCGCCGTCATCAGCATGGCCGCCCACCTCGACAACAAGGGTGTCGGCGTCATCGACATGGCCGGCCTCGCGCAGAAGGGCGGCGCGGTCCACAGCCACATCCGCATCGCGAATACGCCCGACGAGATTCACGCGATCAGGGTTGCCGCCTCCGGCGCCGACCTCGTTCTCGGCGGCGACATCGTCGTCGCCGGCAACAAGAAGGTGCTCGGCGCCATCAAGCCGGGAAGCACGCGGGTGATCGTCAACACCGCCGAATTCCTGCCCGGCGACTTCACGCGCAACGCCGACTTCTCGTTGCCGACGGAGCGCTTGAAGCGTGCCGTCGCCGGTGCCGCCGGGGCCGCCAACACCCATTTCGTCGACGCCAGCCGGCTGGCGACCGCGCTTCTGGGCAATTCCATCGGCGCCAATATGTTCATGCTGGGCTATGCCTATCAGCTCGGCGCGCTGCCCTTGTCGGCGGAGGCGGTCGAGAAGGCGATCGAGCTGAACGGCGAAGCCGTGCCGATGAATCTGGCCGCCTTCCGCTACGGCCGGCGCGCCGCGATCGACCCGGCCGCCGTGCAGGCGCTGGTACAGCCGGAAGGGCCGCAAGCAAATGACGCGCTCCAACTGTCGCAGTCCTTCGCCGAAACGGTCGCACGGCGCGAAGCCTTCCTGACGGCCTATCAGAGCCGCCGCTACGCCCGGCGCTATCGCGCGCTGGTCGAGAAGGTGCGCGCGGCGGAAGCCGAGAAGACGCCCGGGCAAACCGCGCTCGCCGAGGCGGTCGCGCGCTACCTGTTCAAGCTGATGGCCTACAAGGACGAATACGAGGTGGCGCGGCTCTACACCGACACGTCCTTCATCGACCGGGTGAAGTCGGGTTTCGACGGCGATCTCCGATTCGAGTTTCACCTGGCGCCGCCGCTGCTCGCCAAGACCGACCCGCTCACCGGCGAGCCGAAAAAGATGACCTTCGGTCCCTGGATGCTGAAGGTCTTCGCGGTGCTCAAGAAATTCCGCTTCCTGCGCGGCACCCCGCTCGATCCCTTCGGCTACAGCCAAGAGCGCCGCGGCGAGCGCCAGCTGATCGCGGACTACGAAAGCCTGCTCGCCACCCTCATGGCGGAATTGACGCCGGATAATCACGCGGCCGCCGTGGCGCTCGCCTCGATTCCGGAAAAAATCCGCGGCTACGGCCCGGTCAAGCAGCGGCATCTCGCGGTCGCGAAGGCTGAAGAAGCCGCCCTACGCGAGCAGTTCCGCGCCGGTACAACCCAGATCCTCAAGGCGGCGGAATAGTCGGCCGCCTGTTGCGACTGATTCCAAACAATTCGTGCGACTAATTGGGCTCCCGCGAAAGGCTTGACCGGCCTTCGGCGGTGTTTTCATATTGAGATAACAAGACCGCATTTGAACATGCGGCGAGGGGAAACACGCGGCCGCATCCGAAACGGATGGGGCGATGGGAGGAACAGGCTGTGGCCTTGCCTGCCGCCGCAATGGCGGAGACATTTCCGAAGCTGTTGATCCGTAATGCGCAGTTGTACGGCTCGCGGCCGGCGATGCGGCACAAGGATCTCGGTATCTGGCAAACCTGGACCTGGAGCCAGACGCTGGAGACGGTGCGCGCCTATGCCGTCGGCCTGAGCCGGCTCGGGCTTAACCGCGGCGACACGATCGCGATCGTCGGGGCCAACCGGCCGAAGCTCTACTGGTCGCTGATGGCGGCGCAGATGCTCGGCGCCATTCCGGTGCCGGTCTATGCCGACGCGGTGGCCGACGAGCTGTCCTTCGTGCTCGCCCATGCCGAGGTGCGCTTCGCCGCGGTCGAGGACCAGGAGCAGGTCGACAAGATCCTGTCGGTGATGGAGCGCGTTCCGCGGCTGGAGCGCATGTTCTACGACGAGCCGCGGGGCCTGCGCGACTACGACCACAGCCGCCTCAACGCGATCGCCGATGTCATCGCCCACGGCCGCAAGGCGCTCGGCGACGATCCGGCGGTCGGCCGCTGGCTCGATGCCGAGATCGAAGCGCTGAAGGGCTCCGATCCCTCGATCATTCTTTACACGTCGGGTACCACCGGCACGTCGAAGGGCGTGGTGCTCTCGCATGCCGGGTCGATCCATGCGGCATCCGACACGGTCGCCTTCGACAAGCTCGACGAAAACGACGTGGCGCTCGCCTATCTTCCGCTCGCCTGGGTCGGCGACCATTATCTCAATTACGCGCAAGGCATGGTGGCCGGCTTCTGCACGGCCTGCCCGGAAAACACCGATACCGCGATGGCCGACCTGCGCGAGATCGGCCCGACCTTCTATTTTGCGCCGCCGCGCACGCTCGAATTGCTGCTGACGCGGATCATGATCCGCATGGAGGACGCCGGCTTCCTCAAGCGCAAGATGTTCGATTATTTCCTCGCCGTGGCGCGCCGCTACGGCGAGCGCATCCTCAACAAGCAATCCGTTCCGCTCATGGGCCGGCTGCTCTATGCGATCGGCAATGTGCTGGTCTACGGCCCGCTCAAGAACGTGCTCGGCTTCACGCGCGTGCGCACGGCCTATACCGCGGGCGAAGCGATCGGTCCCGACCTGTTCGCGTTCTACCGCTCGATCGGCCTCAACCTGAAGCAGCTCTACGGTCAGACCGAGGCGTTTCTCTACGTCACGGCGCAGCCGGACGGCGAAATCTATTCCGATACCGTGGGGCCGGCCTGTCCCAATGTCAGGATCCGCATCGCGGAGAACGGCGAGGTGCTGTTCAAGTCGCCCGGCATGTTCACGGGCTATTTCAAGGACGAGGCCAAGACCGCCGAAGTTCTGACGCCCGACGGCTTCGTGATGACCGGCGACGCGGGATACTTCGACGAGAAGACCGGTCACCTGAAAATCATCGACCGCGCGCGCGACGTGGGCAGGCTCAACGACGGCACGCTGTTCCCGCCGAAATACATCGAGAACAAGCTCAAATTCTATCCCAATATCCGCGAGGCGGTGGCCTTCGGCAACGAGCGGGATTTCGTCGCGGTGATGCTCAATATCGACCTCACGGCGGTCGGAAGCTGGGCCGAGCGCAACAACGTCGTGTACGGCTCCTATCAGGAACTGGCCGGCCATCCGCTCGTCTACGACATGATCGAGAAGCACGTGGCGGACGTGAACCGGTCGCTGGCCGAGGACAAGGTCATGGCGGGCGCGCAGATCAGGCGCTTCCTCATTCTGCACAAGGAGCTCGACGCCGACGACGGCGAGCTCACGCGCACCCAGAAGGTACGGCGCGGATTCATCGCCGAGCGATACGCGCCCTTGGTCACGGCGCTCTATGACGGTTCCACGGAAGCCGACATCGCCACCGAAGTGACGTTCGAGGACGGCCGCAAGGGCGTCATCCGCGCGCGCGTGAAGATCCACGACATGCAGCCGGCGAAGGCATCCGCTGCCGTGGAGAAGGCGGCATGATGTCGTTGCTCTCGCCACGCACTCTCGTCACCTCCCCTTGGAGGGAGGAGGCCGGTTCGCGGAGCGAACCGGGAGGGGGTGAACGTTATTCCTGCTTCACCCCAACCCGGACCGCCTGCGGCGGTCCGACCCTCCCCCTCCAGCGGAGGGCGGGCGCACGTGATGGGGCCATCACATGAGGGCGCCCGGCAACGAACGCGACATCGCCGCGGGCGACGTGCTGCTCTCGGTCGAGAATGTCTCGCTCGCCTTCGGCGGCGTGAAGGCGGTCACCGACGTCTCCTTCGACATCCGCAAGGGCGAAATCCGCGCCATCATCGGCCCGAACGGCGCCGGCAAGACGTCCATGCTCAACGTCATCAACGGCTTCTATCACCCGCAGCAAGGCCGCATCACGTTCAAGGGCAAGACCCGCGCCAAGATGCGGCCCTACGAAGCGGCGGAAGGCGGCATCGCCCGCACCTTCCAGAACGTGGCGCTGTTCCGCGGCATGACCGCGCTCGACAACATCATGGCCGGGCGCACGCTGAAGATGCGCCGCAATATCTGTTGGCAGTTGCTGCGTTACGGCCCGGCGATGCGCGAGGAGGTCGAGCACCGTCTCTTCGTCGAGGAGATCATCGACTTCCTGAAGATCCAGGAGATCCGGCGCACGCCGGTCGGGCGGCTGCCCTACGGATTGCAGAAGCGGGTCGAGCTCGGCCGCGCGCTCGCCATGGAGCCGGAACTCTTGCTGCTCGACGAGCCGATGGCCGGCATGAATATCGAGGAGAAGGAGGACATGTCGCGCTTCATCCTCGACGTGAACGATCATTTCGGAACCACCATCGCGCTGATCGAGCACGACATGGGCGTGGTGATGGATCTGTCCGACCGCGTCGTGGTCCTCGATCACGGCGTCAAGATCGCGGACGGAACGCCGGCCGAGGTGATGAAGGACCAGGCGGTGATCGACGCCTATCTCGGGGTGGCGCATTGAGGGGATGATGACCAAGCGGTTGCCGCATATGCCGACGTCATCATCCGCGCAAGCGGATGATCCAGTAATCCCGGTGTTCGTCGGAACGAACGGCGGTGTTTCGCCGAACCGCTGCGGCGTACTGGATGCCCCGCTTGCGCGGGGCATGACGGCGTTCTCGGGGAAGGCCAGGTAGCATGGACCTCCTCTACAACATCGTCATCGATCCATTCGTGCAGATGGCGCAGGCGCCCGACCTCTTGGCGCAGACGCTGTGGGAGGGGCTGGTCGCCGGCATGCTCTACGCGCTGATCGCGCTCGGCTTCGTGCTCATCTTCAAGGCCTCCGGCGTGTTCAATTTCGCGCAGGGCATCATGGTGGTGTTCGCGGCGCTCACCCTGGTCGGCCTGCACGATGCCGGTGTGCCGGCCTTCCTCGCGCTCGGTCTCGCGATCCTGGTGATGTTCGTGCTCGCCTTCACGGTGGAGCGCGTGGTGCTGCGGCCGCTGGTGAACCAGCCCGATATCATTTTGTTCATGGCGACCTTCGGCATCACCTATTTCCTGATCGGCCTCGGCGAACTGGTGTTCGGCGGCGACCCGAAGGTGATGGTGACCGCGGATCTCTATTTGCCCAAGGGCGCGATCACCTATCATGCGCTCGGCGGCATCGTGCAATTGCAGAAGCTCGACATCGCCGCCGCCATTATCGCCTCGCTGATGGTGGCGGGACTGGCCGTGTTCTTCTCCAAGACCCGCATCGGCCGCGCCTTGCGGGCGGTGGCCGATAGCCATTCGGCCGCCTTGTCGGTCGGCATCTCGCTCGAGCAGATCTGGGTGATCGTCTGGTTCGCCGCCGGGCTGGTGGCGCTGGTCACCGGCATCTTCTGGGGCGCCCGCTCCGACGTCTCCTTCGCGCTGGAGGTGATCGCGCTCAAGGCGCTGCCGGTGCTGATCCTGGGTGGCTTCACCTCGATCCCCGGCGCCATCGTCGGCGGGCTGATCATCGGCATCGGCGAGAAGCTGGCCGAGTTCTACTGGGGGCCGCTGGTGGGCGGCGGGACCGATGCATGGTTCGCCTATGTGATCGCTCTCGTGTTCCTGCTGTTCCGCCCGCAGGGCCTGTTCGGCGAACGTATCATCGAGCGGATTTGAGGGCAGGGCGATGTTTTACCGCGAGGCCGGACAGTTCAAGACCTCCTACGCCAGCGATCAGGCGATCTTTCCGATCGTGCAGGACCGCATCGGCATCGCCGTCATTCTGTTCGTCGCCTTCGTGGTGATCCCGGCGACCGGCAACGACTTTTTGATCAATGCGATGATGATCCCCTTCATGATCTTCTCGCTGGCCGCCATCGGCCTCAACCTGCTCACCGGCTATACCGGCCTGTTGTCGCTCGGGACCGGCGCCTTCATGGGGGTCGGCGCCTACGCCTGCTACAAGCTGACCACGATTTTCCCGGGCGTGAACATCATCGTCTGGGTGGTCGCCTCCGGCTTCTTCGCCGCCGCGGTCGGCGTGGTGTTCGGCCTGCCGTCGCTGCGCATCAAGGGATTCTATCTGGCGATCGCGACGTTGGCGGCGCAGTTCTTCCTGGAATGGTGCTTCATCCGCATCGCCTGGCTTTACAATTACAACATTTCCGGCGCGATCGAGGTGCCGCAGCGCGAATTGTTCGGCATCATCGTCACCGGCCCGCGCGCCACCGCCGAGACGCGCTATTATATCGTGCTGGCGATCGTGGTGGCGATGACGTGGTTTGCCTCCAATCTGGTGCACGGCCGCATCGGGCGCATGTGGATGGCGGTGCGCGACATGGATATCGCGGCCGAACTGATGGGCATCCGCCTGCTGCCGACCAAGCTCCTGGCCTTCGCGGTGTCGTCGTTCTATTGCGGCGTCGCGGGCGCCCTGATGGTGTTCCTCTGGTATGGCGGCGCGGAAGCGAGCGTTTTCAACATCAACCAGAGCTTCACCATCCTGTTCATGATCATCATCGGCGGGCTCGGCAGCCTGCTCGGCTCGTTCCTGGGCGCGGCGCTGATCTTCATTCTGCCGATCCTGCTCCGCTTCGTGCCGGAGTGGATGGGGCTTCATATGCATGCCGCTACCGTCGAGCACGTCACCTTCATGACGGTCGGGGTCTTGATCATTTTCTTCCTGATCGTCGAGCCGGCCGGGCTCGCGCGGCTCTGGCAGATCGGCAAGCAGAAACTGAGGGTGTGGCCGTTTCCGTATTAAAGGTGCAAGATAAGACCAATTTCCGACCGTGGCGAAGGCCGCGGATGCGAAATCGCCCCACGCCACGTGAGGCGAAACCAAAGACCAGAGGCACGCCGCATGCGGCGTGAACCAAAGGGAGGAAGCAAATGAAGGTAAGACAACTGATTGCCGGTCTGGCTTGCGCCGGATTGCTGGGAGCCGCCGTGCTCGCCGGCAAGGCGCAGGCGCAGGACACCATCTACGTGCCGCTGTTCACTTACCGCACCGGCCCGTTCGCCAATTCCGGTATCCCGATCGCCAACGGCATGCACGACTACCTCAGCATGCTCAACGAGCGTGACGGCGGCATCGGCGGCGTCAAACTCAACATCGAGGAGTGCGAGACCGGCTACGACACCAAGAAGGGCGTCGAATGCTGGGAATCGATCAAGGGGAAGAACGCGACGGTCGTCAATCCGTTCTCGACCGGTATCACGCTGCAGCTGATCCCCAAGGCGGCGGTCGACAAGATCCCGGTGCTGTCGATGGCCTATGGCCTGTCGGCCTCGGCGCTCGGAAACGACTTCCCGTGGATCTTCAACCCGCCGGCCACCTATTGGGACGGCATGTCGATGATCATCCGCTACATCGGCGGCAAGGAAGGCGGCCTCAACAAGCTCAAGGGCAAGAAGATCGGCTTCATCTATCTCGATGCCGGTTATGGCCGCGAGCCGATCCCGCTTCTGAACGACCTCGCCAAGGAATACGGCTTCGAGGTGAAGCTCTATCCGGTGGCCGGCAAGGAAATGCAGGATCAGTCGTCGCAATGGCTGTCGGTCCGGCGCGATCGTCCGAACTGGATGATCATGTGGGGCTGGGGCGCCATGAACCCGACCGCGGTGAAGCGCGCGGCCGAGAACGGCTATCCGATGGATCACTTCATCGGCGTGTGGTGGTCGGGCTCCGATGACGACGCCCGCGGCGGCGGCATGCAGGCCAAGGGCTATCTGGCGCTCAACTTCAGCGGCCTCGGCGACAAATATCCGGCCATCCAGGACATCAAGAAATACGTCGTGGACGCCGGCAAGAGCCAGGTCGAGAAGGACAAGTTCGCCGACACCTTCTACAACCGCGGCGTCTTCAACACCGTGCTGGTGGCGGAAGCCATCCGCAATGCGCAGAAGCTCACCGGCAAGAAGGTCGTGAACGGCGAGGATGTCCGCCGCGGCCTGGAGACGCTCAACATCACCGCGGCGCGCTGGAAGGAGCTGGGTTTCCCGGACTTCGGTACGGCGGTCCACGTGACCTGCACCGATCACAACGGCCACAGCCCGGCCTACCTGCAGCAGTGGGACGGCAAGCAGTGGCACCGGGTCTCCGACTGGATCGAGCCGATGAAGGACAAGGTGATGCCGTTGCTCAACGAGGCGGCGGCCGACTACGTCAAGAAGAACGCCGGCTGGCCCAAGCGCAGCGAGCCTTGCGACAAGGCCTCGTAATCGGCCCGCCGAATACGCCCACGACCTCTCCCCGTTCGCGGGGAGAGGTTTTCAGCCCGGAGGTTCGTTGATGTCAGCGGTCGAGCATAGCGGTATGGCGCCTGCTCAGCAGCCCGACCGGATCCTCTCGGTCAAGAACATCGAGGTGATCTACGATCACGTCATCCTGGTGCTCAAGGGCGTGTCGCTCGAGGTGCCGAAAGGCGGCATCGTCGCGCTGCTCGGCGCCAACGGTGCCGGCAAGACCACCACCCTGAAGGCGATCTCGAACCTGCTGCATGCCGAGCGCGGCGACGTCACCAAGGGCTCGATCCTGTTCGACGGCGCCGAAGTGCAGGACCTGTCGCCGAACGAACTGGTGCGGCGCGGCTGCATCCAGGTCATGGAGGGCCGGCACTGCTTCGGCCATCTCACCATCGAGGAGAACCTGCTGACCGGCGCATTTACCCGCCGCGACGGCAGCGCCGCGATCAAGCGCGACATGGACATGGTCTATGGCTATTTCCCGCGCCTCGCCGAGCGCAAGAATTCGCTCGCCGGCTACACTTCCGGCGGCGAGCAGCAGATGTGCGCGATCGGCCGCGCGCTGATGTCGCGCCCGAAGATGATCCTGCTCGACGAGCCCTCGATGGGCCTGGCGCCCCAGATCGTCGAGGAGATTTTCGAGATCGTGCGCGATCTGAACCAGAAGGAAGGCGTCTCCTTCCTGCTCGCCGAGCAGAACACCAATATGGCGCTGCGCTACGCGACCTACGGCTATATTCTGGAGAACGGCCGCGTGGTGATGGACGGCGACGCCCAGTCGCTGGCCGAGAACGAGGACGTCAAGGAGTTCTACCTCGGCGTCTCCGAAGGCCGGCGCAAGAGCTTCCGCGAGGGCAAGCATTATCGGCGCCGGAAGCGGTGGCTGGCGTGAGCCGTCGCCGTTCCGGCTGCGTTCGCGGAGTTTTCCATCGGGCCGCGTTTTGCGCCGATCGGCCGGCGCGCGCCCCCGAATGACATGCGAGATCTGGCGGTAAGCGACTCCATGCCCGACCATTACGACGTCCTCGAAACCCGCCCCCGCGCGCAGCGCGACAGCGAGCAAATGGCGGCGCTGCCGCAGACCATCGCCCATGCGATGCAAGCGCCCGGCTGGGCCAGGCAACTCGCCGGCATCGATGCCGCTTCCGTGAATTCGCGCGCCGCGCTCGCCAAGCTGCCGGTGCTGCGCAAGGCCGACATCGCCGCGTTGCAGAAGGAAGATCCGCCCTTCGGCGGCCTCGCCGTGATCGCGCCCGGCAAGGCGCGGCGCCTGTTGCTGTCGCCTGGCCCGATCTTCGAGCCGGAAGGCGACGGCCGCGACTGGTGGGGCGCGGCGCGCGCGCTCTATGCCGCCGGCTTCCGCGAAGGCGACGTGGTGCACAATTCCTTCGCCTATCACCTCACGCCCGGCGGCTTCATTTTGGAATCGGGCGCGCATGCGCTCGGCTGCGCGGTCATTCCCGGCGGCGTCGGCAATACCGAGCAGCAGCTCGAGGCGATCGCGCATTACAAGCCGTCGCGCTATGTCGGCACGCCCGACTTCCTCAAGATCCTGCTCGACACCGCCGAGAAGAGCGGCAAGGACGCCTCCTCGATCAGGCGCGGGCTGGTGTCGGGCGCGGCGTTGCCGGCCTCGCTGCGCGACGAGCTCGGCCGCCGCGGCGTCGCCGTGCTGCAATGCTATGCCACTGCCGAACTGGGCGTGATCGCCTATGAGAGCGAGGCCCGCGAAGGCATGATCGTCAACGAGCATGTCATCGTGGAAATCGTGCGCCCCGGCACCGGCGATCCGGTTGCCGACGGCGAGGTGGGCGAGGTGGTGGTGACCTCGTTCAATCCCGACTACCCGATGATCCGGCTCGCGACCGGCGATCTGTCGGCGATCATGCCGGGCACCTCGCCATGCGGACGCACGAACATCCGCATCAAGGGCTGGATGGGCCGCGCCGACCAGACCGCCAAGGTCAAGGGCATGTTCGTGCATCCGAAGCAGGTCGCCGAAGTGGGCGCGCGCCATCCCGAGCTCGGGCGGCTTCGGCTCGTGGTCGGCCGCGCGGCCGAACAGGACTTTATGACGCTGATGGCCGAATGCGCCGCGCCCGATGCCGCGCTCGAAGCCGCCGTCGCGGCGAGCTTGCAAGCGGTGACCAAGCTCAAGGGCGCGGTGAAGCTGGTCGCGCCCGGTTCATTGCCGAACGACGGCAAGGTGATCGCCGACGAGCGGCCGGTGGGGTAGCACCGCGCCGCACGCGGGGCGCCATCCCTCCCCACCACTCGCAAATGCTCGCGGGGGCGAGAAGAAGTCACCTTGACCCCGCGCCGCATTTGCTCCTGATTGCGCCCCATGACCGACGCTCCCCATCTCCCGCCCGGCCATCCGGCCATACCGCCACGCCGCATCGGCGTGCTTCTGGTCAATCTCGGCACGCCCGATGCCACCGATTACTGGTCCATGCGCCGCTATCTGAAGGAGTTTCTCTCCGACCGCCGGGTGATCGAGGAGCATCCGGTCAAGTGGTGGCTGATCCTCAATCTCATCATCTTGACCGTGCGCCCGGGCCGGAAGGGCCGCGACTACGCCAAGATCTGGAACCGTGAGCGCAACGAGTCCTTCCTCAAGACGATCACGCGCTCGCAATCCGAAAAGCTTTCCGCCGCGCTCGCGGCCGATCCGCGCATCCTGGTCGATTGGGCCATGCGCTATGGCAATCCGTCGATCGCCTCGCGCCTCGATGCGATGCAGGCCGCCGGCTGCGACCGCATCCTGCTGGTGCCGCTTTATCCGCAATACGCCGCCGCCACCACCGCCACCGTCTGCGACAAGGCCTTCGACGCGCTCGGCCGCATGCGCTGGCAGCCGGCCTTGCGCGTGGCGCCCGCCTGGTTCGACCGGCCCGCTTATATCGAGGCCATCGCTTCCTCGCTCGAAGCGGGACTGGCCAGGCTTTCCTTCAAGCCGGACGTCGTCATCGCCTCTTTCCACGGCATGCCGGAAGACTATCTGCGCAAAGGCGATCCCTATTACTGCCAATGCGCGGCCACCACGCGGCTCCTGCGCGCGCGGCTGAAGCTGGACGACAGCCAGTTGCTGATGACGTTCCAGTCACGCTTCGGTACGGCCGAATGGCTCAAGCCCTACACCGATGCCACCGTGAAGAGCCTGGCGGAACGCGGGGTGAAGAACCTGGCCGTCATCACGCCCGGATTTGCCGCCGATTGCCTGGAGACGCTGGAAGAGATCGCCATGGAGAATGCCGAGATCTTCAAGCATGCCGGCGGCGAGAATTTCGCGCATATCCCCTGTCTCAACGACTCGCCCGCCGGCATGGCGGTGATCCATGACGTGGTGACGCGCGAATTGATGGGGTGGGTGTGATGCATCGACGCCGTCATCCCGGCACCGCAGCCCTCATCCCGGCCGAGCGCATGAGCGTGCGAGCCGGGAACCATTGCTCCGCGTCCTCTCG
>Ga0182748_1001258_pt1 | contig 25168 bp, 23 predicted proteins | sample eDN3rd37CKraftOP_FD_128877 | JGI IMG/M metagenome (GOLD analysis project Ga0182748, IMG submission 128877) | Enriched Organic Plus compost microbial communities from Emeryville, California, USA - eDNA 3rd pass 37_C Kraft OP (version 2) (version 2) ...
GCATGACCGGGCGCTGGAAAACGATGGCGCGTTTTGTCGGCGGCGCCGCCTCGCGTCCGCCCCAGGCGATGCGGCCGCGCGTGGGCGCCAGGAGGCCCATGGCCACGCGCAGCAGCGTGGTCTTTCCGGACCCGTTCGGCCCGATCAAGATCGTCGGCGCGCCGGCCGCGATCGTCACCGAGACATCGTCGAGGATCGTCACCGTGCCGGCGACGACCTTCACTTCTGCGAGCATGACGGGCAGGTCGGAGGCGGATGCGCGCATGGATCTCATCCCGCGTAGCGTTCGCCGGCACGCCGCGCGATCCAGGCCAGGGCGTTGATCGCGATGACGATGGTGATCAAGATCATGCCCAGCCCGATGGCCAGCGGCAGGTCGCCTTTCGAGGTCTCGAGCGCGATCGCCGTGGTCATGGTGCGGGTGAAGCCGTCGATATTCCCGCCCACGATGATGATGGCGCCGACCTCGGCCGCCGCCCGCCCGAAACCGGCGAGAAACGCCGTGACGAGCGAAAATCGCGCGTCCCAGACCAGGGTCGCCACCCGCCGCACCGGGCCGACGGCCATGGCGGCGAGCTCGTCGCGGTAGTCCACCCACAGGTCCTCGATGGTCTGCCGCGTCAGCGCCGCGATGATGGGGGCGACCATCACGGTTTGGGCGACGACCATGGCCTGCGGCGTGAACAAGAGCCCCCACGAGCCGAGCGGCCCGGAGCGGGAGAGCAGGAGGAATATGGCGAGGCCGACCACCACCGGCGGCAGGCCCATCATCGCATTGAGCAGGATGGTGACCGCCTCCCGGCCCGGAAATCGCACCAGCGCCAAGGCCGCGCCGGCCGGAACCCCGATCACGGTCGCGAACAGCACCGCGCTGATGCTGACCAGGAGCGAGAGCTGCACGATGGCGTAGAGCCCGGGGTCGCCGGTCAGCACCATCTGCAATGCGGATTCATTCCCGGTCATGGCGCGTTCGAGGTCGATTGGGCCGACGGATGCCGGTGTCTGGATGGCGCGTTTCCGCCGCGGCGGCAGGCTCATTATTGCGCGCTAATTCCCAATACGGTCAACTTGGAAATTAAAACAAACAAAAGCACAATAAATGCAGGTCAGCTTCGTCTCTTGATACGGCCCGAAATCGCCGGCCGGTCGGCGGCGCCGCGCGCGCGCGGCGAAGGCCTGGACGGCCGCTCCGCTGCGGCCGCCCGCTGCGCCAGGCGCAACCTCTATGGGCTTGCAAAATCAGGCGTTCACGCCCATGAGCTAGCGGCGAGCCGGCGGCGGGCCCGCCGCGGGAGGCTGATCCCCCCGCGGTGCGGCAGTCTTGACTTGAAATGGCCCGCGCCGTTTAGAGAGCCGGTCTAGGAGAGGTGGCCGAGTGGCTGAAGGCGCACGCTTGGAAAGCGTGTATACGGGAAACCGTATCGAGGGTTCGAATCCCTCTCTCTCCGCCAGTCCATTCGTCTCAAATTTTCTCCGGTCCGATTTGACGTTTCGAGAATGCCCGCGTTTGGCCGCCTGTTCCGGGCAATCCTCTGGACTCCCGAGTCAGCAGCCTGTGTCACAGACGTTCTCTCCAGGGCCAATTTCTCTCAACCTCTGGACTACGGCGATTTAGTACGGATTTTCCAAACCGCTGTTTTGCATAAGGTTTTTTGCTTTGCCGGCTTTGTACTTTTCGCGGAGCTCTTGGGAAACGGAGATGGGAGAACATAAAATCCCACCGTTGGTTTTCCTTCGCTCTTCGGCGGTTTCAGTACGGGCGTAATGTGCAACGTGGCTGATCGCGCTGTATCCCGATGCGACGATCGGGCGACTCGGGCAGCCTCCGGAATACCGTATCTATCCTCACTCCTGATCGACAAACTTCCCGAAACTTTTGAGGGCTGGAATAAGCTGATTGTCAGCGTATACACAGCCCGTGCGCTCGATCTCGCGCTGACGCTCCTTGCCGCTCTGCGACGGTGAGTGCCCGTCTCCGACCGCCAATCGGGCCAGCATAGGCTCATATCCCGGGCGCCACGCTTGCGCCGAAGGAAAGATGGACCGGAGCGACGCCAAGATTGACATGCCGGCATAGTCGAGATCGCCCCAAAAAAACACCGCGATGTCTGTGTCAGAAAACAGAGCTTGCTCAAATACCGCGATCGCCTCCTGGCCACTTGTACGAGAGTAATAGATGCTACAACCGCTCGGCTTGCGCAGCCGGGCCGCCGCGCCCCGAAAGCCGCTCGAAAAGATGAGTGCCAGGTCGGGCGGATCGCTGCGACGTTTGAGGCGCTCGAAGGCCACATGATTCTCAACGAATAGAAAAGCCGTGGGCACGGTTGCGACATGCACGTTGAGAACTATGGGCTGCTCCGGGAAAGGACATTCGTCGCAATTCAGCAAGGCCGCAACAACGTCGGCGCGACCATCAAGTATCTTGGACAATCCCCAGAACACCCGTGACGAAACTTCCCGCAACAGAAGCGGCTCGTGTGCTATGTCGCGGACCGACAAAAACCGCGAAAACACTTCCTCGATAGACCGCCCGCTGATTTCGATTGGGGTGCCAGCCAACTTGGCCAAGCCAGCTTCGGGAAGGCCCAGATTCGCCTCCGTAAGAAGCGCGCGCCATTGCATAGCGTAAGATGGGCTCTTCCGTGGCCGCCGCAAGCGCCGCCGGATGAAGTCCTCGACCGACTCGGGCCATCGAAAATCAAGGTATGGTTCGCGTTCCTCGCGGGCACCGTGTCTGCGGTGCTTACGGTAATCAAGGCTCGCCCACCCCGCAGATACGATTCTCTCGATGGAGGCCCATGCGACCGCTCGGGCCGCAAGGCTTTCCGCGAGATGGATTTCGGGGGCCATCTCAGAATCGAGATTGATTCGGATCGACTGGGTGCGCTCGGCGGCAGGCTGCACATCGAGGCGATCGATCACTCGCGCACAGATGCGGCGGATGAGAGGCTCGTCAAGCGCCGTCTCGGGGTTCATGACGGCATGTTGCGAAAGACTCATGAGCCACCGGACTGCGCCGCCCTCACCGTGTCGGCGGAAACCACGCGTGCGGCAGGCTCACCTTTTTCGAATGTCGCGGCTGCGGTTGTCGACACGGCGGCGCGATGGTCTTCATAGAGTGCACGCACGCGCGCCTGATCAAGATTGATGACATTCACGTCGGAACAGTCGCCGCTCGGCGTCTTGTAACGGGAGAAGTTGATGCGCGTATCGAATTCATCGAGAACGGCAGCCATCGAGCGCGTTGGTGCCGCACATACGATCTGCAAGCCAAGGTCCTTCAGAAAACTAAGGACGCGCCGCGTGCGCGCCTCGTCCATCGTGGCAAACACCTCATCCATGAAAATCGAGCGGAAGTGCGCTTTCTTTTGTTGCGAGAAGATTTTGAATGCGGATGCCATGACGGCGACGCGAATGACGTAAACGGGCGTCTCGGCTTCGCCGCCGGACCCGGTGCCCCACTCGGACAGGGCGACGGAATCCTGGTCACGGCGCGCCAAAAAATCGTAGGTGCGGTAGTTGCGATAATCGGCAATGCGTCGAAGTTCGATCAGGGCCCGTTCGCTGTCTCTCTCGTCGAGCAACAGGTCGCGCACGCGCAACAGAGTATCGCGTTCCGTCGGCGAGAACTCCGTTGAATTAAAGAGGTCGAGAGCGCCCTTACGCGTTTCGGCGAGGCTGCGAATTTTACGGAAGAGATCAAGATAATCGGCATATTCTGGTCTCATCGAACTGATGAGGCGGAAACTGTCTCCGCCAAAATTGATACGCTCAAGATTGGTGTTGAGGGCCAGGATCGTGTCGTCACGCCCCTCGACGTTACTCAAGATGGTAGAGCAGAAGTCAGTTGTGAAGGACGACGTGAAACTGCGCTCGGCAAGATCGCATTCTCGGCGCCGCTCCGGCAGACCGGTATCACGCTGCGATCGAATCTGCTCGCGAATTTGCCGCCATGTATCATCCATCCAGAACAATGCGACGTCGGCTGGCAAGCGCGGATCATATGCAAAGTGCTGGACCTGCAATTGCTGAAAATCAAGCGCGTCGGGCTTGTAGACCTCCAGCTTCAAAAGCACGTCGTTAACCGCGGTCGTTGCTGTAGTGATATTGTCGCGGCTTCGGCCATTGTACGTGTCAACGGAGCGAAGGTCGTTAAGCTCCTTGTCAAAGCGTTTTTCCCAATCTTCCTTGTTGAGAAATGCACGCGCGATCAAGTCGCGGTGCTGCTTCTTGGCGCTCTCCGCGCGGGGTTCTAGTTCCGAAAGCTCCAAGCGGAGCGCTTCGATCTCCGCATCCAGCCCTTTGATGGCACCCTGCAACTCGCCCTTGCCAATGTTAAGCGCTTGAACCTTGTTTCTCAGGCCTTTCAGCTTGTGCTCGATTTCTTTGGCGCTCTCGATGAGGCTGGCCACGCCCGAGAGGTCAAGACCGGCCAGCTCGTCTGCCGCCATTCGGCGAAGGGTCGCGGCCTCATCGAACAAGCGAGGATCATCCGCCGTGAGGAGAATCGCAGGAGGGCTCGCGACGGCCGTCGCCTTCCCGAGCATGGTCTTGCGGGCTTGTAGAGCAGCGACTTCTCTCTCAAGCTCCTCAGCGCGGCGCAACAGAGCCGCCCTTTGTTTGCGCCGGATTTCGGCGCCAAAGACGAGGTCCTCTTCGGGCAGACGGCGCTGTTGGTACCGGTAGCCTTGGGTCGACCAGCCGTCCCGCATGACGCCGCTGCGCGTATTCTTCAGCGTCGTGGTGTCGTTCACCATGACGGTGCGGCCATAGCGGGCTTTCAGATAACCCTCGGCTTCCTTGTCCTTGTTGACGGCAATGATGTGCACGATCGAATCGTCGTCGATGCGTGGCCGGTCTTCCATCGCGAGCGACAATTGCGGCACCGAAATGTCGCCCCGGCGCCCCGGATTGTCGCGGCGGAACGCCTTGGCCAGCGCAACGACTTGGGTCTCGTAGTTTCGATCATAGAGAATCGTGAAGCGGTCGCGCCCGAGATAGCCTTCGATCGCAGATTGCCATTCGGGCTTGGTGACTTCAACGACATCGCATAGGACGCGCGACTTACATTGCGGCAACTGCGCGCGCAGCAAAGGAAGGAAATGCTCGACCGTCTCGGGATATTCGATCTGGCCGACTTTGAGCTTTTCAACGCGTCGCAAGATACCTCTCGCCTCTTCAGCCCTCGCATCACAGGCTGCGTCTGCGAGCCGAAACGCACGATTGAAGGCACCGCGCAGGCCCGCCTCGCCATTCACGGCCTGACCCCAGTCTTGGGTCAAGACGGTTCGCATGGCGGCGCAGGTCTCGCTCATGGTCCTGAGCGGCGCGTCGCCGATGCCGTCGCGAACCGCTTCGATAGCTGCACTGAGCGCGGCGAGTGAAACCGTCGAAAACTGCTCGCGCAATTTCATTGCGATTGACCGGCAATTCTCCAAATCCGGTACAGCAGCGATTACACCCTCCATATAAGCCAGGTCGTGACCGGCGCTCTTGAACGCGACTTCCGCGCTATCAATCCTAGCCAAGATCGCTGCCATGTCCCGATCTTGCTCGGCGATCAATGCCTCAAGTTTGGTCTTGGTGGCAAAGACGTCGTCCTTAGCGATGCGGGCCTGCAACTCGCCATGCTGCGCTTCGAGCTGTTCGGCAAGGTCATTCTTTTCCGTGATTTGCTTTTCGATCTCGCCCAATTCACTAGCACGCTTCGCGCGCGTAGATTCTTTTGCTGCAACGCTATCTGTGACCTCGCGCGCACGACGCACTTCGATCAACGCGCGCGCCATCCGCTCCTGCATAAAGGCATCAAAAGCCGTACGTAGATCGGCCTCGGCGCCTTCGAGGCGAACGATATTGGTCTCCATGCGCGCGGCTTCGGTTTTCAACCGGTTGACCTCGCGAATGGTTTCCATCAACCGCTGAATAAGCGCATCGTTATCGACGCTGTCGAGTATCTCTTCGCGAATGAGGCCGTCAATGTCGTTGGGCTGCCGGTACGCAATCGCACTCACGAACGCCTTGATCGCGGCGTCGGCTTCCTCGCGCGAAACCGGCGTGGTGTCTCCTTTGAGAAAGGCATAGAGCATAGCGAGGTACTCCCCGCCCGTCTTGAAATCGCGAACGGCAGCGGTTCCGTAACGCGTACGCAACGCCACGAGAAGCTCGCTTCCTGGCAGCACAGTGCCTCCGGCGGCGATCAAATCGCTGTGACCGATGGCATGTCCCCGGACCAGAATACGAACCAGTTCGCCATTAAGCGTCGCGGTTCGTTCGACATCGCGGTCGAATGCGGCTTCGCCACCGATAATGGCGGTGAAGGGTGTTCCATAAGGGCCGTCGCCCTCGTCCTGCTGCCACGCGACGCAAACATACCCGTGCGCTCCGTTCGGACGCAGGAAGCTGCCCATGCCATTGCTGCCCGTGATGTATGAAGCAATCGTGCGCTTGCTTTTCTTCGCCGACGTGGCGTTTTGTGCCTGTGCGATATTGAATTTCGACTTGCGACTGTCGCCGCCCGCCATGACGGCGACAATCGCGTCAATAAGTGACGTCTTGCCCGAGCCGGTCTCACCGGAAAGCAGGGTGTGTACACCGAACGTATAGTCCATGTTCGGCAGGCCGCCCCAGTGGATTGTTGTGGCTTGAACAATACGCATACGATCCTGACTATCCGGTCATGGGCGGCTTGGGGATGCCGCGCTCCGGCCGTTCTAGAGTGATTATTTGCGCTGAGCGTGTTTCCGAAGATGGCTCGGCACCGTCGGAGGCTGTGTCCGTAGCCCCTTCGTCCGGTTCGAGAGGCGACGCGTCAAACGGCCGGAAAGCAGCTTGTGCGGCGCGCACATTCTGTTCCAGGACGAGAGTCAAGATTTCGGGGCGGATGACGATTACTGCGTCCTCTTCGCCCAGCGCGTCGATCCGGATGTCGATGGCGCCATGTTTCTTGAGCTTCATGAAGAGAGCCTTCTGGTCCGTCTTGGTCTGCGGTAGGCCCAACCCAAAGGTGCTGTTCATGAAAAGGGCCAACTCGCTCAATTTGACGCTGATGCGGCCAGACACATCGACTTTCTTTTCAAGAAGCTGTTCGTCATAGAGCATCCGCAGCGCCAGCAGCGCTGCCGCCAAGGATTGCACAACCGACTGCTTGACCTCTCGGCGCATTTCGAGGTCCTCGTCGGGGTCTACCAAGCCGATATCGCGATGATGCGACGGGATCAGCCGAAAGTGCGGCGGACGTAGCGTGTTCAGGAGTACAACCGGAAACGCGAAGGTGAGATACTCGGAAAGCTCGCCTTCGCAACGCATCGCGACGTCATAGAGGCGCGTGGACTCGCCGCCGTCTGATCGAGCTATGAGCCCCTTGGTCAGGAGCACGCTACAAATCGCGCGGAAATCCTCTTGGCGAATGCCCTTAGTCTTCAACCGCGCTTCGATGTCCTGCATCGTCAAGTCCTCTGGCTGAACCGATAGTTATTCGCCTCAAAGACGCCGTTCGTGCCTCGTTCATTTCTGCGCGTCGCGTCAAGGCGCGTCCCCTCCTTGTCGGCCCGCACGGATTCGACCGCGCACAGGGCGAGCAGAAGCGAGCGAGCATCGTCAACGGGGAGATCGAGGAGATCGATTGCGCCCCCTCGCTTGACCAGGTCTTCGAGTTGCTTGACAACATCTTTCGATGAGACGGCGAAAGCTTCCTCAAGCGCGGTGCTGATGAAAGCGCGCAAACGCTCGTCGCGCGTGGCCGCCGCGCTGTGAAGCTCCACTGGCGTTTCACGGCGTGCCGCTCGTTCGGTGAGAAAGACTTTGCTTGGGTCAATCAGGTCGATTCTGACGGGCAGAAGGCAGCGCAGGATTTCGCGTGTGAGCGCGAGGCGATCTTGAGCGGAGAGGCCTCGAAACAGCGCAGCGATTTCGAGGAAGGAATTGTGCCCGGCCGACTGCAAGCGGATGATCCGCATGATGAGATTGGTAAAGCGGCTGGTAAACTGGCCGACTGCCTGCGTAAGCTCTTCGTGCTTGGTGCGCCGCGTCGAACGGACGATGTCCCGGATGCGCTCGACGATGAACACGTGCGGGGGCGCTCCGTGACCGTCCTCTTCAATGCCCGGGTTGTCGAGAGCAATTTGCTTGTCAATGCTTTTGAGGTCGTCGGGATGCATGGACTCGATTTCATGGGTAAGCCGAATGATCTCGGTCGCGTGATTATGAATGTTGTCGCTGGTCAGATAGCGTTCACCGCGCCGCTGGAAGTCGTCCACGCCCTGAAAGTAGTCCTCAATTGCATCTTTGGACCCGCTATAGCTGCGCGTCAAAAGTTGGCGCTGGTGCTCGTGAAACAGGTCGGCGACTTGACACACGTCCTCGAAAATCGAAGTTGAATATTCAAATGCATCGACCAGATATTCGTGGTTCTTCTCGCGCAAGAAGGATTCCAGGGCGGTGCGGCACGCGCGGATGCTGCGTTGGCGCCCGCTCGACGTTCGCCGCCGTGTTTCGACGAACATCTTGGCAATGCGCTTGCCTTCAATGGTGAAGCGCCAAAGGATCGCAAGGTGCATAGTGTCGGAGTACGACTCGATGATGCCGTAGTGGGTCAATCGGGCGATCAATTTGCGTGCATAATCACGGTCATCGACGGATTGGTCGAGTTCTTCATCTTCGCCCTCGGCGGTACGAGGATCGAGGCGAACGATAAGGTCGCGATTGCGTGCAATCGTGGTGGCGACGATGTCCGTCAGCCGCTCTCGATTCAAGACCAAGTCGTAGTCGGCGCTCGCACCGAGAAGCCGGTCGTAGAGGTCGACCGTCACCTCAAACGCAATACCGCGATGCCGTCCGGTGAACGGGCGGAAGATGTCCTGCGTGACGCGGGAGAAAAAGCGGTCGGTTGCCATCACACGCCAGGGTCGATGCGAGGGAAACCCACCATGCCACGCCTAGAACGTTTAGGGAACAGCCGCTCGCGAGAGATCCGTCTGGCTGTGTTGATTAAGTGGAAATCCCAGGCTGCCGCACTGGCGGGAGTCATATTGAGGTACAGTCACTTTGCAATATTTCATTGAAAATGAGAATTTTCGGCAGTATATTATACCTATGTCTGATACCTCAACCATCAGTAAGGGGCGCCGGCGCTTCGCATCAGTGCTCCGCAAATCCGGCGACATTATTTCGATCGCCGACGTGAGCGACGCATTGTCGCTTACCCGAACGGAAGCGGCCAAGGTTCTTGCCCGCTGGAACAACCAGGGTTGGGTACGCCGCCTGCGCTCGGGCTTTTATGCGCCCGTGCCGATCGCTTCCTCCGGGCAAGAACAGGTCCTGGATGATCCTTGGATCATCGTGCCCGAGCTATTCGGGCCCGCCTGCATCGGCGGTTGGAGTGCCGCTGAGCATTGGGGTTTGACGGAGCAACTCTTCCGCAGCACCTGTGTACTGACCGCGCGGCCGGTGCGCCAAAAAGAACTCACCATCCAAGGACTACCATTCTTGCTCAAGCATGTGCGCGAGAGCGCGCTATTCGGCACGCGCAATGTCTGGCGCGGCAAGGTCCGCGTGCCGGTGACAAGTCCTGCCAAGACCATCATCGACATGCTCGATGATCCGGCCATCGGCGGCGGCATTCGCCACGTCGCTGATTGCCTGCGCGGCTATCTCGCGGGCGAGAGCGCCGATGTCAAAGAGTTGATCGCCACCGCCGACAAACTCGGTAACGGTGCCGTGTTCAAGCGCCTTGGCTTTCTTGCCGAGCGCGAAGGTGGCCAAGAAGCACTGGTCGAAGCCAGCCAGAAGCGTCTCACGCAGGGAAACGCAAAGCTCGATCCCGCTATCCCCTGCCGCAAACTCGTGAAACGCTGGCGGCTATGGGTGCCGGTCAGTTGGACTGGAAAGGCAGTCCCATGATCGACCGCGCCGAGATCCTCGAATTGGCGGGCGAACTCAGCCTGAGGCCCGAAGTGGTCGAGAAAGACTACGTGCTCGGCTGGATGCTGGCGGGGATCGCACGTGACGACGTGCTTGGAAAATCCTGGGTATTCAAAGGCGGCACGTGTCTCAAGAAATGTTTTTTCGAGACCTATCGATTCTCGGAAGATTTGGACTTCACGGTGATAGATGCTGCTCAGCTTGACTACGATTTTCTCAACGAACGCTTCAAGCAAATCGGCGCGTGGCTCTATGACGTGATCGGCATCGAGGTTCCAGTCGATCTGCTACGCTTCGACGTCTACGACACCAAGCGCGGCGGGAGGGCGGGCCAGGGGCGTGTGGCATATCGGGGACCGATGGTGCGCGGTGGGGATCCGCCGCGAATCAAGCTCGATTTGACGGCCGATGAGGTGGTAGTGATGCCGTCGGTGATGCGCCCTGTAGCGCATCCCTATTCAGATGCCCCAGAGGGAGGCATTGAGGCGCGGTGCTATGCCTTCGAGGAAGTGTTTGGAGAAAAAGTGAGGGCGCTGGCGGAGCGCGCCCGCCCGCGTGACCTCTACGATGTCATCAACTTGTTTCGCAATGACGTGTTCACAGCTGCAGCGGCGGTCATCCGCGATGTGGTTCAGCGCAAGTGCGCGTTCAAGGGCATTCCGTTTCCAACTCTGGCCGCGCTCGACCCCTTCAAGGAGGAGTTGGTCGGCGAATGGAAGAATATGCTGGGGCATCAGCTCCCGGCGCTGCCGCCGATCGAGTCCTTCCTCGCGGCGCTTCCGAAATTCTTCGCGTGGCTCGACGGCGCGGCGCGGCCCGCCATTACCGTTGCCCACCCGCTGGCTCGCAACACCGAGGTCGTGCGTGGCCCCGCCGGTCGGCTTGGGCTGGGCGGGCGAAGCACGTCGGCGATCGAGACTATTCGCTTTGCGGCGGCGAACCGGCTGCTCATCGATCTCGATTACCGCGACGAGCAGGGAAGGCGCAGCACGCGGATTATTGAGCCCTACTCGCTGCGACGGACGCAGGCTGGCGATGTTTTGCTCATGGCCGTGCGCGCCGACAACGGGCAGCCGCGCAGCTACCGCATCGATCGCATCCTCGATGCGCGCGCGATCGATCGGACATTTTCCGCGCGGTATCCGGTCGAGCTGACGCCGACGGGGCCCTTGTCTATCCCGCGCACAGGGCGGTAACGCCTTGCTGTCGAATCGCACGGTTGGTCACGTTTGACTTGCGGCAGGCGCGCCCCGCTACTTTTTCCACTCGTCGTCCCAGCGATCCGGCGTCATGGGCATGACCAGATCGTCCGAATTCGTTGCACGTCTTTGCTCCTCACGGTGCATGCCCAAGGACAGATAGATCATTGCCGCCCGCACCATGCGGAACACATGAAGCGTCTTTTCGACGAAATCTTCGCGGCGGACGGAATAGGCTAGGCGGTCTACCCAGGCATCGGCAAATTCGTCCCGGCCAAGGCGGGGCACGAGCATTTCGTGAACCTTCAGATAGCTGTGCTCAAGACAGTTGCGGATGACATGGAGTTCCTGCGCTTCAGGCTCCATTACGTCCTGTAGCTCCGGGTCGAAGAGGTCCTTGGAAAGCCAGAAAAGGCCGCGAAGCGGCCAATTCTCCGATTGCGCAAGGCGAGAGCGGACAATCCTCTTTTCGAGGTCGCGGTTCTCGTACCAGATGGATCTAAAATAGACTTGGTTCGGTTTCACGCCGAGCCTGGCGTAGTCGTTAAGAAAGAATGCCAGTTTGTCAAAGATGGAATAGGCCACGCGGTACGCCACCTTAACCTTCTCCACCGCCAAGCAATAGCTGGGGTAGTCGAGCGTGTTGTAGAGAAGCACGTCTCTGTCGGAAAAGTGCATGTCCGAAGCCTGCATTCCTTCGAAGAGCAGCCACCGGGCAGATGCGAATTCCTGCTTCATCTGATTGAAGAGCCCAATAAGAGTGGGTGGCTCGCCGACCTGCGTCGTGAAGGCCGGGAGCACCAGGATATCGCGTGCGGCGATCGAGTGAGACCCGAGATCATTCAGCGGATTCAGGAACAGGCGGTTCTCCAGCACCCATTTTCGATAGGCGCGCTCTTCCTTCGAGCGACCGGTTTCGTATCCATCCATGCGAATGGATTTGCGGGCGGCATCAATATCAATGGCTGATTCAATCTCCACCTTGATTCTCGCGAAGAACGATTTGACTGGTTTCTCATCATCCTCGCTGTCGTAAACGGCTTCTGGTGAGAGAGCCGCACATAGATTCTCGTGTGCGTACAGCAGAAACGGGGCCCTGTGGCCGTGGTCGTAAAGGGCGCGGGCATAGCAGAGAAGACCGTAAGCGCGATTGCCCAGGGCTTTCCCGAACCGGGAGTTTACCGACAGCGCGCGGCTCCAATTCGGCAGCGCCTCGACAAATCGGCCGAGTGAATTCAACTGATTGCCAAGATTGGTCGCAATCTGACACCGGCGAAGCGGGTCAAGCGCGGCGAACTGCTCGTGCCGCCGCGCCCGGCGCAAGTGCAAAACCTGCTTGAGAAATTCCGGTTGCTCCCAATTCCAAGCGGCCGTTCTGTCTTGATGCTTGATACTTTGGAGATTTCCCCAAGCGTTTGCCCGGAAATATTCGAGCAAAGCGCCGTTGCCCCCGGTCAGCTCGTGCTTGCCAAGCGTATCGCACCATTCAAGCGCTCGAGTGATTCCATCCTCGCGTTTCAAGTCCCCGGAAAGGTCGACCAGCACGCCGATCATTTGCAAGGCGACGTCGTCAGCCCGAGTGGCAATGTCCTGTACTGCCATCAAGCGGTCGAACATATCATTGGCGGACGGGCTCATGCGGGAACTCAACAAGCTGCGAACGTACCGCGCTGATTATCTTGCTGGTGTGCAAGTCTGCCAATACCACACCGAAGATGATCCGCCTGCCGTCGCATGCTGCCAAGCCAAAGCCGCGGCGCTACAGCGCGTCAGTCACGCAGTGCGGTGGTGGGATTGAATTGCCCTGCGGGTGCGGCCTTCAGCTCGGTCGGAATGGGTATCTCGCGCACGGTATGGCGGCGTCTAGTCTAGCCTTAATTCTCGCTTTTGCAGTTCCCAGTCAGCGGGGATCGGCCTTAACAGGTGATCAAGCTGCAGATAGTTCGGCTGCCGACCATCGAGAATCGCCTCGACGATATCGGGGGCGAGTAGGGTCAATCGCAGGATCCGGCAGACGTAGGACTGGTTGATGTTTTCGGCCGCGGCTAGTTCGGTGATGGTGCCGTATACCCCAGTTTCCAACAGCCGGCGCCAGCGGTACGCGCGGGCAACGGCCTTTACCATGGCGCTGTCCATGCGCGCCCGCCTCGGCGTCCACCCGCTAGTACCGTCAGGGGTGACCACGAGCTTGCGGCCGCCACGCTGGCGTAAGCGCAGCGGGATTTGGACGAGGATTGTTCCATCCTTCTCGCTGAGGTTAGCGCCAATCGTCATGCTGCTGCCCTCCGATTGAAGTCGGAATCGGCCGGACTGCGTAATTCATCGACCAGTTTTGTCAGTCCCGCGGTGCGCAGTCGCACATCGAGCCGGTCGAGGTGAACCTCGACGCGCTCGACCAGGAGCTGGACGATGCGCATTTGCTCGGCCGGAAACAGCTCATCCCAAAGCGGATCAAGCCGCTCCAGCGCTTCACGCACCTCGGTTTCAGAAATTTTCTCGATCGACTGCCGTGCTGCCCGCCACGTGCGCACGACGATCTCGGGCGCGCGCAGCAATCCACGTAGTTGGTCAATCACCGCGGTTTCGATTTCGGCTGCCGGCACGCGGCGGATCGGGCATGCGGTGGGGGTGCGCTTCAGGACATCGGTCGAGACGTAGTAGCGGTACTGCTTGCCGTTGCGCCGTGTGTAGGCGGGCGACATGGCAACGCCCGTTGGCCCGAAAATCAGGCCCTTCAGCAGGGCGGGTGTTTGCGCCCGAGTGTTCATCGCCCGCTTTCGCGGACTCTCGCGCAGAATGCCGTGCACGCGATCCCAGAGGGACTGATCGATGATCGCCTGATGTTCGCCCGGATACGCTGTGCCCTTGTGGACCGCTTGGCCGAGGTAAACCCGATTGTTCAGAATTTTGTAGACGTAGCCCTTGTCGACCGGTTTGCCGCCCTTCGTGGTCATGCCTTCCGACCGGAGCGCTACGACCAGCTTGGTCATCGATCCAAGTCGCAGAAAGCGCTGGAACAGCAGGCGCACGGTGGCGGCCTCTGCATCATTGACCACAAGCTTGCGGTCCTGGAGCTGGTAGCCGAGCGGGATCCAGCCGCCCATCCACATGCCCTTCTTGCGGGAGGCGGCAAACTTGTCGCGGATGCGTTCGCCGATCACCTCTCGTTCGAACTGTGCGAATGAAAGGAGAATATTGAGTGTCAGCCGCCCCATGGACGTCGTCGTATTGAACGACTGGGTCACGCTCACGAAAGTGACGTTGTTGCGGTCGAACACCTCGACCAACTTGGCGAAGTCCATCAACGAACGGGACAACCGATCGATCTTGTAGACCACCACCACGTCGACGCGCCCAGCCTCGATGTCGGTGATCAGTCGTTGCAGCGCAGGCCGCTCCAGAGTCCCACCGGAAAAGCCGCCGTCGTCAAACCGATTGGGCAACAGCAGCCAGCCTTCCGCTTTCTGGCTTGCGACGTAGGCCTCGCACGCCTCGCGTTGCGCATCGAGGCTGTTGAACTCCATGTCGAGACCTTCCTCGGTCGACTTGCGAGTGTAGACTGCGCAACGGAGTTTGCGGACGATGGGCTTTTTCATCGTGCCGCCCGCTGGTTCTTGAGGCCAAAGAAAATCAGCCCGTTCCATCGCGTGCCGGTGATCGCGCGGGCGACGGCAGAGAGGGACTTGTACGGGCGCCCCTGATATTCGAAGTCATCGTCGCGCACCGTGACGCAGTGCTCGACACCTTGCCATTCGCGGATTAGGCGCGTGCCTGCGATCGGTCGGTCCTTGGCCGGCTGCCGCCGTCGATTCGGATCGCCACCATCCAGGTCCTCGGCCAAGGCCTCCAAACGCTCGATGGTCTCGGGCTTTAGGCCGCCGTAGGCGAGCTCCTGAATACGGTACGCGAGGCGGTGTTCCAGGAAACGACGGTTGTATGGTGGCGGCTCAGTGTCAAAGAGTTCCCGCCACTGCTCCTTCAGCTTTGGCGTTGGCGTCGATTTCAGGGCGGCCAGTTTGGCCAGCACGGCGTCGGTCATGCTATCGCCTCGCGTTCTCCGTCGTGGCCATGACCGCGTTGGCCGGGCGAGAAGTCGAGGCGAATTTCTCCGAGGTCGCCGGATATAGAGCTTGACCTTCGCGCCCGGAGCCGCATGAGCCCGGCCGCCAAGATTTCGGCGATTTCGTCAAGCCGTTCGGCGGCGGACATGCTGTGGGGATGCAGGGCGTTGGTCATTCGGCGCGGGACCTGGTTTTCCCCAGGCTTCTACTCAGCCATCGCCGCGACCGTCCCAATCCCGCCTTACCGGGGCGCGCAAATCTCGACTCATGCGATTATACCGTGTTAGAACACAACAGGAACGATTCCAATTAGATTCGGAGCCGAGGGCGATGGCCAAGAATCTGAAAAAATTCGTCAATCCGCGCTTTCTCAAGACGGTCGATCTGACCCTGCTGCGGCGCCTCTTCGACCGACATGACAGTCAGCTGCAGGGGGTGGACCTCGGTCTCCTTGATCGCGATCCTGATCGGGCCAGGCAGGCGCTGCTCGATTTTTTTGCGGGACCTGAGCAGAACTACCCGCGCGGACTGGTGGCGGACTTGCATCGGGTCGCGGAGGTCGGTACCCGCGCCGGCATGGACATGCTGCTGGAGCGCGCTCGGGCCATGAACGTGGTGCTCGTTCCGGCGCAGGATGCAGCCGCCGTCGAGCACCGCATTGATCCCAAGCACCTGGCGCTGCGGGCATTCCTCGACCATCCGGCTGTCTTCAACGCAGCATCCGACCTCGTCGCGTTGATGCGGCTGACTTCGCTTGCTGAGTTCGCCGGGCTTGATGAGGGCGTCGAAACTCGCCTCGATGACCAAACACGCAAAGCGTTCGAACAAGCGGCTGCGCGCCTGTTCGAGGCAGACTTGCATGGCAAGTACTGCCGGGTGGGTTGGTACCCAGACGATGATGAGATCAACGTCGTCGTCACGCACGGCACGCCGATCACGACGGTTCCAATCGTGGAGGGAGGGGAGGAGCGCATTATCAGTTTCAGCACGGCCGAGCAGGCGGTGCTGTCCTATTCCGCATCGGCCGGCCGCCTGAAAGTTGGTGGCGTGAGCAAGGCGCGCTGCGCCGATTTCGCTGAGATGTTCGCAGCGATCATGCTGGAGCGTCCTAAGTTCTTCGCTGCTCCGGATGCTCAGAATCTCTACACGCTGGCGCCGGTCGAGGCGGCGGGCTTTGGCTTCACCTTCGATCATGCCTTTGACCCAACCATTCGCCGCGTTCAGATTGTCGAAGCGCAGGCCGATCGGATTACGATCGATCCTCGATCAGGTGAGGAACGGCGCTCCTGGTCGTTGACGATGCGTGACAACAGCAACGCGCTGTTCAGACTCGGTAGCGAGGCACGCCGGATTGTCTTTTCGCAGGATGGTTATCGCCTCAACCATATTGTGTTTCGGGTGCAAATCGAGCCCGAAGGCGAACGGCCTGCGCGCTTGACCGTCAAGCTCAAGCCGCCCGGTTTTGCAATGTTCAAACGTGAGCGCTTCGAGGGTCAGATCATGACGCTCCTGCGGCGCAATGGGCTGTGTCGTGAGCGAGAGCATCGAGACCTTGCTATTGCGGCTCAGTGAGGCGGGCGAACCCGCAACGCTTTGGGGCCGACAGGCCAAGCCACATTTCGGAAGCGAGTTCGAACGTCTGCTCGCACGGCGCATTCTCGTGGAGCAGGCACCGGCGACCGATTGGCCGGTTTGCGCCTCTTGCGAATGCGGAATTGACGCACGCCCGATTCAGACGACCGGGAATCGCCACATCGCGCCTTGTCCGTATGATCATCGCCTCGATGCCAACCTTGACCACGACGATCTCCGCAGCTTTCGAATTGACGGCGAAGGCCTGATCAAGGAAATCGCTGCTGCTTCGGGGATCGCTGACGAACCGGAACCTGTCTTGCCTGGAATCTGGCATCTTGGTCCGCTCGGGTCGAAGCGAGCGGTATTCGGCGCGCTTTCAATCAGCGCCGCCACGCAGCCCGGCCTGATCGTCTCGATGAAAGCGTCGGCACGCGGTCAGCCGATGACTCTTGTTGCGCCGCCGTTGCCGATGTCCGAACGGCAACAGTTCAAGCAGGCGGGAATTCATCTGGTGGCAGTCGGAGATGCCATCGGCCACAACGGCACCGCCTGGGCGCTCAATCCTTCTCGCCTTGCGCCCGAGATCGTAGTTGCGCCGCGCCTCGTGATCGCGCGCTCGGTAAAATCCGTCAGGCTTGATGGCATCGAATACGCCCTATCGGATCAGACGTTCAAACTCCTGTGTCTGTTAGCGGCGCGGGCACGAGGTGACCAGCCGTTTGCTAACACCCGCGACATCGAGCAGGAAATCTGGGGTTCTTCCCTTCATCGCGTTTCTCGCTCGGCGCGAGACGTTGTACGCGAGCTCCGGGAAGCGCTTGTGACTGGCGCATCGGATCCGGACGCCGTTCGCCGGCTCATTGAGAACAAGCGCAACCGGGGCTGGCGGTTGACGCTGGCGGTGGACATGATCGATCTGCGAGCCTGATGCTTTAAGCGCTCCCACACAGCTCCCACGACATCCCCACGCTAAGCCCACCTGGCGGGGAAAGGCGGTCGGCATCCTGCGGTCATCATTCGAGACCGAGGATTCGACCAATGCAATCTCCGATTTCCCGCATCGATCTGCAGACCCTGTTGCATGAGGCCGATGTCGCCGCCCGCCGATTGATCCGCAAGCTAGGTCTTTCCACGGACCATCTCGCCGATTTTCGCCAGGAGCTGCTGGTCGACCTGATCGCCCGCCTGCCGGCGTTCGATCCCAACCGCGGTTCCCTCGGCGCCTTCGCCGGCATCGTCATGACGAACCGGGCCGCGCGTCTCGCCCACAAGGTAAAGCGAGAGCGCCAGCTCTATGGTGCGTTGCCGACCTCGCTGGACGAGACCTTGCCGGACAGCGATGGCGCCACGCGGGGCGACCTCATTTCCGAAGGACAGAGCCTATCAGCTTATTTCGGCCAGCCCGCCGATGGATTCGCCGATGTTGAGCGCCGGCTCGATGTCGAGCGTGGCCTTGGCGCCCTCGATCCGGATGACGCCCGGCTATCCGCGACACTTTCGCGATCGACCATCGATGAACTTGTCGACCGCGGTCATGCAGCGCGCAGCAGCCTCTATCGCCGTGTGAAAAACATCCGGCTTGCCCTGCTCGCTGCCGGTCTGAAGGCCGCCTGAGACGGTTCGGCCCGACTGCGAGTAGGACCCCACCATGATCAGTACCATCACCAAGCTTCCATGCGTCCGTCTCCGGATCGATGAAACCGACCTGTGCGGCTGGATCGGCCAGGCCGCACCGGGAGATGCGCTGGAGTACTACCGCGGCTTCCTCGCCATGGACACGTTTTCCCAAGCCAAGCGCCTGACCGAGCGCGAGCGCGCCGAGCTCATGCGCGTCGCGCGCCGCGCCTGGTGGGCGAGCGAGCAGAAGCTGATCCATCTCGTTCAGCGCCGCCACGGCGCCGACGACTACAGCTATCTCGCAATCGCGCGCTCAAAGCCGAAACAGGCCTCGGCCTCGCTCTCGTCGCTGCTCTTGGCGGAGGTCGCATGATGGCCCGCAACATCCCCAACCCGAGATTTCAGCTCAGCACCAACGAAGAGGTCTCCCGATGACTGCATCCGCTGCAGTGACCGCGCTGCGCAAGCGCCATATCTGGCTCGAAGCGCTGCCCGACACCGTTTCCATCCCGGCGCTCGAAGCACGACAGCGGCCGGCCGCCGACAAGCCGATCGAAGGCGCCACGCTCGACGACATCGCGTTCGCGATGCTCGGGATGGAGGCGGAATTCAACGCCGTCGGCGACCGGCTGCATGCGCTGCGCAAGCTCTACAACCTCGCTCGCCAAGCCGGTGCGCTCGGTTCTGACCGCGCGGTCGATGCGATCTCCGAGGGAGGTCGCTGATGTCGCTGCGCATCATCACCGCCGATCAGCGGCTCGCGGAGGCGCATGCCAAGACCACGATGGCGATCTTCGGGCCCTCGGGCGTCGGCAAGACCTCGCTGCTCAAGACTCTGCCGCCGGCGGAGACGCTTTGCATCGATCTCGAAGCCGGTATGAAGTCAGTCCAAGACTGGCCGGGCGACAGCATCCCGGTGCGCAGCTTCGGTGACGCACTCGACGTCGGCTGCCTGATCGGCGGCGTCAATCCGGCGGCCGACGAGAAGACCTTCTTCTGCGAGAGCCACTATCGGCACCTGGTCGACGTCTATCCCGACCTCGTCCGCATGATCGCGGGCAAGCGCATCATCTTCGTCGACTCGATCACCGACCTGACGCGGCTCGCCATGGTGTGGGCGAAGACGCGGCCCGAGGCGCAGTCGGAGCGGACCGGAAAACCCGACACCCGCGGCGCCTACGGTCTCCTGGCACGGGAAACGATCGGGCTCCTGAAGCACCTGCAGCACGCGCCCGGCCGCACCGTCATCTTCGTCGGCATCCTGGAGCGCATCACCGATGAGTTCAACCGCGTTACCTGGCAGCCGCAGATGGAAGGCGGCAAGGCCGCCCGCGAGCTCCCCGGCATCGTCGACCAGGTGATCTCCATGAGCCGGTTCATGGCGGATGGCGACGCGTGGCGCCACGAGCCCGACCGCGGCGATGTGCGCCGCCTGGTCTGCCAGGCGGCCAACCCCTTCGGCCTGCCCGGCAAGGATCGTTCCGGCCGCCTCGATCTGACCGAGCCGCCCGACCTCAGCGCGCTCATTCGCAAGATCAACCAGCCCAGCAAAGGATGACCACCATGTTCGACATGAACGACGCCGAGCCGCAGAAGAGCGGCGAACTCATTCCCGATGGCACCTTCGCCAAGGTGACGATGAGCATCCGCCCCGGCGGGATCGATGGCCAGAGCGAGATCGATCAGGCGCTGCTCAAGGCGCCGAAGGACCCGTCGAGCGACGTGCGCATGCTCGACTGCGAATTCACTGTGGCGGAGGGACCGCACGCCAAGCGCAAGTTCTGGCAGATGTTCACCGTTCAGGGCGGCAAGGTCGACGAGAACGGCGTCTCGATCGCCTGGAAAATCTCCAAGAGCACCTTCCGCGCCATGATCGACAGCGCGCTCGGGCTCGACCCGCAGGACATGAGCGAGGCGGCCAAGCAGAAGCGCATCCTGCGCGGTCTTGCCGACCTCAACGGCATCACCTTCGTCGCCAAGATCAAGGTCGAGGCGAGCGAGGATGCCCGCTACAGCGATCAGAACCGCCTCGACCGGGTGGTGCTGCCGACCGAGAAGGAATGGAAGCTGGTCATGGACGGCAAGGACGTGCCGGCGAGCCCGAGCCGCTCGCGCGGCGCCGGCAGCAAGGCCGTGGCCGCGCAGCCCGCCTGGACGCAGGGCGCAGCCCCGGGCGGCCAGCCTCCTGCTGCGCAGCGGTCGCCGCAGGCGTCTGGCGCTCCCGCCTGGTCGCAACCGTCATCCGGCGCCGGCGCGCCGGCGGCAAAGCAGCCGGGTCCGGCATGGCTCAACGGCTGAGCCATGACGGACGACGAATGGCAGGCGCACGTCGCGCATGAAGCGGCCAAGGCGATCGGCGAATGGCTCGAAGGAAGAGGACGGCTTCACCAGCCAATCCGCTCTTTGACCATGCCCGAGCTCGAAGCCATGGCGCAGAACGCCATCAGCCGCTTCATCGTGCTGGCGTCGCAGCGGATCGCGGAGGCACCGGACGAGCCCGAGTCGCAGAAGCTCTCGACGCTGCTCATGGGCTGAGAGCCTGTGCGCTCTGCAGTCGAGAGGCGCGCGGATTCTACTACACGCACCAACTGCGCCCCGACCGATACCCGACCTTCGCCTTCTGCTCGCTGCACTGCCTCAACGCCGGCGCCGCAATCGCCAAGAGGAACCACGGCATGATCGACAAGACCGAGCTGGAAACGCACGCGATCAAGGCGGCACGGCGCAATCTTGCGGAGGTGCTGACCGAGCTCGGCTTGATGGCGCCGTTCCACGACCGATCGGCCGACGAGATCGATCGCATCATCGAGGCCTGCGTCGACGGCTTCCAAGCGGCCATGCACCGCGAAACACTCAACGACGACATCCCATTTTGAGGCGTATCATGGACGTCGTCGATCTCAACCACGGCTCCGGATTTGTGTACGGCATCGGCGCGCGCGAGGTGTCCGTCGCGCAGCGCGTCAACACGCTGATCGACGCCGCTCTATTGACGGTACGGCGCGAGCAGCCTGAGCGCGATTACCTTGGTGCTTCGCGGCTGGGAGAGCCTTGCTGCCGCCGGCTCGCCTATGAAATCACCCACACGCCGCCGGATGACGATCACGATCTCGACGGCGCCATGCTGCGGGTGTTCGAAGCCGGGCACCGGTTCGAGGCGCTGTCGATCGAATGGCTGCGCGCCGCGGGATTCGATCTGCGGACGCAACGGCGCGACGGCAGCCAGTTCGGATTTGCGGCGGCCGGCGGGCGGCTGCGCGGCCATATCGACGGCGTGATCGTCGCCGGCCCCGACGTCGGCGTGCCCTGGCCGGCACTATGGGAGCACAAGGCCCTCAACGCGAAATCCTGGAACGACATCGTCAAGCGCGGCCTGCGCATCGCAAAGCCGCTCTATTTCGCGCAGGTCCAGATCTACATGGCCTACATGGAGATCGGCGCCACGCTGTTCAGCACGCTGAACAAGGACAGCCAGGCGCTCCACCACGAGGTGGTCTCGTTCGACCCCGCTGAAGCGCAGGCGCTCTCCGACAAGGCCGTCGACATTCTGCGCGCCGTCGAGGCCGGCGAACTGCCGCCCCGCATCGCCGCGGCCTCGGATTATTACCTCTGCCGTTCCTGCCCCTATGCGCGGCGTTGCTGGGAGGAGTGAGCCATGACCTTCTCACCATCGCCGCTCCAGGCCAAAGCCATCCAGGCCATCAAGGACTGGTTCACGAACCGCACCGCCGTGCAGCAGGTGTTCCGGGTCTTCGGCTATGCCGGCACCGGCAAGACCACCATCACCCGGCATGCCATCGCCGAGCTTGGTCTCGACACCGGCGCAAGCGACGGCGTGCTCTACGCCGCCTTCACCGGCAAGGCGGCGCTGGTGATGACCCGCAAGGGCACGCCAGCCTCGACGATTCATTCCCTGATCTACCGCGTCTCCGAGGCGACGCCGGCGGAGATCGAGAAGGTCAAGGAGGAGATTGCCGATCTCAAGGCAAAGATCGCGTCCATGGGTGCGGCCGAGCGCCTGTTCGCGGAGTCGCAGCTTCGCTCGCTCGAACTGCGGCTGTCCGACATTCACAAGCCGCGCTTTGTGCTGAACGAGCAGTCGATGCTGCGCGAAGCCAAGCTGCTCGTACTCGACGAGGTGTCGATGGTGGGCGATGACATGGCACGCGATCTTCTCGCCTTCGGCAAGCCGATCCTGGTGCTGGGCGACCCCGGTCAGCTGCCGCCGGTCAGGGGCGAAGGCGCCTTCACGCAATGTCGGCCCGACGTGATGCTGACTGAGATTCACCGCCAGGCCGGCGAGAGCGCCATCATTCGCTTGGCCACGCTCGCGCGCGAAAGCAAATCGATTCCCTACGGCGCGCACGACCAATTCGTGTGGAAGATGCGCAGGCTCGATGTGGCGCCAGAACAGATGCTGCGCGGCGGCCAGGTCATCTGCGGCCGCAACGCCACGCGCCTGCAGCTCAACCTCGCCATGAAGCGGGCGTCCGGCTTCGAGGGCATTTATCCGACCGGCCGGGGCGAGAAAATCATCTGCCTCAAGAACCGCAACGATCTCGGCCTCGTCAACGGCATGTTCCTCGATCTCGCCGAAGTGAAGGACGAGGACGAAATCTCGTTCACCGCCGTCGTCACCACCGAGGACGGACAGAAGATCGGCGGCACGAACGGCCCGCGCGAACGCTTCCGCGTCTACAAGGGGTACTTCGATGACCATGTGACGCCCGACCCAGAGCGCGAACGACGCGACCACTGGAAGAAAAAGACCATCATCGAAGCGGTCTGGGGTTGGGCCATCACCTGCCACAAGGCGCAGGGCTCGCAGTGGGAGAACATCATCGTCTACGACGACGGTCTTGGCCGGACGCCTGAGGATCGTGCCCGCTGGCTCTACACCGCCATCACCCGCGCCGAGCGCGGCCTCGTGCTGCTCGATTGAGGCGCCGATGCTCGACCTCAACGACGCCGAACCTGCACGACCCGCTGAGCGGTTTGATCTCGATGAAATCGTCGCGCGGCTGCGTGCGACCGCCGAGCATTGGGTGCCGCGGCATTTTCCAAACGGCCGGCGGGTGGGGGACGAGTGGCGGCTAGCCAACATCCGGGGCGATGCGCCGCGCAAGAACGGCTCCTGCGTGATTGCGCTCACCGGCGAGCACGCCGGGGACTGGATCGATTTTGACGGCGGCGGGGGCGGCGGACCCATCAACACGCTGGAGCACGCCATCCATCGCACCGGTCGCGAGCTGATCAGCTACGCGGCCGATTTGACCAGGACGGGCCCGCAGCCGAAACGCGGCGCCACCAAGCCCTCGTCCAAGCAGGCCGACCAGGCCCGCGAGATCGACCATATCGTCTCGAAGGCTCTACCGATCGCAGGCACGTTGGGCGAACGCTATCTCGCGTCCCGCGGTCTGTCAGCTCTGGACTGCACGGACCTTCTGTTCCATCCCGACCTGACGCATTGGGAGAGCCGGCGCGGCTTCCCCGGCCTGGTCGCGGTGGTGCGGGACGGCAGCGGCAATCGCATCGCGCTTCACCGCACCTATCTCGCCGACGACGGGAGCGCCAAGGCGCCGGTCAATAACCCGCGCAAAATGTTGGCCTCGATTGCCGGCGGCGCCGTGCGTCTTGCCAATCTCACCGACGATCACGTCGTTGGACTCGCCGAGGGCATCGAGACCGCGCTCTCAGTAATGGCGGCCTGCGCACGCCTGCCGGTCTGGGCCACGCTCTCGACCTCCAACCTGGAACAGGTCATTCTGCCCGCCGAAGCGCGGAAGGTCGTGCTTCTTGCCGACCACGATCCCTCCAATGCCGGGGCGCGCGCTGCGGCGGCCGCCGCCGCCCGACTGCACGCCGAGGGCCGGCGGGTCTTCATCGCCATCCCGCCCAAGGAGGGCCATGACTTCAACGACCTGCTGATGCGCGAAGGCGTCGATGCCGTGCGCAAGGTCGTTGAGTCGGCGGTCGAGTGGAACGGCCAGGGCGCTCAAGAAACCATGGCCCTCGTCGTCGACAGCGGCACGCACAGGCCGATCGGTCTGTCGCTGCCCGATCGCGCGCGACCGCAACTGCGCGCCGACAACGGCGATCTCGCCGGTGCGGTCTCGCAGGCATGGCGCATTCTGCTCGCCGCCAACAATCCACCCTGGCTGTTTCGTGCCGCCGGATGCCCGACCTGGGTGGTGCGCGACGACGACGGCCTGCCCATGGCAAAGCCGCTCACCGAGGACCGCTTGCGGCCGGTGCTCGCCCAGCTCGTGGATTGGCGAAAGGTCAATCGCAACGGCGAACTTATTCCCGCCCATCCACCCATGGCGGTGATCAAATCGATCCTCGCCACGCCCGATCCGGCGCTGCCGGTGCTCGCCGGCATCGTCACCACGCCGGTGTTCGGCCGCGATGGCGAGCTCATTACCGCTCCCGGCTACCATGCGGCCGCGCGCCTGCTCTACGATCCGCCCAAGGACTTTGTCCTACCGCCTATAGCCGCCCAACCGACCCCGGCGGACATCACTGCCGCGCGATCATTGCTGCTCGACGATCTCCTGGGCGAGTTTCCGTTCACCGGTGAGGCTGAGCGCGCGCATGCGCTGGCGCTGCTGCTCGTCGGCTTCGTGCGCGCCATGATCGACGGCCCGACCCCGCTGCATCTGGTCGAGAAGCCTACCCAAGGCACCGGCGCGACCCTGATGGTGGATGTGATATCGCTGATCGCGACCGGCTGCCGCGCCAGCGTCATGGTCGAGGGCAGCGACGACGAGGAATGGCGCAAGCGCCTGACCGCCAAAC
>Ga0182748_1001260_pt1 | contig 25155 bp, 20 predicted proteins | sample eDN3rd37CKraftOP_FD_128877 | JGI IMG/M metagenome (GOLD analysis project Ga0182748, IMG submission 128877) | Enriched Organic Plus compost microbial communities from Emeryville, California, USA - eDNA 3rd pass 37_C Kraft OP (version 2) (version 2) ...
ATTGCTTCCAGCGCATCCATGATGCGCCAGACAACCGGATAGGCAGTGCGTGCCGCTCGCATGTTTTAATTCCTGAATATCTGATTGGGAGCTGCCCCAGAAGCCAAATCTGAAGGCAGCTCCTGCAATAATGGCCGGATCAGCCCTGCATGATGGCCTTGAACTTCGAGAACCACTCGCTTTCGTTTTCGACTTGCACCTTTGCCGAAATGCGGATGAGGTGTTTGAAGTCCTCCTCCTTGGTCGGATAGGCCGGATCGTTCACCAGATCGGCGGGCGGGGTCAGGCCCGGCACGACGCCCGGCAGGCCAAGGCCGTCCAGCCAGACCTGCTGCGCATCCTTGGTGAGCGCGAAGTTGATATATTCCTTGGCCCAGTAAAGTTCGTTTTCCGGCAGGCCCTTTGGAATCCACAGGCCGTCCGTGTCGAACTTCGCGCCCTCTTCCGGAACGGTCCAGTCAATCTTGACGCCGTTCTTCTGGGCTTCGCGCGCATTGGTGGAAATGGTGCAGGCGAGATCGATTTCGCCCTTCTGGAACCAGGTAGTGAAATCCGGGTCTTCGCCAAGAAGCGGTTGCTGCTGCTTCACCTTGGCGATGAAATCCCAGGCGGGCTGCATATTGCCCGGAATGTCTTCCAGCTTGCCGCCACCGGCAACCTGCGCCGGGAAGTGGAAGCCGATGCCATCGTTGTAAAGCGCGATGCGGCCCTTGAACTTCGGATCGAGCAGAGCGTGCCACGACTTCGGCGGGCCGTCCGGGAAGGCTTCCGGACGATAGGCCAGCACATAGACATAGCCATAGGTGTTGACGATCGGATAGCCGTCGAGACCAACCGGCTTGGCAAGATCAGTGGTGTTCTTGAGGTTGGACAGGTCCGACAGGTCTTCCGTCACGCCGCGCAATGCCGATTTGGTCGCATTGGTGGTCGTATCCCAGTTGACGTGGATCGGCGGCACCCGCTTCTGCGCGACCGCGGCCCAGAGTTTCGGCTGGATTTCATTGTCTTCCGTCAGGTCGTGACGGATGGAAATGCCGGTCTTGGCGGTAAACGGATCGGACACACCGGCTTTCAGCGCGTCCACCCAGCTGCCGCCCCAGGCGCGCACGATCAGTTCCTTCGGCTTTGCCGGTTCTTCGGCAAAAGCGCGCGACAGGCCGAGCGAGGTCGTGCCTGCGGCTGCGGCCAAAGCGCCCGCGCTTTGCAGGAAGCGGCGGCGGTCGAGGATGAGAAAAGGCTTCTTCAGATTGCTCATTTTGTTTCTCCTGTGGAGTTTCCCCGTAATGTTTCAGTCATGCGGCAAAGACGATGAGATCGCGGGCGTTCCAGCCAAGATGCACGGTTTCACCTTCCGCGAACTGGCTGTGGCCGATGGGATCGTGGTCGAAGACGCGCATCAACACGTCTCCCAAGGCGGGAACCCGTAATTCATAGACGATGCGTTCGCCTTCGAAGATCGCATCCGTTACGATACCTTCAAGCACGGTATCGAGTGCTGCATGTGCTGCGGCGCTGCCGCCAATGCGGATTTGTTCGGCACGGATTGCGCAGGAGACATTCGCGCAGGGCGCAATGCCTCCGCGCCCTTCGCCTGCCGTACCGACCAGTGCCGTTCCCGCATCGACCTGCACGAGATTGCCATCGAGCGACGATGCCTTGCCGGAAATGAAATTGGTGACGCCGATGAAGTTCGCCACAAAGGCATTGGACGGGTTGCGATAGGTTTCGGACGGCTGCGCCATTTGCTGGATTTCACCGCCATCCATCACGATGATTTCGTCGGAGACGACGAGCGCCTCGCGCTGGTCGTGGGTGACATTGATGGTCGTGACGCCCAGTTCCCGCTGGATGCGGCGGAATTCAAGCTGCATCTCCTCGCGCAGCTTGCGGTCGAGCGCTGCAAGGGGTTCATCGAGCAAAAGCAGGTCCGGTTCAAAAACGAGGGCGCGCGCGATGGCGACGCGCTGCTGCTGGCCGCCGGAAAGCTCGTGCACACGCCGACCGCCGAGGCCATTGAGCCGAACGAGATCGAGATAACGTTCAACCCGCTGGGGAATAGAACGCGCATCGAAGCGGCGCATTTTCAGGGGAAAGGCAACGTTTTCAGCCGCCGTCATATGCGGAAAAAGCGCCAGCTTCTGGAAAACCATGCCGATGGAGCGCTTGTGCGGCGGCACGGCGCTGACGGCTTCGCCATTGATGAAAATTTCGCCGATGCTGGGTTTCTGGAAGCCGGCGATAAGACGAAGAAGCGTCGTCTTGCCCGAACCGGACGGCCCAAGGATGGTCAGAAAACGCCCCTTGGCGAGATCGAAAGATGCCGCACGCACAGCATGGAAGCCGTTGTAGATCATGCTGACATCGTTGACCGATACGGCAGCCGGTCCGCTCGCGACTTTACGGCCAGTTGCGGTTTCGGTTGTACTCATCGCTATTTCCCATTTCAGTGAAAGCACGGGCATGTGCTTTCGAAGTAATTTCAATCCTGTTCCGCAATCTGCTGATATTCTTCTTTAGAACATCAGATAGAGGCGAGGTATCCCCCATCGACGGGGATTACCTGTCCCGTGACATAGGATGATGCGGCACTTGCAAGAAACACAACAGCACCGGCCACATCTTCCATTTTGCCGAACCGTCCCTGCGGGATTTTGGCAAGCATCGCCTTCTGCCAGTCGTCGTTTTCGTAAAACACATCCGTCATGGCAGTGCGGAAATAGCCCGGCGCAATGCCGTTGACGCGAATGCCGGAAGGCGCCCATTCGGTCGCCAGAGCATGGGTCAGGCCCATGAGGCCGGATTTGGAGGAACCGTAAGGCGCGGCGGTCGGCACGCCGACATAGGAGGTCAGCGAGCAGAGATTGATGATCGAACCGCCCTTCCCGCTTTCCGTCATGTGGCGGGCAGCGGCCTGCGCGCAGAAGAACGCGCCCTTGAGATTGGTCGATACGATGCGATCCCAGAGCGCCTCGTCCACATCAAGCGACGGGCGGATTTCCTCATAGCCAGCATTGTTGACGAGAATATCGAGCCCGCCGAGCGCTTCCGTCGCACGCGCGACGACGGCGCCGCACGCCGAAACATCGCGCACATCGAGTGAAAGACTTGCAGAGGCGCGGCCATGGGCGGCGATACGGGATGCCGTTTCGGAAAGGTCGTCGGACTTGCGCGCTGTTATGGCGACGTCGGCACCAGCCGAGGCGAGCGCTTCGGCGATGGCCTGTCCCAGTCCCCGGCTCGCACCGGTGACCAGCGCTTTACGCCCGCTGAGGTCGAAAAGCGATAAAACCTGCATCATGTTCCCCTGCGACCTTTGCAAAACAATCCTGTCGCCCGAACTTCTACTTGTTCCGGGTCGAATGTTTAGCAATTTTTTGTGGTCTCCCCAGCATAGGACCATCTTTTTTATATGTTGTCTATACATATATGGACAAAACGGAATTGCAGTCGCGCAGTTCCCATTCGAAGATACCTCGTCGGCAAAGCGCGGCATCCGGGAAGCTCCGGGGAAAAGCAGAAAATGGGCGGCTATCGGGCCTGATTCGGCCCGAATTTCCACGGCTTCGGGGCTGCTTCAGTTTGAAAGCAGCTTTCGGGAGGCCATCGCCTGATCTTGTGCTAAAAAGACGTTATGAGAGACCTTTTCGACCAGATTGAACCGCGTGAAACTCTTGCGCCGGGAGCCGTGCTTCTGCGCGGCTTTGCGCTTCCGGATGAAGATGCTGTTCTGAAGGCTGTGGTGGATGTTTCGGCCGCCGCACCTTTCCGGCATATGACGACCCCCGGCGGTTATCGCATGTCGGTTGCGATGACGAATTGCGGTGATTTCGGCTGGGTTACGGACCGAAGCGGCTATCGTTACAGCACCGACGATCCCGAAACCAGCCTCCCCTGGCCTGCAATGCCGGATGCTTTTCGCGCGCTTGCCCAAACTGCCGCACGTGAAGCCGGCTATCCCGATTTCGAGCCGGATGCCTGTCTCATCAATCGGTATGAACCCAGTGCGAAACTGTCATTGCATCAGGACAAGGACGAACAGGATTTCAGCAATCCGATTGTTTCCGTGTCGCTCGGTTTGCCCGCGACGTTTCAGTTCGGCGGACTGAAGCGAACCGACCCGATCGCGAAATATATCCTGCATCATGGCGACGTGGTTGTGTGGGGTGGACCGTCCCGCCTCTTCTATCATGGCATACTCGCGTTGAAGCACGGCGAGCATGAAAAACTGGGCCCGTTTCGCTTCAATCTGACGTTCAGAAAATCGCGCTGACAAGCGCCAAACGCGATTTTTTAAGAGGAAAAGCCGCACAAAACGCCTTCCAAATGTGTCGAGCGCCCGTCCTTTTTGCGGCTATTTTGTGATTCGAAGCATTTTTGCTACTTTTAATTGAATGCGCCGCCGTCGCTTTTGCTCTCTGGACGCTCCTTCGCAACCTTGTCGCGGTAGCCGCTTGCCCTGTACGCGGCAACCGGTTCGATAGCCCCACCGGTGCGGCGGCGCGCTTCGCCAAGGATCGGTTCGACGTCTGTCCGATAGGCCCGTTTCAGCGTATCGGACGCCATCAGCGCATCGTTTTCCTGCTGGTAGGTTTCCAGCGCCTCGCGATCCACCAGAAGCGCCTGCGCATAGGCGCGGCGGATTTCATTTGCGGATGAGATCAGGCTTTCCAGCGGATCGGTTACATTATGCGACTGGTCGATCATGTGGGCGGGATGGAAGTCCGCCACACCGCGATAGTCAGCATCCACCAACTCATTGAAAACAAGGAACAATCGATAAGGATCAATCGATCCGGCGTCGAGATCATCGTCACCATATTTGCTGTCGTTGAAATGGAAGCCACCGAGTTTTCCGAACTGGATCAGTCGCGCGACGATCATTTCGATATTGGTGTTGGGGGCATGGTGGCCGAGATCGACCAGACATTGCGCCTTCGGCCCAAGCGTCGAGGCGATGAGATAATTGGTGCCCCAGTCCTGAACCACCGTCGAATAGAAGGCCGGTTCGTACATCTTATGCTCGGAGAACAGCCGCCAGTCGTCGGGAAGCGACTTGTAGATTTCGCCCATGGAATTGAGATAACGCTCGAAGGCGCGTGTGAAATTCTGCTGGCCGGGAAAGTTGGATCCGTCGCTCAGCCATACGGTCAAGGCCTTGGAACCTATGGCTTTTCCGATTTCGATGCACTCGATATTGTGCTCAATGGCCTGCTCCCGCACCGCCGGATCGACATGGGTGAGCGATCCGAATTTGTAGGAGAGCTTCTGGTCCGCGCCATCGGCAAATGTGTTGGAATTCATGGCGTCGAAGCCGAGGCCAAGCGCTTGCGCATGGGCTTTCAGCTTCTTCGGATCAGCCTTGTCCCACGGAATATGCAGCGAAACATTCGGCGTTGCACGGCAAAGCTCGTTGATGACGGCGCAATCGTCGAGCTTGTCGAAAATGCCACGCGGTTCGCCCCTGCCCGGAAAGCGCCCGAAGCGGGTGCCGCCCGTGCCAGTGCCCCATGAAGGCACGGCAACGAAATAGCTGGCCACCTTGTCGGTAATCTTGTCGATCTCGATGCCACGGCGCAAAAGCCGCTCCCCAAGCGCCTGATAGTCGCTCTTCAAGGCATTTTCGAAACCGGAATTATGCTCGGCGATGAAATCGGCCGCAATGCGTTGCTCGGACATGGTTCCTCCCAGAATGTCCCGAATTTCATGGACAAAAGGCGCGAAAGCAAGGGCTGGCGCGCCTTTTCCGGATCAGCGCGGAAAACTCTGCTGGTTTCCGGCATCGACATTGATGATGTTGCCGGTCGACTTGGCCGAAGCGTCGCTTGCAAGGAAGTAGATGGCTTCCGCAATGTCTTCCGGGAAGACATTCAGCTTCAGCATGGAGCGCTTGCGATAATGTTCCTCCAGCTCGGAAACGTCGATCTTGGAAGACGCTGCGCGCTGTTCGCGCCATTCGCCGTCCCATATCTTGGAGCCGCGCAAAACCGCATCCGGGTTGACCACATTGACGCGAATGCCAGCTTCCGCGCCTTCCAGCGCCAGACAGCGCGCCAGATGGATTTCCGCGGCCTTTGCAGCGCAATAGGCCGAAGCATTGGGCGAGGCCGCAAGCCCGTTCTTGGATGCGACGAACACCACATTGCCGCCGATCTTCTGGCGGCGGAACAGGCGGAACGCCTCCCGTGAAACGAGGAAGTAACCGGTCGCCAGAATGTCGATATTGCGGTTCCACATGGAAAGTTCGGTGGCTTCCACCGGTGCGGATGACGCAATGCCCGCATTGGACACCAGAATGTCGATGCCGCCCAGTTCAACGCTTGCCTCGACAAAGGCGTTTGCGACGCCCTTTTCGTCGGTCACGTTCAGCGCGACGCTGCGAACCTGATCAGCGCCAAAACGCTTCGATAGATTGGCGTGAGCGGATTTGAGCGATTCTGCGTCAATATCCGCCAGAACCACGCAAGCACCCTCGCCCGCCAGCCGCTCGGCGGTGGCATAGCCGATGCCGCCGGCACCACCCGTGATAAGCGCAATGCGCCCGGCAAGGCTTTTCGGCTTCGGCATACGCTGGAGCTTGGCTTCCTCAAGCAGCCAATATTCGATGTCAAAGGCTTCCTGTTCCGGCAGGCCCTGATATTCTGACACCGTCGATGCGCCGCGCATGACGTTGATCGCATTGACATAGAATTCGCCAGCGATGCGCGCCGTCGCCTTGTCGCGGGCAAAGGACAACATGCCGACACCGGGGATCAGGAAAATCACCGGGTTGGGATCGCGCATTTTCGGCGAATTGTCGTGCCTGCACGCTTCGTAATAGCGCTTGTAATCGGCGCGGTATGCTTCCAGCGCGCCCTCAAGTCCGGCAACCACGGCGTCCACATCCGGCTTCGCCGGATCGAAATTGACGACCAGAGGACGGATTTTGGTCCGCAGGAAATGGTCCGGGCAGGAGGTGCCAAGTGCTGCGAGCGGATGCAGATTATTCGAGTTCACGAATTCCAGCACTGCGTCCTGATCGTCAAAATGACCGAGCTTGCGTTCGTCCTTGCCGATCAGCCCGCGAATTTCCGGCATCAGCCGCGCTGCAATGGCGCGGCGTTCCGTGGCAGAGAGGCTTTGAGCGACAGCGCCGCCGAAAGCTGGCTTGCCCGCCGTCTTCCGGTCCAGCCATTCAATGGCCTTGTTGATGATGGCGAGCGTGGTTTCGTAGCAGGTCCTGGCATCGTCGGCCCAAGTGAAAAGCCCATGACTTTCAAGGACAACGCCCTTTGCGTTTGGATTGGCCTTTACGAAGGCTTCAAGGTCGAGACCGAGCTGGAAACCGGGACGGCGCCATGGCAGCCAGCCGATTTCTTCGCCGAAAATCTCGGACGTCAATTCGCGGGAATTTTTGGAGGCTGCAATCGCGATGATTGCATCCGGATGCATGTGGTCCACATGCTTGAAAGCGACAAAACCGTGCAGCGGCGTATCGATCGATGCGGCGCGCGGATTGAGGTTGAACGTGCAGTGCGGCAGGAAGCCGACCATGCGGTCCTCGTCCTCGACGCCTTTATAGATGCCTTTCAAGGCGTTGAGCTTGTCCTGATAGAGCGTGGCGAAACCGTCCAGCTTGATGGTGCCGACATCGCCGCCCGAACCCTTGACCCAGAGAACCTGTACCTTCTCGCCGGTGAGCGGATCGATTTCTTCGACCTTCGCGGAGGTGTTGCCGCCGCCGTAATTGGTGATGCGCTTGTCTGAACCGAGCAGATTGGAGCGGTAGAGCAGCTTGCCCGGCTCATCCATCGCTGCCGCCCTGGCGTCGTCCCACCGGTTTTCGAGAAGCCTGCTCTGGGCCACCATGTCATCCTCCCAATGCTGTTATGGTGGATCGCGAGTCGCACGTCCGCGCCATATGCCCGTCCAATGTGCCAGCGATCATGTTAGCGGGAGATATGACGTATCAAACGAATTGCTGTCAATCACAAACAATCATCTTCAATCATTAAAGTGATTATTGTGCGCTGTTGTGATTGTTTATGATTGACATGCGCAGGCTTTATGCCCGATACAAAGAAAAGGAGGAGCCATGCACGAAAGAGAGCGCCACCGCATCATCCTGAGCGCTGTTCAGGAAAAGCCGGTGATCACCATTCAGGATCTGGTGGAACTGACGGAAGCGTCGGAAGCGACCCTTCGCCGGGATATTGCGTCGCTCCATATGCAGGGCCGCATCAAGCGCGTGCGCGGCGGGGCGGAGGCAATCCATCCGCCGCAGTTCGCCAGCCTGACGGGCCGCCCGTTCAAGGTTTCGGAATCGGAAAATGCGGACCGCAAGCGCGCCGTCGCCCGCGAAGCCGTGGCGCTTTGCGATGAAGGCGACAGCATCATCATCAATGGCGGCTCCACGACTTTCCAGATGGTGCATTATCTTGCCCCGCGCCGCTTGCAGGTGCTGACCAATTCCTTCGCCATTGCCGAACATCTGTTGCGGCAGTCGAAGAGCACGGTGATTGTGCCTGGCGGCGCGATCTATCGCGACCAGAGCCTGATCCTTTCGCCTTTCGACAATGACGTCATCCGCAATTTCTACGGACGGCGCATGTTCATGGGTTGTCAGGGGATCAGTCCGCTCGGAGTGATGGAGTCCGATGCGCTGATCATCCAGAGCGAACAGAAGCTTATGGGCCAGGCGGACGAGCTCGTCCTCATGGTCGATTCAACGAAATTCACACGCCGTTCCAGTCTTATCCTTTGCCCGCTCGACCGCGTCAGCACGCTGATCACCGACGACGGCATTTCCGATGAGGCGCGGCGCATGGTGGAAAATGCGGGTATCCGGCTCATCGTGGCGCAGGCTTCCGCAAATGCCGGCAAGGGTGGCGAACAGGGGGATTCCGCCGAGGTTGCCTGAGCTGGAATGAAGCAAAACATATGTCTTTATACTGGGAGGAACGAGACATGAAACTTTTCAAGAAACTGGCACTCGGCACTGCGCTGGCTGTCGCCTTCATGGCTGCCCAAGCGCAGGCCGCCGACATGAAGATCGCGCTTGTCGCGAAGTCGCTTGGCAACGGCTTCTTTGAAGCCGCCAACAAGGGTGCACAGGAAGCCGCCAAGGAACTGGGCGGCGTAGAGGTCATCTATACCGGCCCGACCACGACGACGGCGGAAGGCCAGATCGAGGTCATCAATTCCCTGATCGCGCAGGGCGTTGACGCAATCGCCATTTCTGCCAACGACCCGGATGCGGTCGTCCCTGCCCTGAAGAAAGCCGCGCAGCGCGGCATCAAGGTCATCTCGTGGGATTCGGGCGTCGCGCCTGAAGGCCGTATCGTCCACCTCAATCCGTCATCGAACGAGCTGATCGGCAAGATGTGCCTCAAGCTTGCCGCCGATCATCTGCCAGATGGCAAGGGCGATTTCGCGATCCTGTCGGCCACCACCACCTCGACCAACCAGAATATCTGGATCGGCGAGATGAAGAAGCAGCTCAAGGACTTCCCCGGCCTCAATCTGGTCACGACCGTCTATGGCGACGACCTTGCCGACAAGAGCTATCGTGAAGCACAGGGTCTCCTGAAGTCGAACCCGAACGTCAAGGTCATCGTGGCCCCGACCACCGTGGGTGTTCTGGCCGCGTCGCAGGCCGTGAAGGATGCCGGCAAGATCGGCGATGTCTATGTGACGGGCCTCGGCCTTCCGTCTGAAATGGCTGGCGCCATCAAGTCGGGTGCGACCAAGGAATTCGCCATCTGGAATCCGATCGATCTCGGCTATTCGGCGACCCAGATTGCCTATCACCTCGTGAAGGGTGATGCCGATGGCAAGCCGGGCTCGGAAATCGAAGCCGGACGCATGGGCAAGATCAAGATCGGGGACAATGGCGAAGCCGCGATGAGCGACCCGTTCGTCTATGACGCGTCGAATATCGACGAGTTCTCCAAGGTCTTCTGATCGGAAAAGCGCATCCCGAAAGGATGCGCATTCTTGAAAAGAGGCGGCATTCGCTGAACGGATACCGCCTCCCATTCCCCCGGAATCGATTTCAGGTGTCTGCAATGAATGCAGCTTTTCTCTCAAGCGGTGCTTCCAGCGGTGAGCAGACGGCGCTTGCCGCCACGGATCAGCCCATTCTGGAAATGCGCGGCATTGCCAAGACGTTTCCGGGTGTGCGTGCGCTCGATGACGTGAACATCGCGCTTTATCCCGGCAAGGTGACGGCGCTGATCGGCGAGAACGGCGCGGGAAAATCCACGCTCGTGAAAATTCTGACCGGCATTTACCAGCCCGATGAAGGCGAAATCCTCATCGACGGCAAGCCGGTGCATCTGGCGACCGCACAGGATGCGACCGATCACGGCGTAACGGCCATTCATCAGGAAACCGTGCTCTTCGACGAACTGTCGGTGGGCGAAAACATCTATCTCGGCCATGCGCCGCGCACCAAGTTCGGCTTCGTCAACTGGAAGGCTGTCTATGCCCGTTCGCAGGCCTTGCTGTCCTCGCTGGAAACGACGGTCGATGCGCGCATCAAGCTGAAGGAACTTTCCATCGCGCAGCGCCATCTGGTCGCCATTGCCCGCGCGCTGTCGGTGGATTCGCGCATCGTCATCATGGATGAGCCGACCGCAGCCCTGTCGCGGAAGGAAGTGGACGACCTGTTTCGCATCGTGGCGCGGTTGAAGGCGCAGGGCAAAGCCATCCTGTTCATCAGCCACAAGTTCGATGAAGTCTATGAAATCGCCGATAATTATGCCGTTTTCCGCGACGGGCACGCCGTCGGCCACGGCACGCTTGCCGATACGCGGCAGAACGACATCGTGCGCATGATGGTCGGACGGTCGGTCGATCAGGCATTCCCCAAGCAGGATGTTGCCATCGGCAAGCCGGTGCTGAAGGTTGAGAACTATTCGCACCCGACCGAATTTCGCGACATTTCCTTTGAGCTGCGCAAGGGCGAAATCCTCGGCGTTTACGGCCTTGTCGGTGCCGGGCGCTCGGAATTTGCACAATCGCTGTTCGGCATCACCAAGCCATCCCGTGGCCGCGTGACGCTTGAAGATCGCGAGATCAGCATCCGCCGCCCCGGCGATGCGGTGGCGCATGGCATCGTCTATGTGCCGGAAGAACGCGGACGCCACGGCGCGGTGCTGCAATTGCCGATCTTTCAGAATGTGTCGCTGCCGTCGCTCGCCCGCACCTCGCGCAACGGCTTTCTGCGCATGGCGGAAGAGCTGGCGCTGGCGCGCAAATATGCCGAGCGCTTCGACCTGCGCGCCGCCGCCCTTTCCGTACCGGTCGGGACGCTATCCGGCGGCAATCAGCAGAAGGTCGTCATCGGAAAATGGCTTGCCACCAACCCGAAGGTCATCATTCTCGACGAGCCGACCAAGGGCATCGATATCGGCTCCAAGGCAGCGGTTCACGCCTTCATCAGCGAACTCGCCACCGAGGGCCTTAGCATCATCATGATCTCGTCGGAACTGCCGGAAATCATCGGCATGTCGGACCGCGTGATGGTCATGCGTGAGGGTCTGATGGAAGGCATCTTCGAACGCGCCAGCCTCGACGCGGAAGTGCTGGTGCGCGCCGCCACCGGAAATACGGAGTAGACGATGAAACAGTTGCTCAAGCAGCGCGAACTCCTGCTCCTCGTCATCATTGCGCTTATGGTGGGGCTGTTTGCAAGCCGCGCGCCGGGCTTTGCCAGCGTCGGCAATCTGGCAGGCATCTTCAACGACACGTCGATCCTGATCATCATCGCGCTTGGACAGATGGCGGTGATCCTGACCAAGTCAATCGATCTGTCGGTCGCCGCCAATCTCGCCTTTACCGGCATGGCCGTTGCGATGCTCAACGCCACCTATCCGGGCCTGCCGCTGGTGCTGCTGATCGTACTTGCGATTGGCATCGGCGCTGTTCTGGGTGCGATCAACGGCATTCTGGTCTGGAAGCTCAACATTCCGGCGATTGTCGTCACGCTTGGCACGCTCACCATCTATCGCGGCATGGCCTTCGTGCTTTCCGGCGGCGCGTGGGTCAATGCGCATCAGATGACGGCCTCATTCCTCAACACGCCGCGCACGCCTTTTCTCGGCCTGCCGCTCCTCGGCTGGACGGCGATCCTGATCGTTGCGCTCGTCTATATGCTGCTGACGCGCACATTCTTCGGCCGCGCCCTTTATGCTTCCGGCGGCAATCCGACCGCCGCCGTCTATACCGGCATCGATGTTGGCCGCACGCGTTTCTTCGCCTTCGTGCTTTCGGGCGCGCTCGCCGGGCTTTGCGGCTATCTCTGGGTGTCGCGCTATGCCGTCGCCTATGTGGATGTGGCCGCCGGTTTCGAACTCGACAGCGTTGCCGCCTGCGTCATCGGCGGCATCTCGACACTTGGCGGCATTGGCACCGTTGCCGGTGCGGTGCTGGGCGCGCTTTTCCTCGGCGTCATCAAGAACGCCCTGCCGGTGATCGACATATCGCCCTTCTGGCAGATGGCGATCTCCGGTTCCGTGATCATTCTGGCCGTGATCTTCAATGCGCGTCAGGAAAAGCGGCGCGGACGCATCATACTGCGCGATAAAGCCGCCAAGACTTACGAGGAGGTTACGGCATGAATAACGAACAGCGCCGTCACATTCCCGACCGGCTCGGAACGCCATTCTCGCGCATCTTTGCCAGTTGGGAAATGCTGCTGCTTGGCGTGGCGATTGCGATTTTCATCGCCAATTCCTTCGCCTCGCCTTATTTCCTCAATGCGTGGAACCTTTCTGATGCCACGTTCAACTTCACCGAAAAGGCGCTGATCGCCTTTGCGATGACGCTACTCATCATTTCCGGTGAAATCGACCTTTCAGTTGCCGCAATCATCGCGCTTGCATCGACGGCCATGGGCGCGGCGGCGCAAGCTGGTGTCGGTACCCCCGGCCTCGTCGTGATCGGCATCGGCACCGGCCTTGTCTGCGGTGCGATCAATGGCGGGCTGGTGGCCGGATTGAAGCTGCCATCCATCGTCGTGACCATCGGCACGATGAGCCTTTTCCGCGGCATTTCCTATATCGTGCTCGGCGATCAGGCATTTGGCGGCTATCCGGAAAGCTTTGCCTATTTCGGCCAGGGCTATGTGTTCTGGGTGATCTCGTTTGAATTCGCGCTGTTCATTCTGTTCGCCGTGCTGTTCGGCGTGCTGCTGCACTGGACCAGTTTCGGACGCCGCGTCTATGCCATCGGCAATAATGAATTTGCGGCGCGGTTTTCCGGCATCCCGGTTGAGAAAACCAAATTCGTGCTTTTCCTGATGACAGGCGTGATGAGCGGCATCGCCGCCGTCTGCCTGACTTCGCGCCTTGGCTCCACGCGCCCCTCCATCGCACAAGGCTGGGAACTGGAAATCGTCACCATGGTCGTGCTCGGCGGCGTGTCGATCCTTGGAGGATCGGGCACCATTGTCGGTGTGGTGATTGCGGCTTTCGTGATGGGTCTTGTGACCTTCGGACTAGGCCTTCTTAATGTGCCGGGCATCGTCATGTCGATCTTTATCGGCCTGCTGCTCATCGTCACCATTTCGCTGCCGATCCTCATCCGCCAATTCAAGGGGAAGCGCGCGGCATGACCAGTGAACGCTATGCATTTCGCATGAAGCTCAATCCCGGCATGGAAGCGGAATATCGCCGCCGCCATGACGAAATCTGGCCCGAACTGGTCGAACTTCTGCACGAAGCGGGCGTGTCGGACTATGCCATCTATCTTGATGAAGAAACCAATATCCTGTTTGGCGTGCTGACGCGCACGGCCACCCACGACATGGCGGCCCTGCCCAACCATCCTGTGATGAAGAAATGGTGGGTGCATATGGCCGACATCATGGCCACGAACCCCGATAATTCGCCGGTTTCCATCGACCTCAAGCCGGTCTTTTATATGCCATGAAACACATTGCCATTCTGGATATAGGCAAGACAAACGCCAAAGTCGTTGTGCTCGACGCCGCGAGCGGCGAAGAGATTGCCGCCAGCCGCATGCCGAACACAGTGCTTCGTGACGGCCCCTACCCGCATTACGACATTGAGGCGCTGTGGCGCTTCTTTCTGGCAAGCCTTGCGGAATTTGCGCGAGAGCCGGGCTACGATGCGATTTCAATCACCACGCACGGCGCGTCAGCGGCTCTCGTTGCGGAAGATGGCACACTGGCATTGCCGGTCCTTGATTATGAACTTGAATATCCGGCTGAAATCCGCGCCGCCTATGCAGCCATTAAGCCGGATTTCAAGCATACGTTTTCGCCATCGCTTTCGCTCGGCCTCAATCTCGGTGCGCAGCTTCACTATCTCAAGACGGTCTTTCCTGCCGATTTTGCGTGCGCGCATTTGATATTCACCTATCCGCAATATTGGGCCTGGCGTCTGACCGGCATTGCCGCATCGGAAGTGACGTCGCTCGGCTGCCACACAGATTTGTGGCTGCCGAAGCAATCCACATTCTCGGCCCTCGTTGACCGGCTGGATATTCGCGCAAAATTTCCGCCGCTGCGCTCTGCTTTCGATGCGCTCGGCAACGTACTTCCTGAAATTGCGAAAGAAATCGGCTTGGACAAGCCGATCCCGGTTCATTGCGGCATACACGATTCCAACGCGTCGCTGCTTGCGCATCTGATGGATCGGGAAGGCCCGTTTTCGGTCGTTTCCACCGGAACATGGGTCGTCAGCTTTGCCGTGGGCGGCAATCTCGGCGGGCTGGACCCGAAACGCGATACGCTGGCCAATGTCGATGCCTATGGGCGCGCCGTCCCTTCCGCGCGTTACATGGGCGGGCGCGAGTTCGACATCATGACCGAAGGATTGTCCATCCCTCTGGCCACCGAACTGCCTGATATTGTGGCGCGGGTGTTGGAGCGCCAGATCATGGCGCTGCCTTCAGCCGTTCCGGGCTGCGGTCCCTACCCGCATTCCGCCCTTCGCTGGATCAATGCGGAGACGGCCAGTGACGGGGAACGCTACGTTGCCGCTTGCATCTACGCCGCGCTGATGACGGAAACCTGTCTTCATCTGCTGGGTGCCGATGGCCCGGTTATCGTCGAAGGTCCGCTTGCCGGAAACGCCACCTATCTCGATGCCCTCGCAAACTTTACCGGGCGCGCTGTTGAAGCTATAACGGGATCGACCGGCACCGCGCTTGGTGCCGGATTGCTCGCGGGCGCTACCGTTCCGGAAAAGCACGGCAGGATTTTCAGGCCGGGCAATGGGCCCTACGCAACCTATCGAAAGCGGTGGCTGAGGAATACAGCATAGCCGAATTGGCCTCCGGGCCTGATCTTCAGTCCAACGCTTTCTGCCTTGTCTCAACGTCGATGAAGAAGGCAATCACGCCAGCCAGCGCCAGCAGTCCCGCGAACAGTGCTACCGCAACATAGAAGCTCTGGCTGATGACAAGTGCCAGCGCGGACGGCGCAAGCAAGCCGCCGAGGCGAGCCATTGCGCCTGCCGCTCCCATTCCGCTTGCGCGCAATCCCGTCGGGTAAAGCTCGGGCGTGAAAGCGTAGAGCGCGCCCCATGTGCCAAGCAGCGCAAAGCTCATGATGAGAATGGATGCGCCGACGACAGCCGAACTGTTGGCGACGGTAAAGAGAGCACAGGCGGCAGCGCTGATGAACAGGAAGGCGATCAGTGTCTTCTTGCGCCCCCATGCCTCGACGCCATAGGCAGCGAGCGCGTAACCCGGCAACTGCGCCAGCGCAACCACCACCAGAAAGCCATAACCGCGGACGAAGCCGAAACCGTCGCCAGCAAGCTTGGCCGGTATCCAGGTAAAAATGCCGTAATAGGAAACCGAAACGAGAAACCAGATCGCCAGTGTCGTCAGTGTGCGCTGGCGCAGATTGGGGGACAGAAGTTTTTCGTTGGTCACCATGAGGGGTGCTTCGAGGCGTGCCTTCGGCGGCAATTCCGGCTTGCCATTCCGGCGAAGCACCCGGTTCATGACCGATTTAGCTTCTTCCGGGCGTTCCGATTTCAGAAGATGCATCGGCGATTCCGGCACCCAGAGGCGCAGCCAGATGCCGATAAGTGCCGGGGCTGCCGTGACGATGAAGATATAGCGCCACGCATCCTCGACGCCTGCAAGGCTCGTGGCCCAGGCAGCAAGCGCGATGATAACGGTGCCGACTGCCCAGAAGCCTTCAAGCATGACAAGCCAGCGGCCACGGTTTCTGGCGGGCAGGAATTCCGCCATCATCGCGTAATCGACCGGCAATGTTCCGCCGACTGCCACACCTGTCATGAAGCGCAGCGCGAGCAGGATGCCGAAGCTTGGCGCGAATGCCGAAAGCAAGCCGAACACTGCATCGCAGGCTACAGTGACGAGAAGCACGCGGCGGCGGCCATATTTATCAGCCAGCCTGCCGAATGCGGCGGCGCCGATCAGCATGCCGAGGAAGAACAGCGTACCGGTCTGCAACGCCTGAGGTACTGTCAGCCCGAAAGTCCTTGCAATGGCAGCGCCGGTAAAGCCGACGGCCAGAACCTGCATGGCGTCGGCGGCCCATACAAGGCCGAACACGCCGAGAAGACCGCGTTGAAATGCGCCCGTACCTGCCTGGTCGAGCGTTTGTTCGATGGTAACTTTCATGCCGCGTTATGTCCCCTGCTACCGGCTGAAGATGTACTGCCTTTTACACCGCTGACGGTAGGGCGCTGTCAATCGCCCTTTTCGGATATCGCCCGATCTTTTGCCTGCAAATATTCCCAGAAGCTTTCCGCATGGGCCGGAAGCGCAGTATCGTGCCGATAGATGCGGATTTCGACAGTGAAATTCCAATAAGGATCGGCGGAAGCAGGCACGAGTTCGCCCCGTTGCAATTCGTCATAGATGAGGCTTTCGGGCAGCCAGGCCATGCCCCAGCCTGCAAGCGCCATGGCCTTGAGGCCGATCGACATGGTGTTCTCGTGGACGACCTGACGCTTGAATGCGGTGCCGGAGGCGAATTTCCGCGACAAGGCAGCGCCGAAGAAGGAAAAATCGCCATAGCTCAGATATGGCAAGGGTTCGCCACCGGCGATGGCGCGATCCAGGACCGGACCCGTCGAAGAAGGCCGCGAGACCGGCATCAGCCGTTCCGTGCCAAGCACGATATAGGGAAACTGCGTGCGGTCGATCAGGATCGGCACCGAATTATGCGCATAGGTGAGGAAGAAATGCACCTCTCCTTCCGTCAGCGTCGCGATATTGTCCTCGAAGCCACCGCGATCCGGACTGAGCAGCGAGCGGATGCCGCCGATGTCATTCTCGATCTGTTTCAGCCAATGCGGGAAGAACGTGACCGTCAGCGTGTGGAGGGCCGAAAATGTCAGGACGGGATTTTGAACCTCGCGGCTTGGCTGCAATGCCTTGCGCGTATTGTAGAACTGGCGAACGGTATCCTGCGCGACAGGCAGGAAGGTTCGGCCCTCGCGGGTAAGCTCCGCCGGAAATGTCGCCCGGTTAACGAGTGTAACGCCCAGCCAGAGCTCAAGCTGCTTGATGCGGCGTGAAAACGCGGATTGCGTCACATGTCGGGTATCGGCCGCGCGCGAGAAGCTCGACGTTGCCGCCAGCGCGATGAAGTCTTCCAGCCATTTCAGTTCCATGGGGGTGGCCTTTCTTGCAAAGGGCAGTAAGGCAGTATGGCAATAGGGCAGTATGTGAGGAACGGCCCGAACGAGACCTCACATACTGCCTTACTGCCCTACTCACCTATTGCCCTCCCCCTTATGCAATTTCTGCATAGTGATTGCAAAACATAGCATTGGCAGCTCCCAAAGTTTTTTCCTACCGTCGCGCCAGGGCTTGTTAAACGCGCATTCTGTTCCAAAACGGTTCGCTTTTCGGGATGCGCTCAATCAATCACACAGATGTCCGAGGACGTGTTTTGGCCAGGGTAATTTATTTGAACGGCGCTTTCGTCGCTGAGAACGAAGCGAAGGTGTCGGTGTTCGATCGCGGCTTTCTTTTTGGTGACGGTATCTACGAAGTCAGCGCTGTCATCGATGGCCGTCTCGTCGACAACGAAGTTCATCTGGCCCGCCTGGAGCGCTCCGTCAAGGAACTCGGAATACCCCTGCCTGCCTCGCTCGACGCCATTCGCGCCGCGCAGATCGAGCTCATCGTCCGCAACAAGCTGCACGAAGGCGTTGTCTATATGCAGGTGACGCGCGGCGAAGCTGAACGCGATTTCGTCTATGCCGACGACATCAAGCCGAATTTCGTCATGTTCACGCAGGCCAAGAACCTTGCCAATGCGCCATCGGTCCAGAACGGCGTGCGCGTGGATGTTGCGCCGGACACGCGCTGGGCGCGCCGCGATATCAAGACCGTCATGCTTCTGGCGCAGGTGCTGGCGAAGAAGCAGGCGAAAGCCAAGGGTTTCCACGAGGTCTGGCTGGTCGAAGACGGCTTCGTCACCGAAGGCGGCTCCTCGACGGCCTTTATCATCACCAATGACAACGTTCTGGTAACACGGCCAAATTCGCACGCGATCCTGCCGGGCTGCACGCGCCGCGCCGTCATCAAGATCGCGGAAGAACAGAACCTTCGTATCGAGGAGCGTCTGTTCACGGTCGATGAGGCGAAGGCCGCCAAGGAAGCGTTTCTCACGAGCGCATCCAGCTTTGTAACGCCGATCATCGGCATTCAGGATCATGCGGTCTCTGACGGCAAGCCCGGGCCACTCACCCGCCGCCTGCAGGAGATCTACATGGACATGGCTCGCACGGGAGCGGAGCCGGTTCTTTAAAGCCTGTTCCATTGAAGATTGGTTGGATATGTTGCCAATCGTGGAGTCTGCAAGGCGGACTCTCTTCACGAAACATTGAGGGCTCTGTCAGCGGTGATGACCCTGCCCTCCTAACAGAACAGTGACCATGACAGGCAAGGCACGCGACTACGGCATCATTTGCGGCATCATGCAGCCGGGCGAGCAAAACGCCATCACCGATGTACCGGGCGTGCGCGTCGGGCACCGCACCTTGCGCAATGGCGATATCAACACCGGCGTGACGGCGATCATCCCGCATGAGGGAAATATGTATCGCCGCAAGGTGCTGGCCGCCTGCGATGTCATCAACGGATTCGGCAAAAGCACGGGTCTCGTGCAGGTCGAGGAACTGGGCACGCTGGAAACGCCGATCCTGCTCACCAACACATTTGGCGTCGGAACCTGCGCCAATGCGCTGATCCGCGAGGCGATTGCAGCCAATCCCGATATCGGGCGCACCACGGCAACCGTCAATCCGGTGGTTCTCGAATGCAATGACGGCCCGCTCAACGATATTCAGGCGATGGCGGTTACGGAAGCCGATGCGCAGGAAGCCTTGAGGATTGCGGGGCATGATGTGGCCGAAGGCAATGTCGGCGCCGGAACGGGCATGAGCTGTTTCGGTTTCAAGGGCGGCATCGGCACATCCTCGCGCCGGTTTGAACTGGGCGGCAAGCCTCACCATCTCGGCGTTCTGGCGCTGACCAATTTCGGTCGCGCAGGTGATCTGGTTCTTCCTGATGGACGCAGGCCCTCGCCCAAGACCGAAGCGCATCCGGAAAAGGGGTCGGTCATTCTTGTGCTTGCGACCGATGTTCCGATGGAACATCGTCAATTGAAGCGCGTGACGCGCCGCTGCGGGGCGGGACTGGCGCGTCTCGGCGCCTTCTGGGGCCATGGAAGCGGCGATATCGCCATCGGCTTTTCGACGGCGGTGACATTCGATCACGATGAAGCGCGCGATGTGGTCGAGATTGCCGTGCTCAATGAAAACCGCATCGATACGCTCTTCCGGGCAGCAGCCGAAGCCACGCAGGAAGCCGTTCTCAACTCCATGTGCATGGCCGAACCCATGCGCGGACGTGCTGCAAGCCGCCGCTCGCTTGCCGACTGGCTGGAAAACGACAGAGGCTAGACCTTGGCGGAAGCTGACGGCTTCCACGCACAATCCTGATATTTCCTGTGCATTGCCGCAATTGACTTCGATCATCCGCTGATGGTCGAAGGCGAAGGATGGCATTATGCCACCCAAACGCGACTCGACGTGGCCCAAGGTATACTCCCACGAGCTTGGGGTGCCTGCGTGCTGCCGTTTCAAGTATAAGGGCGCCTCGTTTTCGGCGGTTGAAATACCGTTTGATGACGTCGCCGGAATTTCAGGACCAATTTTTTGACGACATCGCTTGTTCGCCTGACTGTATTGGGAAGTATCCTGCCATTGCTGGCGGCGTGCGTCACTGTAGGTCCCGATTACCAGAAGCCCAATGTGGTGACGCCTGCCGGTTGGAACAGCAGGGCTGACAGCCGCACCCCGCAACTTGGCGACTGGTGGAAGAACCTGAAGGACCCGGTTCTGGATCAGCTCATAGCGGATGGAATTGCGGGCAGCCCGGACGTGGCGACTGCAAAGGCGAAAGTGCGGCAGGCCCGCGCCAATTACACCTCGGCTGGCGGCGCGCTTTATCCGAAGATCGATGGCGACGGTAGCTACAAGCGATCTGATACCCCGGCGACATTCGCCACCAATCAGTCGAGCACGGGCTTTAACACCACGTGGGAACTTGATCTTTTCGGCGGCAACAAGCGCGGCGTGGAGGCGGCCTATTACAATGTTGAATCCGCGAATGAACAATTGCGGGCAGCGCTCGTCACGCTGATCGGCGATATCGCCACCAATTATGCTCGGTTGCGCGGTGCGCAGGCCGATATTGCCATTGCGCAGCGCAATGCGGCCTCCCAGCGACAGACCGTGGCGCTGACGCGCAGCCAGCTGGAGGCTGGAAACATATCACAGGTTGACCTGTTGAGCGCGGAGACGCAGGCCGCATCCACGGAAGCGCAGATTCCGGCACTGCGGATCAGCTACGCCCAATATCTCAATCAGCTATCCGTATTGACGGGCCGGTCTTCGTCCGCGCTGGCGAGTGTTCTCGACCGGCCAAGGTCGATACCGACAGTACCGCGCAAGGTTACTGCCGGTTTGCCTGCCGATCTGCTGCTCAGCCGGCCGGATGTCCGCGCGGCAGAACGGGACTATGCGAGCTCGACCGCCAGTGTCGGTCAGAAACAGGCCCTGCTCTATCCAAGTGTTTCGCTCGCCGGCAACATCAATACGGGCGGCTCCAATTTCGGCGATCTTGGAAAGCTGTCGACGATCAGCTGGAGCTTTGGTCCGAGCCTCAGTGTTCCGATCTTTCACGGCGGTCAGTTGAATGCAGATGTCGAGGCAGCGAGAGCAGCGCGTGACCAGTCGTTTGTCGCCTATCGCAAGTCCATCCTCACGGCACTTAGCGAAGTTGAAAATGCCAGCGTCTCTTTGAACCAGAACCGGCTACGCACAGCGCAATTGCAGAAAATCGTCAGCAATAGCCGCAAGATTAACGAACTGACGCTGGAGCAATACAGAGCAGGCACAAAGAGCTTCGTGGATGTGCTGACGGCACAACGCGATCTTCTCAGCGCGGAAACCAATCTCAGCCAGGCGCGGGCCGATCTCGTATTGAATTATGTTGCCCTGCAAAAAGCGCTGGGCGGCGGCTGGAACGGTATCATCGACGTTGCGAAACCCGAAGTCGTCGATGGCTATACAGGTCCCCGCATCGCCAAAACGGCGCCGCTTCCTCCGCTGGCAACAGATAAGAGGCCTCTATGAAAACCAAGTCGAAACGCCGTTTTCGCTGGCGCCTCTGGCTGGCGGTCCTCATCGCGGTGCTGATCGCGGGCTATTTCGTCGTGCGTGCCTTGACGAAAGAGGAGCCCTTGCCTGCCACAACCGCGGTCAAGCGCGGCGACATTGAAAGCTCTGTTCTTGCCACCGGCACGCTGCGGCCCAAAAACCTGGTTGCAATCGGCGCTCAGGCAACCGGCCGTATTCTGTCCTTGAGGGTGAAACCCGGCCAGCAGATAAAGGCCGGTGAGGTTGTCGCCCTGATCGACTCGACCAACCAGCAGAACGAACTGAACAAGGCCCAGGCGTCGCTTCGCCAGAACGAAGCCACCCGCGCCCAGAATCTTGCCGATCTGGAACTGGCCCGCCAGGATCTGGCCCGAAACCAGATGATGATCGGCAAGAATGCCGTCGCGCGGGCGGATTACGACAAGGCGGTCAGCACCGTGAAGGTGAAGGAAGCGCAGGTCGCCAACAGCGAAGCCGCAATTGCTGCGGCAAAGGTCGATGTGCAGATCGCCGAGACCAATCTCGCCTATACCCGCATTACCGCGCCCATCGACGGGACGATCCTTGCCACGGTGGTTCAGGAAGGCCAGACGGTCAATGCGCAGCAGAGCGCGCCGACAATCGCCATTCTCGGCCAGCTCGACGCGATGACGGTCGAAGCGGACATTTCGGAAGCGGACGTTACGCAAGTTCGCGAGGGGATGCCGCTTTACTTCACCATATCGGGACAAAATTCCAAGCGTTATGACGCAAAGCTTGAAAAGATCGAGCCAGCCCCGGATTCCATCGTCAGCGACAAGAGTTTCACGACGACGGCTGTAAGTTCCTCCTCCAATGCGGCAACTGCTTCGGCGATTTATTACAAGGGAATTTTCACCGTTCCCAATTCGGATGGGCTGCTCAGGACCTATATGACGACCGAGGTTCATATTCTGCTTGCAAGCGCGAAGAATGCTTTGATCGCGCCCGTAACGGCGCTCAAAGATACGAGTGAACCCGGCAAGGCCACGGTACGGGTGGTGACTGGCGCCGGCAAGATCGAGGAACGGACGGTCGAAACCGGCATTACCGACAAGGTGAATACCGAGATCCGTTCGGGCTTGAAGGAAGGGGACAAGGTTGTGACCGACAATCAGGTCGTCGCCCCTGCCCCGGCCGGTGTCTGACATGGCTGATGTGCCGCTGCTGTCGCTCAAGGGTGTGTCCCGGCATTATCCGTCGGGTGACGACTTCACGACGGTTCTGAACCATGTGAATCTGACCATCGAGCGCGGCGAGATGGTGGCGATTATCGGCGCATCCGGTTCCGGCAAATCCACGCTGATGAATATTCTCGGTTGCCTGGACCGGCCCTCGGAGGGCGAATATCTGATCTCTGGCCGCTCCACATCGGAACTTGAAGCCGATGAGCTGGCGCAACTGCGGCGGGAGCATTTCGGTTTCATCTTCCAGCGTTATCATCTTCTGGGCGAGCTGGATGCGGTGGGCAATGTCGAGATTCCGGCGATCTATGCAGGTCAGAAAAGAGAAGAACGGCGTCTGAAGGCCCAGATGATCCTGCAGCGGCTCGGCATGGGTGAGCGCACGCATCATCGCCCAAGCCAGCTGTCCGGCGGACAGCAGCAGCGCGTTTCCATTGCCCGCGCGCTCATAAACGATGCGGACGTCATCCTGGCCGACGAGCCAACCGGCGCGCTTGACAGCCATAGCGGCGAAGAAGTTCTCGGCATTCTTCAGGAACTCAACCGTGAAGGGCGAACCATCGTCATTGTCACGCATGACCGGCAGGTCGCTGCCCGTGCGCAGCGCATCATCGAAATTCGGGACGGTGAAATCATCTCGGATACGAGAAGCGGCGAGACGGAGCGGCCAGCGACGTCCGTGCCGGTCGAGCAGGCTCCTGCCCGACCGAGACTGCTTGCCGGAATCCGCGACCGCTTCAACGAGGCATTCGCGATGGCGCTCCGGTCAATGAACGCGCATCGGCTTCGCACTTTCCTGACGATGCTCGGCATCATCATCGGCACGGCATCGGTTGTTTGCGTGGTGGCGCTAGGACAAGGGTCGCAGAAACAGATACTCGATCAGATCAGCGACCTTGGCACCAATACGCTCTATATCAGTCCCGGCAAGGGATTTGGTGATCTGAAAGCCGCGCTTATCACCACGCTCAATCTGGCGGATGCCGCCGAAATAGGAAAACTGCCCTATGTCTTGGCGGCAACACCATCCAGTTCCACCAACTCGACGATCCGCGTCGGGGATAAGGAAGTCAGCGTTTCCGTGAGCGGCGTCGGCGCAGATTATTTCGTCACGCGCAACAGCAAGCTGCTGGAAGGCCGGTTTTTCGATCAGCGCAATGTCGATGATCTGGCGCAGGTGGCGGTCGTCGATGAAACAGCCCGAAAGACGCTCTTTCCTCACGAAGCGGGGTCGGTCGTCGGCAAGACCATCCTTCTGAGCAAGGTGCCGGTACGGATCGTCGGCGTGGTCAAGGCCGAGGAACGCGGCATGGGCAGCGCCCAGCGGCTCGAAGTATACGTGCCTTACACCACCGTGCAGACACGCATGACCGGCTCCCGCTCCCTGGAGATGATCCTTGTGCGCGTTGCCGACACCATGGACCCGTCGGAAGCGGAAAAGCTGATAACGGCATTCCTGACCAAACGGCATGGCGAAAAGGATTTCTCGATCTTCAATACCGACAGCCTGCAAAAGACAATTCAGGCTACCACTGCGACGCTGGCCCTTCTCGTTTCGAGCATCGCCGGCATATCGTTATTCGTTGGCGGGATCGGTGTCATGAACATCATGCTGGTCGCCGTGTCGGAAAGAATCAACGAGATCGGCGTTCGCATGGCGATCGGCGCACGCCAGAGCGATATATTGCAACAATTCCTGATCGAGGCGATTCTGGTCTGCCTGATAGGCGGCGTTCTCGGTGTCCTCATCGCTGCCGGATTCGGCTTGCTGTTCGCGCAGTTCAACTCGATGTTCCGCCTCATCTATTCGCCGGCATCCATCGTGATTGCGCTTGTCTGTTCCAGTCTGATCGGCATCGGCTTCGGCTTTATTCCGGCCCGCAACGCCTCCAGGCTCGACCCCGTCGTGGCGCTGGCACGAGACTGACGGGTGAGTCTGCCGGCTTGAACCGGCATTCACCTTCCGGACTGCTCGGAATAGCAAAATTAACAGGCTTCAACAACTACCTGTAATTGTTTTAGTTCTTATAAAACAATATAAGAAAGCGCTTTAAATGTCTGTTCTTATTTAATTTTACGCTGCAACCGATGGTGATATGCGTCGCGATCTGCCTGCGACGGGCGCGATTTGGCTGCAAGAATTTTCTGTCTTTTGGGGTGTTTCAGAAGGGGGTTGTTAACCTTCATTTTTTATTACTTGGGCTCATTCAGGCGACAGTATCTATGGTTCAGGTATCATGCGTAATTTGAGAGAAAATTTCCCCCCATCGACAGGAAATCGTGCAGAG
>Ga0182748_1001267_pt1 | contig 25063 bp, 24 predicted proteins | sample eDN3rd37CKraftOP_FD_128877 | JGI IMG/M metagenome (GOLD analysis project Ga0182748, IMG submission 128877) | Enriched Organic Plus compost microbial communities from Emeryville, California, USA - eDNA 3rd pass 37_C Kraft OP (version 2) (version 2) ...
CGCCGACGGTCTTGCCGGCCTGCCGCGCGACTATACCGGGCCGGTTCTTGGTCCCGCTTTGCCTGGCGATCTCGGTGGGCCGATCCTGTCAGCACAGAATGCCGGCCAGCCTGTGGTTGCGCCTGTCGTTCCGACGCCTGGCATCGACGAGGCCGAGCAGCGCCGCCGTGCCGAGGAAGAGGCCGCACGCCTCAGCACCGTCTTCTTCCAGTCCCGGCAGGGATCGACCGCAACCACGACGCCCGGCATGGTGCCTGGGCCTTCCGGCTTCAATCCCGCCAGCGCGGCAGGACAGCCTACCGCGCAGGACAGGCAGCTCGCATTCCTCAACGCGGCGGCCGACCGGCGCACGGTCACACCCGATCGCGTCACGCCGCCAGCTTCGCCCTTCGTGCTTCAGGCCGGCGCCGTCATCTCGGCGGCGCTCATCACCGGCATCCGTTCCGATCTTCCCGGCCAGATCACCGCGCAGGTCACGGAGAACATCTATGACAGCCCGACCGGCAGCATCCTCCTCGTGCCGCAGGGAACGCGCCTTATCGGCCAGTATGACAATGCCGTGCAGTTCGGACAGCTCCGCGTCCTGCTCGTCTGGAACCGCCTCATCATGCCGAACGGCCGCTCTATCGTGCTTGAGCGCCAGCCGGGCGCGGACACGCAGGGCTATGCCGGTCTGGAGGATGGCGTCGATTACCACTGGTGGGATCTCGCCAAGGCCGCCGCGCTCTCGACCCTGCTCGGCGTCGGAGCGGAACTCGCCACCGACGACAATGACCGCCTGATCCGCGCCATCCGCGACGGCGCACAGGACACCATCAACCAGGCCGGTCAGCAGATCGTCCAGCGCCAGTTGCAGGTGGCGCCGACCCTCACCATCCGGCCCGGTTTCCCGGTCCGCGTCATCGTCACCAAGGATTTGGTGCTCGAACCCTACAGGAGCTGACCATGACCAAGCTGAAACTCGGCCCCATCGCCGACGATAAACCTGTCAGGATCGCGGTGGAGCTGCCCGCGGCGCTCCATCGCGATCTCACCGACTATGGCCGTATCCTCGCCGAAGGCGGCACGCCGGTCGAGCCCGCCAAGCTGATTGTGCCGATGCTGGAGCGCTTCGTCGCGACTGATCGCGGTTTTGCAAAGGCCCGGCGGACGCCCCCATAGCCGCACATACAGAACTGCCCGCTTGAGCGACCTGCGAGAGAGGCTGTGTTCCTAGTTTTCAGCAATGACATTATTGAGGCTGGCCAGTATTCTCGAATCGCATGGTGCGATCAAGAAAAGTCAGTCTCTATGTCTCGCGACGATTTTACAGCACCAACAAAACGCTACCTCGCCTTGCGGGCAAGTCACCACTGCTCGCTTTGCAAAATCTCCACGGTGGGGCCAAGTGATGAAAAGCCAACTGCCGTCACGATGATCGGAAAAGCAGCACACATCTGTGCTGCGTCACCCGGCCCCGGCGCGAGACGCTACGATCCTACGATGACGCGTGCGCAGCGCTCTGACATCAGCAATGGTATCTGGCTCTGCTCGAATTGCGCAGACCTAATCGACAAGGACGAAGTCCAGTTTCCGGCCGAGAAGCTGAGGCAAGCCAAGACCGACCACGAGCAGTCGCGCAAGATTGGCAATCTCTCGGGGCAAGGCGATGGGGACATTATCGCTATCGGTCCGTCCATAGTCGCCGTTGGCTTTGTCCAGCGAACCGGTCCCGCTGGAACACGTGTTCAACTGGCACACTTTGTTGAAGGAAACGGCCGCGATCTGTTCTCTTTTGCTGAAGGCTTTGATCGCTTGCCCGAGGAGGATCGGTACGTCCTTCTCAGCGAACTCGGTTATGGCAATCGGCTTGTGGGTGCGCCCTTGGTTGAGCGCGTGAGCGGCTTCTTGGAGGTCGAGTTTGTCTTGCGGGAGCATCTGACCCGCATCAGCGCGGCATCAAATATCCGTACGATATGCGCTAGAACCGGGCGCTTGATCTCAGGGATGGATGCGCTCGTACAAAATTTTGAGCGTACGTTGGGAATGGCGCGGGGAACATGGTTTGCTAATCTCAAAGGCGGCAGCGACCTATCGGATCTGTACTGGCGATACAGGAATTCCCCATGGTTTGCCCGCCTGGCCATGAAGGAGATGATCCGCCTTTCATGCCTTCCGAGTTTTCGGCGGGGTGCAAGCGAAGATGCGACGCCGTTCGCCTGCGTGAATCGGGTCAATCGCGTTGAAGTGCCGGCATTCGAGCTGCTTGATCAACACCTACGCATTGAGGTGGAATTCGACATTGAAGGGCTGGGACCGTGGGCTGGAAGCCTCTCTGTTTTCATTTCCACACCAGAACAACTTGAAGAGTCGCGCGGGACAGCAAAGCTCCATGCGGATAAGATCGTCGAAGTTGAAATGGCGAGTAAGGCTCGTTAGTCGCTAACGACATTACCCTCCAACGTCGGCCGATCCCCAGCGTCGTGCTTCTAACCTGACAAATTTCAAATAGGGATGGCGAGGGAATGTAAGTATCGGGCGTTGCGTGCCCCCGCAACCAGTTCAAACATAAAAGTCTGAGTATACAAGTGTAACAGGCGCTTAGCACCAATACAAAGCCCCGCCCTCGAAACTCCCAGCCCGCCCGGTGAGAAACTTCAATCGTTGAGTCTATTGAGATGGCGGAACAGGTGCGGAGTTTGCTGACCGTCCCATTTTGGTCGCGAGATCGAGCAGGTTGCGCAGCGTCTGGCTCTGATCGTAGGGCGACCAGATCGCCGAGAACACCACCGGCTCCGGTTCATCCGTGATCGGCAGCAGGGCAACTCCGGCTGTCGGGGATAGCTGGCTCGCGGCTCCAAGAAGTGTTACGCCGAAACCCTGCGCGACCATGGAGAGCAGCGTCCCGCGTTCCACCTCGAAGCGTTGGATGCGCGGCGGCGGCCAGCGTCCGGCGAGACGCAGCACGATATGGTCGTGAACCTGCGGTCCTGTACCGCCGTGGCGGACAAGGAAAGTCTCGCCCGCAAGATCGGCCCAGGTCACGCCGGATCGCTCCGCAAGCCGGTGGCTTTCCGTCATTGCCACTACGAGCGGTTCCGTCCAGACCGGTCGGGAATGGCAGTCCGCTAGGTCGAACGTCCCGACCAGAAACGCAAAGTCGAGCCGGCGAGCGTGCAGGTGCGTCAGCGTCTCGTGAGCCGAGCCTTCGGCTATCTCAATGTCAATGGCGGGATGCTCCGCGCGGAAGCGCGTCAATAACACGTCGAGAAAGCTGCCGGGGATCAGGCCATGGATGCCGACGCGAAGTCGGCCAATATCGCCAGCCGCCGCAACGCCGGCAGTCTTCACCGCTTGGTCGATCAGATCAATGCCCGATTCGACCAGTTCAACAAACGCGCGTCCGGCCTCAGTCAGCCGGACGCCCGTGTATGGCGTTCGAACAGCAGAACGCCAAGGTCTTGCTCCAGCGCCTTTACGCGGGCGCTGACGCTTGATTGCGACACGCCGAGCGAGTTGGCGGCGTGGTAGAAGTTCAGATACTCCGCGACGGCCAGCGTCTGGATCAACGACGCCATCGGAATGCGACCGCCGAGCATCGAGCGTGATGGTCGTAACAGGTGGCTATTCGTTGATCGTCGTCGCATCCCGCTACCCGCCTTTCATCTGGCGAGTGGTGCGATCCAGCGTATCAACCGCTGGCTTGCAGACAGGCCGATCAATCATCTGCCGACGCATCGTTGATCGAATATCGCGTATCAGGCGGTCGCCGGAAGTTGATCTTCCGCCTCATCTGACGGTTCGATCACGGCTTGCGGCGGCGCAATCTTGAACCAGATGGCGCAAAGAGCGGGAAGAACCACCAGCGTCAGGATCGTGCCGACGATCGTTCCTCCGATAAGCGTGGTGGCCATGGCTCCCCAAAAGACCGAGAAGGTCAACGGGATCAAGGCCAGCACGGCGGCAAGCGCTGTCAGGATGACAGGTCTGGCCCGTTGAACCGTCGCTTCTACAACCGCCTCGTACAGAGAATGGCCCTCCTTTTCGTTGTCATGCACCTGACCGATAAGGATCAGCGTGTTGCGCATGAGGATGCCGGCCAGCCCGATAAGGCCGATGATGGCGGTAAAGCCAAACGGCTTGCCCGTCATCAACAGCGCCGGAACGGCGCCGACCAGGCCAAGGGGTGCGGTGAGAAGCACCATCGCAAGCGCCGAGAGGGATCGCACCTGAAAGACGATGACGATCATCATCAGGAGGAGCATGATCGGGAAGATCGGTGCGAGCGATGCGTTGGCCTTGTCAGCTTCCTCGACCGGACCACCCACGTCGATCCTGTATCCGGCGGGAAGCGCTTCGATCACCGGCTTGAGGGTTGCATGAACGGCATTCGATACATCGGGCGGCTGTAATCCTGCGGCGATGTCGGCGCTGACGGTAATGGTCGGCAAGCGGTCGCGACGCCGAAGGACGGGTTCTTCGTTCAGCGTGGCGATGCGGGCGACTTGCGACAGGGGAATGCGCTGTCCGTTTTGCGCGACGATGCTGAAATTGCCGATCTGGTCAGGGTCAAGCCTGGTTTCGCCCGCCGAGCGCATGACGACGCCGATCTTGCGCGTACCATCCCGCAGTTCCGTAACGATCGCTCCATTGATCAGGGTTGCGATCTGCTCGCGCACGGCGGAGGAGTTCAGTCCCATGGCCGCGATGCGGTCCTGATCGAGAACAAGGCGAAGCGCGGGCGTGCGGGTTCCCCAATCGGTATTGACCTGTCTTAGATCGGGGTATTGACGCATCACTTCCTCGACCGCGCGGGCAATGCGCCGGACTTCCGCGCCATCCGGCCCGGAGACCCGAAACGCGACCGGCCAGGGCGAATAAGGGCCGAAGGTCAATTGCGTGGCGCGCACCCGCGCGCCCGCGCCAAGTCCATCGGCCGCGGCGACGCGCAGGCGCTGGATCAGCGCGTCACGCGCCGCTTCGTCGGGCGTGAGGACAACAAGCTTGGCGAAAGCGGGGTCCGGCAGTTCCGGCGACATCGACAGGAAGAAGCGGGGGGCACCCTGCCCGATATAGGCGGTCACGATTTCCGCTTCTGATTGTCGGGAAAGCCATGCCTCGATTTCAGAGACCGCCGATGATGTCCGCTGGATGCCTGTTCCATAGGGCATCTGGACTTCGACCAGCATTTCGGGGCGATCCGACGACGGAAAGAATTGCTGCCGGACAAGCCCCATGGCGGCGGCAGCGAGGATGAAGGACAGCGCAACGCCGCCCGCCGTCAACCATTTGTGGCGAATGGTGAAAGCGATGATGCGCCGGAGCTTCCGATAGCCGGGTGTATCGTAGATCGCATGATGCCCGCCCACCGCGACCTTGATTTCGGGCAGGAGCTTCACCCCGAGATAGGGAGTGAAGACGACGGCGACGATCCACGATGCGATCAGCGCAATCCCGACGATCCAGAATATGTTGCCCGCATATTCCCCGGTGCTAGATTGAGCAAAGCCCACCGGCATCAGGCCGATGGCGGTGACAAGCGTGCCGGAGAGCATCGGCGCTGCCGTATGACTCCAGGCATAGGCGGAGGCCCGAATGCGGTCCCAGCTTTCCTCCATCTTCACCAGCATGGTTTCGATTGCGATGATGGCGTCATCGACCAGAAGGCCGAGCGACAGGATCAGTGCGCCGAGAGTAATGCGGTCGAAGTCACGCCCCGTCGCCATCATGACGATGAAAACGATGGCAAGCGTCAACGGCACGGCCGCCGCCACGATGATTCCGACGCGCCAGCCGAGGCTCAGGAAGCTGACACCCATCACGACCGCGAGCGCCATGACGAATTTCAGCATGAACTCGCTCACGGCGGACTGGATGTTCACCGATTGGTCAGTGACCTTGCTCAACGTGATGCCGAGCGGCATTTCAGCCGAAATGGCAGCGGCCTCGTCTTCGAGGGCGTGTCCAAGGTCAAGGCCGTTCCAGCCTTCGCGCATCACGACACTGAGGAGAATCGCGGGCTGGCCCTGAGAGCGGATCAGAAATTCCGCCGGGTCCAGATAGCCGCGTTTCACGTTGGCAATATCTGCAAGGCGGAACGTGCGGCCATTGGCGGCGATGGTGATGTTCCCGATGGAGTCTTCATCGATTTCGGGAGAGTCCAGCCGGACAATGATATCCGGCCCCTTGGTTTCAACGGAGCCAATGAGCGCAACCTGATTGCGCGCGACCAGCGCCGAGACGATATCCGCCGGAGCCAACCCGAGCGTCGCAAGCCGCGTGTGATCGATCTCGACGAAGAGTCGTCCGGGCTGTTCTCGCGGCTGACAATCCTTCGGAAGGAAAGAGTTCAACGTGATGCTTATCGATCGGATCGAACGCGAAGTCGGGAGACCATTACCAACGTCATACAGGCGATTTTTGAGCGCTTTCGATGATTTTTGCTATGTGCATTACAACGAGTTCAAAGACGAATTCCCGAATTCGAAGGGCACGCCATGGTTCTTCTGGAGCGAAAAGAGGCTGGGAGAAGTTTCGATCATACATGGTGCGTCGCAAAACCGGATGGCTTGGGAGGTGTTGAAATCATACGCAGAGATCAACGCGTCAAAAGGTGAGAAGCAAAAATCACTCCTCGAACGCACGCAATATCTCGTCGCAATCGCAGAAGACGAAGGCGATATTCTCTTCATGGACGCATCGGATAGTTTTTCCGTTTCTATCTATATGCACGATTCTGGTGACTCGAAGCGTTTGGAAGATAGCTTTGAGGATTGGCTAGTGAACGGTCTGTGAATTCATAGGCAATGCCAGCGCTGTCGCAAATTTCCTGATTTTCTAACCGGATTGCCACAGGCTGAATTCGTTCGATAATCCCCGTCGCAAAACTCGCTCGCAAAAGTCGAGGTTTCGCGACCGACAATTGCGATGCTCTCTGGCATCCTCTTCGGGCCGGGCTCTATTCCGCAGCGGCTTTGCCGCCGCTTCACGGAACCCCGTGCCGGGTTTCCGCGCCAGAGGCGTGACGATCCCTGATGCAGCCGGCTTTCAGCCGGAACAGGACGCGCATACGCGCGGGTTCCTCCTTCCAGCGGGGACCGAGGGCTTCGCCCTTCTCTTCCCCAAACAGGCTTCCGCCCACCTTCCTCCACGCCGCTTCGCGCCGTTCCGTGCAGGCGGTTCCCCGCGAAGCCTGTTTTCCCCTTCCAACCCACCGCTCACGCGGCCCTGGGAAGCAGGCGGGGCCTGCTTCGCGTCCAATCGGAAGAGAAACGGCGGGTGATGGTGGGGCGATGGTCATTGATCTTGAAATGTGAGTTATGGTGTGGTACATATACTCTTAATTGGAGGCGAGGAATGATCATAGGCTTTCGGGATGACTGGTTGCGGGCGTTCTTCGTGGACGACGCCCATTCCCGCAATATCCCGTCCGATCTTGAAGCCCGGTTGTTCCGCAAGCTCCAGATGATCGACGACGCCGTGACCGATCAGGACTTGCGCGTGCCGCCCAGCAATCATTTCGAGAAGCTGCGCGGCAATCTGGCGGGGTTCCATTCGATCCGCGTCAACCAGCAATGGCGGCTGATCGTCCGCTGGGATGGCGAACGCGGCGAGGCGGACGGGATTTATCTGGACGATCATAGCTACCGATGAGAGCGAGGCGAACATGCTGACCACCAAGCGCAAGCCGGCCACTGTCGGCGAGATTTTGACCGAGGAGTTCATGGAGCCCATGGGCTTGACGCAGGGCGCGCTCGCCGAGGCGATGGGCGTGCAGCGCAAGCACGTCAACGAATTGTGCGGCAACCGCAGGAATGTGACCGCCGCGACGGCGCTGATCTTGGCTCGTGTCTTTGGTAACAGCCCCGACTTCTGGCTCAACGTGCAGCGGCGCAATGATCTGTGGGAGGTAATGAACACGCCGAAGGAACGTGAGCGAATCGAACGGGCGCGTCCGTTGAAGCACGCTGCATAGTGGGCGTTAGTAAGCCGATATTGGCAGCATCAACCCGTCCTATGTGCCGTCGATACTTCGCCAACGCCGCACGCCTGCATTTTATGCCTTCACAGCCTGATTCTGGTGCCGCTTCATGCCTGTTTGTCTCGAAAACAGCTTGGAGCGCACGGCATGGCAGACAGCGGGAAAGACGGACGGGGCGGCAGGATACCGGCCAACGACAACAGGCCGGAAGGAGAGGCGGAGGGCGGCGAGCATGTTGCGCCCTTGGAAAAGCTGGACCGGGTAGTGCTCGACATTGCCCGTCTGATCGGGCGGCAGATGGCGCGGGAGGATTTTGCCCGGCTGCAAGCCATCGCCGCCAATGACAATGCGCCTCACAACGAGGCCGACGAGGATTGACCTTTACGGAGAACTCCGCGACAGCCTCCGGCCCCTGCTTTGCGAGCGCCCCGTTGATGACGCCCACCATGTGGGAGGCGTCAGGCTTGGCGAGGTTGAAGTCTTGGCTGTTGACGTAGGCGGCAGCGACAAGGCCGACCACCGAGGCGACCAACTGAGGCGCGACCTTGCCGGGCTTCTTAAAGGCGAAATAAGCGAGGCCTAGGAACAGCACGGCGACCGCCAAACGCCCGGCGAACAGCATCATGGTAAAGCCCGTGGGGACGAAGAGCGGAAGTACGACCACAGCCGCAACGGCCCACAGGGCAATGGGAAGGACTTTCAGGATGTTTTGCATGGGATTTTAGGCCTTGCGCACGCTGATGATGATTTGCAGTAGGACGAGCGCAGCCACCAAGCCGATCGCGGTTGCAACGCCCATATGCGTAATGAAATTTTGCTTCACGCTGGCGAATTCCACCGGGACAGGCTCAGCCAGAGCGCGTAACGGGATCGGCTGACCTAGGAACGTGGGGCGGGCGAGATAGCCGACTCCAAATCCGAGTGCGGCGCCCACGATGGCGATGCCGAACCGGGACGGCGACTGCGAGGGGGCGGAAGTCGAGGAGACGACCGGGGTGGCTTGGGCTTTCCGGTAAGAGCGGAAAGCGAGCAGTCCGAACAGCGGCAGGAAGATGACCCAGGCTGTGAAGGGTAGCAGCCCGAGTATCGACCCAAAGAACGGCCCATGAGAACGGGCACGACGATGGCAGCGATGGCGTAGACGCATGGGCGAGAACTGGCGCGGGCGCGCGGCGTCAAATTCGGGCGCAAGCCAAAGCTAGGCCCGCGCGCCCGCAAGCTCGTCATTGAGCGACGAGCCAAAGGGGAGACCTGCGCGCGGATCGCTCGGAATTTCGGGGTGAGCGAGAGCACAATAAACCGGTTGCGGTATCATCCGAACGAAACTTAGCAGTTAATAACCGTGCTTGCCCTTGGGTTGCAGTCGGGTTGGAATTGACTCGTTTTGATGCGCCGCTCATGTCTCGTTATGTAGATTCTACTATTGCGAGGCAGGAATGTCTTTCACGTCAGTCCCGTTGGGGAAGCTTCTTCAGGCTTTCTACAGCACGGAGCCGCAACTTATCTCGCTTCTGCGAAAAGACCTCAGAAGTGAAAAGAAAAAGAAAGAGGGAATTAAAGCTGGCTCTGGAGGCGATTTTTACGTGCCGTTCTGGGCTGATGTTAAAGGTCATGTTGCCGGCGATTTGGACCTTCGCGTTGCAACGGCCGACCGGGTGGCAGGCAACAACCGGCGTGAGCGGCTTTATCCGCTCCTCCAAAAAGGCTTTCTGGAATGGTGGGAAGAGCGGCGCCGTCTTCGTAACGTTCCGTTCCGGGTCATTCGCGAGAATGTGAAGGCACGCCATGAAGTGGCGGAGCTGGGGACGGTCAGGGTTGAAAATACGATGGCGATAACCGTTGGTGACGAAGGCCATCGCATTTTTTATCCCTACTTTTGCGAAGATCCCGCCCTTTCCGAGGAGGGTGCACGACTGGGCCTATGGCTTATGTCGCAGTGTATTCAGAAGTATGATCTGGAAGACATGCGGATACTTGATGTCCTTAAGGGGCGCTCGTTCTCAACGCTCGATACGCCGTTGCTCGGGAATGAGGCTGCTCTTTTCTCGGAGAAATATGCGGTGGTTCTGGATAGATGGACGAAGTTGCACGGGGACTATGGACTATAAGCTTCGCCCTTAGCTGTCTCGACCAGACGGCTTAGGCACGTCGCCGTCACCATAGAGAGGCTGATAGCGTTCGCCCGGCGTCTTCCATGACAGGAAGAAATCCAGAGGGTTCTGGCTGCCTAGGAAGCTGCGTGCGAGAGTAAGGCGTTCGATGAGCTGCTGTCGTTCCTCGCCTGGAAGGTTTGCGGCGTGATCCTCAACACCGCGCAGAAACTGTTCAATGCTCATGATCTCCGCCCATTGCTGGATGACCTGTCCCAGATGGTCGCGGCTTTCCTTGACGGACTGCTGGATACGGCGCTGGTCCTCCTCCCGGCGGCGGCGCTCCTCCGCGATCTCCCATTCACGGCGGGCGATTTCGGCCTTGCGGTCAGCTTCCTCCAGTTGGGCGACGAGGTCAACGGCCGCAGACTCCAAGGCTTTGACGATGATGCGGAGGGATTTATCGAGTGGTGTGGACTTTGTTTCCTGCCAATCGGTCGTCCAGGTAACGCGCGAGTAGGGTGAATACGCTATCAGCCGCAAGCGGCCGCAGGGGGCTTCCCGGGTCGTTGTCCAGGTGTGGTCGGTGAACCCGCGAGACGCTTTGGGCGGAATATAATCGGCGTCCCGTATGTACCGGCTGTTTCCGATATAGCGCATGAGCGCTTGTTCGGACATTTCCACAATCGCGAGTCCGATGGCGACGGTTCCGACATAGACGAGGGTGGGACGGTCCGGTGACCATAGGCTGGTATGATAGTAGTTGCGCTGTTCGCGGCGCTCCTCCCGCTCATCGACGCGGCCGCGATGGAACCCTTGACCGGATGGCGCCATGACAACGCGGCGGCCTGCCAACTGGAGGGCAATGTAAAGGTCGTTTGCGAATGTGAGGGCCTTGTCGAGGCATGTCTTTGACGCGGTGACGTCGAGCAGGAGCCGTTTGTAAGGCTTGAGATAGGCGCCGTCCTCGACCGGGCGCCCGGTCTCGAAATGTTGCCGGGCTCCACGGACGAGCGGATGGATGCTATCCGCTGGAACCGGAGATGCGGATACGCGTCGGCGCCGGATCTGGACGCGGGGTTGTGGCGGTGGATGCAGCTTGCCGTCTTTTGACCAGTGCAACTGGTCTCCCGGCTGCGCCTCGGGCAACGGTTCGCGGGCAGGGGCCTTGCCCACGGCGAGTTTGGCCCAGTAGCCCCGCTCGGGACGGGGTACGTTGAGCACCGTGCAGACGCGCGCCATGTAGCTGCCGGACACGTCGAAGCTTTTGGCGACCTCCGTCATGGGTTTGGTCCAGACCAGTTCGTAGAGTTCTTCTCGGGTCATGAGGCCTCCTTTCCTTTGGGTGTCATATTAGCGGCACCGCCGCTTAACCTGCCTGCGGAAATTGTTCTGTGCGAATTTGCCTCATCGGGTGAACAAAAAACGAACAACCCCTTTGTTCACTGAGTCGGTTTGTGCCAAGGTGGCAAAAATCGACACAGTGGAGATTCGGAACGTGATGCATCAGGACGGGAAATCGGAGTTCGCAAGGCTCAGGGAGCAGGCCGGGCTTACCATTGAGGAAGCTGCCCGGATAACCAAGGTATCACTCCGTTCCGCCTATCGTCACGAAAACGGCGAGTGCTCGCCGTCTCCGCTGGCCCTCGACATGCTTCGCCTGATGGCCGAGAGTCACCGGCTGCCGGAGAAGCCGGTCCGGTTCCGCTTCATCGACCTCTTCGCCGGCATCGGCGGCCTCCGGGTAGGTTTCGAGAACATTGGCGGCAAGTGTGTTTTCACCAGCGAGTGGGACAAGTATGCGGCCGAGACCTACCGGAAGAACTTCCCCGAGGATGAGGAGCATGTGTTTGCGGGGGATATCCGGGAGTACACGAAGGATGACACCGCACTGGCGAAAATTCCGGCGCATGACGTGCTGCTGGCGGGCTTCCCCTGCCAGCCGTTCTCGATTGCCGGCGTCTCGAAGAAAAACGCGCTCGGGCGCCCCCACGGCTTTCTGGACGCGACGCAGGGAACGCTGTTCTTCGATGTGGCGCAGATCACCCGCTATCACAAGCCGAAAGCCTTCCTGCTGGAGAACGTGAAAAACCTCCAGCGGCACGACAAGGGGCGCACGTTTGCGACCATCATGAAGGTGCTTGAGGAAGAACTCGGCTACAAGGTCGTGACCCGCATCGTCAGTGCCCGGCCGTGGGTGCCGCAGGGGAGGGAGCGCATCTTTATTGCCGGGTTCCGGGATCACAGTGCCGGGTTCACGTTCGATGATGTGGCCATTCCGGAAGGTCCGGAGCCAACGCTGGGCAGCATCCTGCAACCCGATGTGGATGCCAAATACACCCTGACCCCGAAGCTCTGGGAATACCTCCAGAACTACAAGAAGAAGCACGAGGCCAAGGGCAATGGATTCGGGTTCGGACTGTTCGGTCCGGGTGACGTGGCCCGCACGCTGTCCGCCCGCTACTACAAGGACGGCTCGGAAATCCTGATCGATCAGGGGAAGGGGAAGCGTCCGCGCCGGCTCACTCCCAAGGAATGCGCCCGCCTGATGGGTTTTGAGCGGGGCAACCGCGTCTGGGAAATTCCGGTGTCGGATACCCAGGCCTACAAGCAGTTTGGCAATGCGGTGGTCATGCCGGTGGTGGAGGCTATCGCGGAGGCCATGGGCCCATGGCTGCCCGGCTTCCAGGCCGCTGAAGTCGTCTCCCTGCCTGCGCCGCCGCTACCGGAGAAGGCCGTAGTGAATGGCTGACATTGTTGCTCCTGCCGTCCGCAGCCGGATGATGGCGGGAATCCGCTCCAAGAATACCAAGCCTGAAATCGTGCTCCGCAAGGGTCTCCACGCGGAAGGCTTCCGTTTCCGCCTCCATGACCGGAAGGTGCCCGGTACGCCGGACATGGTGTTTCCGAAATGGCATGCAGTGATTTTTGTCCATGGATGCTTCTGGCACGGACACGGCTGCCGGCTTTTCAAGTGGCCGGGAACGCGCGAGGAGTTCTGGCGTGAAAAGATCGGCCGGAACATGGCCAATGACGTACGTCATCAGGCAATGCTTGCAGAAGCGGGTTGGCGGGTTGGTATCATCTGGGAATGTGCCACCAGGTCAAAGGCCGGCCAGCAGCAGATGGTGAAAACTGTCGCTGACTGGCTGAGATCAGATCAACAAAGGCTGGAACTGGAGGCAGCGTGAAAGCAGTGCAGACGGACCTTTTCGAGATGGAGCAGCCCAGCGCATCCCTGCTGGCGTCCTTGCTGGAAACGGCTGATGCCGTTCTTGTAAAGAAGCTCTCCAACAATGACCGCGACTGGGCGAAGTTCCGGAACAAACATCAGGCAGGCGTCTACATGCCTCCAGTGCAGCGAGATAGTGGCTTCTTTCCTCCGTTACGGGAGAAAGAGCGTCCTGACCCTGAAGATCCTCCTATCAGGGAAACCTATTTCAGCACCAACTGGCCCCAATTTGGAGTCGAGGGCAAGAAGACCCGGCTAGTGCATTATACCAGCAAGGGGCCAGAGACCCATGTGACGGGCCTGCCGAAGGAGGCGTTTTCCGAACTCTCCCCGGCCTCTTTCCTGGTGATGGCAAGGACCGGGGAAACTGCCTATACCTGCCTGACGATCGACTCAGCATCCGATGATGCCATTTTGCTGACCGACGCCCTGGAGCTTGAGCCAGATTTTCTGATTGATATCCGGCGACCGGCCGACTACCGGCAGAAGGAAAAGGAAGTCATCCTCGACTTTGTGGAACAGGCTATCGCCGCATGGCTGAAGGGGGCCATTGTCCCGTTCGCCCATGACAATGCCGCTTTGCCTCCTACAGCCGTCATGGCTGAAAAGGCCCGCCTGAAATTTCTGGATATCTATCGGCTGACGAGTCTTGATCCCTTTGTACTGGGTTCACCAGGTGACGCCCTGCGGGAAATCAGCCGGGGCATCGAATGGGAACTCTTCCGCGAATTCCAGCGGCGTGAACGTGCGATCGGCCTTGTCCGCATCATCATGGGGGATATGCCCTATCCGGTGGATGCCCCTTCCGTGATCCGGAGCCTGATTGAGAGGGTTCAGGAGGTCGATGCACTCATGCTCTCGGCCAGCCAGCAGCGAAAGTCCCGTGCGGGTTACTCATTTGAGCATCACATTGAAAGCATGCTCACCGATGGCAAGGTTCCGTTTGAAAAGCAGGTTGTGATTGAAGCCAAGAAACGGCCCGACTTCATTCTTCCGTCGCTGCGGGTTCTCCGCAAGAAGGACGAGGGGAGGGCGCCAGGCCTCATCCTGAGTGCCAAAACCACCCTTCGCGAGAGGTGGAAGCAGGTTGAGCGGGAAATGGGAGGAAGCGAGCTGTTCCTTGCAACCGTGGATGAAAACATCGCCGCCAATGCCATCGATGACATGGCCTCGATGGGCGTTGTGCTGGTCGTGCCGGAAAGCCTGAAGAAATCCAAGGAAGCTGAATATGCCGGGCGCAGGAACGTCATATCGTTCCGGGAGCTGTTCTCGGATGAAATTGCTGCCCGGATGGCTTCGTGGATTTAGGCGCGTCGTAGGGTCGCGCGGTTTCCGGACGCATCAAAGCTGTCTTTCATGTATGCACGGTTGTAGTGGGCAAGTGTACATTTCTATTTACACGTTTGATTACAAACGAAACAATACCTGAGAAAGAATCAGGTCGTGAAGGGACTGGGAATGAACTGGGGCAGTATTGTTGGGAACGTTGGTGGAGAGCAATATCAGAGCCGTCTCGCAGCACTCACATCCAAGAATATCGATACGCGTTCGATCGAAGATACCATTGAGAAAACGATCAAAAATCTCAAAACGAGTGGCGGCAGGTCGTTTGTCATATTTGGTGAACCTCAAAGCGGGAAAACCGAGATGATGATAGCTTTGAACGCCCGGCTGCTTGACGAGGGCGCCGGCGTCATTGTCAATCTTCTTACGGACAGCGTGGATCTCCTCGAACAAAGTCTCTCCCGGTTCCGTGCCTCTGGCCTCAGCCCCTCTCCGAAACAGTTCAGTGAACTGCCCCACCAGCCAAAGGACCTTGGCGATAAGAAATGGGTCATTTTCTCGAAAAAGAACGCCAGAGACCTCGAAAAGCTCATCACACTCCTCCGTGCGCGGAAGGACATTATTGTTATTGATGATGAGGCTGACTTTGCGTCTCCAAACGCCAAAGTGAATAGTGACGAGAAGACAAAAATAAACAAACTCATACATGCTCTTCTGGGGGAAACGGGGCAATACATCGGCGTCACAGCGACGCCGGCCAGGCTAAACCTGAACAACACATTCGAGAATGATAGCGAGTTGTGGGTGGATTTCCTTCCTCACCCATATTACGTCGGCCAGGATTTCTTTTTCCCCACGGATGGAGTGATAAATTACCGCTTGCACACTTTCAAAGCGGATGAGGGCTCCGAGAGAGGTGAATTAGAGAACGCCATTCTGCATTTTCTCTGTGGTGTCGCAGAGCAGCACAAGCGGGGACATGAGCAGAATTTCACAATGCTCGTTCACACCAGCGGAAAGCGCGACGAACACGAGAATGATATCAATGTTATCCAAAATACAATTACCACGCTTTCGACGCCGTCGCACTCTGGTTTCAACCGGATCGTCAAGAAGCTGGAAAAAATTGCAGAACAATATTCTCAGAACCATCCTGAAGCAATAGTCGAATTTGTTCTGCGGAATATTGATAGGCACGCTATCGTTGAAATAAACTCCAAGGGACAAAGTGGCAAGGTATCCGATATTGCCAAGCCGACGAGCCTTTTTTCCTTCGGTGCCGGCGGGAATATTATTTCACGAGGTGTGACTTTCGATAATCTGCTTTCCATGTACTTCACACGAGCGGTAAAGGGGAAGTTTGCTCAGGACACGTATATTCAGCGGGCGCGGATGTTCGGTTCTCGGGAAGACTACAAGGGATATTTCCAGCTGTGGATTCCTTCCGAACTTCTGAAGAACTGGACCAAGTGTTTTGCGTTCCACAAACTCGCTATTCAAGCCATGCGCAGCAAGGCCGGGGCGCCTGTCTGGCTTTCGGACCATAAGACAACCCCGACAGCAGCCAATTCCATCGACAGATCAACGGTAGATTTCGAAGGAGGTGAGATGTCGTTTGGCTTGTTTGACTTCGACAAAAGCCAATGTGACGCTCTAATGAGCAGGGCGGGCCGCACGAACCAGCAAATGCTGGATGCGCTGCGCAAGCACTTTTCAGACAGTGAATTCCCAGACTACCTTTACGACTACCTGAAGCATGATTTGGTGGCCTCGAAGGCCGATATCTCATTCCATAACGCTAGCGGTTTCGGCACGGGGTCGAGTAGCTACAGTGATGAAGAAATCAAGAATATCCGGCGTAAGAAGGGGATCTTCGCGAACAATGAATTCGCCAGAAGCGAACGTCCTGATGCACGGCATCACTTAAAGATATTCTTTAATAAGCACGGGAAGGCTCGTCTTTTCTATAAGATTAATGGAAACTCGATTAAATTTATACAGAATAGAAGATGATTACCGACGCTTCCAGGTATTACGGCTGTGTACTCCATCAACTGATCGATCAGCCTGATCAACATGTAGCTATCCAACGTCTGAATGGTGATGTACCGGGTTTTTATCTGGTAAATGGGAATTTGCCTTTTTACATCAAGTACTCCACAAGCCGCACCGGTCCTTGGAGCTTTAACTTTCAGATGTCCCACCAGGAGCGACAAAAGGACCTGTTTGATACCTACGGCGAATGCGTTACGGCCTTCGTGTGTGGGCGTGATGGTATAGCCGCACTGCCTTATACGGAGTTGCAGAAGGTTCTTGACGACAATTTTGAGCTACAAGAGGGTGTGTCCATAAGAAGGCGCCACAACCAGATGTACCAAATCAAGGGGCGTAATGGGGTGTTGGATCGGAAGGTCTCGCGAAACAGCCTTTCAGAAATACTTGTGAAATACAGTGAAGGGCTGACACGCGAATGAAACATATCCATCCATTTCCGGCTCGTATGGCGCCCGAAATCGCCCTTGAAAAAATACAGTCCCTAAAACCGGGACAGACTGTTTTGGACCCCATGACCGGTTCCGGCATGGTACTCTCGCAGGCGGTGCGTAGCGGCATTAGTGCAATAGGCGTCGATCTGGATCCCCTTGCGGAACTGATCTCGCGTGTTGGAGCGACCTCAGTCGATGAGGACGAGGTCCGGGGAGGGTTAAACACACTTCTTGAACGTTGTGCGGCAATGCCGAGCGACGTGCGTTTGCCATGGATTGATGAAGACGTCGAAACTGCAAACTTCATCGATTTCTGGTTTGCACCCAAGCAAAAGGAGCAACTGAGAAAGTTGTCGTTTCACTTGCTTGTTCAGCCCCTCAACGTCTCCGCTGATGCACTTGATGTCCTTAAAGTCGCGTTGTCCAGGCTTATCATTACAAAGGAGCCGAAGGCGTCCTTGGCAAGGGACACGGCTCATAGCCGGCCACACAGGACAATTCAGAAGAATGACTTCGATGTGCTTGGCGCAATGCAGTCATCCCTCAGTCACGTGTTAAGTGCACTGGATGCCCCATCGGTTAAAACGAGAGCGGAAACGTTTTTGGGGGATGCCCGGAATCTGACGGTGGTCGAAAGTGACACGGTCGATTGCATCGTTACTTCCCCTCCCTATCTGAACGCGATTGATTACATGCGAGGGCATCGCATGTCGCTCGTTTGGCTGGGCTATCGCTTGGAAGACCTCCGTAAAATCCGTGGAAGTGCCATCGGGGCCGAACGCGCTCTGAATAGCAAGCTGAGCGACGATTTCACGGATATGCTTACCGAGCTTGGCCTAGACCAACTCGAAAACAAAAACAAATACATGCTTGATCGATACTTTTCCGACCTGGTGCAGCAGACCAAGGAAGCGTACCGAGTCCTGAAGAAGGGCTCTATTGGAACGTATGTCATTGGAAATTCAACAATTCGGGGCACGTACGTCCGGAACAGCGAACTTTTGAAGCGTGCCGGAGCCTTGGCTGGCTTTGAGGTCCTGGGCGAAACAGAGCGTGAGATACCCGATCACAGACGCTACATGCCTATGACAGTAGCTGGAAATAGCCTCGCAAGTCGTATGCGCACCGAGCATATCATCGACGTTAGAAAACCTGCTTAGGGTGTGAAGCACCACGCCAAGCGACAAAAGCATGGGAGCCGGTCTATCGGCTTCGGGAGAAGCTGGTGTCGCAATTGACGCAAGAATACGCCCGTCACGTCTCTCGTCCGGGTATCGTTGAGCTGCGCTAGCAGAAGCACAGAAAACCTTTGGACAAGCTTGGCCTCAACATAAGCCGTATCAACAACTGGCAGCGCGCGCTCATATGTGACACGCCGCTGCACATGCGCAATCTAAGGAATGCTGAGAGTTTACCCGGGTATCGCTATCGTAAGGATTTGCAGTGGATGCTTGGTTGCGCTGGGAGGCTCCATCATATGGCAAGCACGGATTTTAGCACAGAATAATTTTGATCCTGATTTTCAAAATAATTCCAATATGATGTAGAAGTATTGTAAGGGGTGTTTTGACCGCACCTTCCGGATCAGTGCGTGATTGACGATGTTGAAGCCGAACGAGGGCTTGGACATATGTCGATTTCACAGCTTACGCTTACATCCAGTGATGAAGAGCCGTTGCGCCGGTTCGAGGTTTTCACGGGCAGCGGCCGACGGCGTGAGTGGAGCGACGAGCGCAAAGCTGAGATCGTCGCGGAGAGCTATGAGCCAGGCGTGACGGTCTGCGCTGTCGCGCGGCGTCACGGATTGCCGACGCCATTCTGGCGACCACCGCCAGGGCCTATGGATCGCGCTATATCTCTCCCAGCGGTAGCGTATTCGCCAAGGTCGATCCGCTTTCGCAGGAATATGGTTTCGACAAGCGCAATGCTTTCGAGCAGCCGGTTCTCGAAAACCTCTTGAGGCAGGGCCTCGACCGGTACGGGCATGTCGCCCAGCTGTTCGGCGAGGAACTGGTTTCCTTCGAACAAGATGAAGCGGGGGTCAGCGCGAAACTCGGTTCTGGAAGGTCGGTTTCGGCTAAACTGATGGTTGCCTGCGACGGCGGCCGGTCTTTTGTCAGGAAATCGCTCGGCATCGAGATGGTTGGCTCCACATTCGCCGAACGCTGGCTGATCGTTGATCTGGTCAGGACCGCCAACCGCTTTCGCCATACGGAAGTGTTCTGCAATCCGCGCCGGCCGTGCATCTCGCTTCCGGGTCCGCGCGGTATTCGGCGGTATGAGTTCATGCTGCACAAGGACGAAGCCGACCGGGACACCACCAGCGAGCCCTTCGTGCGACGCCTGCTCGGCGAAGTCGGTCCCGATCGTGATGCCCCGCTCAGGCGCGTGCGCGTCTACACGTTCCACGCCCGCGTAGCCGAGAGCTGGCGTCGGGGCCGCATCTTCCTGGCCGGAGATGCGGCCCACCTGTCACCGCCCTTCGCCGGTCAAGGCATGAACAGCGGCATTCGGGACGCCCACAACCTGGCATGGAAGCTTGCCGTAGCCCTGGGCGCCTCCGGGGAGGTCGATGAGCTGCTCGACAGTTATCAGCGCGAGCGGAAGCCGCATGCCTGGCAAATGATCGGCCTGGCCTTGCGCATGGGCAAGGTGATGATGCCTTCGTCGCGCCTGCAGGCTTTTCTGCTGCGACTCGGCTTCCGGGCTCTGAGCGTCTATCCGCCGGCACGGGACTATGTCGCGCAGATGCGCTACAAGCCGAAGCCCCGTTTCGAACAAGGCATGCTGTGGCCGAATGGTCGCAAGGACGACACGCTTGTTGGACGGCTGTTTCCCCAGCCAATCGTCGAATCCGTGGATCATCGGCGCCATCGCTTCGATGACGTACTGACATCCGGCTCCGTCCTGGTCGTTTTTTCGGAACGTCCGGATCGTGCCGTCAGCATGGATATGGTGCGGAAGTTCGAACGTGCCGGCATACGCGTCGTCGGGCTGACGCCGGAATACATGAATGCCGTTCCGGCGGGCTTTCCCATCTACCGGGATGTGTCGCGTCTCACCGGCGCCAAGGCATTCAGGATCTACAGGCATCACGGTTTCCTGCTGAGGCCGGACCGCTATGTCGCGGCAGCTGTGGAGCTTTCAGACCTGAGCGCGCTCCTCGAACACGCAGCGAAAATCGCAATCGGAGCCGTCGCGGGCCCGAGCGCCGGGAATGGCGCTGACATCGGCGCAGCGCCGGAAGGCAGCGTATTCGACAACAAGGAGATCCCCCATGTTTCGATCTGACCTGATCATTGGCGGACGCGAAGGCGGGTTCGGCGGGGAAACATTCGATCGTTTCAATCCCGTCAGCGGCGCGGTGGCCTCCAGGACTGCATCCGCCGGCGTCGATGACGCCCTGGCGGCGGCGGATGCTGCGCAGGACGCTTTTGCCGCCTGGGCATCCATTGGACCGTCCGACAGGAGAGCGCTCCTCAACGCGGCTGCGGACATCATCGTCGCGCATCACGACGACTTCGTCGAGCGCATGGTCGCCGAGACAGGCTCAACCCGCGGCTGGGCGAGCTACAATGTCCAAGAGGGCGCCGCCATGTTTCGCGAGGCGGCGGCAATGGTGACCCAGATCAAGGGCGAGGTCATCCCAACCAACGTGCCCGGCAATTTGTCGATGGCGGTCAGGCAGCCCGCTGGCGTTTGCCTGGGCATCGCACCTTGGAATGCCCCGGTCATCCTTGGCGCCAGGGCGATGGCCATGCCGCTGGCCTGCGGCAATACGGTGATTTTGAAGACTTCCGAGGTCTGTCCGGCGGTGCATGGCCTGCTCGGCGCTTGCCTGGTCGAGGCCGGCTTGGATGCCGGCCAGGTCAATGTCCTCCATGCCTCGGCAAAGGACACGCCTGCCGTGATTTCGGCCCTGATCGAACATAGCGCGGTGCGCAGGATCAATTTTACCGGTTCGACGCGCGTCGGCCGCATCATCGCCCAGCAGGCCGCGGCATTGTTGAAGCCGGTCCTCCTCGAGCTCGGCGGCAAATCGCCTATGGTGGTGCTGGAAAGTGCGGACCTCGATAAGGCGGTGGACGCCGCGATCTTCGGGGCGTTCATGAACCAGGGGCAGATTTGCATGTCCACCGAGCGGATCGTCGTCGACCGCAAGGTTGCGGCAGCGTTCGTCGAAAAGTTTACCGCCCGCGCCCTGGCGCTGACCGCGAAGGATCCGGCCGTCGGCGACGCCGAGCTTGGTGCGATGGCAAGCGAGGCGGCGGCGCAGCGGATCGACGATCTGATCGCCGACGCTGCGGCGCGCGGAGCGTCCGTCATTTCGAAAGGGGCGCGGCAGGGCGGCATCATGCAGGCTACGATCGTCGACAAGGTGACGCCGGCAATGCGGATATACGCCGAGGAAAGCTTTGGTCCGGTGACGACCATTGTGCATGCCGACGATCTGGCGGAGGCGATCCGGATCGCTAACGACACCGACTATGGATTGTCGGCATCGGTGTTCGGGGAAGACATCGCGCAGGCCACCTGGGTTGCGTCGCAGTTGCGGTCCGGTATCTGCCACATAAATGGACCGACGGTCCACGACGAACCGCAGATGCCCTTCGGCGGCACCAAGAGTTCCGGCTTCGGGCGTTTTGGCGGAGCCGCCGGGATAGACGCCTTCACCGAACTGAGGTGGCTCACGATCCAGACCGGTGCAAGGCACTATCCGATCTAGAGCCTCGGGCGATTAATGAGCAACGTAGCCTGCGGCCTTGAGGTAATTCCAGCATTCGTCGGGTGTGAAGAGGTCGCAGATGTCGCCGACGGCGCGCGAGAGGGCGTCCAAGGTGCGGGCGGCGGCCTTGCGCAGCAGCGTCTTGAGCTTTGAGAACGCCATCTCAATCGGGTTCAAATCCGGTGAGTATTTCGGCAGAAACAGCAGCCAGGCGCCTCGCTCGGCGATGGCCTGAGCGGCTCGCGGGCTCTTGTGGACGTTGAGGTTGTCGAGGATGACCACGTCGCCGGGGGCAAGCGATGGCGCCAGTTGCGTTTTCACGTAGGTGTCGAAGGCCGCGCCGTCCATGGCCCCTTCGATGATCCACGGCGCGACGAGTTGGTGGCATCTGAGACCCGCCACGAAGGTCTGCGTGCGCCACTTGCCGAACGGTGCGTCGGCCCGCAAGCGTTCGCCGCGCGGGCTGCGCCCCCGCAACGGGGTCATGTTGGTCTTCACGCTGGTTTCGTCGATGAAGACCAGCCTTGCCGGCTGGCGGCGCATGAAGGGCTGGCGGTGGTCTTGCCACTCACGCCGCGCCGCCTTGACGTCGCAACGTTCTTTCTCCGACGCCAGCAGTGCTTTTTTTATATGTGAAGCCTTCCTTGCACAGGAACTTCGACAGGTTCGATGGATCGGCCCTAACGCCGTGCTGCGCTTCCAGCCAGGCGCCAAGGTCGGGCATGGTGATGTCGGGCTTGGCCATCACCTTGTCGATGATGGCGCGCCGGTGCGCCCCGAGCTTGCCCGACCCTCTGGGGCGGCCCTGCCTGGCCGGCGCAACCGAGCCGGTGCTTCGATAGCGCTGTTGCACCCGAACAGCCGTCGATGGGGCAACCTCCAACCGCGCCGCCAAAGAGCGGCACGATTGGCCCGACGCTACTCCCCGCACAATCCGTTCCCGCAAGTCTGCCGAAATCGCCTTGCCCATGATCCACACCTCCTGTGATCACAGAAGCAGACTTTGCCTCCAAGCGAAACCTCTCGATTCATCCTTCTCGCCCGAGGCTCTAGACAGTTCGCATGCCAGCCTATCCGCCGTCATGAGAACGCCACAACGACAGCGGCGATCCTTCGCTGTCGCTGGGCGATTGTCTCCATGCGCTCAACTGACGACTGCACATGCCGTCCATAGATGAACGGGTAAACTCAGCCGGCATCTCGCGGACGTCGTCACAGACTGGAACCGTTTACTCGACTCAATATCCCCAAGGGATTCACTCGTGCCAAGCCGTCTGCAAACGGTCGACTTCAGAACAGGATCGGTTGTCATCGATCAATCCTGTCCGAAATGGCGGCACCGAACGGTTGGCGGGAGGCAGGCAGCGGATTTTGTCGTCGCCTTTTCTCAACTGGAATGTTCGTCGAAGGCCTTGGCCAGCCGCCTGACGCCTTCGCCGATCCTGTCGGGCTGGGCGGAGGAAAAGCTCAGGCGTAGCGTGTTGGCGCCGCTGCCGCGGTGGCTGAAAGCGATGCCGGGCACATAGGTCACGCCGAGTTGCGCAGCGTGCCGCAGCATCGTCGCGGTGTCGATCTCGGGCGGCAGCGTCAGCCAGAAGAAGAAGCCGCCCAGCGGCAGGCTCCAGACGCCACGATTGCCGAACTCCTTGCGCAGGGCTTCCGCCATCCTGTCGCGACGATCGCGGTAGGCGGTCCGGATGGGGCGGGCAAACGGCTCGACGCCGTCCGCCAGCAACCTGCCCAATGCGGCCTGCGCCAGCGAGCTGGCCTGCAGGTCCTCGGTTTGTTTCAGCAGGGCCAGCTTCTCGATGACGAGCGCCGGCCCGACCACCCAGCCGATTCGCAGGCCGGGTGCGATGGATTTCGAGAAGGTGCCGAGATAGAGGGTTCGCGCATCCTCGATCGAATGCTTGCCAATTTCTAGCGACAGCAACGACGGCAGTGATTCGCCGTCATAGAGCAAGACATCGTAAGGGTCGTCCTCAACCAGCACGGTATCGTGCTGGCGTGCCAGAGCGACAAGCTGCCGACGCTGGCCGAGCGACAGCGAAATGCCCGTTGGATTCTGGAAGTTGGACATGGCGTAGATCAACGAAGGCGCTGCCGCAGTGTGAGCGGCCTCCAGGCCGCTCAGCTTGGCGCCGTGTGCCAGGAACACCTGCAATGCGCCCGGATAAAACCACCGGTAGGATCTTTTACGGTCATCTATGCGAATTCGCGTCCGGCGGCTCATTTCGAGCCGACAGCGGTTCTGGCTGCGCGAGGTGACTCTCCAGGATCGGAGCGCCCCGGAAGCAGCTTTGACGGTGTGCGTGCGCCTTTCCCAAACGCGAACAACCGTTGACCAAATACCGCTAGACGCAGGGCATTTTGCGCCCCCACTGTCGTCCGCAAACAGATCAGTCCCTTAGCGCCGCGCGCGGATGAATAACAATGTTTTGGGAGGAATGGATGTCATCTCTGGCTGCCGGCGAGCGTCGTGCCCTGTATAGTAAAGACAGGGCCAGGGTAGCTTTATCGTGCTTCGTGGGATCGGCCATCGAGTGGTACGATTTCATGCTTTACGGGTTCCTGGCTCCTCTTGTTTTCGACAGGCTGTTTTTCCCCAACACTGATCCTTCGGTCGCAACGATCGCGGTGCTCGGCATCTTTGCGGTGGGGTTTGTTGCGCGGCCGCTAGGTGGCCTAGTCTTCGGTCATTTCGGCGACCGCCTCGGCCGCAAACCCGTCATGGCGGCGACACTGGTTCTAATGGGCATCTCGACGACCGCGATCGGGCTTTTGCCGACCTACCAGTCCATCGGCATTTGGGCCGCCGGTATTCTGCTGGCCCTGCGCTTCTTGCAAGGGTTCGCTCTCGGCGGCGAGTCAACTGGCGCGCCTGTCCTGATGCTCGAAAGCGCCCCAGAGGGAAAGCGCGGTGTCTTTGCCTCAATTGCCCAGTCTGGAAATTTCGCCGGGGTCGTTCTTGCCACGCTGGTTGTATCGGTTGTCACCAGCCTTTCGGTGGAAACCTTGTTGGGATGGGCCTGGAGAGTGCCGTTCCTTGCAAGCATCGTCTTGGTCGGTCTCGGTTTCTATATTAGATTGAAAGTCGAGGAGTCACCGATCTTCGAGGCCAACCGTACCACGCCCGAGCGGGCTCCCTTGCTTCAAGTCCTGGCCCACTACAAGCGTCCTGCCCTAATCGTCTTCTGTTGTGCTTTGGCCGAGTCCGGCGTCTTTTATATCACGTCGATCTTCGGTCTCTCGTATGGGGTCAAGACGCTCGGCCTTGATCAGGCC
>Ga0182748_1001282_pt1 | contig 24846 bp, 23 predicted proteins | sample eDN3rd37CKraftOP_FD_128877 | JGI IMG/M metagenome (GOLD analysis project Ga0182748, IMG submission 128877) | Enriched Organic Plus compost microbial communities from Emeryville, California, USA - eDNA 3rd pass 37_C Kraft OP (version 2) (version 2) ...
AGACGACGCAAATGCCAGACCGACGGAAGCTTCAAAGAACGGGCTGTTCCAAGACCAACGGCCCAGGCTGCAAAGAACAGGACGACCCGCGCCCTGCCCTCGGCGCTAACCACATATGGGAACGCAACAGCGCGATTCCAAGGAGGGCAACGGTTGTAGAATGCTGGGAGGATTGAACGACGCGAATCCGTCTATGAACTGAATCGGTTCGGCCCCGCAACAAAGGGGTGTCTTGACCGTGAGAGGCCATTCAATATCCTACCTCCGCCACGGTAGGGCCAGCGATTTTGCTGCCGGCCTCATCGAGAATACCACGGGCACGGAGATGAACTGCATCCGTTCCCGGCACGAGCACCTGGAAATTGCCCGGGCGCCATCAACACTTGCAATCCACCTGGGGGTTACCCTCATTCGACGGGAGGGGAGCATGGAGCCATCCGACCATCTGGAAACATTTCGTTTTGGAAACTACCTGCTTGATCCTCAGCGACGGAAGCTAACCAGAGAAGGCAACCCTGTCGAGCTGGGGAGCCGTTCCTTTGATCTTCTCGTGCTTCTGGTCCGCGCCAGGGGGCAAATCGTCAGCAAGAACCAGATCCTTGACGAGGTCTGGCCCAACCTCATTGTCGACGAAACAAACCTCAGGTTCCAGATTTCCCGCCTTCGCAAGGAACTGTCCCAGTCATCGGAACCTGGCGAATACATCAAGAGCGTTGCGGGCCGCGGCTATGTCTTTGTTGCTCCGGTCACAGCCCAGAGCCAACCGAGCAATATCGAAGAAGCGCGCAGCAGCCCGGAATCCCGCACACCGATCCCCACCAGGGTGAAACTCCTCTTTGGCAGAGAAGAGAACCTGAACAGGCTCCATGACCTGCTGCTGCAGGCACGGTTTGTGAGTATCGTCGGCAGCGCGGGAATGGGGAAGACCACGGCCGCCATCGAGCTGGCGCACAGGCTCACCGAGCGCTTCGGCAGCAACATCTTCTTTGTTGACCTCGGATTGGTGGGCAGCTCTGAGGCGGTGCTGCCCGCGATTGCGGGTGCAGTCAGTTTCTCGTTTGCTTCAGGCGATCTGCTGCGGGGTCTGGTAACATCCCTCGAACGGCGGCAAATCCTGCTGATCCTTGATTGTTGCGAGCACGTTCTGGATGCTGTGTCCGAGGTTACTGCAACTCTGGTCAGGGAGGCTCCGTCGGTCTTCATTCTGGCGACAAGCCGCGAGCCGCTGAGGGCGCTCGGCGAAAACGTCTACGCTCTGCCGCCGCTCATGCTGCCGGAGATGAACCAGCAAGAAATCACTGCCGCCCAGGCGATGCTGTCTCCTACTGTTCAGCTCTTCATGACGCGAGCGCGCGAATGTGGCTTCGGGGGCCAGCTCGAAGATGAGGACGCTTTGGCGCTGGTCCATATATGTCATCGTCTGGAAGGCAATCCTCTGGCGATCGAGCTGGCAGCCAGCCGGGTCAAGATGTACGGGTTCTCGGCTCTCCTGGAGGTGCTCGACAACCGGCTGTTCCTCAGCTGGCCCGGCCTTCGCCACGATCCGCGACATGCGACGCTGGGGGCTGCGCTCGACTGGAGCTTCGCGCTTCTTTCTGAACTTGAGCAGAGGGTGCTCACGCGCTTATCGATCTTTGTGGGGACATTCTCGCTGGAGGCAGCGGTTGCCGTCTGCCGGGATCTTGCCGAAGACCAATGGACGGTAGCGCGCGTGATCGAGGAACTCGTCGACAAGTCGCTTCTGTCCACCCAGCATGGTTCCAGAGCACTCAAGTACCGCCTGCTCGACGTCACCCGGATCTACGCCGAGGTGAAGCTCCTGGAAAGCGGTGAAAGGGACCATGTCGCCGAGCGTCATGCGGGATATTTCCTGGGCGTTCTTCAAGAACTGCACACCAGGATTGACCGCGATCCGGGAGATGTTCTGGAGGCGGGTCTCATGGGTAATGTCCGGGCTGCGCTCGAATGGTGCTTCTCGGCATCGGGAAGCAAGGAGCTTGGCATTGAACTCGCAGCCGTGGCTTCGCGCCTGTTCATCGAGCGCGGGCTGATGCACGACTGCGTGCGGTGGTGCCAAACTGCGCTGGCTGCCCTTGGGGAAGAGGCAGAGCCGTCGAAATCAGCACTGTTGCTGCAGCTGTCGCTTGCAACGTCGATGATGTATTCGCTTGGCAATGTGGAGGCGGTCGGCGGGGTGCTCGATCGGGGGCTTCAGATCGCCTTTGCTCTGCGAGACAACGACTACGCACTTGAACTGCTCGCCGGCCGAAACCTGTATCACACGCGTCGGGGTGAGTTTGCAGACGCACTCAAGGATGCAGAACGATTTGCGGCCCTTGCTCGCAAACTGGAGAATCCCAAACACCTCGTCACTGCAGAATACATCCTGGGGATTGCCTATAACCTCGTCGGAAAGCAGGACCTTGCGCGAAAGACGCTTGAATCAGGATGGGTGCGCGGACAAATGCTCGGCCTCAGGCGTCTGGTCTACTGTGGGTATGACACAATACTGCGGACACACATCAGCCGCGTATGGACGGCATGGCTGTGCGGCTTCCCCGAAGAGGCCGCCACTTTGGCCGATCAGGTGTTGAAGGCTTCGGCCAGGGATGCCAACCCCGTGACCGCCTCTATCGCACGTCTGCTCGTCGCGCAGCAGATCCTGTGGTCAGGTGACAGGGAGTGGGCGCAGCGCGTGGTGGATGAGCTGATGGATATCGCCACCACACATGATCTTCGCCCATACAGGAGCGGCGGGCGTTTGCTTCAAGGCAAGTTGCTGCTGGCTGCGGGAGATGTCGAAGGAGCCATTCCCGTCCTTGGCGAGGCGCTGCAGTCATTGAGAGAACTGCGGGTGACCGTGCTGATAACGCCAGGCGCAAGGTCCTACGTGGAGTGCCTCGCGAGGACCGGCAAGACGCAAGAGGCGGAGGAAATTCTTCTGCCTCTGATTCAGAGCGCCAGAAGCTCGCCAACCTACTTTCTTCCGGAGCTCCTCAGAACCCGAGCGGACTTGTTGGTGATGCAGGGACGCCCCGACGATGAAGCAGAAAGTGCATATGAAGAAGCGATCGCTCAAGCGCGCGATGATGGTGCGCTGGCCTGGGAGCTGAGAGCGACAAAGGCGCTCGCCCGTCACCTCGTGAGCATAGGCAACAAGGCCCGGGCTCAAGCCATCCTTCAGGATGTATGCAGTCGCTTTGCCGAGCGCACGAGATCCAGGGATCTTGCCGAAGCGGAACAACTTCTCGCGGACCTGGCGGGCTGACGGGAACGTGGTGCCGGCTACCACATCCCCATCAGAACTCACGCCCGGATGAATGCCAGCAGATCGGCATTGATGACGTCGGGATGAGTCGTGAGCATGCCGTGCGAATATCCGGGATACGTCTTGAGCGTACCATTCTTGAGCAGCTTGATCGTCTTTAGCGCAGAGGCTTCGATCGGAACCACCTGATCATCCTCGCCATGCAACACGAGCGTCGGAACCGTAATGGCCTTCAGGTCCTCGGTTTGATCCGTTTCCGAGAAGGCCTTGATGCCCTGATAGTGGGCAATGGCCCCACCATTCATGCCCTGCCGCCACCAGTTCTGAATGACGCCTTCCATGGGGGAAGCACCTTCACGATTGAAGCCGTAGAAGGGACCAGCAGGCACATCCCGGAAGAACTGAGCCCTGTTCTTGGCTAGCGTTGCACGCCATGCATCGAAAACAGACATCGGCGTGCCTTCCGGATTTTCGGGTGTCTGCAGCATCAGCGGCGGGACGGCAGCGACCAACACGGCCTTGGCAACGCGTCCGGCAGGCTGACCATGGCGCGCGACATAGCGGGCAACCTCGCCGCCGCCTGTCGAGTGGCCGATATGGACGACGTTCTTCAGGTCCAGCGCCTCGACCACGGCATAGGCGTCAGCCGCATAGTGGTCCATGTCATGCCCATCGGACACCTGCGAGGAACGTCCATGACCCCGGCGGTCATGAGCGACGACGCGATACCCATGCGAAAGGAAGAACAGCATCTGAGCATCCCAATCGTCCGATGAAAGCGGCCAGCCGTGGTGGAACATAATTGGCTGGGCTTCTCTTGCGCCCCAATCCCTGTAGAAGATTTCAACACCATCCCTGGTTGTAACGTAACCCATTTTCATTTCTCCTGAATTTGATGGATCTATGGTTGAGTTTTCTGCCGCCAGCACAGTCTCTGACGGTAGAATTGTGGTTGCCGTGATTGCCGTTGCTACTTGTAAAGCCTCACGGCGGGTGAGTTTTAAATCTGTGATGCTCATGGTTTATCCCTTCTATTGTCAGTACAAGCCGACAGGATTCAGAAAGCATTTCGCCCTGCCCGCTTCATCGAAGGTCCTCGGCCGCAAACATCAGCTGCCTCGGCCTGGTCTGGACCGATGCCGTCGGGGCGAAGATGGAAAACCGGACCCCGCGATGCTGGATTGAACCGATCTCGCTTCTGTACCCCAGAAGGCCGAGCGCCTGGCGCACGATAAACAGCCCAACACCTGATCGGACCTCCTGGGTGGATCCCAGGTGCGTAAACGGACTAAACGGCCGCGGGATCGGGTGGCTGGATGCCTGGAGCGTGTAAATGACATCAAGCCGGACGGTGTCACCGCGCCGTCGCGCGCCGACGAGAACCTGTCCCTCTTCCCCCGTGCACAAAACCGCGTTTCGGGTCAGATTGCGCAGGATGGTCCTGAGCAGGAGCGGATGGCTCTCCACCACCGCACTCGTCCTCGCCAGCCGGATATAAACGCCGGCAGACCTCGCCATTTCCTCGCAATCCTGCACGGCCTGAGAAAGCAGGTCTGCGACGTTAACCGGACGCGCGGCGCCACTTTGATCCAAAGGTTGCAAAGCCTCAACAAGAAGCGAGAGGTCTTCAATGATCCGGCCGAGAGCATCCTCGCCTCGTTGAAGAAGATGAACATCCTCGATGTTCCGTATTCCCAGGTTCAGAAGCTCAAGACTGCGTCCGATGGTCTGTAGTGGCTGCCACAGATCGTGAGCCGCTATGGCAAGGAGGAACTTCTCAAAGTTCAGTTCTGGACGCAGCTCGTCTTCGGGACTGCTACGTGCCTGGAGGAAGCTTCGGGCGGGCATTTCTAACTTGTTGATGCTTTGGAACATGGCGGTTCTCACTCCCGGTTCGACAATATCCCTGTGACGATGAGAGTTGCCGATCAGTACGAGGAATGCGAGTTTAACGTTGTGAGATCCTGTTAAATGACGCGCTTCTGAAATGAAGCACTTAATACAGGTCATGCAGCGGTCTTTGATCAACGAAACTTATACACAACGAACCGATCCGCGAGCCTTCTTTTCTTGCCGCTATACGTGCGTTCCTCCTTCTACGCTTGGAGTTGTTGACGCAGGAACTTGCACAGCCCGCTCTTCCGAGCAGGTCGTTCGCTCCGAGGAGATGAGCTGTGCAAACGAGGTACTGTGATCAAGAGAGGATACGAGAAGGCAGACCAGGAATGTCCACCCCCCCCATCTCACTGAGAGGCTCCTTGCCGAAGGACAGCGGCACGAGCCTGCCTATTCGGCCACCACAATTTCGGTTGCATCAAGTACCCTTACATAGTTCTCCTCGCCCAGATCCATGATATCCGGGGTCTGAGATTGCCATGTAACGGCTACCTTCTGACCAGCCTTGATATGCGAGAGGTCGTAGTTCGCCGGAAGCCGGTAGGCATCACCATTGCGGATGATGACCTCATGCCCGCTGACAGCTTCGACGGTGCCGATGGCAGTAAATGCCGAAGCTTGCGAAACGGGGAATGCCAGTATTGCGGCGGTAACAGTTGAGAGAATAAAGTTCCTCATTTGCTTTTACTCCTATCATATTCATGCGATCACGCACCAGCTGCCTTTAAACAGCCCGCACTACATTTTGTTGTTGGTAGTCTATTCTTGGAATTGCGTGACAGCCGACAGATAGGAAGCCAATTTCCCGGTTTCTAATTTGATGGCGTTAGAAATTGTTAGATATTGCGGAGAGGATCAGCTTCGCGGGGATCATGCCCTTTTGGCTTGCCAGAGAGCCCTATGTTGGCATCTCCCCAGTCCTTCAGAGCTCTCAGGATCGGCTCCATCGTGCGCCCAAGATCCGAAAGCGAATATTCCACTCTGGGCGGCACCTCAGCATAGACCTTGCGTATGATGAGGCCATCTTCTTCCATCTCACGCAACTGGCGCGCGAGCATCCGGGGAGTGCAGTTCGAGGCATGGCGGCGGATTTCATTGAACCGAAGCGTGCCGGACAGCAGATGCCACATGATGATCGACTTCCACTTTCCATCGATGAGACCAATGGCAGCCTCGACGGAACAGCCGGGAGCACAGTCGAAACGGGAATGACGAACCTTGGCCATATCAGTATCCTTTTTGATACTATATGAATTTGTTGTGCGTATTGATTGGGCTTTTATGTAACTCATCTTTGCCCCGTCGCAACCTGATGAGGAGCAAAATCATGAAAGCAGTTGGCTACAGAATTCCCGGACCTATCCAGCACGAAAAGTCCCTGGAGGATATCGAGCTGCCACGTCCCAGTGCATCCGGCCATGACCTCTTGGTCGAGGTCGACGCAGTTTCAGTAAATCCCGTCGACACAAAGATCCGGCATAGAGTGACGCCGGGTGACGATGACTGGAAAGTTCTGGGTTGGGATGCCGTTGGCCGCGTGGTGGAGATGGGTCCCATGGCGGAAGGCTTCGCGATTGGCGACGAGGTTTTCTACGCCGGCTCCATCGCCCGTCAGGGCACCAACAGCCAGTTCCATCTGGTTGATGCCCGCATCGTCGGGCACAAGCCCAAGTCACTTTCCCACGCTGAAGCGGCGGCTCTTCCCCTGACAGCGATAACCGCATGGGAGATGCTGTTCGACCGGCTGGATATCCGCCGTCCAGTGCCTGGGGCGGCAAACGCAGTGCTGATCATAGGCGGAGCCGGCGGTGTAGGGTCGATTGCGATCCAGCTTGTTCGCGCCCTCACCGATCTGACCGTGATCGCAACCGCTTCGCGGCCGGAGACGCAAGAATGGGTACGCGAACTCGGCGCGCACTATGTGATCGACCACAATGGCGATATGGCTGACCAGATCAAGTCGTTGGGGATCGGTGCTCCGGGCTTCGTGTTCTCAACGAACAACAGCGAGCACCACATCGCCGGCATCCAGGAGCTGATCGCGCCCCAGGGCCGTTTCGGGCTGATCGATGATCCCGCCACGCTCGATGTGATGGGCTTCAAACGAAAGTCAGTCTCGGTTCACTGGGAACTGATGTTCACACGTCCGATCTTCGAGACTGCGGACATGCACAAACAGGGAAAGCTGCTCGACGAAGTAGCCAGGCTGGTGGACGAAGGCCGGATCCGGACGACGGTGACCGAGGTCATGAAGCCGATCAACGCCGAGAACCTCAGGAAGGCGCATGCCTTGATCGAAACGGGCAAGGCCCGCGGCAAGATCGTGCTCGAGGGTTTTTAGGCCGCGGTCAGCATCTGAGCACATCACCAATGGGCGCGGCGAAGGCATGGCAGCCGCGCCCTATGATCAACTCGCATCGGGCGGGGGATCACCGAACACCGGCTTCAATATCGACACGAGCCACGTGATGAACACGCGCACGCGGGGCGGAAGTTGCCGGTTGCTCGGATAGAGCACCGACAGCGGTGTCGGACGCGGTGTATATTCTCCCAGTATCTCAACCACCGTACCCGCCGCGATATCCTCGTCGAAACGATAGCGTGGAGCCTGGACTATCCCTAGCCCCAGACGCGCCGCTGCTGCATAGGCATCCGCACCGGTAACCAGAACACGGGAAGGCAGCGCAACCTCCATGCTCCCGTCTCCCATGGTGAATTCGAGCGGCATGACCCGCTCGGTGCGGGACGACACAAAGCCGATCATCATATGGCCCTCGAGGTCGTGCGGCGACTTCGGCGTGCCATGCCGGGCGAGATAGTCCGGGCTGGCACAGGTGATTTCCTGCATGACGCCCAACGGCCGGACGATCATGTCGCTGTCGTCCAGCTTGCCTGCACGAATGACGCAATCAACCCCTTCCCTCACCAGATCTACATAGCGCTCCCCTTCGCCCAGATGGACAGTCAACCCCGAGTGCTGCGCCAGAAAATCCGGCAAGGCAGGAAGAAGGATCGTCCGAACGAGGTTGCCCGGCGCATCAACGCGCAGCAGGCCGGCCACCCCTCCGCTTGCGTTCTGGTCTGCCTCCTCGAGCTCTGCCAGAATGGACAGGCAGCGACGGTAGTACTCCCAGCCTTCGACGGTTGGCTGAACATGGCGCGTCGTGCGTTGCAGCAGGCGCACGCCGAGCCGCCGTTCCAGATCCTTGATTGCAGCCGTAGCGACGGGTCGGGAGATGCCGAGATCGGCAGCGCCCGCGCTGAAACTGGCGCGCTCAACGATCCGTACGAACAACTCAAGGGTGGCAAGCCTGTCCATGCGGATTATTCTGTATTCCAGAACAGTATTGTCGGCAAGCTTGATCTAATTCCCACAGTAGGCTGCAACTATTTTGGGTGAGGCAAAAACAAGGAGCCTTACCATGACAAAACAATCTTCCATTGCATTGGTGACCGGCGGCAGCCGCGGACTTGGCCGCGCGACAGTTGAAGCGCTCGCTCGCCGGGGTTCCAATGTCATTTTCACCTACAACATCAACAGGGCCGAAGCGGCAAAGGTCGCCGGTATCCTCGAGGAGTCCGGCCAGAAAGCCGTAGTGTTGCAACTCGACACCGGAGACACCAAAGCGTTTGACCCGTTCGTGGGCAAGGTCAAGGAGGCGCTGCAAACTCTTGGTGCGGAGAAGTTCGACTATCTCGTCAACAATGCCGGCAATTCCAGCAACATGAGCTTCCTGAACGCCACAGAGGACGAGTTTGATGCCCTGTACAGAATTCATATCAAGGGCGTCTTCTTCCTGACGCAGAAGCTCGTCCCCCTGATCAAGGATGGCGGCCGCATCGTGAACATCTCGTCCGGCCTTACGCGGTTCGCCCTGCCGAACCGTGCGGCCTACGCGACCATGAAGTCAGCGGTGGAGACCATGACCCGGTACATGGCTTTCGAGCTTGGTGACCGTCGCATTGCGGTGAATGTTGTGGCGCCAGGCGCCATCGCGACCGATTTCAGCGGCGGCGTTGTGCGGGACAATCCGGATGTCGCCAAAGCAATTGGCGCAATGACCGCGCTTGGCCGGCCTGGTCAGCCTGAAGATATCGGGCCAATGATTGCCTCGCTGCTGTCGGAAGACAACCGTTGGGTCAACGCACAGCGGATTGAGGTTTCCGGCGGCATGCGCATCTGATGCGTGGTTACCTCCAGTTTCAAGGTTGCCGGTCCCCTTCCCGTCTCCAGCAGACAGGGGCCGGCAACCACCCTGACGTGGAGCGCTATGCTGCGGCAGCGAGCAAGGCGCGTGCGTACTCCGTCGAAGGCGCTGTCCATATGGAACTGCCTTGTTCCACGATCCTGCCGTTGCGCATCACGATCACGTCGTCGGCAATGAAGCGCACAACGGCAAGGTCGTGGGAGATGAAGAGATAGCTAAGGCCAAGTTCCTGCTTCAGATCCGCCAGCAGGTTGAGGATCTGCGCCTGTACCGACACGTCGAGCGCTGAAGTGGGTTCGTCGCAGAGTACGAACTCCGGACGCAGGATGAGGGCGCGGGCGATCGCTATGCGCTGTCTCTGTCCGCCCGAAAACTCGTGCGGATGCCGCCCGGCCGCTGTTTGCGGCAGTCCGACGTGGTCCAGAGACGAGGCAATCCTGCCCTGCCGCTCCAGCCGGTCCGAAATGCCATTGGCGACAAGCACGCCGTCGAGGATACGCTGGACGGTATGACGAGGATTAAGCGAGGCAAACGGGTCCTGGAAGATCATCTGGATCCGTTTGCGGTGCGAGCGCAACGCAGTGCCGCTGAAGCGCGTCAGCCGCACACCATCGAGCGAAACTGCACCCGATTCCGGGCGGACGAGACCGATAATGGCGCGCGCTACCGTGGACTTGCCGCTGCCGGATTCGCCAACAATCCCAAGCGTCCTGCCTTTCGGTATATTGAACGATACGCCGTCCACAGCAGTCCTACGGTCATAGCGGACAACGAGATCGTTCACCGCCAGACCGTGCTGCCGTGGTTCCGCGACGGGCAAGGGGGTCGCAGGGGGATTGGGCCGCCGCAATTCATAGTTGAATGAGCCGTCGCTCTGGCGCGTGACACTCACCTCGGCCAGCCTGTGCTGGTTGCAGCTCCGGTCATCGTCGAGCCTCAGCGAAGCGCCGATCAGTCCCTGGGTATAGGTATGTTTGGCGTTCCTGAAGAGATCGCGTGAGGCGAGCGTATCCATCACCTGGCCGTGATGGATAACCACCGCCCGGTCGGTCCATTGGCTGACCAGCGGCAGATCGTGTGAGATCAGCAGCACGGCCATGTTCAGCTCGCGTCGCAGCCTGTCGATGAGCTCCAGAATCTGCCGCCGGATCGACACATCGAGCGCCGTGGTAGGTTCGTCGGCAACGAGAAGTTTCGGCTTCAGGGCGATGGCCATGGCAATGACAATGCGTTGGCGCTGGCCGCCTGAAAGTTCATGCGGAAACGCGTCGATGATGCGCTCCACATCGGGCAGCGCCACGATCCGCAGCAGTTCTAGCGTGCGCTCGCGTGCTTCACGAGCCGAGATCTTCAGATGCCGCCGCAGGACTTCGCCAATCTGCCAGCCCACGCGATAGACCGGGTTCAGCGTGGTCTGCGGCTCCTGAAAGACGATGCCGATGTCATTGCCTCGGATCTTCTCCATCTCGCTTTCGCTTGCAGTTGCGAGATTTTTACCCTCGAACAGGATGGAGCCCTCGATCTCCGTTTCACCCGGCAACAGGCGCAGGATCGACAGTGCTGTCGTAGACTTGCCACAGCCGGACTCGCCGACCAGTGCCAGCGATTCACCGGGCGCGATCGAGAACGACAGCCCGTCAACCGCAATGCCTGTGCGCAGCGCGTTGCGGTAACTGATGCGAAGGTCCGAGACCGTAAGCAGGGGTTCGGTCATGTGTCGTGTCACCCATTGCTGCGAGGGTTGAGAAAGTCATTCAGGGCATCGCCAAGGACGTTCAGGGCAAAGACGGTCACCACGATAAACGCGCCGGGAATGACGGTCGGGAACCAGTAGCTGCGGATCTGTTCGCGGCCCGAGCCGATCATGCTGCCCCAGGAGGCAGCATTCGGATCGCCAAGTCCGAGGAATGACAGAGCCGATTCCGCCAGGATCGCGGACGCAACGATGATGGAGGCTGTCACAATGAGTGTCGGGGCGATGTTTGGAAGTATTTCGCCGAACAGGATCCTCGGACCCGAGACACCGCTTGTCTCTGCCGCCAGCACGTATTCGCGCGAACGGTGGTTGATGACCTCGGCTCGCGTCAGCCGGGCGACTGCGTCCCAAGAAATCAGTGCCAGTCCGATGATGACGGTCGTCGCCGAAGGCTCAAGCACGGACACCAGCACCACCAACAGGACGAAGCCGGGGATCGTCTGAAAGATCTCGATGCCGCGCGTCACCACCCAGTCAATCCATCCCCCCGCATATCCGGCGATGGCTCCAATCAGGACGCCCACGACGAGGCTGATGAAGGCCACCGACAGGCCGACCAGGAGCGACACACGCGCACCAAAGAGCACTCCGCTAAAGAGATCGCGGCCCAGCACATCGGTGCCCAACGGATGGGCCCAGTCGACGAACGGCTGGATCAGCGGTTCGCCGGTTATCCGGAGCGGATCGCCCGGCCGCAGGATCGGCCCAACAATGGCCGTGAGGATGACAAAGGCCAGGATCGCCGTCGCCAATGCAGCGGATGGCGTCTTAAGGAAGCGGATGCCTCCCCAGCGGTTGCGTGAGCCGAGCGCAGGATCGAAGACGCCAGCGCCCGGTTCGCGGTAACGGCGGGCGATGTTTGGATCTATTTCGAGGGGCGTCATGCGCGCGCTCCAATGCGGGGATCGAGGACGCGGTGCAGCAGGTCAACGAGGATGTTGGCGATGATCACCACAAAGGCGCTGGTGAGCAGGATCCCCAGCAGCAGGACATAGTCCCGCGCGTTGATAGCCTCGTAAGTGAGACGTCCCATGCCGGGCCACGAGAACACCGTCTCGACCACGACAGCGCCGCCCAGAATGCCGGCGATGTGCATGCCGGCCATGGTGGACACGGGGATCAGCGCATTGCGGACGATATGGCGAAGCGACACCTGCCACCGGTTCAGGCCCTTCGCCACCGCCGTGCGAACGTGGTCCTGCCGGATGACCTCGAGCATTGATGAGCGCGTGAGCCTCGCATAGATGGCAATGTAATAGGAAGCGAGCGCCAGCGATGGGAGCAGCAGATATCGTCCCCGCTCGAGCAGGTAGCTGAAACCGGAGGCGCGACTGCCGATCTTCTCTGCTCCGCCCGTGGGCAACCAGCCGAGTTGCACGGCGAACACGATGATGAGCATGAGGCCGATCCAGAAGGACGGTATTGAATAGAGCACCAGCGTCACCGCCGACAGCAGGCGATCCTTGCTGCGTCCGGCGTTCAGCGCCATCACAGCCCCGGCCGCAATGCCCAGGGCCAATGCAAGGGTGATCGACGTTCCAACCAGCAACAGCGTTGACGGTAGGCGAGCGGCGATCAGCTCGGTCACCGGCACGTCGAAGCGCATCGATTGACCCAGGCTGAACTGTGCGAGCGTACCGTAATAATGCAGTAACTGTTCCAGTATCGGGCGGTCGAGCCCCAGCGACTCCCTGAGCGCGCTGGTACCTTCCTCGGTCGCCGCGCCTGATGACGCGGCGATATAGTCGGCGATATCGCCCGGTGCGAGCTGGACGAAGAAGAAGCTCAGCGTCACGACGATGAACACCGTCGGCACTGCCTTCAGAAGGAGGAAGCCAAGCCTGCTGAGGAGGGTCATCGGCTGTTCCCTTCCATCAGGCGCCGCCGTCGGCCAGCCAGGCCCGCGCATAGGACGTGCTCGAATTCTGCTGGTCAATGAGGTGATCGCGCAGGGCCGCCCTCGAAACGGTGACAGGCTGGTACTGAACCAGGTTCACTGCCGGGAGGTCGCGATGAAGGATCTGCTGCAGCTCGACATAGAGCGCACGTCGCTTCTCCGGATTTGGCTCATAGGCAGCTTCATCGAAGATGCGGTCCACTTCGGGGTTGGAATAGTGCGCGTGGTTCGACCAGGCGAGCCCTTCCTTGATGTTGCCCGAATGGTAGCCGCGCTGGATGCCATCGGTTGGGTCGTAGCCGTTGGCAAGGACCTGGATATCCAGGTCGAACGCACCTTCCGTATAGAGCTTCTTGATGTAGGTCGGATGATCGTAGAGCGCGATTTCGGCCCGGATGCCGATTTCCGCGAGCGCTGAGCGGATAAAGTTCGCGCCATCGATCACCTGAGACATGAACGGGTTGGCCGTGAAGCGAACGGTGAAGCGCGTGCCATCGGCGCCGCGCGGATAACCGGCCTGATCGAGCAGCCGTTCGGCCTCTGCCGGATCATAGGCATAGTGCTTGATGCTGGCGTCATGGAAGTGCTTCATGGCCGGCACGATCGCGCTCGGCGACGGGATGGCGTAGCCCTGCCAGACCTTCGCGATATAGGCGTTGATGTCGATGGCATGCGCCACCGCCTGACGCACTTCCAGTTTCTTGAACGGCTCAAACCGGAGATTGAAGAAGATCTGGTTCAGGCCGCCGCCAAGGGAATAACCCTCCGTATCGAGCTTGAATTCCGGATTGTTCTTGAAGCGGGCGAGCTCACCGATTGGCACAGGTGTCGAATAGCCGATGTCAACCTCGTTTGCCTCGAAGGCGGCGAGCCTTGTCACCGCATCGGGAATATAGCGGATGATGATTGCATCAAGGTTAGGTTGTTCGGGTGCCCAGTAGTTCGGATTGCGTTCGAGCAGCGTATGACTGCCACGCACCCATTCCCTGAACACGAACGGACCGGTGCCGATCGGCTTCGCGTTCCATGGGTTCGTGCGCGGATCAGTGCCTTCATAGAGGTGCTTTGGCACGATTGGAGCCGAGTTGGCGTTGAGCGCGGGCAGCAGCGCTGGCGCCGGCCTGGAGAAATGCAGAACCACCGTATGGGGATCGCTGTCATCGATCTTGACCAGGTTTGCGAAGGTATTGCGCCGGCGCGGATGTACGTCCTTCAGGAACGAATAGGTATGAGCCACATCGGCTGAGGTAAACGGCGTGCCGTCATGCCAGGTCACACCTTCGCGAAGCTTGAACGTGTAAATCAGGCCATCATCGCTGACACTCCACGAGGTGGCCAGTTGCGGCTGTATAGAAAGGTCGAGGCCCTCGGTGACGAGGCCCTCGACAACCCGGCCGCCGACGCCTGCTCCACCGGCGTTCTGCAGGATTTCCACTTGCGTGGCGGGTTCGAGACCCATCACCACGCGCAGGGTGCCGCCCTGGACGGGTTTTTCGGAGGCGGCGAAGCTGCTGCTTGGCAGCGAGCCGAGAAGAGCCGTTCCGGCTAAGAGCTTACCAAAGTCACGGCGAGACAGTCTGGTCATGGTTTTTCTTTCGAAAGAAACAAAGAGATCTTATTCGGCGGCCGCGACGGCCTGACGCCGGACATGCTGGTTTTGCGGGCGCTTGACCCCGAGGTGCTCGCGCAGCGTCCTGCCTTCGTATTCGCGGCGGAAGAGACCGCGCCGCTGGAGCTCGGGCACCACATGCTCGCAGAAGTCCCTGAGGCCATGGATGACCCAGGGCTGGATCACCGCGAACCCGTCAGTTGCGCCCGCATCGAGCCACGCCTCGAAATCGTCGGCGATCGATTTCGTCGTGCCGACGAGGGGGCGATGGCCGAGGCCGATCGAACAGCGCTCGGCTGTTTCGCGTATGGTCAGTCCATTGCTGCGCGCGAAATTCGCGATTGCAGCGGCCCGCCCCTTCGACATGGTCGAGCGATAGGTTTCGGGGAACGGACCATCGATGTCAGCGCCCTCGAAATCGATGCCGAGGTTCTGCAGCGCCACCTCGATCGGCCAGAGCCGCGATACTTCGTTGAGCTTGCGCTCGGCTTCGGCCTGCGTTTCACCCCAGATCACGGCAGCGCCGGTGAGGACCTTGACGTCATCCGGATGACGTCCCGCCGCGATCGCATTCGCCTTGATGGCGCGGTAGGTCTTCTGGCCGTCGGCGATCGAATAATTCGCGCAATAGATCAGGTCAGCCACTGCACCGCCGAAGGCCATGCCCTCAGGCGAAGTGCCTGCCTGCGCGATCACCGGATAACCCTGGATCGGGCGTTCGACGCGCAGCGGCTGCTCGGCGACATAGTAGCCATTGTCGATGCGAGGCGCGTGAACCTTGTCGAGGTCGACATAGATTCCGCTCTCCTTGTCGCGCAGCAGAGCATCGTCCTCAAAGCTGTCCCAAAGTGCTGCGGTAACGTCGTAGAAGGCCCGTGCCCGCCTGTACTTGGCCTCTCCGGCCTCATCCGCCGGCACTTGCATGTTCTTCGCCGCCGGACCCTGCGTGGTCACGATATTCCAGCCGGCACGGCCGCCGCTGATATGGTCGAGCGAGGCCAATTGCCGGGCCAGGTTGTTGGGTTCGTTGTCGGAGACGCTCGCCGTGTAGACAAGCCCGATACGCTCGGTCCGCGCCGCGATTGCCGAGAACATCGTGGCGGGCTCGAATGTGCTCACGCTCCAGTAGTGCTTGGCCAACGGGTCTCCCTTGACCGGGAAGCCAGCGTTGTCAGCCAGGAACAGCGTGTCGAACTTGTACTTTTCCGCCAGTTGCGCGTAGTCGATGTAGTAGTTGATATCCAGCGACTGGTGGACGTTGATCAGCGGGTGCCGCCAGGACTGCGAGGCCTGACCCGTATAGATGAATGCTGCGAGATGGAGTTGCTTGCGGTCGGACATCGTCGGTCATCCCTATTCGGCTGCGACCTGGCTTGGCGACGTGCGCCTCAGCACCGCGTCGATATCAACTGCCGGGAAGGCGGTGACGACATTGCCGTCGCGCAGCTCTGCGAGCTGTGTCTGGATGGCGGCAAATGCATTGCGGATCACCAGTGTGCCGAGCGACACAAGTGCCACGCCAATCTCACGCCATTGGGCAAATGAGGCGCCTTGCGGCGGGGCGAGCAGCGTCAATGGCCCGCGAATACCTACTGCCAGCTGGGCGACATCCTCATCGGACAGACCCTGTCCGGGTACGTAAATTCCGTCTGCGCCGGCATCGATGTAGAGGTTCGCCCGCCGGATTGCCTCCTCGACGGAACGCGAATGGGGCAGCCCGTCTTCGAGCAGGAACACGTCCGTGCGCCCATTGATGAAGAAGCCTCTGCCGGCGCGGTCCGCCGCCTCCCGGGCACGCGCAATCGCCCGCGCATGATCTTCGGCGGCGACCAGCGGAACGTCGTGGCGCGCGGGGCTGTCCTCGATGTTCGCGGCGACAACGCCGACATCAATGACACGCCGGATGCTGTCGCCAATATCGCCCGTCACCTCGGGATAGCCGTCCTCCAGGTCGATCGACACGGGGATCTGCACGGCCTTGACGATCTCGCCGATCTTCTGGACGACCGTTTCAAACTGGATGCGCTCGGAAGAAAGAATGCCGTTGGCATAGCCGAGAGCGGCGCTGGACGTGGCGATTGCTTCAAAGCCCGCATCTTCCGATGCGATGGCTGACAGCGTATCCCAGACCGTCGGGATCACGAAGAAGCCGTTGTGAAGATCGCGAAATCGTTCGAAACGGGAATGATGTGTTTCTGCCAGGATGGTCATCGTACTGCTCCTCAGAAGAAGCCAAGGGTGGGGAGAGGTGTGCCATTCAGGCGCCGCGCGGCCACGGCGAGCGCCTTGTAGCTGGCGGGATTGTGGGAGGCGATGGTGCGGATGTTGCGCCAGTGACGGTCGAGATTTTTTTCACGATCCGTAGCGGAGGCTCCGGCTATGTCGAACAAGCCGCTCGCCGCCCGCAGCGCGATCGCGTCGACCGCAACCTTCGCCTTGGCTGCAGCAACGGCTGCTTCCTGCGTTGCCTCCGTCGCGTCTGCGCCGCTGGCGATTACTGCCGATGCCTCGTCCAGCACCGCGGCTGCCGCGAGGATGGTGGCCCTGGTGGCGAAGGCATCCGCATCGCGTTCGCCGAGCGAAGCCAGAAGGATCGGGTCTTCCTTGGCAACTTCTGTTGGAGCGAAGTAGAAGGTGCGGCCTCTGCTTTCGAGAACCTGGGCCGCATCCCTTGCTATTGCCGAGACGATGCCGGCGATGACGGTCGTCAGGAACAGCTGCGCGATGGTCGAGGAAAAGAACATCCCTTGCGGATGCAGACGGTCGCTCTGGATGATCTCCTCGGGAGCGACCTCAACATCGGTGAAGACGGTCGTGCCGGTACCGGTCAGGCGCTGGCCCATGCCGTTCCAGTCATCGACCAGATCGATGCCCTTGCGGTCGACAGGCAGGATGACACCGGCGGTCGTGCCGTCTTCAAGGGCGGCATAGGTGGAGATCCAGTCGGAGAACAACGATCCGGTTGAATAGAATTTCCTGCCGCTCAGGCGATAGCCTGCGCCATGCTTTACCAGCACCGTACTCAATGGCGATGCGCCACCGGTCTGTTTACGGTCGAGCTCGGTGCCCGCAAGGCCGATCAGATCGCCCACGGCTACGCGGTTGCGCAGCTGCGTGAGAAACGGATCCTCGGTTGGATATACAGCCAGCCGTTCGATCAGCATGAAATGGTTGCGCCAGATATGGGCGATATTGCTGTCCGCCTCGGCAAGCGCATGGGCCTGAGCAAAGACATCGACCAGCGACGCGCCGCCTCCGCCCGCAGTTACCGGCAAGCGCGACGCACCGAACCGGATGGCCTTCAGCTGCTCCACCGCGACGAATGGGAGCTCGCGATTGGCGTCCAGCGATGCAGCCTTGGCGCTGAACTCCGCGAGAAGCTCTGACGACAACTGCCCGACCGGCGCCGCTGCCTCATGGACGAAATCAAACTGATGCTTGTTCATGGCTGCATCCCTCATGCCGCGACGCCGGAACGAACGGGGCGCCGGGCATCCAAAGTGTTTACCGCTTGTTCGATTGCCTGCTCGGTGCGCAGTCGAACGGCATCACCGACCAGCTTTCCGCCAGCAAAGTCCCGCTCCGAGGCAAAGATTGCGGTTGGGAGGGTGAGCGCCTCGAAGAAACCGAACAGCGGCCGGAGCTGATGCTCGACGATGAGGGCGTGCTTATCCCCTCCCCCGGTCGCGGTTACCAACACCGGCTTGCCGCGCAGCGATGCCGGGTCGAGCAGATCGAAGAAATGCTTGAAGAGGCCGGTATAGCTGCCCTTGAAAGTCGGCGATCCTACGACGAGGACATCCGCCGACACGATCTGCTCGACAATCCTGGCGGCTGCACCATCGAGATCCTGCACCCTATGGGTGTTGCTGAAAGAAGGCCCAAGATCAATGACGTCAAATACGCTATAAGAGCATCCTTTTCTATCACTGATGGCATTCGCGACAAATTCTACCAAGTTCTTTGTCTTGGATGGCCGAGATATATTGCCTGAAAATCCTACGATGTGACGGGTCATTGTCGGCCTCTTATCAAATGTACGTATATTACATTTGCGTTATACATCGATAAAAAGCAGGCTCTATTTTCCAAATGTGCTTGGTCATCGAAACCGCTTTTCTTTGGACAGTATCCAAAAAGAGCATTTCTCGCCTTCCGCCTTGCACCTGGAAGCACCGCCGCGGCAAAGACCGCTGGTGGTGAGGCTGTCGACAACGGTTACGGACTCGATGAGATTGTTCGGATGCGTCAGCAGGCGGCCGGGGCTGAGGCATTTCGACCAGGCATATCAGCTTCTCGATTTTACCTGCTTGCTTTCCTCAATTCGCGCGCAGAATAATGATGGATAAAAAACGAGGGGTACGCAGTGAAGCCGTTTGATGAGATGCTTGGCCCTGGTGGGCAAGTTCGCCACCCTTATGAGTTTCTCAAGCGCTGGCTTGATGAGCAGGACCCTGATCATCTTCTTCTAAAGTGCGCCGATGCGGAAAGCGTGTTCCGCAAGACCGGCATCACCTTTGCCGTCTATGGCGACGAAGAAGCCGGAGAGCGGCTGATCCCCTTCGATATCATCCCGCGCATCATCTCCGGGCAGGAATGGCGGCGTCTGTCACAAGGCATCGAGCAGCGCGTCATGGCGCTGAACGCTTTTCTGGATGACATTTACCATCGTCAGGAGATCGTCAAAGCCGGCCGTATTCCCAAGGAACTGATTGTCGGCAATGAAGCCTTTCTGCCGGAAATGATCGGGTTCCGCCCACCCGGCAACGTCTATACCCATATCATCGGCGTCGATATCGTGCGAACGGCCGAGAACCAGTTCTACGTGCTGGAAGACAATGCCCGTACGCCATCCGGCGTGTCATACATGCTGGAGAACCGCGAAACCATGATGCAGCTCTTTCCGGAGCTGTTCCAAAATGTAAAAGTTCGCCCGGTCGAAAACTATCCGCAATTGCTGCGCCAGTCGCTGGCGCGTGTGGCCCCCGCCGGCGCCAAGGGCGAGCCGACAGTCGCGGTGCTCACCCCCGGCATCTACAACTCGGCCTATTTCGAACATGCATTCCTTGCCGACCAGATGGGTGCGGAACTCGTCGAGGGCAGTGATCTGCGCGTGGTTGATGGGCGCATCGCCATGCGCACCACGCAGGGCTACCAGCCCATTGATGTGCTCTACCGCCGTGTCGATGACGCCTATATTGATCCGCTGACGTTCCGGCCGGATTCAACGCTTGGCGTGCCGGGCATCATGGATGTCTACCGCGCCGGAAACATCACCATTGCCAATGCACCTGGCACCGGCATCGCCGACGACAAGGCGATCTATTCCTATATGCCGGAGATCGTTGAGTTCTATACGGGTCGCAAGGCGATCCTGCAGAATGTGCCGACCTGGCGCTGCGCCGAGCCCGACAGTCTGAAATACGTGCTGGAAAATCTGGCTGATCTGGTGGTCAAGGAAGTCCACGGTTCGGGCGGCTACGGCATGCTGGTTGGCCCTGCGGCGACGAAGGCAGAGTGCGAAACCTTTGCCCAGAAGCTGAAAGCCAGACCGAAAAACTATATCGCCCAACCCACGCTGGCGCTCTCCACCACGCCGATCTTCACGGAAAAGGGCCTTGCGCCGCGCCACGTGGATCTGCGGCCATTCGTGCTGGTTTCCGATCAGATCCGCATCACGCCGGGTGGCCTGACGCGTGTGGCGCTGAAGGAAGGCTCGCTGGTGGTCAATTCCAGTCAGGGCGGCGGCACCAAGGATACATGGGTGCTGGATGACTGAAGCAAGTCTCCTTGGAGTGAGTAGCTGCTCCGGGAGAACGCATGCTGTTTTCGAATAAAATGCGACCAGGCCGGCACCAAGACCGGCGCGCGAAAAGGGGAATGATTTATGCTGCTAGGCCGTACGGCAAATGGGCTTTACTGGATGTTCCGCTATATCGAGCGCGCCGAAAACATGGCGCGACTGCTCGATGCGGGTCTGCGAATGGCGATCACCAAGACATCGGATGCTCCGGAAGAATGGTCATCCGTGGTTGTTTCGGCAGGTGTTGCGCAGGCCTTTGCGCAGAAGCACGACAGCTACACTGCTGCCAATGTGGCAGATTTCCTCCTGCGCGATGCCGCAAACCCATCCAGCGTCATGTCCTGCATGGAAATTGCGCGCTCCAATGGGCGGATGGTGCGCACAGCCCTGACCCGTGAGGCATGGGAAAGCGTCAATGAGGCGTGGATGACGCTGAAGAAGACGCTGAAAAAACAGGTCAAGGAAAGCGATCTGCCGGCGGTTCTCGATCAGGTGAAGCGCGAGACGGCCCTCATTCGCGGAGCCTTCCACGGCACGATGCTGCGCAACGAGATCTTCGATTTTGCGGGGCTTGGCACATACATTGAACGGGCCGACAACACAGCGCGCATTCTCGATGTGAAATATTATGTGCTGCTGCCGGCCGTGTCCTATGTCGGCACGACGCTCGACAATTATCAGTGGGAATCAATCCTGCGCTCGGTTGCGGCGCATCGTTCCTATCGCTGGGTCTACTCTGGCGATTATCGTCCCGCGGAGGTCGCCGACTACCTGATCCTGAACGGACGCATGCCGCGTTCATTGCACCATTGCTACATCAACATCATCAACCTTCTCGATCTTCTCGAAAAGGATTACGGCACCCGCACCCGCTGTCACGAAACAGCGGCGAAAATCGCGGGAAGCCTCGCCAACCAGGATATTTCGGCAATCTTTGATATGGGGCTGCATGAGTTCCTGACCGAATTCATCCGGAACAACAATCAGCTCGGCAGTGAAATCGCCGAAGCCTATAATTTCAATTGAGGTGACGATATGCTGCTCAATATCCGGCATGTTTCGCACTACTCTTATGAAAACCCCGTTCCCTATGCCGTGCAAAGGCTGCGTCTGCGCCCTCCAACAGTCCCCGGACAGAACGTGTTGGAATGGGATGTAGCGGTTGAAGGCGGCGCGCCTGAAGTCAGCTATGTGGATGGGTTTGGCAACAAGACTGATCTTGTCCAGCACCATCGGCATGTCACCGAGATTGTGATTACGGCTAGTGGCAAGGTTGAGGTTGAAGACCGGGCAGGTGTTCTGGGGCGCGTCTATGGCACGGCGCCGCTCTGGGTGTTTGAACGTGAGACTGAACTCACCATGCCAGGCGAGCGGCTGCGTGAGATTGCGGCCGGCCTTTCAGGGCGCACTGATCGTCTGTCACTCCTGCATGACTTGATGACCACGGTACACACGGCGGTCCAGTATATTCCGGGCGCCACCAATGTCAGCACCGATGCCGAAACTGCGTTGGCTGCGGGCCAGGGCGTCTGCCAGGATCATAGCCACGTATTCCTATCTGTTGCCCGCCTCCTCGGCATTCCTGCGCGCTATGTCTCCGGCTATCTGTCGATGGAGGGCGTGGAAGACCAGACGGCGAGCCACGCATGGGCGGAAGCGCATGTTGACGGACTTGGCTGGGTTGGGTTCGATGCTGCGAACAATATCTGCCCCAATGACCGCTATGTGCGCCTTGCAACAGGCCTCGACTACCGCGATGCAGCGCCGATCTCAGGTCTGAGATTCGGCCGCACAGAGGAAAATCTTGCGGTCCTTATCAATGTCGGGCAGTGATGCGGTAATATCGACTCTCCAGGATGCCTGGCAGAGACGAACAAGACGAATTGCCTTACGGAATTGCCAATGACCTACTGTGTCGGAATGCGGATCGATCGCGGGCTGATTTTCATGTCCGATACACGGACAAACGCAGGCCTCGATAATATTTCTACATTCTCGAAGATGCGCAGCTGGTCAATCCCGGGCGAACGGGTGATCGTTCTTCTGTCGGCCGGTAACCTCGCGACAACCCAGTCTGTCGCAAGCCTGCTGGAAGAACGGATGAAAGCACCGGGTGACCGTCATCCGAGCCTGTTCGAAGCGCCATCCATGTTCCAGATTGCACGAATGGTGGGTGAAACGGTCAAGGAAGTGATCGCCGTGTCCGCCAAAGGCGGTCAGAACGCCGATGCATTTGGCGCGTCGTTTATCCTGGGCGGGCAGATCAAGGGCGGACAGCCTCGCCTGTTTTATATTTACCCGGAAGGCAACTTTATCGAGTGTTCGGCGGATACGCCGTTCTTCCAGATTGGTGAGCACAAATACGGCAAACCGATCCTCGTGCGCGCCTATAAGGCAGAGATGAGCTTTGAGGACGCAACCAAGCTCCTGCTGGTCTCGTTCGACTCGACATTGAAAGCCAACCTTTCAGTCGGCTTGCCGCTCGATATGCAGATCTATGAGGCCGACAGCCTGCAACTCGGCGAGAAACACCGCTTTACGGCGTCTGATCCCTATTACCAGACGGTATCGCAAAGCTGGTCTATTGCTCTTCAATCCGCGCTGGACCAGTTACCCCCCTTCAGCTTTGACAAGTGATATAGTTAGCAATGCAACAGGCACGATAGCCGGTCCCACGGATGATGCATTAAAGAAGCCGCTCGCGGTCAGCGACGGTCCACCGGACCGACGTCGAGGAGCGGCGAGGCATCGATTGCGCCCGCGTTCAGGATCGCGCCGATCTTCTCGAGGGCTGCCACGATCATCGCCTGCTCCCAGTCGGGCAGCTTACTGAACTGTTGCGAAAATACGTGCTGCAGCGGATCGGGGGCGGATTCAAGCACCCGTCGTCCTTCCTCCGTTGCAGTCACCCAGACGAGCCTGCGATCATGCTCGCCGCGCGTGCGCTCCACCAGTCCACGCGCCTCCAGCTTGTCGACGAGCGAGGTTGCGGTAGCCTGGCCAACGCCGGCCTTTGCCGCAATGTCCTTCGGCTGGGCTCTCGGGGACGAGGCGACAATTTCCAGAACGATCAATTGTGGTGTCGTGAGCCCGGTTGCGCGCGCGACGGTGCGCGCGTTCAGTTCGGTAGCGCGCAGTATGCGCCGCAGTGCGATCAGACTCGATTGCGTACGATCTTCCATTTCATCCCCGGGCTCCGCATCTCGGCCTTCTTAGCAGATAAAAAACATTTCGTTTATCGAATCAATTTTCCGCCAGCTTGAGCACAAATAATGCATCAGATCTCGATACTTACCGCAAAATCGAGGATCTGCTGTTGCAATATATTTCGATGACCGTAATATCTGCGACGTTGATATGAGGAGATCGATGCTAACCGCCGAAGCAATGACAATTCCCCACGTGGATGACGAAGTTACCTACCGCCTCCCAAAGGCTAAAGACGGAGCTGCGGTCTGGCAGCTGGTTCGCATCTGCAAGCCGCTCGATGAGAACTCGCTCTACTGCAATCTTCTGCAATGCGATCATTTCGCTGCAACCTCCATCATTGCCGAAAGTCGGGATGGCGCAATTATCGGGTGGATTTCCGGATACCTGATCCCCGACGAGCCACAGACACTGTTCATCTGGCAGGTCGCCGTCGCGCCGTCCGCGCAAGGGAAGGGCATCGCCCGCAAGATGTTGAGCAGGCTTGTCACGCGTGACATCTGCCGTGACGTGACGGCCCTCAGGACCACGATCACCGATGATAACGCGCCAAGCTGGGCCCTTTTTACCTCTTTTGCGAAGATGCAGGGCAGCAGCCTTGAGCGGCAGCTGCATTTCGACAGCAACATACATTTCGGCGGGGCACATCCCACGGAACATATGGTGACGATCCGCTTCACCGAGGGCGTTGAGCAAGCCGCCTAAGTGCCGCGCGTCCCGGTGGAGGTTTGGGAACTCCACCCATTGAGACGCCCGGAACAACTCCGGGAACCCGGCCCACTCCCAGCTCAGACAAATCCAGCCCGAAAGGATGACTTTATGACGACCGCTTCCACGGACGATGAGAAGATTTTTGCCCGGAGGGAATCCGAAGCGCGCAGCTATTGCCGCAGCTTTCCCGCCCTATTCACCAAGGCTGAGGGGGCAACGCTCACTTCTGCGGCCGGCAAGAAATACATCGATTTTCTCGCCGGTTGCTCGTCGCTGAACTATGGACACAACGATCCGGACATGAAGGCGGCTCTGATGGAGCATATCGCAGGCGACGGACTGGCGCATGGTCTCGACATGTTTACCGACGCCAAGGCCGCCTTCCTCGAGACGTTCGAACGGCTGATCCTGAAGCCGAGGGGCATGGACCATCGGCTGATGTTTACCGGGCCAACCGGCACCAATGCAATGGAAGCCGCACTGAAGCTTGC